>Ga0316207_10000196_pt1 | contig 120878 bp, 106 predicted proteins | sample 6weekpyrite_MG_FD_204943 | JGI IMG/M metagenome (GOLD analysis project Ga0316207, IMG submission 204943) | Microbial mat bacterial communities from mineral coupon in-situ incubated in ocean water Damariscotta River, Maine, United States -... | ecosystem: Environmental > Aquatic > Marine >...
CAACAGTGAAAAAATCAGCCCTGCGAACAGCAGTGCACCTCTGGATCTCCCGGTCATAAAACGCCAATCCCCATAGGCAAGCTTGATACCGCGCTGCGCCCGTCCATGGCGCTGGCAGATCGGAAGTGATTATTAGAAGAGGCTAAGAGACCACAAAATCAGGGGGGATGTAAACTGTAAAATTTTACAGTTGACCTTTGGTATAATTACTGGGCTTTTGTTCGCCACAAGTATCAGAAATGCGATAATTTCAGCATCACATGCATAGCACCTGACACGCGGCTGTGCATATAATCTCAACTATGCCCACCTCAAACCACACCCACTTCCGATTCCCCTGGCGCGAGGCGAATAACTTTCGCCTGTTGCTCGATGGCGACCGCTTCTTTCCCGCGATGCTGACTGCAATCGACAATGCAAACCACTATGTGGCACTCAACATGTACCTGATGAGCTCCGGCACGGTTGCTGACCATTTTATCGACGCACTATTGCGCGCTGCACAACGCGGTGTGTCGATTTATATTATCCTCGATGACTACGGTGCCAGCGGCCTTAACAGACAGGACCGCCAACGGTTGAGTCACGACAACATCCATCTCGCTTTTTACAACCCGATCCAGTACGGCCGCTGGTTCCATAACCTGTTTCGTGACCACCGCAAGCTGTTATTGCTGGACAGCAGGCTCGCATTTGTGGGCGGCGTTGGGATAACCGATGATTTTGATCCACCCGAAGACAAAGAACTCCGCTGGCGGGAAACCGTGATTGAGATTAAAGGACCGTGCATTGAGGACTGGCGCACCCTGTTTAGTGAGAGCTGGCCGGTGGAAGGCGAAACACCGCCCCTTCCACCCTGTTCAAAGCTCTATCCCGAATGCGAGCGCAATAGTGAGCAGACTGGAAGACAGATTGGACGTGTGACACGCTCTCAGGCAGCCACGCGACAGGAGATCCGGCGCTCTGTTAACCGGCATCTGCACGGGGCGGAACACAGGATCTGGATTGCAACGGCCTACTTCGTCCCCTCGTGGCGAATGCACCGTGCGTTACGCAAGGCGGCTCAACGCGGCGTTGATGTGCGCCTGCTGCTGCCTGGCGAGCATACCGACCACCCGGCGATCCGCCATGCGGGAAGGCGTTTTTACTACAAACTACTACTCAATGGAGTGCGCATCTTTGAGTACCAGCCGCGCTTTTCACATAGCAAGATCATGTTATGCGACCAGTGGAGCACCATCGGCTCAAGTAATTTCGACCGCTGGAATCTGGTATGGAACCTGGAAGCCAACCAGGAGATAGATGATCTCGATTTTTCTATCTCGGTAAAACAGCTCTTCGTTGACGATTTTAAACAGTGCGCTGAGATCGACCTGGAGGCGTGGTGTAATCGCCCCTGGCACAGGCGCTGCCTGGAGTGGTACTGGGGCTGGGTAGACGCCCTGCTCTACCGTTTCAGTATGCACTGGCGCAGACGGCACAGGGCTCGGCGGCGTGCTGAACAGCGGAAAAAAAGTGGTTAGCGCCCTGGCTAAATCCCTTAGCTCTTCCTGCGTCCGTTAAGCTTTAGTAATTAAACAAAACACCCGCATTCAGAGACTCTACTACGAATTCATCCTTATCCAGGTAGCTCATATATTCAAGGTTAAGCGATGCATTATTGCCTATTCCAATCCTCGCTCCAAAACCATACGACAGGCCATTTTCCGTCTCACCTCCCGCCACACTACCCCCAAAACTACCCGACGTAAGATCAACCTTCACCCCCGCATCGATGCTCGAATAACCTATCAGTCCATAGATGTCCAGGCGGCTTGTCAGCGGAAAATTACCCAGCGCATAGATACCAAAAAGGTTCTTGATATCGTATCCAAAGCTCGCGCTGAAATCCCCCAGGGGCGGTGCAGTACCACTCATGCTTGCACTGTCATCTGACAACCCAAAACCCAGACGACCATCTATCGCAAGATAGTCGTTAACAAAGGTCCCCATGCGCGCAACAAGCGCACCAGGTTTAAACTCTAATGTTTCACCCAGACTCGTATCCTCATAAGTAACCGAACTGTATTGAATACCGAAGTAATTATCTTCCTCACTCGCAGACGCTGTGTTAATAATCCATGTTAGCGATAACAACATAATTAGAATATTTCTGAAATAGGTAACCCGCATACTCTCCCCCACTCTATTAGTTCCCCAACGATGAAATATAGCACCCAACATGTGGTATATCGAATATTTTTGGGTGGCAGTTGTTATATCAAAGACTTGCATCATGGAACCTCTTAAACATCGGGATCAGTAAGGCCGTTTGCGAATATGCAACCGATAAAGCAGGCGTGAAAACAGCAAACCAAGCACGACAAAGAGCGCTACCAGCAACACGATATCAAACAAACCAAGGCCAAGTTGTGGCTGTAACATCAGCAGTGGCAACAGGGATTCTGGAATTTGATCCAGCCCCAGTGCCCGCCCGCTCGGTTCGATGCCGCAGCGACGCTTGATAAAACTGGAAAATAGATCGCCGAGCATCGCATAACATGCGAACAGGACGCCCACCACCAGTGGCAGCCCCAGCAACATAGCTGCTAGCGTTGTTAACATCAGTGCCGCTACCACACCACGCAACGTCTTGCTCTCTCCAAGTAACGGACGACCATCGATAAACCGCCTGCCGAAATCAAGAGGCGTAGCAAAACGCTCTCCCATTAACAGACGTGCCACCACTGGTGCGCCGTTGGCAACAAAAATAAGAAGCAGGGGTTGTGCGTACATCATGTTATGATCATGATCAAAGAGAGTTTCCACTGACAATGGTTACGATGGGAGTAAGCTTATCATGACAACCAACACCCCCCCATACAGCAAGATCATCGTTGCAATCGATTTTTCTGATTCCTCAAAAGGCGTCGCCAACCGAGCACTCGATATCGCCAGCACCAACGGCGCCGAACTAATCCTGGTTCACGCCACCGAGTACCTCTCGCCACTCTCCTTTGGTGACGAACCGATGCCGTCACCCAACTGGCTACTGGTTGAAGAGCAACTGGTCAAACATGCGGAAACCTCATTGGAGGCGTTTGCCAGAACGATGAAAATGGATAACGTAAAGCGGATCGTCCCCATCGGGGCACCGAGTCATGAGATAGTCGAGATAGCAAAGGAACAGGGTGCGGATCTGATCGTCGTTGGCACTCATGGCCGACGCGGGCTCCAGCGTCTGCTCGGCTCAACCGCCAGCGGTGTCCTCCATCATGCGCCGTGCGATGTGCTTGCCGTGAGGCTGCAGGGGTAAACCTAATTCAAACAGGGACGCGACTACCACATTGGCATCGCGATTTATCCTCTGGCCGTGCCCAGCCTCATACTGCGCGCACGCTCAACAACAGATAACACCGCCTCAGCGGCCTTGTCGCTGGCGCCCTGTCTGAGCGCATGATGAACCTCTGTGAACTGCTGCTGCAGTTCCGCCACCGCTGCCGGGTTATCTAAATACTCCAGCACTGCACTACTAAGACTTTCAGGAGTCACATCGTGCTGAATAATCTCAGGGATCACTCGCTTACCTAACAGTAGATTTGGCAACGAATAGTTATCGACCGTCAACAGCCGCCTGGCCAGCCAGTATGAAAATGGCTTGAGACGATAGGCGACCACCATCGGCTTCTTCAACAACATCGCCTCAAGTGTAGCGGTGCCGCTGGCAAGTAGCACCGCATCAGCGGCAGTCATCGCCTCACGCGACTGACCATCGATGATGGTGAGCGGCAGGTGCGGCGCCTCCGCCTGCACCGCCTGCTCAAACAGCTCACGGGTTTCGCGATTGGCACAGGGGGCAACAAAATGGAGCCCGGGGCGCTGCTCAATACACAGTGCAGCGGCCAGTACAAAATAACTGGAGAGACGCGACACTTCCCCGACACGACTACCCGGTAACAGGGCAATAATCTGCTTGTCCTGCGGCAATTCCAGCACAGTTCGTGCTGCGTGGCTATCTGACTGCAAAGGGATCAGATCGGCCAACGGATGGCCCACAAAACGTACCGGCACGCTGTGTTCTTCGTAAAACTTCGCCTCAAATGGAAACAGTGTCACCATCAGGTCGATGGCACGCGCGATCTTCGGCAGACGATACTGCCGCCACGCCCATACCGATGGACTGACATAGTGAACCGTTGGGATACTCCGGTTACGCAGCCGAGTTTCAAGACCGATATTGAAGTCCGGTGCGTCGATTCCGATGAAGATATCGGGTGGGTCATTGACCAGTTTTCGCGCCAGCCCTGCGCGGATCGAACGCAGTTCCATATATTTACCGATGCTGATCAACCCCATCACCGCAAGCTTTTCGGCAGGGTAGAGTGCGTCGCACCCCTGTTCGATCATCTTTGGTCCTGCGATCCCCTCAAAGTGGGCATCCGGTACTCGCGCCCTGATCGCCTGTATCAACTCGGCGCCGAGCAGATCCCCCGAGGCTTCACCAGCAACGATACCGATACGCATGATAGATAGACTCCGTCGAGGTCGCCGAACTGCTTAACGCACAATGCCGCGTTGAGACTTTTCGATAAAGTCTGCAAACGCCGCAATCTCATCCGAGTCGGGATTGATGGCACGCATCTGCTGCGACGCCTGCTCAATGGTGAGCCCCGCCTTGTAGAGCAGCTTGTAGGCACGGCGTAGATCACGAATGGAATCGTTGCTAAAACCGCGCCGCTTCAGCCCCTCGACATTGAGGCCAAACGGCTTTGCCATATGGCCGGAGACCAGCACATAAGGCGGCACATCCTTGGGCAATACGCTACCCATTGCCGTAAAGGCGTACGGGCCTATGACACAGAACTGATGCACCAGTGTATAACCGCCGAGGATAGCGTGGTCTTCGATGGTCACATGCCCGGCAAGCGCCACATTGTTCGCCAGGATGGTGCCGTTACCCACCACACAGTCATGCGCGACATGCACATAGGCCATAATCCAGTTGTCACTACCGATAGTGGTGACGCCACGATCCTGTACGGTGCCGCGATTGAGCGTACACCCCTCCCGGATCACATTGTTATCGCCGATCTCAAGACGTGTCTCTTCACCCTGATATTTTTTATCCTGTGGGATTTCACCGATGGAGGCGAACTGAAAGATCTGGTTATTTTCCCCAATTGTGGTCGGTCCATTGATCACTACATGAGATCCGATAACGCTGCCACTACCGATCTCGACATGGGGTCCGATCACGCTAAATGGGCCCACGGTCACATCGTCGGCGATGTGTGCAGCGGGATCGATAATTGCGGAACTATGAATCATAAAGGTATCTATTAAACACTCTGCACAGAACAGATAATTTCGGCACTGGCCACGACACTGCCACCCACCATCGCCTCAGTCTCAAACTTCCAGATGCTGCGTTTATTACGCACCAGATCGGTCTTCAGGATCAACTGATCACCCGGCTCCACCGGCTGCTTGAAACGCGCACTGTCGACCCCAACCAGATAGTAGAGTGTCTTACCATCAGGTGCATCACTGATACTCTTGGCGGTGAGGATCGCGGTTGCCTGCGCCAGCGCCTCAAGAATCAACACCCCTGGCATCACCGGCTTAACCGGAAAATGGCCCGGGAAGTGGGGTTCATTAATAGTGACATTTTTCAGCGCAGTCAGGCGCTTTCCCGGCACACACTCAACCACCCTGTCGACCAGCAAAAACGGATAACGGTGTGGTAGATGCTCCAGAACCTGGTGTATATCCATCGCACCAACTTCTATCTGCCCTGAGTTTTCCTGCGTCATCTCTTCGATTCTACCTTCTGCCATCAACCGTTATTAGATAATTTGTTAACCATTTTCTCAAGCGTTTTGATGCGCCGCGCCATCTCATCAAGCTGTTTCATGCGCACAACATTCCTACGCCAGTGCGAATTGGGCTCCAGCGGCGTACCCGACGAATAAAAACCAGGCTCATTGATCGACTGACTCACAAATGTCTTGGCGCTGACCTGCACATTGTCTGCAATCACAAGATGGCCAACGATGCCAACATGTCCGCCAATCGCGCAGTGTTTACCGATATGAGTACTGCCCGCCACACCGGTACACCCAGCAATGGCAGTGTGCTCACCGACATGTACATTGTGAGCGATCTGAATCTGGTTATCCAGCTTTACGCCATCTTCAAGCACGGTATCACTCAGTGCACCGCGATCGATCGTGGTGTTGGCCCCCACCTCGACATCATCACCGATGATCACCCCGCCTACCTGCGGGATCTTGACCCACCTGCCGTGATCATTGGCGTAGCCAAAACCATCACTGCCGATCACCGCGCCCGGCTGGATCACGCAGCGCTCGCCCAGCGAGGCGTGACCATGAATCGTAACATTCCCCATCAGACGGCTCTGCTGGCCGACGCTGATGTCGCGATCCAGCACACAGCCGGCACCAATCCGGGCACTGGCGCCGATCACCACACCCGGCCCGACCATGCAGTGGGCATCGATCCAGGCCGAAGGATCGACCTGGGCGGCCTCATCAACCTGCGCAGTGGGGTGAATGCCGCCCGCATGACAGTCGTCGGGATAGAGCAGCTGCGTAGCACGCGCATAGGTAAGATAGGGATCTTTGGCAATCAGCCGGTTGGCAGGACAGGCCTCACGATCTTTCTCCGCAACGATCACTGCCGCCGCCTGCGTCGCTGCAAGCGCGGCGCGATATCTGGCATTGGCAAAAAAGCTCAGCTCACCACTGGAGGCGTCTTCCAGCGTCGCCACACCCGAGATCTGGCAGCTACCATCGCCTTCGAACCTGCACCCCAGGCGGGATGCCAATAGCTCCAGTGTTAAAGCCAAACGTAGGTGTCCTTTATGTTCTATTTTTTAACCAGCGTTTCGAGTCGTGCCAATACCTTCGCGGTAATTTCAAGTTCAGGGTTGGCAAACGCAATCCCTTCAAAAAAGATCAGATCAAACCCCTCCTCCTTGCCGATCTTGTCGATGATTTTTTTGATAAATTCCTGCACCTTGGCAATCTCTTCATTTCGACGGCGGTTGAGATCTTCGCGAAACTCATCCTGATCACGGCGCATATCACGCGAAATCGCCAATAGCTCGTTTTCAATTTTCTTGCGTTCGGATTCGCTCATCACCAGACCGTCACGCCTGAGGCGATCATCCAGTTCTGTTCTCTTTTTCTGCTGCTCCAGCAACCCCTTTTCACGTTCGGAGAACTCTTCTCGCAACATCACCTCAGCCTGGGCGGCCTGTGGCGCATCCTGAAACAATTTCACCGCATCGACATACCCAAGCTTAAGGTCAGCCGCAACTGCCGGCAGGGCTATAAACAGGGATGCGATCCCGAGCGAAACTATTTTGATGATTTTATTCAAGTCTAAACCTCGATCTTCATAAAATTCTAGAAGAAAAATGAACCCAACGTAAACTGGAAACGTTCAAGGTCATCACCCTCTTTGTCGTTCAGAGGAAACGCATAACTGAACGTCAGTGGCGCAATCGGTGACATCCAGATCAGGGCGACCCCTGTCGACGTCCTCAACTCCCGTGAGTCATAATCGTTAATGGAGGTAAATACATTACCAATATCATAGAAACCACTCAAGCGTAGTGTGCGATTATCCTCATCGATAAAAGGCATCGGGACAATCAACTCGATATTGCCCACCACCTTCAATGCCCCCCCCTGGGAGACATTGCCTTCCTGCGGGCCCAGCGAGTTCCCCCTATACCCCCTCACCGAGCTGCTACCACCCGCGTAATAGTGCTCAAAAAACGGCAGGCGCGTTGTATCGGCATAGCTGTCACCATACCCCAGAGTTCCTTTCAACAACAGCGTAAAATCCCTCGTAATGGGCTGAAATTTCATCGTTCGAAAATCGACCTTGTAATACTCCAGCCCACTGCCCGGCAACGCAATGGTACTGTTAGCACTGACAAGCAGGCCGTCGTCAGCAAATATAGTGCGATTGCGCGTGTCGTGTGACCACCCCAGCGTCAACTTATAGATATCAAATTCATCGGTATTGGTATCGAGGAAGTCGAGAATCGAGTCTGGCGTCAGTGTCGTGGCGCGGATCTGGGTATTTTCGTAAGCAAGTCCTAGCGATGCACGGTTGAACTCACTTAACGGAAAACCGTAGCTCACGCCCAGGCCGTACTGGTCAGAGGTATAGGATGCAATATTCGCCTCGGCGGCATTGGTCTCGCGAAAAAAGAGGTTAAACCCTCGACTCACCCCGTGAGTGGTGTAGTAGGGATTGTTATATGAAAAACTGTAAACCGTGTTCACATCGCTGTTGTTGATGTTAGTGGTGATCCGTTTACCGCTGCCGAGGAAGTTGTCCTGACTGACGCTGGCGTTGATCAACATCCCCTGCGTCTGAGAAAAACCGATACCGGCCGTCAGCGAACCGGACGGTCGTTCTTCCAGCGAGAGATTCACATCGACCTGATCGTTAACGCCCGCCACCGCCGGGGTCTCGACATTAATGTTCTCGAAAAAACCGAGACGCTGCACACGTACCCGCGAACGATCAACCTGTGCGGTCGAGATCCACCCCCCTTCCATCTGACGGAACTCACGCCGCACCACCTCATCCTCGGTGCTCTTGTTACCGCTGATATTGATACGACGCACGTAGACACGTCGCCCCGGATCGACAAAAAAGGTGAGCGAGACCAGACGGTTTTCACGGTCGACTTCGGGGATAGTGTTGATGTTGGAGAAAGCGAATCCCGCTTCCCCCAGACGACTGTTGATCGCTTCGGTGCTCTCGGTCACCTTGCTACGAGAGAACACCTCGCCTTCAGCCAGGGTCACCAGCGCCCTCAACTCCGCCTCTGGCACCACCAGATCACCGGCAATCGTGATCTCCTTGATCGAGTACTGATACTCCTCCGAGACATTGATGGTGATGAACATATCCTGCTTGCCCGGGGTGATCGAGACCTGGGTCGAATCGATATTGAAATTGATATAACCACGGTCCAGATAGTACGAACGCAACGCCTCAAGATCCCCCCCCAGCTTAAATTTGGAGTACTGCTCCCCACCCAGGAAGATCCCTGGTGAGTCGAGCTGAAACTTGCCCCGCAGGGTGTCGTCTTCATAGGCGTGATTGCCGATGAGGTTTATCTGTTTGATGGTGGCAACATCACCCTCATTTATATCGATGTCGATCTCGACACGACCGTCATCAAGCGTGACCACCTTTGACTCGATCTTGACCCCGTACTTGCCCTGACTAAAGTATTGCCGCTCAAGCTCACGCACCACCTTGTCCAGCGCAGAGCGATCAAATACCCGTCCACTGGCGAGGCCGATGCGTTCCAGCGCCTCATTCAGCGCCTCGGTTTCAATGTCTTCATTTCCTGAAATGTCGATGGTCGCAATCGCGGGTCGTTCGCGCACCACAACCACTAACACGTTGCCGCGCGCGGCAACGCTGACATCATCAAAAAAACCGGTTTTGAACAGCGCCTTGATGACATTATCGGCACGCTCATCATCCAGTTGTTCACCCACACTCAGCGGCAGATAGTTGAGCACCGTGCCGAGCGAGATCCGTTCCAGCCCACGCACCTCCACATCCTGCACAATAAACGGCGAAAAGGCCCATGCCGCAGCACTGCCAAGACCACTCACCACAAAAAAAGCGCACGCGCGCAATATCAGCTTCATTTGAGCCATTCGTAAACCTGTTCTCCGCTAACCCATCAGGCGATCGATATCGTTATAAAATGCCACGATCATCACTACCGCCAACAGCGCAATGCCAACTCTTTGCCCGACCATCTGAACCTCCTCAGAGACAGGACTCCCCTTGAGCCACTCAATCAGATAGTAGAAGAGATGACCACCATCCAGCATCGGGATCGGTAACAGGTTCAACACCCCGAGGCTGATACTGATCAGCGCCAGAAACCCTGCAAAGGCGACAAAGCCGACACCGGCCGATGAACCTGCATACTGGGCAATGCTAATCGGCCCACTGAGATTATCCACCGAGACCTTGCCGGTCACCATTTTGCCCAGCATGCGCAGGGTGAGCAGCGACATATCCCAGGTCTTCACCAGTGCCGCGTTGAGTGCCGCAAAAAACGAATAACGCTCTATTGCCTGGAATTGATCGAATAGCGCTGCGGGATATTCGACACCGGCACCAATGCGGCCAATGGTCCCACCTTTGGTTTCAAAGCGTGCCGGACGCAGGTCAACTGTCACAATGCGTCCCTCACGTTCCAGTTCAATCAACAGATTTCGCTCCGGATTGGCCCTCACCGTCTGCACCCACCCCTCCCAGTCCACAATCGGTTCGCCATCTGCCGTCAACAGCAGATCACCCTTCACAATCCCCGCACCATCGGCCGCCCCCCCCGGCGTCACTTCACCGATCACCGCCGGAATTTTGGGGCGCATGATATTAATCCCGATATTCTCCAGCAGGTTCTTACGCTCCAGCTCCAGTCCCGGGGTCGAGAAATCGAGCTGGCGCACCCTGCTGCTAACGCCATCCTCTAGCACACGCACCTCCAGCAGCTTTTCATCAAGGCTACTGTCCAGCAGCACCAGAATCGCCGTCCCCCATGTTCGGGTCTCTTTATCGCCAATATGGGTGATCACATCACCATGCTGAAATCCCCCCGCCGACGCAAGGCTGGCATCGTTGATGTCACCTACAATCGGCTTGACCCCACTTACCCCCATCACAAAGATCAGCCAGTAGATGGCAATCGCCAGGATAAAGTTAAAGACAGGCCCGGCAGCCACAATCGCGGTACGGCTCGCCAGCGACTTGCGATTGAAGGCGCGATCCAGCTCTTCTGGTGCAACCTCACCCTCGCGTTCGTCCAGCATCTGTACATAGCCACCGAGCGGCAACGCGGCGATCACATATTCAGTCTCGTCATTGGGGCGGCGCCAGCTGAAGAGCGGCTTGCCAAAACCGATCGAAAAGCGGATCACCTTGACCCCCGCCCTGCGCGCCACCCAGAAGTGACCAAACTCATGCACCGTGATCAACACCCCGATCGCGATGATAAAAAAGAAGACCGATGACAGTACTGAACTCATTTCGCCCCCCCCAGTCGGATTACATGTTGCTGCGCCGCCTCACGTGCCGCGGCATCGCCCTGCAATACCACCTCCAGCGAGCTCGCTTCATGCGCCGTCACCTCGGCAAGTGTCGCCTCGATCACCGTCGCAATATCGGTAAAACGGAGTGTCTCATCAAGAAATGCCGCTACCGCAATCTCATTGGCCGCATTGAGGATCGCCGCCGCAGTGCCACCCAGTTCGGCCACCTCACGCGTCAGTCGCAGGCACGGAAACCTTTCAACGTCCGGACGTTCAAAATCGAGCCGCGCCACATCAAAGAGATTCAGCCGTTCGACCCCGGACGACATCCGCTGCGGCCACGCCATCGCATGCGCAATCGGGATGCGCATATCGGGACTGCCCATCTGTGCTAATACTGACCCGTCAACATATTCGACCATCGAATGGATAATGCTCTGTGGATGGACCACAATCTGAATCTTCTGTGGCGGCGCAGCGAAGATCCAGCACGCCTCGATCAGCTCCAGCCCCTTGTTCATCATCGTTGCCGAATCAACCGAGATCTTGCGCCCCATCACCCAGTTGGGGTGAGCGCAGGCCTGCGCCGGGGTCACATCAACCAGCGCCTCCGGGGCTACGGTACGAAACGGGCCGCCTGAGCCGGTCAGCAAGATCTGCTCGATACCGCCCGCCTCAAGCCCGTTGAAGCGCCCCAGTTTAGATTCGGGCATGCACTGGAAGATCGCGTTGTGTTCGCTGTCGATCGGCAACAACTCGGCGCCGTGCTCGCGCACCGCATCCATAAAGAGATGGCCAGACATCACCAGCGCCTCTTTATTGGCCAGCAGCACCCGCTTGCCGGCGCGTGCTGCCGCCAGCGTCGGCAGCAGCCCTGCGGCACCGACAATCGCCGCCATCACCTGCTCACACTGCGGCAGGGTCGCCACGCGTTGCAGACCTTCGACGCCGCTCAGCACCTCGGTCTCCCCCCCTTCAGCCTGCAGCTGCTGCTGCAGTTGTTCGGCAGCCGCCTCATCAACCATCACCGCAAAATCTGGGCGGTGGGCAATGCACTGCTCATATAAACGCGTCACGTCACGGTTGGCGGTCAGCGCGACGGCACGATATTGCTCCGGGTGTTGCGCAATCACATCGAGCGTATTGACACCGATAGAACCGGTCGAACCGAGTACCGTCACCCCCTTCACGCGCGAATCCCCAGCAAAGTAACACCCAGGGTAAAGATCGGGGCGGCGGCGGTCAGGCTATCGATGCGATCCAGCACGCCACCATGACCCGGCAGCAGCGTACCACTATCCTTGACCCCAACACGGCGCTTCATCAGGCTTTCGATCAGATCCCCGACGATCGAAAAGGCGACGGTAATCAGCGCGAGCAGTAACAGACCAAACAGCGCGGCGCCGCTCACATCGAGCAGCACACCGCCGCTCAGTGCGATCACCAGGGTCGTCGCCATCGCACCGCCTACCCCCTCCCAGCTCTTGCCAGGGCTCACCTGTGGAGCAAGCTTGCGCTTGCCAAAGGCGCGCCCCGCAAAGTAGGCACCGCTGTCGGCGCCCCAGATCAGCACCAACAAAAAGAGCAGCCAGTAGGGTGAAATGGAGTGCAGCACCACCAGTGAGATCCAGGTCGGTACCAGCAGCACCAGGCCAATTGCGGGCATTGCCGTCAGCGGAAATGCTTTCACCTCCCCCTGCGCCTCACAGCTGATCACATGAGCGCTGTAACGCTGTAGCAGCGAGATGGCATAACCCCACCAGCCGGCCGACACTACCAGCAGCAGATAAAACAGCACGGTGTGCTGACTCGCCCAACCACTGACGATAAACAGCACCCAGAGCAGTGCAATGAACCGGTATTTCTGTTTCGTTGAAGGGGTGCCGTCCATCAGGCGCACCCATTCAAATGCACCTACCGTCACCAGCAACGCAAACAGTAACGAGATATAGGAGGTGGGTAGCGCGATCACCCCCCAGATAAAGAGCGGCATCAACACTGCTGCCGTCAGCAGGCGCTGCTTAAGCATTGCGTTCCTGCTCCACCTGATCACCGGTACGCCCAAAACGGCGCTGTCGTCTGCCAAAGGAGCGTAGCGCCTCATTAAATGCATCATCGTCAAAATCGGGCCACAGGGTCTCGGTGAAATACATCTCACAGTAGGCGAGTTGCCATAACAGGAAATTACTGACCCGTTCTTCACCACCGGTGCGAATAAATAGATCCGGCTCAGGCATGCCGTAGAGCGAAAGATGACGCTCAAGTGATGCCTCATCGATCTGCGCAGGCTTAAGTCTGCCAGCAGCGACCTCGTCTGCCATCGCGCGGGTCGCCTGGGTAATGTCCCAACGCCCACCGTAGTTGGCTGCGATCACCAGCTTGAGGCCGCTGTTGGCGCTGGTGGTCGCCTCGGCTTTTGCGATCTCCTGCTGTAGTGACTCGGAGAAAGCGCTGCGATCGCCGACCACTTTCAGTACCACATTATTTTCGTTGAGCCGTTTCACTTCACGCTGCAGTGCGGTGACAAAAAGCTCCATCAGCAGCTTCACCTCTTTCTCAGGGCGGCGCCAGTTTTCGCTACTAAAGGCAAACAGAGTGAGGGCTTCAATCCGATTCTCGGCGCAACAACGCACCATGGTGCGCACGGCCTCAACCCCGGCGCGGTGGCCCATGATACGCGGCATAAAACGTTTTTTGGCCCAGCGGCCATTACCATCCATGATAATCGCAACGTGACGCGGCAAGGTGCCGGGGGTCAATGCTGGCGGGGCTTCTTCGGTTTTGCTAGCGGACATGATGAGAGAGAATCTAAACCTTGTTAAGCGATGACGTTTCAGTAATGAACATGCGATCCTTTGTCTGTAGCAACCGCATGGCTCGGATCAGGGCCCAGTCTGGCTGGCTCAGATCTCCATCAGATCAGCTTCTTTTCCTGCCAGCTGTTTCTCCACTTCTGCAACAAAACGGTCCGTCAGCTTCTGCATCCCCTCTTCGGCACGACGCTCTTCGTCCTCGGTGATCTCTTTCTCTTTCAGCAACTCCTTGAAGTCACCGTTGGCATCGCGACGAATGTTACGGATCGCAATGCGCGCATTCTCTGCCTCGGCACGCGCCACCTTGATCATATCCTTACGACGTTCTTCGGTAAGCGGCGGAATTGCGATACGTATCGTGGTACCCGCAGTCGAGGGATTTAACCCCAGATCAGAACTCATGATCGCCTTCTCAATCACCGGCACCAGGTCTTTCTCCCATGGGCTTACCGTCAGTGTACGCGCTTCTGAAACTGAAACATTAGCGCACTGGCTCAGCGGCACATCGTTGCCATAATAGGGGACCTTTACATGGTCGAGCAGACTGGCGTTGGCACGTCCGGTACGCATTTTGGCAAACGCCAGCTTAAGTGACTCGATGCTCTTGCCCATACGGATTTCGGCATCTTTATTGATTTCATCGATCATGCGTCATCTCCACTAAACACCAGGGTCCCTTCCTTTTCACTCATCACGACATCTTTCAGGGCGCCCGGTTTGGTAATATCAAAGACTCGTAGCGGCATATTGTTATCACGACACAACACAATCGCCGTGGCATCCATTACCATTAACTTACGTTGCAGCACCTCGTCATAGGTGAGTTTACTGAAACGTTCGGCAGCCGGGTTTTTGATCGGATCATCGGAATAGATGCCGTCGACCTTGGTCGCCTTCAGCACCGCGTCTGCATTGATCTCGACCCCACGCAGACTGGCAGCAGAATCGGTAGTAAAAAAGGGATTACCGGTCCCGGCCGCAAAGATCACTACCCGCCCCTTTTCGAGGTGACGGATCGCCTTGCGGCGAATGTAATCTTCACAGATCTGATTGATCTTGAGCGCCGACATCACTCGCGCATAGGCACCGTGGTGTTCGAGTGCATCCTGCATCGCCAGTGCATTGATCACGGTCGACAGCATCCCCATATGGTCTGCGGTCACACGATCCATGCCACACGCCGCGAGGGTTGCACCGCGGGAGATGTTACCACCTCCCACGACCATCGCAACCTGAACCCCGGACTTCACCAGCTCACTGACATCGGTGGCGATGCGGTTCACCACCTCAGGTTCGATTCCATGATCCCCATCCCCCATCAGCGCCTCGCCACTCATCTTGAGCAGGATGCGTTTATAGATAGGCTTTGACCCAGCTGTCGATCCTTCAGGTGATGTCACTAATTTAACTCCCCTTAACCTGCGCCATCACTTCCGCAGCAAAATCCTCTTCTTTTTTCTCGATCCCTTCACCCACTTCCAGACGTTCAAAACGGATCACCTTCGCGCCGCTCTTCTCCAGCAGCTTACCAACGGTGGTATCTGGATCTTTAACAAAAGACTGTCCTTCCAGGGTGATCTCAGCAAGGTACTTACGGATTCGCCCTTCGACCATCTTCTCGATAATCTCAGCAGGCTTACCACTCTCTGCGGCCTGGGCGCTGAAGATCGCCTTCTCTTTTTCCAGCACTTCCGGGGAGACATCAGCAGCAGAAACGGCCAACGGCCTACTCGCTGCAATGTGCATCGCTACATCTTTTGCCAGTGCTGCGTCACCGCCTTCCATCTCAACCACCACACCGATACGCACACCGTGCAGGTAGCCGCCCACGACACCCGCATCGCTACTGTAGCTTGCAAAACGACGCACATTGATGTTCTCACCGATTTTTGCGATCAGTGCCTGACGCGTCTCGTTAACAGTCCCTTCACCCATTGCCGACGCCAGCAGGGCATCGACATCTGCCGGTTGACTGGCCAGAACGATATCGGCAACCTCTCCGGCAAAACCGGTAAAATCATCACCCTTGGCAACAAAGTCGGTTTCACTATTTACTTCTACGATCGCACCACTTTTACCATCGTCGCTGGCACGCAACACGATGATCCCTTCCGCCGCAACACGGCCCGCCTTTTTATCGGCCTTCGCCATGCCAGACTTACGCATCATTTCGATCGCAGCCTCGATGTCGCCACCGGTCTCAACCAGCATCTTTTTACATTCCATCATCCCCGAGCCGGTACGCTCGCGGAGCTCTTTAACCTGCGCAGCTGTTATTCCCATCGCTTAAAACCTCGTAATCGCTAATGTCACTAAATATATGTCTGAGTCAAAAACGACATCGGGGAGATACCCCGATGTCGCAGGCCGGCAATCGCTTATGCGCTGACCTCAGCGGGGGCATCGCCCTCATCCACTACTGTCTTCCTGGCTGCCTTGGTTTTAACGGCGGCTGTCTTGACAGGCCTTGCCGCCCTGGCTGGCGCTTCTGACTCATCGATCTCAACCAGCTCATCGTCGCTACCACCAAACTGGCTGCTAGCCGCACGCCCTTCCAGCACCGCTTCAGCAGCTGCCTGCAGGTAGAGGCTAATGGAGCGAATCGCGTCATCATTACCGGGGATGATGTAATCGAGACCGCCGGGGTTGTTGTTGGTGTCGACCACGCCGATCACTGGAATACCCAGTTTGGCAGCTTCGTTTACCGCAATCTTTTCGTAACCGACATCGATCACAAAGATTGCGTCAGGCAGGCCGCCCATATCCTTGATACCGCCCAGGTCGCGCTCCAGCTTCTCCAGCTCGCGCCTCAGACCCAGTGCTTCTTTTTTGTTCATACGCTCATGACGCCCTTCAGCAAACATGCTTTCGAGGTCTTTCAGGCGCTTGATCGACTGCTTCACAGTCTTGAAGTTGGTGAGCATTCCGCCCATCCAGCGCTGATTGACATAAGGCATGCCACAGGAAAGCGCTTTCTCCTTGACCGCTTCACGCGCTGCGCGCTTGGTACCGACAAAAAGGATCTTGCCGCGCTTGGCCGCAAGCTTGCCGACGAAGTTCATTGCATCGTTGAACAGCGGCAGGGTCTTTTCGAGGTTGATGATATGGATCTTGCTGCGATCCCCGAAGATATACGGAGCCATCTGAGGGTTCCAGTAACGGGTCTGGTGGCCAAAATGGACACCGGCTTCCAGCATATTGCGCATGGAAATATTTGGCATTCTAATTTCTCCTGTTATGGGTTAGGCCTCCATATACCCCACGCATCAACCCGACCAGCGGGCACCCAGACACATGTGACGGTATATGTGAGTATTTAAAAATATACAGGCACTTCCCGGCGCCGGGGCTATGCTGGAGCCACGAAGTTTCAAACCTGCGCGCGCTTTATACCACAAAAGACAAAATACCACAATAAACAAGGACATCCGCACCACCCTCGTGTCGCGATGTTGTCCTCCACAGGCCATTCAGGATAGTATTCTAAGCAACTCAAACTTAAGCAAAAAACAGCAACGGTCGCGGGAGCCCCCCGCCTCTTTGAAGTTTTTTCTAAATTAGCAAGCAGGAACCCATGACCGTTCAGATCAAAACTGCGGAAGAAATCGAAAAAATGCGTGTTGCCGGACGACTCGCCGCCGAGGTGCTCGAAATGATCGCCCCCTTTGTGCAGCCCGGAGTCACCACCGAGGCGCTCAACTTGCGCTGTCACGAATATATCGTTAATGAACAGCAGGCGATCCCGGCGCCACTCAACTATCACGGCTTCCCCAAATCGATCTGCACCTCGGTCAACCACGTGGTGTGCCACGGCATTCCCAATAACAAGCCGCTGAAGAATGGTGACATCGTCAATATCGACATCACCGTGATCAAAGATGGTTACCACGGCGACACCAGCAAGATGTTCTGCGTCGGTGAGGTCTCGGAGAAGGCAAAACGTATTGTGCGCATCAGTCACGAATGTCTGCTCAAGGGAATCGAACTGGTCAGACCGGGCGCGCATCTCGGTGACATCGGCTTCGCCATCCAGCACCATGCAGAGAGCCATAAATGCTCGATCGTGCGTGAATACTGCGGCCACGGTATCGGACGCGGCTTTCATGAGCAACCCCAGGTGCTGCACTATGGCAAACGAGGTTCAGGGATGCCGCTGGAGGCGGGGATGACCTTCACCATTGAACCGATGGTGAATGTCGGTAAACGCCACGTTAAGCTGCTGGATGACGAATGGACCGTCATCACCAAAGATCGCAGCCTCACAGCACAGTGGGAACACACCCTGCTCGTCACTGAAGAGGGCGTCGAGGTGTTGACGAAACGTAACGACGAGCACTTTTAAGAGAGCCTCGGCGCTGTTTCACGGCCTCCACTAACCCACCACTAACAGTAATTAAAGAGCCGACAATCCCGTGTTATCAAAGCAGCTAGCCGACATCGATCGCGCCTTCGACACCCGTACCGATCTGCAACGTAACTGCCGCGAGGCGGTAAAGCAGGTCACCCAGACACTGCGCGAACATATCGACAGTGACACGCCGATCACGACGCTGATCCACGAACGTGCCGACTTCATCGATCGCCTGCTGCAACACGCATGGCGGCATTTCATCCCCAGCGCGGACGACGCTATCGCACTGGTGGCCGTCGGCGGTTATGGCCGCGGCGAACTGCACCCCTGCTCGGATGTCGATGTGCTGCTCCTGCTGGCTCAGCAGAATCACAGCGACTATCAGCAGCATCTGAGTGAACTGATCACCTTCCTGTGGGACATCGGCCTTGAGATCGGCCACAGCACGCGCACCATCGACGAGTGCGTCAGTGAAGCCGCCCGCGATATCACCGTCATCACCAATCTGATCGAGGCGCGTCACCTCGCAGGCCCCGCTGCGCTACTCGAGGAGATGCAGCGACGCATTGAACCGACACAAATCTGGTCCAGCGCCGAGTTCTTCAAGGCCAAGGAGCAGGAGCAGGTTGAGCGCCACCTGAAGTACCACGATGCCGCCTACAACCTGGAACCCAACGTTAAGGAGGGGCCCGGCGGCCTCAGGGATCTGCAGATGATCTCGTGGGTAACGCGCCGTCACTTCAGCTCCGAATCGCTGGATGCGCTGATCACACAGCAGTTCCTGACTAGCGACGAGTATGACGCGCTGATCGAAGCACGCGATTTTCTATGGCGGGTACGTTTCATTCTGCACCTGAACACCGGACGCAGCGAGGATCGTCTACTGTTCGATCTGCAACAGCAGACCGCCCGGGCATTTGGCTACCGCGATGACAACAACATCCTCGCCGTCGAGGCGTTCATGAAACGCTATTACATCCATATTATGGAAATACACCGACTCAACGACATGCTGCTGCAGCACTTCCGCGAGGTGATCCTCAGTGACCACAACAGTGCGCCGAGGACCATCAACGAACGCTTCCAGGTGAAAGACCATTACCTTGAGGTGTGCAGCGATGATCTCTTTGTGAAATACCCGCCGGCACTGCTCGAACTCTTTCTGATCCTTGCCCAGCGGCCCGAAATAAAAGGGGTACGCGCGGCGACCATTCGCCTGATTCGCAGTCATCTCTACCTGATTGATGACGACTTTCGCAGCACTCCCGCCTGTCGTGAACTCTTTATCTCACTGCTGCGACAGCCGGAGGGCATCACCCACCAGCTCAGGCGCATGAACCGCTACGGCCTGCTTGCCGCCTATATCCCGGCATTCGGCAAGATCGTCGGCCAGATGCAGTACGACCTGTTTCATGTCTACACCGTCGATGAGCACACCCTCAATGTACTGCGCAACCTGCGCCGCTTCGCGGTGCCGGAGTTTCGTAATGAATTTCCTCACTGCAGCAAAATCATCCAGCAGATCGAGAAACCGGAGATACTCTACCTCGGCGCACTGTTTCACGACATCGCCAAGGGGCGTGGTGGTGACCATTCACAACTGGGGAGGGAGGACGCCCTCACCTTCAGTCACCAGCACGGCCTTAGCAGCCATGACTCGAACATCGTCGCATGGCTGGTAGAGAACCACCTGGTGATGTCGGTCACCGCACAGCGCAAAGATATCAGCGACCCCGAGGTGATTTCGGAGTTTGCCTCAATCGTCAGAGACCAGCTGCACCTCGACTATCTCTATCTGCTGACGGTGGCCGACATACGCGGCACCGACCCCAAGCTGTGGAATAACTGGAAGGATTCACTGCTATTTAAGCTCTACGGGGCGACCAAAGAGCAGCTGCAGGAGGGGCTTGAAAAGCCGATCGACAGGCACGCACTGGTTATTGAGCGGCAACAGAAGGTACGCACCCTGCTCCAGCAGCAGGATGATGTGACCATCGACACAGCGCAGATCGACGCGCTTTGGCAGCAGCTTGATGACGACTACTTCCTGCGCCACAGTAGCGATGAGATCGCATGGCACAGCAAGACCATCATCCACCATGGCGAAGTGACTCTACCGCTCATTGCCATGCGCTCCGACAGCAGGCATGGCGGCACCAAGGTTTTTATCTACACCCGCGATAAGGAGAACCTCTTTGCCAACACCGTGATGGCGCTTGACCAGCTCAACCTCAACATCATCGATGCGCGCATCATCACGGCACGAAACGGTTTCACGCTGAACACCTATATCGTACTGGAACACGACAGCAAAACGCACATCGATGCCATGCGCACCAGTCAGATCACCGATACCCTGCAGCGTTTTCTCACGCAGCGCGAAAACCCTTCATGCACTGTTTCACGCCACCTTCCACGGCGCCTCAAACACTTTCACACCCCGACCCAGTTGAATTTCTCCAGCGAACCGCGCACGTCTTTAACGCTGATGGAACTGATCACCAGTGATCGTCCCGGGCTGCTGTCACGTATCGGCAGGGTGTTGATGGAGTGTCACGTCAAGGTACATAGCGCCAAGATCGGTACCTTTGGAGAACGTGCCGAGGATATCTTCTACATCAGCGATAAAGAAGATCACGCCATCAGCGATGATGAGCAGCTCAGACGGCTGCGTGATGCGCTGATCGCGGCACTGGACGATTAGCGCCCGGCAAACAACAGCACGCCTAAAACCAGCAACGCCTCTGTTATGCTATAGCACATGTCTGCAAGCCCCATTGAAAACCGACCGCCTGAGCAGCCCAGAAAAAAGCTCTCTGCTTCAACACTGCTGCGCAACAGTCACCTGCCGCTTATCATCTGCGCCATCGCGCTATTCATCCAGTTCAGCGGCGAAGATGCAAGCGTCTGGTTACGTTATGATCGCAGTGGCATTCTAGCAGGTGAGGTGTGGCGCATTGTCACCGGCCATCTCGTTCACCTGAGCTGGCCTCATCTGCTGATGAACGTCATCGGCCTGTTACTTATCTGGCTACTCTTCGGTCACTTCATCAGACCCCTCAGCTGGCTATGGGTCTTTCTGACATGTACCATCGGCATCAGCACCGGCATGTTACTGCTCAACCCTGAACTCGAATGGTATGTCGGCCTCTCCGGTATCCTGCACGGTATGTTTGTAGCCGGTGCGGTGATCAGCATCAAAGCAGGTTATCGCGCCGAGATACTATTGTTACTGGCCTTTGTAGCCAAACTGGCGTGGGAACAGGTGATTGGGCCACTGCCCGGCAGCGCCGAGTTTGCCGGCGGCAATGTGATTGTCGATGCCCATCTTTACGGCGCGATTAGTGGATTGATCGTGGCGGGGGTGTTGATTTCGCTGGCGAACAATACTGGACGCTCACCGTAAGCTCAACCACGTCACTTAAGCAGTAAGCGCCATAAAGCCCTGGCACTTATACAAAACCCGCCAGCTAATAAAAAGTTAAAATACTGCTTTTAATAAAATACTGCTTTTAAATGGGTATCAGCGCCTGACTAATGCGTCAGGGAGAGGGGGCCGGCTTTACAGGAAAATACTACATTCCACCAAGAAAGCGCTCTATCAATTTCTCAGGAAAGTTGAACCTTTCCATATCGTCAAGTGTTTTACTCAGCTTGTAAAAAATTCTGTGAAATTCGATCTCATGCGTTTTTCGGTTATATACCGCAAATTCAGCCTTCGGCACCTGACTCCTGGTTTTACCTACTGATCCAGGGCAAACAAGAGATGCACGATAATTGTTAAGTGAAAGTTTCTGTTCGGTACTGAGTTCATCACCTGTTCGTGTGCGGTAGTATACCGCTGGCAGATGGGAATGACCGTGAAAGCAGACCGGTATTTTACGCTCCTGCAGATTATCGAGGTTATCCTCATAGGTCATGCGGTAAACGTAGGCATTAAAAAAAGTTTTATCTGCCGGCGCGCCATGAAGCGCCAGCCAGTCATCATGAATAATGTAAGGAGGAAGCGTTTCAAGCCAGTACATCTCTTTAACAGAGAGTTGCTCCCGGCTCCAGTCAACCACCCAGCGGGCGAAATTAGAAAAACCACGCGAGGTGCTCCCCGTCGCGACAGCGTTATCATGATTCCCTTTGACAACACTAAAGCCGGTTTCCATGAGCAATTTTATACACTCCTCTGGGTGAGGCCCATAACCAACCACATCACCCAGCACAATGCCGTTTTTAACCCCAAGTTCATCTAACTTTTCGAGAACAGCCTCAAGGGCGGGGTAATTACTATGGACATCGGCCATCACTGCAATAAGATCCTCCGTGATCTCTTCTGCTTTGTACTCATAGGATGGCGCAATAGAGACACCACTGCCAGGCTTTAAATTAGCGCTCTTTTGTTGCAAACCAGCAAATAGTGCCCTGCGAAATCGTTGCTGTTGATCATTAGCAACAAAACCATCTTTTACCTGCTCAACTACAACCGCTATCCAGTGGGTATCTTTAAAGCCATCCAGTATATGGGCGCGAACATTACCACCGTATTCCATCCATTCTCTCTCACCCCATTGCCCTGACTTCAGTATCAGAAGGCCGACACTTACACTGAATGATGTAAAGTCATCCCACTCATAGATGTCGTCATCCAGGTAATATAGTTTTCCTGCGTCGTCGATGGCAAAGTTTGACAGACCTTCATCAAGACGCTTTTCATGCTCTACCGCGACTCGAAAATAGTAGTCATTAATCCTCGACAGAAGATCAAGTAGCGCCCCGCTATCTGATTTCTCATACAACATATGCAGGGGCTTAAGTAGAGGGGTGATGTTTGCAATTATAGCGCCCTCATCACTAAGTATTAGAAACCAGGTTTTCGCCGGATGGTAAACATCATAGCTGCGCTCCTGCTCAATTGTGCCTGAGATCCAGCGACGCGCTTCTACGACCCTGAAGTTATACTCGAATTTTAATTTTACAATATAACTATCATTGACAAATATACGGGTGGAGGGACGTCCAGTAAATTGTTCGCCGTGTTTCAGGCTCTGCTCTTTCTGCTTAAGTACATCGACAATATGATCTACGCTTATCTGCAGATCCGAATTTAGCGCACCAATGATTTCAACATCATTACTATCGGACAAGTTAATCATAACACTGTCTTGAGCTTGATAATGAGAGGGGAGCTACCCCCTCATCTCTACACTTATTAATCTTCTGATTATGCCAAAAGTGTTATAATACTCTACGGACAGAGGGGTGCAAGATCAGGCAGAGCACTACGTAGGGAAGCCCAGCCCATACCCAGATTTGTCTTGTTTGAGGTAATCAAAACAGCCAGGGCATTGGGCTTACCAGGGACAATTGCCATGTAGTGGTAGGTATTACTAGTTGACATCTGAACCTCCTGGATACTGTTTTCAACTGGCTCTCCACGCTGTTGCGACAATAATTTCTCTACACTTCTGATACCCTTTCCTCTAAACATCTCCACCGCTGCCGATGCGACCGCATCGATATACGTCTGAGTGAAATAGGGGATATCGTGCGCCGCACCGAGAAGCAGGCCTGTAGAAACATCTACAACAGCAACGCCAAGTGCACCATCCACATCATTTAATACTTTTCCGCAAACATCATTAATTGACGACATGTGTTTCCTCCTTATTTTAAGTTACCCGACCAAAGAGTCTCTTAATTGATTTATTAAGTTATGCCCTTACTACTCCCTGACGGCATAAACCACATGCCATAAGCTTTATGACCGGGCTGCGTCATAATCTTTTTTGATGATTTCAATCCGTTCGGAGGCGCCCCGAGTATGCGCCAGTGTGAGACCCATATTCGTGGTAGCCTTTGTGAACACCGTCAGCAGTAACGTGACCCCGGCCTGCAACACATAGATATTGCCATTTTCGGCTTCCACCATAAGATTCCTGGTATCACCACGCCCCGCCTCTCTTGCCATCGTGATGCTCAATGCCAGAATTGCACTACTCATCGCAGAGAAACGTTTTACATCAAAATCGGCTGGTAACACCTGCGCCCAGGGCAGGCCGTCACTACTGGTAACGATGGCAGCGACCACATCATCGGTATCATTTGTTAGCTCTTTTAGTACAGCGAGGATCTTAGCCAAAACTTCTTCTGGTGCTCTTTCCTCGTGGTGCTGGTGAGCGACTTTTTCAACGATTTCCGATGTAACATCCATGACAGACTCCCCTGCTATAAATCTATTACAATACAGCCATTAAGGCGTAAACCAGCTCTTTTACATCTTCTTCGTCTCGAGCATCTATCTCCAGCACAGGTATCGGATAGCCTTTTTCAATAATGACATCCTGCACCTCTTCATACTTTGTATTCTCTGAAAGGTCAGCGCGAGTGATTCCAATGACCGCCCCGGTTTCCTGGATAAAGTCATCAAATGCACCAAGATAAAACTCACAATCAGCCGCAGGGTCAGGGCTTGTAGCATCAACCAACAGGATCAGTCCCATCCCTCCCTGGCACAGAATTTCCCACATAAAGTCAAAACGGTCTTGCCCCGGGGTGCCATAAAGATGAATAAACTCACCGTCCTCAAGCTCTATATAACCGTAATCCATCGCCACAGTGGTCAGGTCTTTTTTCTTTGTAGTCTCGTCAGTTGCAGCAACATCGGTGCCTACGACCGGGGCATCACTCAGACAACCAATGGCGGCCGTCTTGCCCGCACCGACAGGGCCTGTAAAAATGATTTTATGTTCACCCAACTGCATACCTGAATCTTCCTTTAGATGACTTATCCGGTAGTGCCAAGTTTTTTGGCCAGGCGAGATAGCAGCCCTGAATTCTTACTCTGCTTTTTCTTGAAAAGCTCTGCTGAATTAGCGTTTTCATCAACCACGCTTAACCCCAGAGAAAATATCAGGTTGTAATAATCTGTAACCGCATTGATATCGAGCTGTGTCGCCTGCTGTAGCTGTCTGACAGTCATAGGCTTACGTACCAGCATCGCTGACATCTTCAGATATTCTGGATGCTTGCGCATATATTCTCGCGGAAACCGCGGAAGAGATTTCAATTTCACCGGGGTATCGATGGTATGATTCGGCAATATTGAACCATTGGCGCCAACCAGCGCGGTATGCCAGATCACCGTATTAATCGGATAAATAGTCATACCACTACTTGTGGCGCGCTCGATCTCCTCGGCTGCACTCAATACTGACACTTCCGGACGTGTCTCTTTCTCTTTAGCAACGATATGTATCTCGGGCAAGCTTGCACGTGTCGCCACAGAACGGGAGATGCCATTGATATAAAACGGACTATAGGGTGGACATTCGAGTTTAACCAGCGCGTTTTTATTACATGCAGTGATAAACTCATGCAACAATAGCGTTGTGTTATTACTGACTTCTGCCACAGGGGCAGGTTTGCTGGCAGCCTTACTACTCCCACCGCTACTGGAATTGCTGGTCACTATCTTTTTAGGCTGCAAACGTTTACAGGAGAGATTCAACACATTGACTACATCCTGAATACGCACTGGGCGCTCCAGAAAACGAGCGCCTGCCGCAGCAACAAATTCCCCTGCTATTATAACCTTTGCCTGATCGTTATTTTCCTGCTTTAGGTAGCCAATGCCAGCCTCAGAATCAGCATTGATGAGCGCAATCTCACCACGAACATCATTTTCAGGAAGCGCTTCAAGTGATACACCAGATACATCCACCAGTTTAACGGCGACATTCACGATCGCATGATCCTGTTCCGTTAGCCCAATAAGTGATAATTTAATACTCTGCATAACGCTCTTTTGATCAGGTCGCTGCTCTCGTGTTATTACGTAACTTAACCACCTTTGGTCAAATCACAGCTCATTTCACCGACAACCAGTTATGTGCGCTGGAGATCCCTATCACGTTGTTTAGTATCGGCGCTCATACTACTAACGACATTCACTGGTCAAACCTGTACCTTTTTCAAGAATCTTATTGCTCGGAAAGGCACTGAAGTTCTTTGGTGTCCAGCGGATAACTCCCTGTGACTCCCGCTCATAGCTACTTGAAGTGCAATAAATGTAATCTATTTAAATCATATAAAGTCAATGTAACTACCTTGTTAAGTATCGACATAAGCATAGTTTTCTTGAGGCATTACCACCTTACTTGCAGTTTTAATCAGGATGAATAATTCGCGACTAATTTCCGAGTAAAATGCCAGGTTAATCGACATTAAATGTTGGAACTATGGCGAAACAAATAGATTAATTTGGCGTCTCAACTAAAGTTTCAATCCACGCGCCTGTGAAGGCGCGACACACTCCGGAATCCTGAAAAGTTCTTCTATTGTTTTCTTAGCTGCCTGTGCGGCAGTGAACTCTTCCTTAACGATTAGCGCGTCATCTTCATATTTCTTAGCTGCCTGTACGGCAGTGAGCCCGCCAAAATCGATTTCGCCAGATATCATCCTTTTCTTAGCTGCCTGTGCGGCAGTGAACATTATGGAATTAATGGGAATGGCTGCATCGAAATTTCTTAGCTGCCTGTGCGGCAGTGAACTTTTTCTTGGTGATAATTTTATCGCCAACAAATTTCTTAGCTGCCTGTGCGGCAGTGAACAAGGTGCGCTTTATGATGGATGACACCTATGCTTTCTAAGCTGCCTGTGCGGCAGTGAACTTGCGTGGCTACATTGGCAGACGTATAAGGAATTTCTAAGCTGCCTGTGCGGCAGTGAACTGATACCGATGCTCTGGTGGGATCACGGTTATTTTCTAAGCTGCCTGTGCGGCAGTGAACCTATTGGTTTTATGCTAAATGTGTTTTTATTTTTTCTAAGCTGCCTGTGCGGCAGTGAACACCTCTCCACCAAGTCAGCGGCATTAGCTCTGTTTCTAAGCTGCCTGTGCGGCAGTGAACCCTTAAAACGACCAGAACCATTCTCTTTCTTCTTTCTAAGCTGCCTGTGCGGCAGTGAACGCGATCTTTGCGGATGTGTGGCGTGGGTTAGATTTCTAAGCTGCCTGTGCGGCAGTGAACTCATGAGTATTTTGGTGAAGCGCGTCGATTTATTTCTAAGCTGCCTGTGCGGCAGTGAACCCCGCTTTCTTTGAGTTCTGAATACATAAAATTTTCTAAGCTGCCTGTGCGGCAGTGAACTAGCAGCAAACTCTCATCCACTTATAATCTGATTTCTAAGCTGCCTGTGCGGCAGTGAACTCGAAAAGCAATCATCAAACCACAGCTTGAAATTTCTAAGCTGCCTGTGCGGCAGTGAACGGAGATGAGTCACGCCAGCTCCACGGCCTGGTTTTCTAAGCTGCCTGTGCGGCAGTGAACCAAACGGTTTGTTCATCACTAATTTTTACACGGTTTCTAAGCTGCCTGTGCGGCAGTGAACATGGTGGCGTGTATGGCGCTATCTCATACCAATTTCTAAGCTGCCTGTGCGGCAGTGAACATTATATCTACTGCCGTCCTGTTTTATGATATTTTCTAAGCTGCCTGTGCGGCAGTGAACGAGGGGATGGTGCCGTTTGAGCTGATGGATGATTTCTAAGCTGCCTGTGCGGCAGTGAACTTCCGCTTGCGACTGGTGGGTATGGAGGCAATTTTCTAAGCTGCCTGTGCGGCAGTGAACCGTTTGAGGGCGATCGAGCGACCGGTGGTTACTTTCTAAGCTGCCTGTGCGGCAGTGAACGAGCCACAGAAAAAACCGGCGCATATCTGTCATTTCTAAGCTGCCTGTGCGGCAGTGAACATGGTCATGCGGCAGCTATCGCTGCATCTGACTTTCTAAGCTGCCTGTGCGGCAGTGAACGTAGGGCGGTTTAACCATTTGGGGCGCATATTTTTCTAAGCTGCCTGTGCGGCAGTGAACATAGCGATACGAATCTCCATCAGTTGTTATTATTTCTAAGCTGCCTGTGCGGCAGTGAACTTATGGAGGTTTATCAGGATCGTGTTGATAATTTTCTAAGCTGCCTGTGCGGCAGTGAACATTACGCAGAAATAGCCGCAGACGATCCCGGTTTTCTAAGCTGCCTGTGCGGCAGTGAACTTAGGGCATACCTCCCCAGTAATAAAGAGATATTTCTAAGCTGCCTGTGCGGCAGTGAACAATCCGCATCCCCAGGGGTCTGCAATAGTTAATTTCTAAGCTGCCTGTGCGGCAGTGAACTTGCCAGCTAGAGGTATTTGACCAGGGCATCATTTCTAAGCTGCCTGTGCGGCAGTGAACATCCGGCAGATCCAGCGCATCGCACTCACCGCTTTCTAAGCTGCCTGTGCGGCAGTGAACTCCGGCCGATGTGGTGACTAAACAAATCAAGATTTCTAAGCTGCCTGTGCGGCAGTGAACTCGACAATGCGCCGTGGCATCTGAATTAAAAATTTCTAAGCTGCCTGTGCGGCAGTGAACGCCGGGCGGCCGCCAATCTGGTATTTTCTGTTTTTCTAAGCTGCCTGTGCGGCAGTGAACATTTCTTTGCCCAGCTCGATGGCCGAGGTGATTTTCTAAGCTGCCTGTGCGGCAGTGAACCAAGTGGCGGCAGAAAGGTTTTTATTGTAGAGTTTCTAAGCTGCCTGTGCGGCAGTGAACATGTGGAGTTGCCCGTTTCTGCTTATTTTACTTTTCTAAGCTGCCTGTGCGGCAGTGAACAACACCTGTTGCAGTGGCATCGCCTATATTCTTTTCTAAGCTGCCTGTGCGGCAGTGAACTGAAGCGCTGAGTATTGAGGATGTTTAGCGTTTTTCTAAGCTGCCTGTGCGGCAGTGAACATTTTCTCCAATTTTGAAAAACATCTAGCGCATTTCTAAGCTGCCTGTGCGGCAGTGAACCGAAAAGTCGTGGAGGGGGTTCGAATTCGAGTTTTCTAAGCTGCCTGTGCGGCAGTGAACTAACAGTTAATGGCAATAACGTATTAATTTATTTTCTAAGCTGCCTGTGCGGCAGTGAACAAATTTCGGCACTGAGACCGAACATAATAGATTTTCTAAGCTGCCTGTGCGGCAGTGAACTTCGAGATTGGCTCGAAGCACTCACAAAAAAATTTCTAAGCTGCCTGTGCGGCAGTGAACTTTCGAGATTGGCTCGAAGCACTCACAAAAAATTTCTAAGCTGCCTGTGCGGCAGTGAACATATCCGGGAAGAGCCATGATCAACTTACTACTTTCTAAGCTGCCTGTGCGGCAGTGAACAGCCACACCACATCAAGGGCAGAGGGTATGGTTTTCTAAGCTGCCTGTGCGGCAGTGAACCTTATGTCTTTTACGTCGAATCGCAATAATGATTTCTAAGCTGCCTGTGCGGCAGTGAACATTACCCAGTTATATTTTACAATCTGGGTTATTTTCTAAGCTGCCTGTGCGGCAGTGAACTGCTAGACGTTGCTGAAGCTGCTGAACTGATCTTTCTAAGCTGCCTGTGCGGCAGTGAACGGCGGGTCTGTTTCGTATGACTCGGAGTCTCATTTCTAAGCTGCCTGTGCGGCAGTGAACAAGAAGTCACCCACAGCAGCAAATCATGAAATTTTCTAAGCTGCCTGTGCGGCAGTGAACGCCATCAGGCGCGGTTTCTTGAGGCTGAATAGTTTCTAAGCTGCCTGTGCGGCAGTGAACTCATTGTCGTCAAGCCCAAGCGCTTCATTAATTTTCTAAGCTGCCTGTGCGGCAGTGAACCAGACTTAATGCAAGACCCTGTTTATGCAATTTTTCTAAGCTGCCTGTGCGGCAGTGAACCGTAGCGTGAAAATGATCTCGGACAGTTTCGATTTCTAAGCTGCCTGTGCGGCAGTGAACATTATGTTCTCGCCAAGCGGCAACTTAGGACTTTTCTAAGCTGCCTGTGCGGCAGTGAACATGACAATGACAAGAAATGAAGATGTCAATCATTTCTAAGCTGCCTGTGCGGCAGTGAACTACACTGGAGGAGATAACGGCGTGGAGCAACTTTTCTAAGCTGCCTGTGCGGCAGTGAACGTAGAGGCACAGGAATACCATGACATGCTCAATTTCTAAGCTGCCTGTGCGGCAGTGAACGTTCTGAGGGTGCGGTATCAACACCCAAGAACTTTCTAAGCTGCCTGTGCGGCAGTGAACGTTCTGAGGGTGCGGTATCAACACCCAAGAACTTTCTAAGCTGCCTGTGCGGCAGTGAACTTAGCAATGGTCTGCAGCAGGTAGTTATGACTTTTCTAAGCTGCCTGTGCGGCAGTGAACACACCTCGGTTGGGACAGCAGTAATCGAGAGCTTTCTAAGCTGCCTGTGCGGCAGTGAACGCTGAGACGTTCCAGTATCTCAATCAGATTCTTTTCTAAGCTGCCTGTGCGGCAGTGAACTATTGCAGAGCACTATAACGTAGCAGCTGAATTTTCTAAGCTGCCTGTGCGGCAGTGAACCGCGCCGATGACCAGCGGCAACGGCTCGAAACTTTCTAAGCTGCCTGTGCGGCAGTGAACTAGGGTAAAGAATGGCCGCGGCCGGATCATCATTTCTAAGCTGCCTGTGCGGCAGTGAACTGGTCATGCGACAACTTTCGCTGCATCTGACGTTTCTAAGCTGCCTGTGCGGCAGTGAACAAAAGAATAGTTGAGTTAGCTGGCAAGATTGCTTTCTAAGCTGCCTGTGCGGCAGTGAACTGCGGGAAATGTGGAATCAGTGTTTAGAAAGTTTTCTAAGCTGCCTGTGCGGCAGTGAACCGGAGGTCGTTTTGTCGTTATGGTTATATTGTTTTCTAAGCTGCCTGTGCGGCAGTGAACTACCAGACGCCCTGACCATCTATCTCTTTGATTTTCTAAGCTGCCTGTGCGGCAGTGAACATCTTGATGCTTGTCGGCAGATTATGAGTGATTTTCTAAGCTGCCTGTGCGGCAGTGAACATAAAAAAAGCGCTCGGCCTGCCAAAATGAGATTTCTAAGCTGCCTGTGCGGCAGTGAACAAGCGAGTTGAGGTTGAGCATAAGCGCTATCTTTTCTAAGCTGCCTGTGCGGCAGTGAACACGATGCAGGAGACCATGCTGCGGCGTGATGATTTCTAAGCTGCCTGTGCGGCAGTGAACCCAAACGTTTAATCACATAACGTCGCAAATCATTTCTAAGCTGCCTGTGCGGCAGTGAACTTTGGAAGCGGCGATGTTGTCTGTATTGCCGATTTCTAAGCTGCCTGTGCGGCAGTGAACGAAGCTGCGCGGCCTTTCGAGTACTCCAGATATTTCTAAGCTGCCTGTGCGGCAGTGAACTAGCTGTAATGGGTGTACCTATTCTTCCTATCTTTCTAAGCTGCCTGTGCGGCAGTGAACGGAATCACATGGACTGCACGTACAGCCGCCGATTTCTAAGCTGCCTGTGCGGCAGTGAACGAAAAAATCCTGTATCGAACGCAATAAAAAATTTTCTAAGCTGCCTGTGCGGCAGTGAACCGCAAAACAAGCATATGACACATGGAGTCAATTTTCTAAGCTGCCTGTGCGGCAGTGAACCTGGCCGCGGGTTCAATTGAGGCGGCACGCTTTTTCTAAGCTGCCTGTGCGGCAGTGAACCCTTCAGATGACGTTATGTTGCGCCAAATTCCTTTCTAAGCTGCCTGTGCGGCAGTGAACATACAACAAACCCGATGAAAAATTAAATGTAGTTTCTAAGCTGCCTGTGCGGCAGTGAACGTTGACCTTAGTTCGTTATCACAGGTGTATAGATTTCTAAGCTGCCTGTGCGGCAGTGAACGTAAAAAACATAAGTTATTAACCGCTAATTAATTTCTAAGCTGCCTGTGCGGCAGTGAACTATCTACATATAAGTAGACGCGGCGTACCTTTTTTCTAAGCTGCCTGTGCGGCAGTGAACGCATTATTAAGGATATTAGCGAGAGATTAAACTTTCTAAGCTGCCTGTGCGGCAGTGAACTTGACCCTAGAAGAAGATAAGCAAGGAAATCATTTCTAAGCTGCCTGTGCGGCAGTGAACGGGGCGTTGACTGGGGTGCCAGAGAGTTTAATTTTCTAAGCTGCCTGTGCGGCAGTGAACAGAGTTTGAGTGATTTTGCAGTATATGTTGTTTTTCTAAGCTGCCTGTGCGGCAGTGAACTGTGTTCTTAACATCTGGGTCTGTAGCTGTTTTTTCTAAGCTGCCTGTGCGGCAGTGAACGAGGCTGAGACACTTTTATCTTTCATCTGAGATTTCTAAGCTGCCTGTGCGGCAGTGAACGATTCTCCGCGCGCAACCGTGGGTGGAACTGTTTTCTAAGCTGCCTGTGCGGCAGTGAACACACTAAAATGTCACCCTACTAACACAACAGATTTCTAAGCTGCCTGTGCGGCAGTGAACGGAACACCCGTCCCTGTAACTGGCGACCAGTTTTTCTAAGCTGCCTGTGCGGCAGTGAACAGGTCAAAATACGCTTTTGCTGTTGCTCGTTCTTTCTAAGCTGCCTGTGCGGCAGTGAACATTGAGGTGGGTGATGTGCCGCGTGTGAAGTTTTTCTAAGCTGCCTGTGCGGCAGTGAACAAGAGGCCTTGTTAGGTTGCCCGTGCTGCAACTTTCTAAGCTGCCTGTGCGGCAGTGAACACCCGAGGGGATAAGCTGTGATGTGAATTTCATTTCTAAGCTGCCTGTGCGGCAGTGAACTCGTCGATTGAGGATTCTCGCTGGTCATCAGTTTTCTAAGCTGCCTGTGCGGCAGTGAACGAATGAAGAAATGGCCCGATCCTTAAATCAAGTTTCTAAGCTGCCTGTGCGGCAGTGAACTAAGGTTAAATGATTAATGAATTATGTTAAATTTTCTAAGCTGCCTGTGCGGCAGTGAACTACGCCCGTCACCCCTTGGCCGTTGCATACGTTTTCTAAGCTGCCTGTGCGGCAGTGAACGGATACCATTGCTAAAGCTGCGAAGCAGAAGATTTCTAAGCTGCCTGTGCGGCAGTGAACTTATCATTCTCGTCACGCCACTCTTTGATCTGTTTCTAAGCTGCCTGTGCGGCAGTGAACGGAGCGAGCTGCTAAGACTTGAGAACAATAGATTTCTAAGCTGCCTGTGCGGCAGTGAACCAGGCTATACGGAGCAGGTCGAGAGTAAGGAATTTCTAAGCTGCCTGTGCGGCAGTGAACGAGGCAGGCAAAAGGAGTCCGCTCCACCGGTTTTTCTAAGCTGCCTGTGCGGCAGTGAACGCATGGCTGGACGCCGTGAAGCACATCGAGCATTTCTAAGCTGCCTGTGCGGCAGTGAACTTTGTCGCGGTGGCCGGTACCGGCACCAATAATTTCTAAGCTGCCTGTGCGGCAGTGAACGAGAGGTATCAATACCGAGGTGCCAGTGATCATTTCTAAGCTGCCTGTGCGGCAGTGAACCGGTATTGATACCTCTCTGGTGAGACTGGCAGTTTCTAAGCTGCCTGTGCGGCAGTGAACGGTCTATTTCGGTCCCCGCTAAACAGTCGACCTTTCTAAGCTGCCTGTGCGGCAGTGAACAATGCGCTTTAGTCGCTCGCGCCGAAGCATGTTTTCTAAGCTGCCTGTGCGGCAGTGAACACGATCTCTCGTACGGCAGTGTAGGTGATTGTTTTCTAAGCTGCCTGTGCGGCAGTGAACACCGATGGCAAGCTGCTTTGGAAGAAGAGGCATTTCTAAGCTGCCTGTGCGGCAGTGAACCATGGTGATGGCTGAGATTGGCCCCCGTGTATTTTCTAAGCTGCCTGTGCGGCAGTGAACCTTGAATATCTTTTAAAAGATATTGAACAGCATTTCTAAGCTGCCTGTGCGGCAGTGAACCGGAGCATTCCCTGTCAGAAATAAACAGGGCGTTTCTAAGCTGCCTGTGCGGCAGTGAACGTGGGCAAATACGACGATGCGATGATTCAAACTTTCTAAGCTGCCTGTGCGGCAGTGAACTTACCGCAAAAGGATAGAACCAATGGTTCTCTTTTCTAAGCTGCCTGTGCGGCAGTGAACTTTTCTAGATTTGGTGCCCTATAGGGGGTTCCTTTCTAAGCTGCCTGTGCGGCAGTGAACCAGCACTCACGCAAATCGACCCGCTCAGTACATTTCTAAGCTGCCTGTGCGGCAGTGAACCCTGGTGACAAGCTTGCGATTTTGGTTAGGCTTTTCTAAGCTGCCTGTGCGGCAGTGAACCTGGTGATAATACCGCCGAGCTGCTGATCTACTTTCTAAGCTGCCTGTGCGGCAGTGAACCTGGTGAGGCTGCGTAGGAGTCACTCTACATGTTTCTAAGCTGCCTGTGCGGCAGTGAACTATCCCGGTACCGAGGATACATGGTTAGATGATTTCTAAGCTGCCTGTGCGGCAGTGAACCGTCGATTACACAAGCAACCTTGTCCCTTTCATTTCTAAGCTGCCTGTGCGGCAGTGAACATTAGATGCCTGCAATAACTGACGCATTCACATTTCTAAGCTGCCTGTGCGGCAGTGAACGGATAATGATATTGCACTGCCGTTTTGGTGGTTTTCTAAGCTGCCTGTGCGGCAGTGAACTGGCCAGATCGCAACGATGGGTACGATCACATTTTCTAAGCTGCCTGTGCGGCAGTGAACTTGAAGAAGGTTACACTAGGGCTTTGCCACTCTTTCTAAGCTGCCTGTGCGGCAGTGAACTACTTCTGTCAAGTTACACGCCATATGCAGACTTTCTAAGCTGCCTGTGCGGCAGTGAACGGGATCACATCAAAACCATAATCTGATGAAACTTTCTAAGCTGCCTGTGCGGCAGTGAACACAGTCAAAAACCTTCGCGGTCATAAAGAACATTTCTAAGCTGCCTGTGCGGCAGTGAACATGCCACCGACGAAGGATCAGGAAATAGTAACTTTCTAAGCTGCCTGTGCGGCAGTGAACTTCTGTGGGTGTCGCACTGGGCGGTGACGAATTTTCTAAGCTGCCTGTGCGGCAGTGAACGTCACAAATTCACCGCGTCCTAATTTTCGTTTTTTCTAAGCTGCCTGTGCGGCAGTGAACCACCAATTTAACAAACAAAAAAGAAGTTACAACAACCACTTAATCTAATTCAGGTCTGGTTTACCTTTATTTTAAGTTGCGCTGTAACTTGCTGTAATTATTCTAAATTTTTAAAGAGCGATTTTTTTGGTTATTTCTTCGTTGAAACCTGCATTTTCTGATCATTAGAAAATGTCAACATCAAAATCCAGTCCAGCCAAATCCTTTAACGGTAAAGCTTCCACCCGATCAGCCAACATGAATCGCTTATCCCCTGGGTAGATCACTACCACTTTATCCAATTCCAAATCCGTCAGCGCCGTACGAATGGAAGGCGTTATCCGGGGAGCATCAGATCGTTTGCACTCTACGCCTATCATGCGCCCGTTTTTTCGTAGCAGCAGATCGACCTCCGCCCCCTGATGGGTAGCCCAAAACCAGGCGTCATCGGGCTTGACAGCGGAAAGGAGTTCTTCAATCACATAGCCCTCCCATGAGGCGCCGATTTTAGGATGGGTCAATAAATCACGTTCACTGTTAATACCCAGCAACTGGTGCAATAAACCGGAGTCATGAATATAAATTTTCGGCGATTTGACCTGACGTTTACGGATGTTGGCGTGCCACGGCTGGAGTTGCCGAACCATAAAGGCGTCACTCAATAAATCCAGATAACGGCGTGTGGTAGACTCGCTCACCCCCATGGCCCGGGCAAACTCCGCGGCATTCCAGATTTGACCATGGTAGTGCGCCAGCATAGTCCAGAATCGCCACAGCGCAGTGGCGGCTGTACGAATACCCCATTGTGGAAAATCGCGTTCCAACAAGGTCTGGATAAACCCTTTGCGCCATGCCAGACTATCTGCCTCACTTTGCGCCAGATAAGAGAGCGGAAAACCGCCCCGCAACCAGTGCTGTTGCTGCGCGGCTTGCCCTAACTCCTGCAGACTGAAACCACGTAATCGCAGCATCTCCATGCGGCCTGCCAACGTTTCGGAGGATTGCCGCAACAAATCACCGGAAGCGCTGCCCAAGATGAGAAATTGCCCGGCAAAAGACTTTCTATCCACCAATACCCGCAACACCGGAAACAGCTCCGGCCGCCGTTGTATCTCGTCGATAACGATCAAACCCTGAAGTGATCCCAACGCCGTCATCGGCTCGTCCAGTCGCGCCAGACTAATGGGATCCTCCAGGTCAAAATAGTTGGGCGATTCTTCAGCCACAAACTCACGTGCCAAAGTTGTTTTGCCGCATTGACGCGGCCCCACCATGGTGAGAATGCGGCTACGCTTCAACGCGGTTTGAATCTGGTTATGCCACTCGGTACGTTTTATCATTTCAGAATTTTACCATGAATATCCATCATCATACTTGCATTTTTTCATGGTGAATCAATCCGTGATTTTTGCTCGAAAAGCTGGGTACGCACCACTCTAATGGCTATATCTGACTGTTTTCACAAGATATTTATTAAACTCCCATGGTATCTTCATTCTCTGTATTAAAACCAGGGAACGGTGGCTGTTTTCGAAAGGCCGAACTGGTCAAACTCACCCGGTACCGGTTCGTCCACCAGGTCCCCAAACTCGATATAGCGCCGGTGCTTGTGCCCGTTCGACCCGCTTACCAATTCAAGGTAAGGATCATCTAACCCCTTGGTAAACATCTTCGCTTTATAGGCTTTAACCTCATCTTCGGTAATCGAACCGCGCTTTAAAAGCCTGCGCATTTTTGCCGGACTCATGTTGCTTTGTTTGCGTGAGATCATACGAAATTTAACATCTTCCGGCACTGGATTGATCTCGCTCACTACGCAATAACCGCTCATGCCACCTATCCAACTTAAGCCCTGTAAATCACTAATATTGGATTTGTCACCATGGATACGCAGCACATTGCCCAGCGTGACTTCGTATTTGGGAAAGCTGATGCCAATGCTTGTTGATTTCAGGTCATAGAGTGCTTTGTGGAGTTTAGTGTAAACGATATTTAGAAGTCGGTTTACAGCCATCTCTGCATCAGGCTTTAATAAAATATCTAAGTAGTGATTCATTTTTTTCCTCCCTAGCGAACATCGATATGAGATACATACGCCAAACCTTTTTTACCCAGGTAAAATGAGGAAACGCCAGCATTGTCGATCAGCTTTTTAAGCTCGATAGCCCGCTCCATGTCGATATTTAGATGAATATCAAGATGACCACTAGCTTTTGTCAGAGTGTGTTTGATTTTACCTTCACCCTTAACAAACTCATCGCGGACATAAGGATTACCGTAGATCAATTTTTTCGAACCAGTTGTATATCTATCCATGAAATCTTTGGGCGTAAAACCATTATTAGATATGCCACTTATCCCGCCCATCTTGGACTTTGCTCCAGACATATCATATTGTTGCTCCAACCGTTTAAGCTGCAAGTAAAGTGAAGTACAGTAGATTGGGAGCAACTTGAGATTACCTTTATTATCCAAAGGTTTGAACTTATCAAAATCTGCCACCAGCTTTTCAGCTGCTAGCCTAGCTGCCCCAGAGTTTTCTACAGACTTCATCTTTTTTATTTCTTCCAGTCGACCAAGAATGCTGATGGGATTTAGTTCAACATCAACATCAACATCAACATCTTTAGCCTCAAGAATAAACTCACAGAGTGAATCAAAATCGAGCGAAAGAACACCCCATAATTCTGGCGAGAAGTCTGACTGAAACGCAGGATCGTTTACCTTAATCATTCCGGTAAATGTATTTTGGTCAGTATTACCACTCATGTTTCTTATGTATGCTATTTCCTGATTCTGTACTTTCTGTTTATCTTCGAACTGAATAGCTTGAGCTATATCTGCAAAATAATGTTTATGATCACCAAACTCCTTCTTCGACTGATAAAGCTTCCTTTGATCCCCAATCAGCCGGTTAAGCACCCCTAGCACAGTATCCAATGTGATGCCTCGTGACTTATAATTCTCTTCCTTTCCCAGCTTTGTCATTGAACCTACAAAACTTCTTCCTTTTTTGGGCACAGGTTCATTATTAGAGCCATCAAGGAAGGAATTTCTCCATGATGCTTCATATTCAATAGTTATTATCATATTAACTCCTTATTTGGCCTCAAAATAAACAGCATAACTGTCTTCAGCTTTAGGAGATATTTGATCTGGGTTGCGTTTGATGCGCATCATTTGATTGCTGTTATTAAAGTCAACTGTAACTTCGTCAACATACATATAAGATTTTGCCTGGCGAATAGAAAGGTTTTTAATCATATCCAATGTAGTTTCCACAAGAGCCTGCATCGCATCCTGATTCAAAAGTATGCCTGCCTCACCAATTTCAAAGATAGTTCCTTTGCGAACATAATTTGGATGAAATTCAGCTTTTGGATTCAGTTCTGGGTTCAACGACTGAATATAACTTTGAACACTCTGTGCGATTTTCTCCCCCTCATTGTCTTTAATAATCATTGCAGCTCTATCGAATTTATTATCCAACGAAATAAATTGAAGCTGTTCCATACTAATGGAACCGTAGGAGACATATTGAGTATCACCAAAGGTTGTTTTAGAGAAGAAAGATGAATTATCTCGCTCCCCCGCCTGCCCAAACTGTTCAAAATTTCCATTACCTAGTTGATCAACAAAATCTTCAAGTAACAAGGGACTGGTGCGTTTGCACTGACTGGAAGGAACTACATAACCTCTAATTAGACCAGTTACTGAAGCAAGAACTTTTCCCAGATTTTTTTCAGCGGCATAATGTAAATCGAATGCTTGCGAACGGAACAAGTGATGACGTATACAGTTTTGGCTGATGTATAACGGTGTTTCTTTGAAGTCGATGTCAGAGGCCTCTTTTTTGTATTTATAGCCTGTTTCATCTTTTACTTTACCAGTCAAATTTGTATAGCCACGAAGTTTTGGTAATGTATGGTTATCGACTGTACGCCCTTCACTGCTTAGCGTTGTTGGCCCATTCCAATTCACCACTCCGTGCCCAAGGGCCATAATTTTGAAATCTACGCTTTTAATGCCGGTGATTTTTTCCATAATAATTTCCTCGGTTGTCGGGTTATTCGTGTGTTTCAGGTTTTTGCAGATGTTGCTTAAGCCGGCCAATCGACATAGCGCCGACTGGTTGACTGTTGCTGATCACATAGTAAACAGCCTGTGAATGGGCAGCATTAGGGCCCCCAATAGTTTCAAGATCTTTTGGTGTGTAACTTAGATATATTGGTGATTCCGGCGAGCGAGCTTCTTTGATCAAATCCCACTCGTTACGCGCCTGTTTATAACCACTGCCATGCTTGATGTTGTGGTGCTTCTTTCGCATATACTGCACAAGGTTATTATTGTCTACGCCATATCCTCTCATACTTTCAACTGACTCTGTCAGGCCTGTTTGTGGCTTGACTGGATCGAACTTTTCACTGTAGGCATAATCATCCATAAGCTCCAGACTCAAGTCCTCAGTAACCTTGCAAACCGCCATTTGCACAAAACGATTATCCCCCCTGAGAGAACTGGTCGATATTTTTACAACACCATCCGCTTTTTTTGATTTTGGTGGGACTGATATGGGGTCAAGGATTTTTTTCTCGATTAAGCCGGCACTGTGTTTAAGTGCCTTTAGAAAATCCTGTTTGACCGCACTAAGTGCGGTAGCGTCTGAATAGAAATCCCGATAGTACTGGTAAATCTGATTGATATTAACTTCAGTGTTATGATCCAGTTTGTTCTGTAAAAGATTCAACCATTCTTTAGTGCTTTGCCAAACACAGAGCTGATTTAGGAACTTGGCACAATGACTGGTTTGTCTACCTTCTCTTGCAATGCTTTCTGGCAACACAGTGATATAATGATTTACCTCTGAGTTGACGCCAAATCGATCCAATCGACCCAGACGCTGTAACCAGTTTTCCGCGCAGGTCAGTTCAGTCAGCATACGATCACAAGTAATATTAAGAGAAGCCTGCACAATTGGGCCGCTTCTTAATATATCAAATCGTCTGTCGCCATCTCGCTTAAAACTATCAAACACCTGATCAAACCAATATGCCTTATCCTGTTTGGTGTACTTGGAATGTAGCAGTACGCTATTTTCATTATTATGGTGAGTCAGGTAACCCAGTTGCGCATCCTGCGCGGTATTCGTGATAACAAAGGTATTTTCTTTTTGCGGTTCGCTAACCAGTGGGCTGGCATTTTCTTTTTCGTTATATGTTTGAAACTCGATGCGATAACGTGAGTTATTGAAACTATCGATAGGTACAATATCGTTGTCTGGTATATTGAGAAACATTTTCAAAAAGAAGTAATGTGGTGTGGCAGATACCAATAATGTATTGGCTTGTGATCCCAGAGACTTTTTAGCTTCAATCAATTCTGCAAACAACAGATTAAAAGCAGGCATGTTGACCAGTTCATGAAACTCATCAAATACAACATGAGCCTGCATAAGGTCAACGAGTGCTGATACCTTATGATGAGTAATCACTGCATTTACAGCTTGATCAATTGTAGTGATCACGATGTCGCCAGAAAAATATGCATCTTCATCGGTATCAGGTGCATCTTCAAAGGAAATATCGTTACAAAGTGTTTTCTTATATTCACCCGTAAAAATCTCGATCTGACAATCAGGCAAGTATTCCGATGCGGTTAAATCATGCAGTAGCCCCAAGCAAACCTGGACTCGTGGGCAAACCCAGATGATTTTTTTCGCTTCAGTGCGTTGCGCCCATTCCAGAGCAATTTTAGTTTTCCCACATCCAGCAGGCCCCTGAAGTACGCTGATATTAGAAGACTCATTAATTTCAGCGATCTTCTGTAACTCAGCCAGTTTTTGTGCCGCTTCTCTTTGTGCATGATTTTGCGCACTTGAAGGAAAACGCCTCTCAAACCCATTGAGACAATCTTGTATGCCGCTGAGTAATTGACCAGCTTCCTGTGTGCGGTTATCCACTAACTCACGTAATGAGCAATCAGTAAGGTATTCCTCAATATCTTCAGCGGAAGTGGATGAAACCAGGCGGTCTGCGCTGATCACGGTAGCTCGAACCAGGTTGTTCAAAGCATTGTGCCTGACATCCTCTTTATACCTGTCCAGATCATCCAATACGTTGTCATATTTTTTAAATATCGGTAGATTCTTGTCTGTTGGTTCAAATCTTTTCGCAAAATCTGGTAGCAGAGAAGAAACTTCATAGAGACTGGCAAATTTGGTTACGTCACTCAATACCGCATGTGCCTGATTATAAATATTGTTAAATTTGGTATCGGTTAACGATGCATTAAAAATTGCAAATATTTTTTCCGCATCGGTAAATTTGTCTTCTTTTCTGAAGGGTTTGGTATGATGCCAATATATACCATGTGCAATCTGGAAACGCTGAGGTTTTGAAATCGCTGAAGACTCGGCCAGTAATGCTTCACTTAATAGCCACGACAGTTCATGATGCCTTGGATGTTTTTCAAAGGAAAACTTTTTGGGTGCATTAATATGCACTCCATCTTCAGGGATAATATCTTCAGGAAACTTATTGTTTTTTTTGCTAACCCAGTTCTGAAATTCAGGATCAATTTTTCCTATATCGTGTAATACTCCAGCAATGAACGCAGACTGCTTCAATTTGGGATTTTCAATGCCCATTATTTCAAGCAGGTAATAAGCAACAAATCCCACAGAAAAAAGGTGATGACTAAGCGGCTGCGCTTTTGTGTTAGCAATCAGATGACTGGTTTCAATCGGCAATTTATCCATAATGACTTCCTTTGATGTGAAGTTAACCGGTATAAGACCTTCATAATTAAAGGCCTGCCTTCGACCCACCACCCAAACCAACTCACTCCGCGACCGACTCCGTATCCAATGGCAACTCACCGCTGTATTTTTAGAGGCCGTTTTTCGTAGCAGCTTCTTCACCGCCAGCAAGCCTTCCTGGGTAATCACGGTTTGCCAGGTGTTGTCGCCGATGCGATCGGCAAAAGCGTCGAGTACCCGCCGGGTGCGGTTGAGGGCTTTTTTCTCACACTGGGAGACGAAAGTGACCATCATGAACTTTCACCTTTGTTCTCATGATGGCGCAAGGCTATATCCTTAACCTGATCAAACATAAAATCCATTGCCTTGTGATCGGTAAATGCCTGGAGACATTGCTGGCGAAACTCCTGTTCTGTAGCCCCTTCCCCTGCACTAATAAACGCCCACGGCAAAATCAGTGAGTCCTTGATCAAATCAGCGACATCAAACACCAGTGCGCCGCGACGGGTCTTGCCGTGCATCACGGCGAATCCATGCGGAATGCCCAATACCCATAGCGTGGTTGCGGCCAGGCCATAAGCCAGATAGTTGCCGTGATTGAGAAAAGCGTTGGCGCTATCGGTAGCTTCCCTTTCGCGTACAAAGTCATTTTTCTTGGTTCTGGTGGCGGCTATCTTGTAGAGTCTCTTGGTGAGCTCCGCTTCAATCTGTAACAACTTTCCGACCTTTTGCGCCTGTTCGATTTGGGCTGATGAGTTTTTCAGTGCGGAGACAATATCTTCATCCTGTATACTAAAACCTGCGGCGATTAAATCGCGATCTTTAGCCCAGACCGTTCGCATAAACCGGATGCGTGCTGTTTGAAATTGTTTGGCCGCCTCAAGCCGTTTTCCTTCGTCAAACCAGAAGTTCAGCCAACCCTGAATATATTCCGTCGGCCGGTACTCGCTTTGCGGTGTCAGCCATTCCACTTCAGTTGAAGCCAACAACGGCGTCCCCCCGCCGCCGCAAAAACCGATTAATACCCCTGCCGATGACAACATACGAACAGCCGCCTGGGTTAGTGATGTACCCGTGCCCAGCAAGATGACGGTGGTATTGGCGATGGGGATATTCCAGTACTGGTTGTCTTCTTTCGCCTCCGTCAGATAGAGCACCCGCCCATCTTTTTGCATGACACGGCATTTTTCGAGGTAATAGATATTAGCCCGCTTGGAATGCAATATAGCTTTCAGGTCAGTCAGTTGTTCCATGTTTTCTTCTTCTGATTATTTGATCTCATCATCACTCACAATCATCCCCACCAAAAGGAAAGATCAACGCCAGCACTACCCCCAGCAACAGACCGCGCCCTCCGGGACTGCCGGTTAAAGCCCCAACCAGATTAAACAGCACCAGCACGATCGTAAAGGCAATGGCATAACCGCGGGTCGCATCGAACCAGAACAGCAGGATCACACCGGCAATCAACAGCAGCCCCGCGATCAAACCCAGCACTTCGCCGTTTTTATCGTTCACACTACCACCTCCACATCAAACATCACCGCCTGCCATGGACTGTCGCCGCTGCCAAGCCCGACAATCTTCGCCTCCAGTCGCTCGCCGCGATCCATCATCGCGGAGATGACCCTGTTTTCACGGCGTGGCACGTAGCCCACTTTTCTTCCTTGCCAATAAACGGCGACAGCACGTCTGTCATGACTGTTCTGCGCCTCCCGTTGCAGCGTAAGCGGTTGATCAGGCTTGAAGTAACCCCTCAATCGAGGCCCTTCGTAATATTGAAACCCGGCCACCGGTGAACGCTGGATCAACACCCGCCGCTCGGCTGGCACCGCTTGAGCCGAAACCGCTCGCAGGCTATGCACCCCGACAAGCACCCCAAGCATGGTCTTAAAAAAGGTTCTGCGTCTCATCTCGCTGCTGCTCCTTCCCGACTCTGTGGCGATATGACAGTTATACGCCGGGCACTCCCTCTATCGATGATGGAGCAGTCGTTTTTTCATTTATATTTTTTATCGATATCGGGCAGCGGCGGCCTCCAGTGCCGATGCCACCGCCAGCCTCAGCCCCTCCGGCGCAACCACCACAACATCGGCGCCATATTTCATCACATCCATCATCAGCTCACGGGGATCGCTATAGGGGATCCGGAGTTCATAGCTGCCATCCTCAAGAAACCGCCCCTGTTGCTCGGGATGCCAGCGTTCATCCGCCACCCAGCGCGCCCTGTGCGAGGTGAATCGTAGCTCTGCCATTTCGCAGGCCTCTCCGGAAAAGATGCCGTAGGCACGGGTGTAGTGCGCTTCAAGTTCTCCAGTTGCGACATCCAGCGCTGGCTCCCGTTTGAGTTGTGCGCTGATGATGCGGTCAAGCGCAAAGCTTCGCAGTGCCTCACGTTGATGACACCACGCATCCAGATACCAGTTGTCACGATAATGCACCAGATGCTGCGGTGAGACGACGCGCGCTGTTAACTCATCTCGACCACGACCGTGATAGCGAAGCGCCAGCCGTTCTCGCTTTACTGCTGCCGAGGCGACAGACTGAAATATTCGATTATCCACGCTGCGCACCGCCGTGCTCAGGATTCGCATCCGCCTACCGATCTCGCCGCCGCCGACCGGCCTGAGGGCGAGAATTTTCTGTATGCGCTGTTTAAGCGGTGCTAGTTGCTCATCGAGCAGTCCGGGTTGAATGCCGCTCAACAGTGACTGAATCGTCAGCAGTGCGGTCAACTCGGAGGCGTTGAGCCACAACCCCGGCAGCTGGTACTGCGCCTCATCACTACCGTCATAGAGATAGCCGTTTGCACTGCGGTCATACTTGAGTGGTGCGCCGAGAAAATCGCGCATATCCTCAATGGTACGCTCGATGGTGGCGCGGGAGCACTCCATGCGCTGCTCCAGCACCCGTCGCGAAACTGGATAGCGTGCATTTAGCAGCACGTTATGCAGCGAATAGATACGATCAAAACGATCCACAGCAGTTCACCCCTAAATCCTGTATCAGGGTTTTGTTTATGACATATAATCGCTCGTATGTATGTAGGTTAATACTTATTCGGAGAATTTCTTTCTGACACACCTCTTTCTACAGCAGGCGCAGGGCGTCGCAATCAGCGAACTGATCGATCAGTTAGAGGCCGTCTGTGCCAGGAACGGCACCTTTGGCGAACGCGCCCAGAAGCTCTTTTACAACGGTGATAATGATGACAACGCTAACAGTTACGGATGCGCCGGAGATCGCAGGAAATGAAAATATAATTGCGTGCCGCGCTTCCTTCGCTCCTTGAAAAGGATGATTACACTGTTGAAATATGCCACAGGGAGCTGCTTTGATCTGTCCGCTATCTTGCCTTCTATTAGTTTTTACTCTGGGCCTAAACATCCTTTTCTGCACGTCGCCCTTTAACCAACCTGAATAAAACTATATAAGCCTGGATATTTCCTCAGCGGCACGTTTTACATCGAGAAAAATCAGCCCAAGGCGGCAGTCAGACCTGGTCAACACCGACAACACTGCCTCTGGCCCTGCGTGTGTCATTAAGACATAGCCTTTATCACCTTTGATCAGAACTTGCTCCAGGGAGCCGCGCGCTAACTCCTGTGCCGTCCTGTCTCCCAGCGACAGCATGGCTGCCCCCATCGCACCCACACGATCTTCATCCAGGCTTGCAGGAAGCATCGCGGCCATCATCAAGCCGTCGGTGGAGATCACGGCCGAGGCCTCAATATCTGCCGAAGCCCCGCCGAGTTCGCTTAGTACCGCTGTCAACATATCAGAACGCATAAATGTACTCCTGAGAAATCTAATCTAAAATGATGTTTGGGCCAAAATATCAACGGATGATTCGCGTGTATTCGAAGACATCATGGTCACCGCCGCGCAATACAGATTCTGTATGCACTCCTCGGTAGCGCTGCTCTGTAATGGCTTCTAGCACCCCCTGAGCCGCGCCCAGGGTAAATGTACAGCGACGTTCTGATCCCTGCTCTTCGCCAGCTGAGCAGACCGTCTCCAGGACAGAGACACGAAATCCCTCTTCTATTTCTTCAATCCTTTTTAACAGCATCAAGCGTGTGCCATCTTTACCCAACACATCACTCACTTGCTGTGTCACTGCATCGAGACCTTGCTCCATACTTAAATTCAGGTTTTTAGCGATCTCCCGACCACGAGCCCGCCCTGCCGCGATCAAAGCGATAGCCGTTGCTTTTTCTCCCAAAGCCTCTTCCATCCCGGTAATGATCGCTTTCAGACAAACAATACTGCTAAAGTCACCCAGTTCATCTCTTAATTGCGCTTTCAATGTCACATCTCCAGTTAATAGCTTAGTATTTCAGTCGGTAATTTTCTGGCACGACTAAGATCGGCAGAGGCACTCTCTACTTTAATGAAAACAGTAAAAACTGATTGCAACCATCTCACTGCATAGCAGATGATGCTTCAGGTAAGCTCATGAACGAAACGGACAGGAATAATCCTATAGAAGGATCGATTAAACTGGAGTGGAGATAGATCGTGAAGCAAGTGGTACTTTTCTACAAAATACTGTAACTATCAGGGAAACCAGGATCAGAGAGGGCACATTTCGAATATCCATTAAATGCTCTCCGCCTCAAGTTTCTTTGTAAGGCGGATTCAGCAGGCGTAACGCGCTTCCCACTGCGCCAGCAGCCCTTCATATTGCGCCACCAGCTCACGGTTACCGCGCTTGCGCGCACCGTTCAGCACCACCCGGGTTTTACCCAGCATCATTTCAAGCGCTGCGCGATAGTCCTCGTCTCTGAGTTGTCCGTGCTCCAGGATCTTGATCAACGCCTGGATGCGAAACCGATCCATCCCCCAGTACTTTCTGGAGAGCTGGTCTTCATGGCCGCCGTATTTCTTTATCAGAGGTTCATCACAATAAAGCACGGGATAACGCGATGTGGTGCGCAGCCACAGGTCGTAGTCCTCGCAGGCAGGCAGCGATTCATCAAACAGCCCCGTTTGATCAAAGAGGGTACGATGGATCATCGCAGCAGAAGGGGAGATGGCGCACAGCGGCAGGCAGTCCTGAAAAATCCAGCCACCTTTTTTGGCGTGCTTTTTCATCGGGTTGACGCGTACTCCGTTACGTATCCAGATTTCGTCACTGTGAACAATCTTGTGCTCTGGTTGCTGAGAGATCAGCGCGAGTTGCTTTTCCAGCTTATCCGGCAACCACTCATCATCAGAGTCGAGCAGCGCGATCCATTGAGCACTGCTGGCAGCTATACCACGATTACGCGCGGCGCTGACGCCATGATTGTCCTGTCGTATCAACTCCACAGTCTGGTATTCACTTTGAACCAACGCTGCTATGTCATCTGTTGAGCCGTCATCGACCACTATAATTTCGGCTGCGGGATGTGACTGCGCCAGCACCGAACCGAGCGCGCGCGGCAGGGTATGGGCGCGATTGTAGGCGGGGATAATAACAGCGATCGATGACATACCGCCTACTCCAGCCTATAGAGATAACAGCTTACCTGATGACTATCACTCACCACGATGTTTTCAGGATACCGCTCACTACACTGTGCCATCACCTGTGGGCAGCGATTATGGAAATGACAACCACTCGGTGGTGCCGCTGGCGATGGCAGATCACCCTCTAATCGAATCACTTCACGCTCTCCTTCGCTATCGATCACCGGAATCGCCGAGATCAGCGCCTGGGTGTAGGGGTGTTTGGGATGGTTGAGGATATCCTCGACGGTGCCCTGTTCGACGATACGCCCGAGGTACATCACCGCCACCTCATCTGCAAGGTAGGCCACTACCGAGAGGTTATGGGTGATAAAAAGATAAGAGAGCTCCATCTGCTGCTGTAGCCTTTTTAACAGGTTGAGAATCTGCGCCTGCACTGAGACATCGAGCGCACTGGTCGGTTCATCGCAGATGATCAGTTTAGGGTTCACCGCCAGCGCCCGTGCGACACAGATGCGCTGCCGCTGCCCACCGGAAAACTCATGTGGGTAGCGATCACGCGACTCTGGTGGTAGACCAACCTGCTCAAGTAGCTGGTCGACACGCGCCTGCTGTTCAGCATCACTACCGCCGATGCCGAGCGTGACCATCCCTTCACGGATGATCTCCGCGACCTTCATGCGTGGGTTCATCGATGAAAATGGGTCCTGAAAGATGATCTGAAAATCGTTACGCCTGACACGCAGTGCTGCATCGCTCATCTGTGCAAGATCATCCCCTTCGAACAGCACCTCACCATTCGTTGGCCGATTCAGTTGCAGAATTGCCTTGCCAACCGTGGTCTTGCCACAACCGGACTCGCCGACCAGTGCCAGCGTAGCGCCACGTGCTATCCTCAGTGAGAGTCCGTCAACGGCGTAGAGATGGCCTGCGTTACGACTAAAGATCCCCTTGCGCATCTGGAAATGCATCTTGAGATCGCGCACTTCAAGCAGCGGTTCGGCTGAAAAAGAGTCTGTTGTAGCGGTGCTCTTTTCGATATGTGATGCTGGTGCAGCGACCTCACCAAAACTACCAACGTAGGCGGGATCGAAGCGGTGGCAGCGCACGCCGTGACCTTCCCCGTGATCGATCCAGTGTGGTAACTCTTGATGGCAAGCGGTCTCACTGAAATCACAACGCTCAGCAAAACGGCAGCCGGAAAACTCTGCTGCCAGTGATGGCACTGCACCATGGATCACGGCCAGCGGCTGGTCACGTTTATCGATATCGGGTAGCGATTCAAACAGCTTCTGACTATAGGGATGCTGCGGTGTGGCAAAGAACTGCTCGCGTGTCGCCTCTTCGACCAGCTGTCCCGCATACATCACACCAACGGTGTCGGCCATCTCCGAGACCACCCCGAGGTCATGGGTGATCAGCAGCAACGCCATGCCGCGCTCGCGTTGTAATTTTTTCAGCAGCGCCAGCACCTGCGCCTGGATCGTCACATCGAGCGCGGTGGTCGGCTCGTCGGCGATCAACAGCTCCGGTTCACCGGCCAGTGCAATCGCGATCATCACCCGCTGTTTCATGCCGCCCGAGAGTTGATGCGGATAGTCGCCATAACGCTGCACGGGGTCAGCGATACCGACGGCATCGAGCAGTTCTTCGACTTTTTTCTGTATCGCACTGCCGCCCAGCCCCTGATGCAAGCGCACCGACTCGGCAATCTGTTCACCAATCGTCACCACGGGGTTAAGCGAGGTCATCGGCTCCTGAAAGATCATCGCAATACGCCCACCGCGCACCGCACGCATAGCACTATCCGGCAGCGACATCAGATCTTCACCCTGCAGCATGACCCGTCCGGCAACCGTGCGCCCCGCTGGCGGCAACAGGCGCATGATCGAAAACGAGGTCATCGACTTACCGCAGCCGGACTCACCCAGCAGCGCGTAGGTCTCGCTACGGTGGATCGCAAGGCTCACCCCATCGACAACACGAGCGGCATGCGTTGCGCTGCCACTGCTGGACTCAAAGCAGGTAACGAGGTTTTCGACACGCAGCAGTGGTGTTGATGAAGCGTTACTCATCAAGAATTACAACACCAGCCGCGGCACAGCGGCCAACAGGTTCTGGGTATATTTCTGCTGCGGATTGCGGCAGATCTCTGCCGTCGGGCCGCGTTCAACAATCCTGCCGGCGTGCATCACCGCCATCTCATCACTGACATACTCGACCACGCTGATGTCGTGCGTGATAAAGAGCAGCGTCAGGTTCTTTTCTGCTCGCAGCTCCATCAGCAACTGCAATACCTCGGCCTGCACCGAGACATCAAGCGCACTGGTCACCTCATCGCAGACGATGAACTGCGGACTCAATACCAGTGCACGCGCAATGCCGATGCGTTGACGCTGGCCACCGGAGAACTCATGTGGATAACGCCACAGGTGGGCCCCATCAAGCTGCACCCGCTCTAACACCTGGCGTGCAATTTCGATGCGCTCCTCCTTTGAGTCACCAATGCCGTGCACCGCCATCGGCTCGGTCAACGTGCCGACAATCGTCATGCGCGGATTGAGGGATGACATCGGGTCCTGAAAGATGATCTGCATATCGCGCCGAAACGGAATCATCTGTTTACGCTGCAGATGGGTGATCTCCTGCTGGTTAAACAGGATGCTGCCACCGGTGGGCTCGACCAGGCGCAGGATCGCGCGCCCCAGCGTGGTCTTGCCGCAGCCCGACTCCCCCACCAGCGCCAGCAGTTGCCCTTTCGGTATCTTGAGATCGACTCCGTCAACCGCCCTGACGTGATCGACGGTGCGACGAAAGAGCCCTTTCCTGATCGGGAAGTAGACCTCCAGCTGTTGCAGATCGATCAGCGCAGCTTCATCCTGCCGCTTTTCAGCCATCTCTTCCGGGACGGGGTTTTCAACCAGCTGCAGGTCACGCTGTCGCTTGAGGTTCTCCGGCAGCGCCGCCAGCAGCTGCTTTGTGTAGTCATGTTGCGGCTGGTGCAACACCTGATCGAGTGTGCCTGTCTCGACGATCTTTCCCTGGCGCATCACCGCCACATGGTCGGCCATCCTGGCGACCACACCGAAGTCATGGGTGATGAAGAGGATGCTCATCCCGGTACGCGCCTGCAGCGCCTTCATCAGGCGCAGGATCTCCGCCTGCACCGTCACATCGAGCGCCGTGGTCGGCTCGTCGGCGATCAGCAGATCGGGCTCACACGCCATCGCCATCGCGATCATCACACGCTGTCGCTGGCCGCCGGAGAGGCGATGTGGGTACTCATCAACGCGCATCTCGGGATCTGGAATCTGCACCTGCGCCAGCGCCGCTATCGCACGCTGACGCGCCTCCTGGTCACTCATCTCAGGCCAGTGGATCTGTAGCACCTCCATGATCTGGTCACCCACCGTGAAGACCGGATTGAGCGAGGTCATCGGCTCCTGAAAGATCATCGAGATACGCGCCCCACACACCTTACGTTTCTGCGCCTCGGCGAGCGTCAGCATATCGAGTGTTTCACGCCTGCCGCTGCCGTCGCCAAGATGTTCACCACATTGAAAGAATATTCGCCCGTCAGGGTGACTACAGATGTCGGGCGGGATCAGCTGAATCACCGATAGCGCGGTGATCGACTTGCCGCTGCCCGACTCACCGACGAGGCAGAAGATCTCCCCTCGGTCGATGTGAAAACTGATGCCGTCGACCGCCTTGACGATGTTCTTGCCGGCACGCAGGTGGGTCTTGAGGTTTTCGACTTGCAATAACATGGATCTATCCCGCCGACTTCTTCAGGTTGGGGTCGATCGCATCGCGCAGCGCCTCCCCCATCAGGTTATAGGCGAATACGGTGAGAAAGATCGCCCCGCCGGGAAAGAGTGCCATCCACCAGTTAAAGGTCGATGACTGCACCGCCTGATTCAGCATCTGCCCCCACGAGGGGTCATCGACCAGCCCCAGCCCCAGAAAGCTCAGGGTCGCTTCGGCGAGGATCGCAGAGGCGACACCAAAGCTCGCCGCCACCAGGATCGGTGCAATACCGTTGGGCAACATGTGGCGAAACAGGATCGAACGCAGCGGCAGACCACAGGCGGTCGCCGCCTGCACAAACTCCTGCTGGCGCAGGCGCAGAAACTCGGCACGCACAAAACGTGCGTAACCGGGCCAGCTGGTAATCCCGATGATCACCATCATCACATACAGACTGCGCTCAAAGAAGGCGACAAAGGTGAGCAGCAGAAACAGCGTTGGCACCGCCTCAAAGATCTCCATCAGGCGCATGCCGATCATATCGACGACACCGGAGAAAAAACCCATCAGGCCACCAACAATGACGCCAATCAGCATCGCAATACCGGTCGCGACAAAGCCGATGCCGAGCGCGATGCGTGAGGCGTGGATCATGCGACTCAGCACGTCGGAGCCGTTCTCCTCCGTACCAAACCAGTGGGTGCGTGCCTCGACCGCCGCACCGGCATCAAGCGGCGGCTCCAGTCCGGTATCGCCCGCGTCGCGCAGATAGTCCTTGGGAGAATAGGGGATCGGCGCATAGAGCACCCAGTCGTAACTCCCCGCCGCCTGTTTGATGCGATATTGATCATAGACGGTGAGCTGAGGTGGCGAGACAAAGATAGAGCTAATGATGACTGTCATCACCCCGACTGCAATCACCGTTAACGCCTTTTTATAAAAACGGATGCGCAGGAAGATCATCATGATGATCGTAAAAAAGATCGCCACCAGGGTGAAATCACCGATCGTCAGGTAGCGCATCATCGGGCTACTCACGTCGCCATTTTCACTCAGCAGCAGCGGATGACTATTGGCGAGAAACGGTGCAAACACTGCAATAGCAGCAAGAAGCGCTATCCAGAAAAGGCCGAGGCGCGCCCCCCACTGGGTGAAGGCCTCGCGCAGCACCTGCGCCGCATAGCTACGACCCGCCGCGCGCTCACTCTGCTGCTCGTCAGCCAGCGTCGTCTCGGTGGCCATCGCCTCGGCTCGGTTATTCATCACTCATAACTCACTCGTGGATCGGCCAGCGCATAACAGAGGTCGGCGATCAGGTAACCGATCAATGTCAGGATGCCGCTGATCAGGGTAATCGACAGCACCAGTTCACGGTCACGCCCCTTTACCGCCTCGACCGCAAGCTTGCCCATGCCGTCGATACTGAAAATGCTCTCGACAATCACCGAACCACCCAGCAGGCCGGGCAGCAGGGTCGCCGAGACGGTAATCAACGGTAACAGGCTGTTACGAAAGACGTGGCGCCACAGCACATCCTGCTCACTCACCCCTTTGGCGCGCGCGGTGCGTGCATAATCGGCCAGTAGATTTTCCAGCACCGCAGTACGGGTGAGCTTGGAGAGAAAGGCAAAACCGCCATAGGTGAGGCAGATGATCGGCAGGATCAGATGCCAGGTGCGATCGAGGAAGAAACCGCGCACAAAGCCTTCGCCCTGAAACATAAAAAAGAGCACGGTACCGATCACAATACCGATACTGCCCATCACGACAAGGCGTAGTGCGAGATAATCGGTATAGGCGATCAGTGCAAACAGTATTGCAAGTGTCACCCCAAGAAAGAGGTGCGCGGTTGAGAAGCCCTCACCAGGCAGCGCATTGGCCATCAGCGCACCCAATAGAAGACCTAGCAGCCCCATCACCCCACAACGTATCTGCACCGACTGAAGCCGACTCAGCCATACCAGCAGCGAAGCGCCAATACCGCTATAAACAAAGAGCCACAACACATCGACGACTGAATTCCAGTGCGGTAGAAAGGCCATATCGAGTGCCTCCCGCTGGTTGAGACCGGAGGTGGGAAACCAGTGCCAGTATTGATCGCTGGAGAAGAAGCCGATCAGCAGTACCCCGGTCAGCATCGTCGGTACCGACCATAGCCCCAGCATCACCACACTCGAACCAACATCGAATGACTCTCCACGGTGCATCGCAGCACGCACCCCGATCGCGATCGAGATGATATAGATCAACGGAATCGCGATGACATTGAGCAGCATGGTGATCGGCACCCGCTCCTGAATCAGGTCCATTACCGGGCGGCCGTAACGGAAACTATCACCGAGATCTGAGCCTTTAAAAAAAGAGAAGCCGTCGATCTCGTTATTATTATCCAGCGTGAAACCGACCGGTGAGACGTTATTGAGCCAGCGCAGGTATTGCACAGGCGCGGGAGAATCTAGCCCGTAGAGGCGGTTGTAGTACTCCTCGAGCGCCTTCTTCGCCTGCGGTTCGAGATTTTGCCCCTCAACCAGACTCTGCGCGCTGATGCCGCCGGGTGCTGAGGCCATCACCACAAAGACCACAATGGTGATCCCCAGCAGTGTAGGGATCATCAACAACAGGCGCCTCAGAAGATAGATATGCATCGATGCTATCGTTATCTACTATTTAATCACTGTACTTCTGCATTTCCAGTGGCACATACCACTCCACCGGGACAAAACCGGCATTCAACCCGAGTCTGGTCTGTGCAACGTTATGGATGCGTTTATCGATGAAGGCCATCGTCTTGCGCCGCATCAGAAAGGTGTAGGGCTGGTCGTCATACATGATCGCTTCAGCCTGCTGCCACAGCGGCATACGTACTGCCTCATCGACGGTGGCACGCGCCTCATCGATCAGTCGATCAAGTTCCGGGTTTTTATTACCCACAAAGTTATCGCCCCCATTATCGGTTTGAGTACCATGAAACATCTGAAAGATATCGGTCTCGACACCACTCGACCAGCCAAGGGTGATCGCATCAAAGTTGCGTTTATCCAGCAGATCCAGCATCACAGACCACTCAGTAGGCCTGGGTTGCAACAGGATACCGGCACCGGCATAGAGATCTTTCAAAAACAACACAATCCGCTTGGTATCTTCATTGCCCTGAAAATAGACCAGCTCAAACTCGAACGGCTCGCCATTGGCATCGTCCAGCACGCCATCACCGTTGCGGTCTTCATAGCCCGCCTCCTTTAACAGTGCCTTAGCCTTTTCTGGATCATACCCACGCGCTGTTAATGATTTGTTATGCTGGTGGCTGCGCGGGTTAAATGGACTGATAGCAACTTCACCATAACCGAGCATAATCTCATCGATGACCCGTTCGCGGTCGGTCAGGTAGGTCATCGCCTGCCGCACACGTTTATCACTAAAGCGAGTCGGCTTGCCCTCACTCCCCTGGTTCCAGCCGATATAGCTGTACCCTGCGGTAGGACTCATGTATTCAAAATTCTGCGTGCGCGCTGTTAGCTCAGCATCTTCGAGCAGTGTCTTATATTCACGTGGCCGCGCACCATAGATATCGATCTCGCCATTACGGAAGGTGGTAAGACGCGCGCTATCGTTTTCGATAACCTTCCATAACAGACGATCGAAGGCTGGCAGGATAGGCCCCCAGTAACGTGGATTGCGTTCCAGCTCCACTATCCCCTGATCTGGCGTCCATCCTTTCGGATCCTGCAGGCGGTAAGGGCCGGAACCAATCAACAACCCTTTCGACTGGTTAAAGGTCTCGGGCTCCTCGAGATACGACTCATAAAAATGACGTGCCATGATCGACATACCACCCGCCAGTGACAACGCATTGAAATAGGGCTCCTTAAACTCAAACACGACCGTGTACTTATCGAGTGCCGAAACAGACTTCATCTTCTCGAAATAGGCACGTGCGCGCGGCGCTGCAATGGTTTCATTCATAATAAAGTCAAACGAGAAGACGACATCATCGCTGGTCAGCGGCTGGCCATCAGAGAAGACAACATCATCGCGCATTTTAAAGGTAAATTTAAGGCCGTCATCACTAACAGACCATGAGTCAGCAATCATGCCAACCCACTCCAGCGTATCGGGATCACGGATCAGAAGTGACTCCAGCACATACCCTTGCACATAGGAGGCGTAGACATCGGAAGAGACCAGTGGCGTTATCGTCTTGAGGTTCAGACCAAAGGCCTGTACATGCCAGTCCCCTTCTCGATAACCCTCCTGTTCCGTGGCAAGCCTGGCACGACGGAATGCACCGGGAATATCATCAACTGAAGCACTACGCTTTCCAGCAGCGGCATCTTTCGTCACTACATTGATGCTGCCGCTCTGCACTCGCTGATCGACCCCGCGCACCAGCGTGCGCAACTCACGCATGCTGTCGGCCTGCTCCCGCATCACGCGTTCCATCTGCGCCATCTTGCTCCACTGCCGGTCCACCATATACATGGTTAACAGAATCATCACTGCCAGCAGTGAAAGTGCGGTGAATAGTGAGAAGTCTTTTACCGTAAAGCGTCGTTCCATTAATGCATCCGCCTTTACCTGAATATTCCATCGCTTAATTCATCCCGCCGCGCCATCTGGCCAGCGGGAATTTTAGAACCCCAAGAATAACGAGCTTCCGGGCTTAGAACAAGCGAGCTGAAACACAATTTACTCTCAGCAAAAGGGAATGTGAGCATAAACAATTTGAACGCGACTTTTCGCGATGCCCCTTCCCGTCGGCAGCTTTTTTCGGTACCTTACGCTCTTAATATTTGAATGTTTGAATAGCAAAGGTGTGATATGGGATTTTTAGAAGGCAAAAGAGCACTGATCGTCGGCGTTGCCAGCAACCGTTCGATTGCATGGGGTGTCGCTAAAGCAATGAAGGAACAGGGTGCCGAACTGGCATTTACCTACCAGAATGAAAAACTGAAGGGACGTGTGGAAAAATTCGCTGCAGAATGCGACTCAGACATCGTAGTCCCCTGCGATGTTTCCAGCGACGCAGAGATTGAGGCGGTATTTGAGCATCTGGACAATTTCTGGGATTACCTGGATATCATCGTCCACTCGGTCGCCTTCGCGCCACGCGAAGAACTGGAAGGGCCATACCTTGACTGCGTGACCCGCGAAGGGTTCCGCACCGCCCACGAAATCAGCTCGTATAGCTTCACCGCCCTCGCCAAGGCGGGCTGCAAGATGATGGAAGGACGTGATGGCGCGATGATCACCATGAGCTACCTGGGGGCGGTGCGCACCATCCCAAACTATAACGTCATGGGGCTGGCCAAGGCGAGCCTTGAGGCCAATGTGCGCTATATGGCAGACGATCTGGGGCCGGACGGTATCCGTGTCAACGCAATCTCGGCAGGCCCAATCAAGACGCTGGCCGCTGCCGGGATTAGCGACTTCCGCAAGTTCCTCGATTACGGTGAAAAGAACTCACCCATGCGCCGGAATGTCACGATCCACGAGGTGGGTAACGTGGCGGCATTCCTCTGCTCTGACCTCGCATCAGGGGTGACCGGCGAAATCACCTATGTCGACGCCGGTTATAACATTCTGGGGATGGGGCAGATCTAGCGCCGCTTTACACAGCAGTAACAACAGCAGTAACAACAGAAAAGGCGGAGGGATGACCCTCCGCCTTTTTCATAACCACCTACTCCGACCACCACGACTGGTGGCCAGCATTATAGATTCTCAGGAAACTCCTTAATCGTCGCCTGCTGTTTCAGGCTATCGACCAGGTACGCCCCTTCACTCTGCGAACGACTGCGTAGCAGCGAACTCTTCAGTGATTCACGGGTAGCCGCATCGACGCTGGCCGGGTCTCCCTCTTTGACCTGGTAGAGCGCAATAACACCATAATCGCCATTCCTCAGCTCAAGGCCGTGCCACTTCGTTTCACCTTCAGCCGGCTTTTCAATACGGAATACTGCATTCAGCACCTCTCTATTCACAGTGCTATCTTTTCGATTGATCAACTCAGTCCTGGTCCACTCAACACCATGCTGTTCAGCAATCGCGGTGACATCGGCCCCATCCCTGAGCTGCTTTAACAGCGCATCACCCAGTGTCATCGTCTCACTCTTTGCACTGTGATCGCGCAGCAGTGCGATCACATCTTCACGCACCTCTTCGAGTGGGCGATGAGAAAGCGCCTTATGTTCCTTGATACGAATCACCGCCATGTGGTTTTCACCAATCTGCAGTGGCTCACTGTTGTTACCCGCCATTACCTCACTACTAAAGGCCGCCTCTCTGACCTTCGCATTTGTGGCAATCCCCTGCCCACTGTGCCGATCAAAAAAATCATTCGTCTTGATCGTAAGCCCCATCTGTTCTGCGGCCGCATCAAGTGAATCCGGGTTTTCGTAGGTAATGTTGTTCAATACCTCAAGTCGGTCAAAGAGCAGGTCTTCGGCCTGCTGCTCGCGGTATGTCAGCTCAAGATCGGCACGCACCTCTTCAAAAGATTTGGTGCTGCCCTCACGAACATCTTCAAGTTTGATAATGTGAAAACCGAACGGGGTCTTCACCAGCTCACTGAGTTCTCCTTTCTGCATTGCGAAGACAACATCGTCGAAGGCCGTCACCATCATGCCGCGGCCAAAATATCCAAGATCACCACCATCGATCGCAGAGCCTGCATCATCAGAATGTTCTTTGGCCAGGGCCTCAAAAGATTCACCTGCCTGCAGTTTCGACAGTAGATCTGTGGCTTTGGTACGAGCCGCCTCAACATCAGCGTCACTGGCACCCTCTTCAGCATTCACCAGAATGTGGCGCGCGCGCCGCTCCTCAGGAAGACCGAAGCTATCGATACGATCTTCGTAGAGCTCCTTGAGCACCGCTTCATCCACCTCGACGCTATCGAGCAGATCACTGGCAGAGATCTCAACATATTCGAGACTCACCTGTTCAGCCACTTCAAAGCGGCTGACGTTTTCATCATAATGTTTCCTGATCTCTTCTTCGCTAAACTGACGCGCCTCATCACCCTGGCCTTTAAGCGCCTCAGCCTTTAACACCAGGTAGCCGATCTTACGTGTCTGCTCCTGAACCCGTAATAGCGCATCAAGCTCATGGTCAGTTACGATCGCCAGATCCATCACCCCAGAAACAAACTGGCTTGCCATCATTTCGCGGCGCACATTGGCCTCGAACTCACTGGGCGTGAGGTTATTATTGCGCAGTAGATTGTTATACAGCGATTGATCAAATTTACCATCGGTCTGAAACTCATCACGTGAAGCAATCGCCTCTACCAGCAGCTGATTGCCAACATCAAAACCGTTGGCAACGGCTGCCTGTGACATCAACTCGGTATTGACGACGCGGTCAAGCGCACTGCGCTTGATTGAATCTTCATTCATGAATGGTGAGTCAAGATCGTCACCGACCAGCGACTGACGAAAGGAACGCTCACCGAGATAGACGCGGCGGTACTCAAATTCGGGGATCGAGACATCATTAACCTTCGCAACATAGACGTTGGAGTCGGTCTCGAAGTATTCATTTATTCCAAACAGCGCAAACGGAATAATGATCAGGATGACAATGACCCATGCAATAAAACCTTGCGCACGTTCACGAATAAGTCCAAGCATGATGTTCTCTCAGCGTTGTAATCAATAATTTTAGAATAATCTGCACATCCAGCAACATCGATATGCCCCGGTAAAATAGCCCGAAAAATTATATCAGATCCAGAAACCAAAAAGGGCGTGCCTTTTGAGCACACCCTGATCAGATTTAACGTTGGCGGAGTGGACGGGACTCGAACCCGCGACCCCCGGCGTGACAGGCCGGTATTCTAACCAACTGAACTACCACTCCTTTTGAATGGTGGGTGCTGAGGGGATCGAACCCCCGACATCCGCCTTGTAAGGGCGACGCTCTCCCAGCTGAGCTAAGCACCCGTAGGAAGCGGGCTATTTTATGGTATCTTTAAGCGTCTTACCAGCCTTAAATACAGGTAATTTTGCAGCTTTTATATTTATTTCTTCTCCAGTCTGCGGATTACGCCCTTTTCTCGCAGCACGCTCACGAACAGAGAAGGTGCCAAAGCCCACTAGCGTCACACTATCGTCTTTTTTCAGCGCCCTGGTCACCGCCGCAGTCACTCCATCGATCGCACGACTTGCTGCTGCCTTTGAAATATCTGCTGACTCGGCTACAGCATCGATCAATTCTGCTTTATTCACTATTTATGCTCCCAATTAATTATCTGCAAAGAAGTGTTCTGAAAAAAACGTAATGACTTGGCAGGAGGTGGTTTTTCTATCGCCGCCTTTTATACCAACCGAGTTGAAGTCCTGTCAAGCTGGTCAACTATTAGCGCGATATAAAAGCAGGAAACACTTAATAAAAAATCCTGCTCGCGGAAACCGCGGGCAGGATACATCATCACTACAGTCTGTTTCAAGCGTTAATTAATGCGGCCTGATATAACCACCTTTTTTTGATTTCGATGATTTTTTGTTTGCCGCAATCTCTGCATCACCCTCTTCATTCACCAGGGGTTCAGGCATATGTTGCAACGCAGTCTGCAGCACTTCATCGATCCATTTCACAGGCTTGATCTCGATATCCTTTTTGATATTTGCGGGTATTTCAGCAAGATCTCGCTCGTTCTCTTCCGGGATCATCACTGTATTAATGCCACCACGATGTGCGGCCAGCAGCTTCTCTTTTAATCCCCCGATCGGTAACACTTCACCACGCAGTGTGATCTCACCAGTCATGGCGACATCAGCACGCACCGGGATGCCCGTTAATGCCGAAACCAGTGAGGTACACATCCCGATGCCGGCACTTGGGCCATCTTTGGGAATGGCGCCTTCTGGCACATGTACATGGATATCATTCTTCTGATAGAACTCGGCATCAATGCCCAGCAGGTTGGCACGACTTCGCACTACCGTCATCGCCGCCTGTACCGACTCCTGCATCACATCTCCAATCTGTCCGGTGATGGTCAGCTTGCCTTTACCCGGCATCACGGTACCCTCTATCGTCAACAGATCACCGCCCACCTCGGTCCACGCCAGGCCGGTCACCTGACCGATCTGATCATGCTCCTCTGCAAGCCCAAAGCGGAAACGCTGTACACCAAGGTATTTAGACAGGTTGCGTGAACCCACCACCACCTTCTTTTTACTATCTTTGAGCAAGATACTCTTTACCACCTTGCGACATACTTTTGAGATCTCACGCTCCAGCCCACGTACGCCAGCTTCACGCGTGTAATAACGAACGATATCTCGAATCGCACCTTCAGAGACACTGATCTCTTCACCCTTAAGACCATTATCTTTAATCTGCTTGGGTAAGAGATAGCGCTGTGCAATGTTAACCTTTTCATCTTCGGTGTAACCTGAGAGACGAATCACCTCCATGCGATCAAGCAGTGGCCCCGGGATGTTCATGCTATTCGCAGTACAGACAAACATCACATCCGACAGATCATAGTCGACCTCAAGATAGTGATCGTTGAAAGTCGAGTTCTGTTCAGGATCGAGCACCTCCAGCAACGCCGACGCAGGATCACCGCGGAAGTCCATCGCCATCTTGTCAATCTCATCGAGCAGAAAGAGCGGATTACGTGTCTCGACCTTGGCCAGGTTCTGCACAATCTTACCGGGCATCGAGCCGATATAGGTACGACGATGACCCCGAATCTCAGCCTCATCTCTCACCCCGCCCAACGACATACGCACAAACTTACGATTGGTGGCGCGTGCAATCGAGCGCCCCAGCGAGGTCTTACCCACACCCGGTGGCCCCACCAGACAGAGGATCGGACCTTTCAGTTTATCGACACGCTGCTGCACGGCGAGGTACTCAAGGATGCGCTCCTTGACCTTCTCCAGACCGAAGTGATCGGCCTCAAGTACATCTTCTGCCTTTGCTAACTGACGACAGATCTTGCTACGCTTTTTCCACGGCACACTGGTAATCCAGTCGATGTAGTTACGTACCACCGTCGCCTCAGCCGACATCGGTGACATCATCTTTAATTTGTTGAGTTCAGCATCGGCCTTCTTTTTGGCCTCTTTCGACATGCCTGATTTTTCAATCTTCTGGGTCAACTCATCCAGTTCATTAGGCACATCATCCATATCTCCCAGCTCTTTCTGAATCGCCTTCATCTGCTCATTCAGATAGTATTCGCGCTGGCTCTTTTCCATCTGACGCTTAACGCGACCACGGATGCGTTTTTCTACCTGCAACAAGTCGATCTCAGACTCCATCAGGCTCATCAGTCGCTCAAGGCGGGCACGCGCTTCAACCTGCTCCAGCAGCTCCTGACGCTCTTCTACCTTAAGCGTCATGTGCGCAGCGATGGTATCAGCCAGGCGTCCAGCGTCTTCAATTGATGCCAGTGATGACAACACCTCTGGTGGCACCTTGTTATTCAGTTTTACATATTGATCAAACTGGCCAAGCACAGATCGGCTTAGTACTTCCGCCTCACGCTCTGGCATGTCGGCAGGACGCAACACTGCGATCTGCGCCACAAAATATTCCTGCGTTCCCATAAAATGGACCGTGCGCGCACGCTCCACTCCCTCGACCAGTACCTTGACGGTACCATCGGGCAGCTTCAACATCTGCAGGATTGTGGCAACTGTCCCGATGTCATAGATATCTTCTTCCTGTGGATCATCGATTGATGCATTGCGCTGCGAAACCAGCATGACCTGTTTGTCACGCTCCATCGCCGCCTCTAACGCCTTGATCGATTTATCCCGCCCAACAAATAGCGGGATCACCATATGAGGATATACCACCACGTCTCTCAGTGGTAAAACCGGGAGAATAGTTTGCTCTTCGTTCACTTCTGTTAGCTCTTCATTCTGCGCCATGAATAAGTCCTCATTATGCTACGGAATTTAGTGAGGTACGCTCTCTCTCACTAAATTCATCGACACCTGCGCGCCGTCCTTTACGTTTAAATACAGGTTTTATTTAAGGACGGCGGAGATACATTTCAAGTGAACAATCGTTACAGGTTGTGAACAATTATGCATATGCGCCACCTGACAACAGGTGGCAAAAAACGACATTAATCGTTTGTTGCTGAAGCCTGGCTCTGATCGTTGCTGGAATAGATCGTCAACGGTTCAGAATCGGCGTTGATTACCCCTTCATCAACGACCACTTTGGCGACATTATCCATCGACGGCAGATCATACATAGTGTCCAGCAGAACCTGTTCGATAATGGAACGCAGACCACGTGCGCCTGTTTTACGCTCCATCGCCTTACGCGCCACAGCCCGTAGTGCATCTTCACGAATCTCCAGCTCACAACCTTCCATTTCAAATAGCTTGCCAAACTGTTTGGTGATGGCATTTTTCGGCTCAGTCAGGATGCGTACCAGGGAATCCTCATTGAGCTCTTCGAGTGTCGCGATCACCGGCAGGCGACCTACAAATTCTGGAATCAGGCCATACTTGACCAGGTCTTCGGGCTCAACGGAATAGAGCACCTCACCCACTGGACGTTTGTCATCTTTGCTCTTCACTTCGGCAGAGAAACCGATGCCGCCCTTTTCGGAGCGATCACGGATGACCTTATCAAGACCGGCAAACGCACCACCACAGATGAACAGGATATTAGAGGTATCGACCTGCAGGAACTCCTGCTGCGGGTGTTTACGCCCGCCCTGAGGTGGAACGGATGCAACCGTCCCCTCAATCAATTTCAGCAGTGCCTGCTGCACACCTTCACCTGAGACATCACGGGTGATTGATGGATTGTCGGATTTACGCGAGATCTTGTCGATCTCATCAATATAGACGATACCACTCTGCGCCTTGTCGACATCGTAGTCACACTTCTGCAACAACTTCTGAATAATGTTCTCGACATCTTCACCAACATAACCGGCTTCGGTCAACGTGGTGGCGTCGGCAATGGTAAAGGGGACATTGAGCAAGCGAGCCAGAGTCTCAGCCAGCAGTGTCTTGCCGCAACCGGTCGGGCCAATCAGCAGAATATTGCTCTTGGCCAGCTCAACTTCATCTTTCTTCTCAACCACTTCCTGACGCTTATAGTGGTTATAGACCGCCACAGAGAGCACTTTCTTGGCGCGTTTCTGCCCAATCACATACTCATCCAGGATATCGTTGATTTCATGAGGCGTGGGCAGCTTGGTTCCCTGCATTGAGGCAGATTTCTCCTGCACCTCTTCACGAATAATATCGTTGCAAAGTTCTACACATTCATCGCAGACAAAGACCGATGGGCCTGCAATCAGCTTACGCACCTCATGCTGGCTTTTGCCGCAAAAAGAGCAATAGAGCAGTTTTTCACTCTCTTCATTCTTGTCGTTGTCTTTATCATCACTCATGACTAACTCCGCTACTTCATGGTTGAAGGGAATGCGCCCCCTTCATATGCTCTTCCATCTCTCTTGTACAGTTATTAAAATGCAAACTCTATGCTGCCGCTACGCGGCTATCAAGAACCGTATCGATCAGACCATATTCGACGGCCTCATCACCTGACATAAAGTTATCACGGTCGGTATCAGCCTGAACGCGCTCGATATCCTGACCGGTGTGATGCGCCATAATACGATTTAAGCGTTCGCGGATACGCAGTATTTCACGGGCATGGATATCAAAATCGCTCGCCTGCCCCTGGAATCCTCCCAGTGGTTGATGAATCATCATCCGCGAATGGGGCAAACAGTAGCGCTTGCCTTTTGCCCCGCCGGTCAATAGTAGCGCCCCCATACTTGCCGCCTGACCAATGCACATGGTGCTGACATCGGGTTTGATAAACTGCATCGTGTCGTAAATCGACATCCCGGCGGTCACAGATCCGCCCGGCGAGTTTATATAGAGGTGAATGTCCTTGTCCGGGTTTTCAGACTCCAGAAACAGCAGCTGAGCAACCACCAGGTTAGCCATATGATCCTCGACCGGGCCAACCAGAAAGATCACCCGTTCTTTGAGTAGCCTGGAGTAGATGTCGTAGGCGCGCTCTCCGCGCGAAGACTGTTCCACCACCATGGGAACCAGATTCATGCTGGTGTCTCCTGTTATATCCTGATTAATTATTCTATCGGTCATCACCATCCATCCTTTAGCACATCCTGTCACTCAGCAACTACTTGTCTTCTCACGGAATATCACTCAAATTTCTTGCCCGGAATTACTCACAATTCCAGCCTTTTCATATCCGTTCGGAGCCCACTATACCTTCAAATTCCCACCAGTTACCACTTTAAGCCGGCAACCCGCCATAAACCATTATAAAAAGAGGATTATTTACCCGGGCGCTCCATCAACGCATCAAATGCCGTTGGCTGCTCTTCAACCTCAATCTGGCCCAAAACCCACTCAACCACCAGCTCCTCAAGCACGACTGACTCGATCTGTCCAAGACGCTCGCGCTCAGCGTAGTACCATTTAACTACCTCATCAGGGGTATCGTAGGTCGATGCAACCGCCTCGACAGTTTCACGCACCTTCTCAGGTGACGCCTTTATATCGTTTGCCTTAACAATCTCTGAAATCAGCAGGCTCAATGTCACCCGGCGACGTGCCTGATCTTCGTACATCTTGCCATCCAGGTTCAGCGCATCAACCTGAACCCCCTGATTTTTCAGGTTGTTTTTCATCTGATTCATCAATGCATTGATCTCTTCATCGACCAGGCTTTTGGGCAGGTCTAGCGGGTTTTTCTCAAACAGCATATCCATCACCGCCTGCTTGGTCTTGCCTTTAACGGCCTGATCCAGCTCATACTGCATGCTCTTGCGCAGCTCTCCACGCAGGTCATCAAGACTATCGATACCGTAATTTACCGCAAATTCCTCATCGATTTCTGGCAGTTTGGCCTCAGAAACACTCTGCACAGTCACCGCAAACTGTGCCTCTTTGCCCGCCACCTCAGCTGACTGGTAATCCTCCGGGAAGGTCACTTTGACGGTCGTTTCGTCCCCTTTGGAGACCCCGATAAGCTGATCCTCAAAACCGGGGATAAATGAGCCAGAACCCAGTACCAGTGTTACATTGTCGCCCTCACCGCCTTCAAATTTCTCGCCATCAATCGTACCGACAAAATCGATCACCAGTTGATCCTCTGCCTGCGAGGCACGCTCCACCGCCTGCCACTCAACGCGCTGGCGACGCATCTTCTCAATCATGCCATCGATATCTGCTTCCGTAATCTCAGCCGCAGGCGTGGTCACAGCAACGCCATCAAACGATGTGAGTTTGACCTCAGGAAAGACCTCAAATGTGGCGGTGTACTCAAGGCTATCGGTATCTTCAGAAGGCTTCGGCTCAAACACCGGCATGCCTGCCGGTTGTAGCTTTTCAGCAGAGAGCGCCTCGTAGAAACTTGAGCGGGTCACTTCATCCATCACCTCCTGGCGAACCGAAGCACCATATTTACTGGCGACGACCTTGGCCGGCACTTTTCCCGGACGAAAACCGGGCAGCTTTACCGTGCGTGACAGTGATTGAAGACGCTTCTGCACCTCCTGGTCAACACGTTCAGCAGGCACTGCCACAGTCATTTTGCGCTCAAGCGTACCGGTTGCCTCTACAGAAACTTGCATGTCTTTTTCCTCAATTAACTAAAAATAATTCGCTCTACTGTCGGAACGAAGTGGCGTGCCTCGATGAGCGAGCAGCAACGCATGCCTACCGTATCAAATTCCGGCCTTACATAGAAATTGTGAATGATATTAATCATAAGATGGTGCGAAAGGAGAGACTCGAACTCTCACGGGTTGCCCCACTGGTACCTAAAACCAGCGCGTATACCAATTTCGCCACTTTCGCATTTTTTAAACATATTACGGGGTAATATGCGGGCTAACAAAAAACTTTTTGCAGTATATCCCTAAACTGCACACATTCACACACCACTCCGCATACCCCAAAATGGTGGGCCGTGTAGGGATCGAACCTACGACCCGCTGATTAAGAGTCAGCTGCTCTACCAACTGAGCTAACGGCCCTGAAATGGGGTGAACGATGGGGCTCGAACCCACGACCACCGGAATCACAATCCGGGGCTCTACCAACTGAGCTACGCTCACCATAAACCTTTACAACAAACTTGCCATAACCAAAATATGGCGCGCCCGGCAGGATTCGAACCTGCTACCCTCGGCTTAGAAGGCCGATGCTCTATCCGAATGAGCTACGGGCGCATAAACTGCCAGGACGATCATCTTCATATTTGGCGCTTAAACCTGAGAAGACATTACAACAAAAAAAAATGGTCGGGGTAGAGAGATTCGAACTCCCGACATCCTGCTCCCAAAGCAGGCGCGCTACCAGGCTGCGCTATACCCCGAAAAAACTTCTGTTGATAAATGAGCCAGTTCCAGCCGCAAACCGTCACTCATCACAAGGCAGGGGATAATACGCGGCGACAGTGTAATCGTCAATTCTCCGGCTTACTTTTCTTCACATTCCGGGTAAATTTTTTGCCACGCAACCCAAAAAGCCAGCATACTGGCCACTGCTGCGATGAAATATGTCCACTCCGGCCCCAGCCCCTCCCAGGTATAGCCACTATAAAGGCTGCCGATGGCACCACCCGCACCAAAACTCAAACTGCTATAGAGCGCCTGCCCCTTCCCCTGATGCCTGCCCACAAAATATTTATGGATCAGCGAAATCGCCACCGCATGATAGACCCCAAAACTGAATGCGTGCAGTAGCTGTGCAAATACCATCACAATGGGTGACTCTACCCACCACGCTACCAGCAGCCAGCGTACTGTTGTCAGCGCCAACGCCAGCAACATCAACCAACGCACCCCAAAGCGCGGAAAGAGGCGATGCATTACCAGAAAGGCGCCGATCTCGGCCACCACGCCAAGCGCCCACAGCTGTCCGATCACGCTGCGCGAGTAGCCATACTCATCGAGATAGATCGTATAAAAGGTGTAATAGGGGCCGTGGCTCACCTGCACCAGAAAGCAGATCAGCAGTAGCGCCACCACCGCCGGACGGCGCAGCACATTGCGCAACGGTTCATGATCAAGCGGCAGGTGCCCAGCCGCATGCTCCGGCACCACCAGACTACTGCACCAGATCGCCGCAAACAGCACCACCAGCACCACTGGCAGCAGATCGATCCCCTGCGCCTCCAGCAGCGGCCCCGCCGCCGCCACGGCGATAATGAAACCGACCGACCCCCACAGCCTGATGCTGCTGTAACGGTGAGTGCTATCACCGAGATGACTCATCGTTGCCGCCTCAAACTGCGGCAATGTCGCGTTCCAGAAAAAGCTGAAGAGGCAGATCACAGAGGCCATCCACCAGTAGGAGACCCCGAGAAAGACGCCACAGAAGGCAGCCACGGACAGCAGTGAACCGACACGCACAATCACCATCCGCCTGCCGGAGTGATCCGCGATCCAGCCCCAGATATTGGGTGCAATGATCTTGGTGGCCATCAGGATCGCAATCAGCTCGCCGATCTCGCGCGCACCAAAACCGAGTGACTGCAGGTAAAGCCCCCAGTAGGGGAGCAGCGCACCGAGGGCGGCGAAATAGAAAAAATAGAAGCCGGAGAGACGCCAGTACGGCGTGGCGTGGTCGCGCGCCGACATTAAGTTTGAACGGGCATCAAGGCTGAGCGGGAATCACTGGCGTCTCGGATTGCACGTCCATATTTTGCGCGCGATGTCGCAACATATGATCCATCAGCACTATCGCCAGCATCGCCTCGGCGATCGGCGTAGCGCGGATGCCGACACAGGGGTCATGCCGCCCCTTGGTGATCACCTCCATCGGGGCGCCATTAACATCGACACTCCTGCCCGGCAGACGCAGGCTCGAGGTCGCCTTCAGCGCGATGCTCGCGAGGAGATGCTGTCCACTCGATATCCCGCCGAGCACGCCACCCGCATTATTGCTGAGAAAACCTTCCGGGGTGATCTCATCGCGGTGTTCGGTCCCTTTCTGTTCGATGCAACCGAACCCGGCGCCAATTTCGACCCCCTTGACCGCATTGATGCTCATCAACGCATGGGCAATATCGGCATCGAGGCGATCAAAGATCGGCTCACCCCATCCCGGCGGCACCCCTTCTGCTACCACGTTGATGCGCGCACCGATCGAGTTCCCCTCTTTGCGCAGCGCATCCATATATTTTTCCAGCTCCGGTACTTTGGCCGCATCGGGGCAGAAAAAGGGGTTCTGTTCGACCTGCGCCCAGTCAAACGCCTCGGCCTTAATCGGGCCAAGCTGCGCCATGTAACCACGTATCGTGATACCGTAGCGCTGCCGCAGATATTTCTTCGCCACCGCGCCGGCCGCCACGCGCATCGCCGTCTCGCGTGCCGACGAACGACCGCCGCCGCGGTAGTCGCGCACCCCGTACTTCTGCTGATAGGGGTAGTCGGCATGACCGGGGCGAAAGCTGTTCATGATATCGGAGTAATCTTTCGAACGTTGATCGGTATTCTCGATCAGCAACCCGATCGGTGTGCCGGTGGTCTTCCCTTCGAAGACACCCGAGAGGATCTTCACCTCATCGGCCTCACGGCGCTGCGTGGTGTGGCGTGACGTCCCCGGTTTTCTCCGATCGAGGTCGCGCTGCAGATCGGCACTATCCAGTTCCAGCCCCGGCGGACAGCCATCAACGATGCAGCCGAGTGCGGGACCATGACTCTCACCAAACGAGGTGACCGTAAAGAGTTTTCCAAATGAATTTCCAGACATGGAGCGTATTGTAGCGGAAAGCGGGTCACGACGTCTTGTGCAACATCACCCCGTTGAGCTGTTCCAGCACTGTCACCAGCGCCGCCGAATCAAGCTCCCCCAGCCCGCCTTCAACCAGTGCATCGATCTGCCCGCTGACAAGCTCGGTGCCAGGCAGGGTAACCTCAGCTTCAGCCGCCGCTTCACGCACGATGCGCAGATCTTTTTGATGCAATCCTGTTTTAAAGCCAGGCTCAAAATCATGATCGAGCATCCGCTGCCCATGCACCTCAAGCATACGACTCCCGGCAAAGCCGCCCAGCAACGCCTCGCGAATCTTGCTCGGATCGACTCCCGATGCTTTCGCCAGCACAAACGCCTCACTGATGGCCGCCAGCGTCTGCGCCGCAATCAACTGATTACACCCCTTCGCCACCTGCCCCGCACCACTCCTGCCCACGTGAGTAATGTTTTTGCCCACAACCTCAAACAGCGGTTTGATACGCGCAAAGACCTCCGCCTTGCCGCCGACCATAATCGACAGCGAGGCCGCCTCAGCACCAGCTGTTCCACCCGAGACCGGTGCATCGAGCATCTCAACCCCCTTCGATGAAAGCTGCTGTGCAATGCTGCGCGTGACCGTGGGTGAGATGGTGCTCATGTCGACCACCACTGCGCCCGCACGCGCGCCGTGAATCACCCCCTGCTCACCAAGCACCACCGCCTCGACATCGGGGCTATCGGAGACATTGATAAAGATGATCTCACACTCGGCCGCCAGTGCCTGCGGCGATGAACATACCGTCGCGCCCGCCTCAACCAGCGGCGTCACTGCCGACTCATTGCGAGCATAGACCGCCAGCGGATAACCAGCTTGCAGCAGGTGCAACGCGATCGGCCGCCCCATCAGCCCGAGACCGATATAGCCTACACGCTCATTCATTCCCAATTGACCCCACTCAATAATTGATCTGGTAATCGGCAACAGGCAATCGGTCACTCACAACCGATGTGACAAGCTGACCTGGCGAGATGTCAGTGATAAATTAAGGAGGCGTCGCGACCGCCCGGCGTAGCCCCTGAGCATCTTTAAACCACACTTCGCGATACTGCCCTCTCTCCAGCTTCAACAACAAACAGGGACTGGTCACCATCTGTCCAACCATCATATCGCTCGGCGGCTCACGCCACTCAAGCACCACCTCCAGATGACCTTCAACCATCTGCGCCTCCGCTTCCGCCACCCCTAAACGATAACCCAGCGTCGGTCGCTCTCCCATCTCGACCAACACCACCACCGACTGCGCAAAGTCGATCTCAGCCGGCGCAAGGTTAAGCGGCTGGTAGAGCGACTCAAGCTGAGTAGCATCCTCTATCCATCTGGCACTCGCACCAGTCTCATTGTTTCCACACTGTATACCAGCATGAAGTGCCTCAATCGCCACACTACCCACACCCGCGCCACCATCATGCCCCTCCAAAGGACTCACGGTACAGGCCGCTGTACCAGCAGCGATCGCAATGAGTAACAGAGAGGTTATCGTTTTCATTGATTACTTTTCAGTTGTTTTGTCATCGGCTGTCGTCTGAAGACTGTAGGAGCACCCGCACGCTGCAATAACGAACTGGCCTGCCCCCCCACACCAAACCCCGTCATAAAGTCGAGTCCGCTATGGTTATCATCTGCCCCGATAGTACGGAAGTCTCCTACTGTAGCATAGACACCACACGCCTCACCGGGATCACAAATCTCAAAATCATTATCAAGATCAGTGCCGCCAATCACATAATATTCGCGGTCAGCAGGAAAAACGACATTCTCAAAGCGATACTGATAATTACCACCCTGCACGCCCCCCTGCCACTGATCCACCAGGCTGAAATCAGCGGCATCCAGCAGCAGTACGTAATGGTAACCGGCATCCGCGTTAAGCGCCTGTGCCACGACCTGCATCGACACCGGAACGGTTACACTATTCACAGAAGAGACAAAGACAATATCGGCCTGATAACTACCATCTGGCAGGTTTCTGCGATCAATGGTCACCCGATAGAGCCCCAGCTTTGACGTCGCATCCACAGACTCTTCATTCACGGTCAACCATGCGGGCGTACCATTCACCGTGACCGAGTCAATAGTCAGCGCACCTGTGCCAACATTATTCACCGCGAGTAGTGCGGTACTCTCCACTCCACCCAGGTTGAGCGAGACTGGCGAGACCTCGAGTCCTGGGGGAAACGGCGGCCCAGTCTGGGCCGCAACGACGGCGCTATAGGCGTCTATCAGGCCGTGTCCAAAGGTGTCATCTCGGCCGACCGCACCAAGATCCTCGACGATGGAGCCACTCTGTAACAGCGCATCGACATTCGCAGGCGTCAGACCACTATAACTCGACTTCATCAATGCCACCACTCCCGCCACATGCGGAGCCGCCATTGAAGTGCCGTTATAAACATCGTAGATATAATTCACTGTCGCGCCCGAGTCATCACCCAACGTGCTCAACACACCGTCGCCAAAACCATCCATATTGAAATCCGTAGCTGTATCGCCACCGGGTGCCGCGACATCAATGGTCGTGCCAAAGTTGGAGTAGGGTGCCTTCTGCTTATTGAAGTCCACCGCGGCCACCGAGATCACACCCGCGTAGGCCGCGGGGTAGTTTGGCGCACTCGAATCACCATTCCCAGCCGCCGCAGTTACAATGACGCCGGCATTGCGCACTTCGGTATAGAGATCCTGTTCAATCTGTGTAAAACCACCGACTCGCCCTAAACTCAAATTGATCACATCGGCCCGTTGCGCTGCATTCAGAGTGATTCCGGAGTCGTTGCTCAAGCCGGCGGCATAGCGCACCCCCTGTATGATGTCATAGCTGGTACCACCAAGCTTACCCAGCACGCGCACCGGCATGATCTTCACTCCCGGCGCAACTCCCGCCCCTCCACGAACACCTGGTGCGGGAGAAAAAGTTGTGGCCGCCGCCACCGTACCAGCGACATGCGTACCGTGAAATGAGCTTGCTTCGCTACCGATCCCGTCACCGGAATCATCAGGGTTCGCATCGATGCCTGGTTCACTATCTCCCGAGTTGGCATCACCACTAATAAAATCATAACCGCCATCGGCAGAGAACTGACCGAACAGGTCTGGATGGCCAAGTAGCACACCGGTATCGACTACTGCCACGGTGACATCCGACGCACCAGTTTGAAGATCCCACGCGGCAGGAAGGCTGATCATTGGATAGTGCCACTGACTGCTATACAGTGGGTCCGACGGCACCGCGCTCGCCCGGTGAATGTAGTTCGGCTCCGCATAGAGCACATCTGCCCGTTTACGTAGCGCCTTGATCACCTGCATGGTCTCGAACTTCAGCTGCTTGTCAGGATCGTTAAAGCGGAACTGTCGATGGCCAGAGCTGTGCGACATCCCCAGCGCTTTAAAGGCAGCCTGTCGCACCAGCGGTGGACCGAGGTTCATTAGCTGTGGGCGCTGACGGCTGTTACCCGCCCTCGCCTGCAATCCGACGGTGGCTGCCCGCACCGCTGGGCTCTGCATTACAGTGGGCATACTCAGATCATCACGAAACTTCACAATCACATCACCCGGCACAAACTCATCGGTAGAGACCAGTCGGCCCGGGGGAAATTGTAACACCTCTTGCCCAACCGTCAGTGTGTAGTTGGAAGAACCAGAGGCAATACGCACCTCGATGAAATAGTCACCGCTTTTACCAGCGGGGAGAGTGATCGCCTCAATCTCGCCTGTTCCGGTCGAAGCATAATCCGGAGCAGCAGTATCGACTGTACCATCATCATTATAAAGATAGAGAGCCAGGTCACCAGCGGGATGGTCAGCTATCGCAACCGAAACCGTCTGCCCGGCCTCCAGAGTAATGCGATAAAAATCAGCAGGGTCTCCCGAGGAATATGAGTACCCCCGAGGGCCTTCACCCGCTACATTCAGATAACCACCAAGTGTTACCGGGTTTGATAAGGGCTGAGCTATGGAAAAGGAATCATTGGGCCGGTCTGCAACAAACGGATCGTTGACATCACCATCGACAGCGGTTCCCGCTGCGATGCTGATAGTGCCAGTGAGTGTCGCCGCAGTGGTCGGGGGCGGCGAGGCTGATGAGGCACCACCACCGCCACCGCTGCTACAACCGATGATAAAGACAGAGAAGGCTATGCAAAGAAAGGAACGAATGTAATATTCCCAGTTTGAATGACCACCTGTAGCACGTATCATGACAACTCCGATAAATCATTCCGACATCATCTGATTTGGACACCAAATAATCACTGTTATTGCACTCGGGAGCGCCCCTTCACGGCGTTTCCGCAACAAGCTGCATGGGGCTGAGAATCTTTGCACTGATTATACCTGTTGATCAGCGCTTACTCTGCGAAGAATATCACAAAAAGAGATCGGTTCTTAACGCTGTGTTTCCACCCTGGGGCGGAGCGCAATCATACAGGCCTGCGCTTTTCGACGCGACATAGCCTTCGACATTGCGCACAGTTCAATAGACGTTTAGGGCGCGACGACAGGTAAATACAAAAAAAGCCACCTCAACGGACGGCCTTCAATCGACATAAGAACAGCGTATATCTGCTAGATCACCTTCGAAAAACGCTGCTCGGTCTGTTGTCTGAGATATTTATCAAACACCATGCAGACGTTGCGAATCAGCAGACGACCGGCGGGCAGTACACAGATCCTGTCACCGTCGATTGCCAGCAGACCATCACGCTCAATCTGGCGGACCTCCTCCATCTCCTGCTTGAAGTAATCAGCAAAATCGATATTGAACTGCTGCGCGATCGCCACCATGTCGAGTTCAAACTGGCAGATCAGTTTAGTGATCACCTCACGACGCAACACATCGTCACCGTCCAGTTCAACACCGCGATAGACCGGCAGCCTGCCCGCCTCGATCAGCTCATAATACTCTTCGGTCGTTTTAACATTCTGGCTGTAGGTGTTGCCGACCATACCGATCGACGTAACACCCATCGCCACCAGATCACACTCGGCGTGGGTCGAGTAGCCCTGGAAGTTACGGTAGAGGCTCCCCTCACGCTGCGCCACCGCCAGCTCATCATCGGGTCTGGCAAAGTGGTCCATGCCGATATAGACATAACCGGCCTGTTTCAAACGTTCGTTGGTCATCTGCAGGATATCCAGCTTCTCGGTCGCTGAAGGCAGATCCGCCTCGATGATGCGACGCTGCGGTTTAAACATCTCCGGCAAATGCGCATAGTTAAAGACCGACAGACGATCCGGCCCCGCTGCGATCACTTTATCGACGGTCTTCGCAAACCCCTCCAGCGACTGGAACGGCAGGCCGTAGATCAGATCGACACTGACCGATTTAAACCCCTCCGCCTTCGCCTGATCGAGCACCGCAAAGGTCTGCGCTTCGGTCTGAATGCGATTGACCGCCTTCTGAACTTTGGGGTCAAAATCCTGCACACCAAGGCTCATGCGGTTGAAACCCAGTTCACGCAGCAACTTGATGGTGTCGTTTTTCACCTCACGCGGATCGATCTCGATCGAATACTCGCCGCTGTCGTCATCGTGCAGATTAAACTGCTCACGCGTCTTCGCCATCAGCGCGCCCATCTGCTCGTGACTAATGAAGGTCGGCGTGCCGCCACCCCAGTGAAGCTGATCGACCTTGCGGCTTTTATCAAACAGCGCCCCCTGCATCTCGATCTCTTTAAATAGTGATTCGAGATACGGCACCGCATGTTTTCGGTTCCTGGTCGCGATCTTGTTGCACGCACAGTAAAAACAGAGCGTGTCGCAAAACGGGATATGGAAATAGAGCGAGAGTGGCCCACCTTGCTGATTACTCCTGGCGGCCACGGCACGGTAATCGGCCTCAGCAAAACCTTCGTGAAACTGCACCGCCGTCGGGTATGAGGTGTAACGCGGGCCGCTCTTATCGTAACGGCGGATTAATTCGATATCAAAAACCAGCGACTGGTCCATACTAAGCTCCTGACCCGCCTGGCAAAAATTCAAAGTGGTGCGGGCAATCGAGCATTATAAGGGAATTCAGGCCACATCGCGACCTGTCAACCGAAAACCCGACTGTAACCCTCTGATATTTAAGCATCTGCCCTAAGCGCACTCCTCCTCGTTCCTCGTTCCCACGCTCCTGCGTGGGAATGCAGACAGATCACCAATCGCGACAGACTTCTATTAACCCCGCCCCACCCTGATAATCCCTGGCACTGGAATATCGCCAATGCTCAGGTAGATCCACATACCCTCGTTTGACTGGATTGAAATGGATATAGTGCACCTTCTGCTGCATCATCTCACTACTTTGAATCGACTCAGGGTGAACACCTTCCTGCCAGAACTGAAGAACCCGATCACCTTTATGCCGTTTCTTGTAAAACGCTAACTGATCAAGAATCGTGGTCACGCTATTTTCCTTTAGATACTGTGTAACCTGCGTGGAGGTATATGACTTGAAGCGGGTCATGTCTCGACTGAGGTCATCACTTTGAGCAATCAGATGCATGTGATTCTCCAGTACCACCCACGCATAGAGCTTGGACCCATCGTTTTGCAAGTGCCGAAATGAATCCAGGAGAATATTCACCGTCTCGGGGCGGGTAAAAATCGGTATCCAGTGCAAGACCGTGCAGGTCATAAAATGGGGTAAGTGTGGATCTGCAAATCTGTAACGGCTTCGTCCCATAGTTTCTCTTCTGGCTATCCTTAGCTTGGAGAGAGTTCAGCCCTATTATAGTCTGTATGCATTCCCACGCAGGAGCGTGGGAACGAGAAAAACCATGAGGTAAACGTGTATCACATAACCTCAATCCAGCCACTAGTTAACCATAACACAGCTTTTCAATATTATGTAACATGCTGTTTAAATTAACCTTTACTTCTCATCCATGAGGAACTAGCCTATTTGAAAATCAATATTTAATGCTGCAGTGAACACAATAATGAATACCTCACAAAATATAAAACCTGTATTGGAGTTTATTCAGAAAAACCAACTTCTGGTTATGTTTATATCTATGACTGGCACCATCGCATTTGCTCTGTACGTCATACTTAAACTTATCGAAAAACTGTGACAGTGATTTCGAAGAATGAAACCACTAAAATGATTGCTTTGTCTCTCTTCCTTCCTTCTCATCCACAAACCACAACAACGCCGCCCCGGCAAAAAAGAGAATCAACAACGACAACACCGCTAGCCGGTGGCTATCAAACGCCACTGCCACCCACCCCATCATAAAAGGCCCGGCCACGGCGGCGAACTTGCCAAGCATGTTGTAGAAACCAAAAAACTCGGCGGACTTCTCCGGCGGAATCAGCCGCGCATAGAGCGAACGACTCAACGACTGAATCCCCCCCTGTACCAGCCCGATCATTATCGCCAACCCATAAAACTCAATCTCCTTTTCAATCATTGACGCCCACACAGTAATGCCGATATAGACCCCGATTGCGATAAAGATCCCCGTTTTTGCCCCATAGCGCTGTCCCAGTCGACCAAACAGAATCGCGGAAGGGAAACCGACAAACTGCGTGATCAGCAGTGCGACAATCAGACTATTAGAGTCGAAGCCGATCGACAGCCCATAATCGACCGCCATGCGTACAATCGTATCGACGCCGTCGATATAGAGCCAGTAGGCACACAGAAACAGCACCACCACTTTTAGCTGACGAATTTCATGCAGCGTGTGGCGCAACTGCTGCCAGCCACCGCTGATAATCTGCAGTGCCGATTCGCCGCGCTCCTCTTTTGGCTCTTTGACAAAGAGCCACAGCGGAATCGAAAAGAGCCCCCACCACAGTGCGACGCAGATAAATGAAAAGCGCACCGCACCACTCCCATCACTGAAGCCAAAGGTGGCGGGCCACAGAGTCATCACGACCATCAATGCAAACAGTATTCCGCCACCGAGATAACCGAGCCCGTAACCGAGTGCCGAGACAACATCCATCTTCCGCTCCGGCGCCACCTGCACGATCAGCGAATCGTAAAAGAGATTGCCCCCCATAAAGCCTATCGTCGCCAGAATATAGATGACAACCGCCAGCGCCCACTCCCCCTGCGCGATAAAGAAAAGGGCCCCACTCATCACAATCCCCATCAACGCAAAAAAGAACAGGAATTTTTTACGTGCGGAACCTCGGTCGGCGACCGCCCCGAGCAGTGGTGCGAAGACCATGATCACCAGGCTGCTCACTGCATTGGCAACGCCAAGTTGATAAGTGCTCTCGGTCGAAGAGAGATCGGCGGCCCAGTACTGTTTGAAAAAGATCGGAAAGAAACCGGCGATCACCACCGTCGCATAGGCGGAGTTGGCCCAGTCATAGAGCGCCCATGAATAGATCTGGCGTTTGTCGCCATCGTTCTTTAACGACTCGATAAAACGAGTGATCACGCCTTCAGGAAGGTCTTGTGGTGTTGCTTCAGCTCTGCAGCCGTCAGCAGAAATACGCCGTGGCCGCCATACTCAAACGCCAGCCACATGAATGGCACAGTAGGAAAACGTTCAGCCAGCGCCGCTTCGCTGTTGCCGACCTCGACAATCAGGATGCCGTCGTCGCCGAGATAACGCGGCGCAGCCTGCAGAATACGAATCGCAAAATCGAGCCCGTCGTCACCGGCAGCGAGACCGATCTGCGGCTCGTGACGAAATTCATCCGGCATCGATGCGATATCCTCGGCATCGACATAGGGCGGGTTACTGACGATGATGTCGTACTGTCTCCCTTCGAGCGCGCCAAACAGGTCGGACTCGATCGCGTTGACCCGCCCTTCACACTGGTGCAGCTCGATATTTTTTTTCGCGACCGCCAGCGCATCGGACGAGATATCGACCGCATCGACGCTCGCATCGGGAAAGGCGTAGCGGCAGGCGATCGCGATGCAGCCGCTGCCGGTGCCGATATCTAGCACGCGGATCACCGGCCTGTCAGCCGGCCACCACGGTGCAAAGCCGTTGACGATCAGCTCACCGATCGGCGAGCGCGGCACCAGCACTCGCTCATCGACATAGAACTTCAACCCACAGAACCACGCCTCATTGATCAGGTAGGCGAGCGGTTTGCGTGTGGTCACACGCGCCTCAAACAGGCGGTAGATCGCCTGACGCTGCTCTGTGGCAAGCGGTCGCGGCACCTCGTTCAGCGCCACATCAAACGGCATCTCAAGCGCATGCAATACCAGCCACGCCGCCTCGTCTAGCGCATTTTCGGTGCCGTGACCGAAATAGATCTGGTGTTGCTCAAAATAATCGACACCCCACTGCACCCACGCCTTGGCACTATCAAGCGTCGCGATCAATTCATCTCTTGTCTGCATCTCACCCAAATCCGTCAAGATGGTATTGCTAAAAAGAAAACGACCACCGTCAAAAAGAGCGGTGGCCGTTTTAATCGTCTCATTACATCTGGATCAGGCTAATCAGAGCGCTCGGTCACTTCTATCAGATGGTAGCCAAACTGAGTCTTCACCGGGCCATGAACCTCGCCGACGGCCTCACCAAAGACAACATCGTTAAACTCTTTAACCATCTGCCCCGGACCAAAAGTACCCAGATCGCCACCTTTACCACCCGAGGGGCATTTAGAATGTTCTCTAGCAATCTCGGCGAAGCTGGCGCCCGCCTCGATCTGCGCCTTGAGTGATTCACACTCCGATTCACTCTCTACCAGAATATGCCTTGCACTTGCTGTGCTCATTGGAACCCCCATTTTTGAAATCAGTTTTCTAAAAAGATTGAACATTAAAACATCCTTTGATCAATAATTCAGCCCCGCTCACTCAGTCACCCGGAATATTCTTCCCCGACGCCTCGATACGTCGATGCAATCGCGCCAGCGACTCCTGGGTCTGCCGCAGCTCACGCAGTAGCTCATCACGCGACACCGGTTCCTGCAGTTGGTGGAGGCGCTCTGTCTTCGCCTCCTCCAGATTATTGAGAACCACGGCAATAAAGAGGTTGATAATGACAAACGTCCCCATGATGACAAAGCTGACGAAATAGATCCACGCCAGTGGGTGCATCTCCATCGCGGTGTACATCACGTCGGTCCAGTCCTCCAGCGTCACGATCCGGAACAGCGTCAGTAGCGAAATTCCGAGCGTACGCCAGTGTTCCGGGTCATGGGCATGAAAAAGGTGGTAGCCCGCCACTGCATAGATATAAAAGATGATACTCATCAACATCAGCACATTTCCCATGCTCGGGATCGAGCGAATCAGTGTAGTGACAATCAGGCGCAGTTCGGGGATGGCCGAGATCAGTCGCAACACCCGCAACAGACGCAACAGGCGCGCCACCATGGCGAGATCGCCGGTCATCGGGATCAGCGATAGCACCACCACGGTGAAATCAAACAGGTTCCAGCCGTCCCCAAAATAGCGCCGCCATTGCGGCGCAACCGCTGTGATCTTGATCGCCGCCTCAAGGATGAAGATCGTCAGCACCAGCTGATTACCAAACATCAGCAGGTTGCCATACTGAGCGAAGATATCGACGGAGGTCTCCAGCCCCAGGATCACACCGTTGACGATGATCACTGCGACGATAAAACGCTCAAAGGCCTTATGCCCTGCTATTTGCTGACAGCGTTGTTTAATCACTTAACTTTACCTTCTCTAATATCGACAATATTCAGACATGACGGCTATTATAGTCATTTTTCATCCTCGGACTCACCATGGAGTACACCGCCCGCCCATGACAGCGCATTCTGTAGAATTGATGGCACTTGCCGCCGCGTGGGTCGCCTACGGCGCGCTGCATTCGCTATTCGCATCCCTGCGCTGCAAGGCGTGGTTCCGGGCGCACTGGCCACAGCAGATGCGCGGCTATCGCATCGCCTTCAACACCCTCGCGCTCGTGCTGCTGGTGCCGATCTTCGTCCTGGAACGAAGCGTTGATGCGATACCGTTATGGTCGTGGTCGGGCTTTTCAAAGGTCATCGCACTCTCGCTGATGCTGGCGGCCGTGCTGGGCTTTATCTGGTCGACACGTTATTACGACATGAGCCACTTCATCGGGACACGTCAGTGGCGCAACCAGACGAACGCCGCCGATGATGAAACATTTACCATCTCGCCGCTGCACCGTTTTATCCGCCATCCGTGGTATGCGCTGGCGCTGGTGATTCTGTGGACGCGAGATATCGAGAGCACCACGCTGATCACCAACCTGGTGGTTAGTGGTTATTTCATTATTGGCGCACGGCTGGAAGAGAACAAACTGGATGCACAGTTTGGAGCGCGATACCGAGAGTATCAGCGACGAGTGCCTGCGCTTATGCCACGGCCGTGGCGTTATTTGAGTGTTGATGAAGCGCGGAGGTTGAGTGCCTCAAATGAATGTCTGCAGTGACGCGTTCCCTCGTGGCCGCATGAAATACCTTTAGATTGTTCCGGCGTGAGAATACACGCCGAAGGAAATACGCTGCAATCTGGTTCATCTCACGATGAATCATCCTCCTGTGACTCTTTACTATATGGCTATGGGGCAAGTTTTTCCCGTACAACAGGCTCCAGACGAGTAAGCCCCCACCGTTTGCCTATGTTAACAGCCTCATCGACGTTCGCACCTTTTAACGCCCCCGCGCCCAGGGCGATAAGCGCCCCCACACGGTTGCCACTCGAACAGTGCACGAGAGCAGGCTCGCCGCCAATACCCTTGAGTACCTCAGACAGAGACGCAGCATTTTCAACCGTGATGCCAGCCGCACCCTTTACCGGTATCGAATAATATTCCATGCCCAGTGATTGAACAAACTCGCCTTCATTCCAGTCCAGCTCCTGCACTGGGCGAAGGTTGATGACATGTTTAACGCCAGCCTGTGAAAGTGCACGAAGCTCTTCTCTGCCAGGCTGACCACTGGCAAACGTAGCCCTCTCGGGATGGCTAAGATTCTTGATTTGAAGCTGATTAATAGCCTCCATGTCCACGAAACTGGATTCGCTCAACGGCGAACACGCGGCCACTAGTAACAGCGCAGATAAAAACGCCAGCGTTTTAGATACCTTTGACAAGTTCAAAATTCTCTCCTTTGAGTACTGTAAAATCAGAGAACGAAGTTAGGGAACCTCTGAGCAATTGCCAGGCGACCGTAGGAAGTACCTTGTGTACGAGGAGCGGGGCGACGAAGCAATCTCATCACTCGATGCTTCTTATAGCGTCGAGATTGCCGCGCCTCGCTCGCAATGACATACAAAGTAATCAATCAGAGGCTCCAAAAGATAAAACCAGTTTTTTGTATTCCTATGCCCCATCCTACAAGTACCGTAACTCAGGCATGCTTTGATTTACAGGTGTTAATCCCTAACAGCGCGTAAGGTGGACACCAGCCCATCAGTGCCGTGCCAAGTAACACCAGACCAACGGCGCCCCACCAGCTCTGGAAATAGATCCCGGCACCAATTATGGCAAGTCCGGCAACAGTACGAATGACTCTGTCAATCTGGCCAACATTCTTATTCATGATAGCTCTCCTTCTGGGTTCAATAGATTAGGTTCGCTATTAATAATGGACACTGGACGGGGGTCTGTATGTGACTAAAACACCTTTCCCTGAAAAAACATTGCCCAAATCCGATTAATGTCGGTAGGCCTGCAACCCGGGCAGATCGATAATGGTCAGCTTGCCACGTGCCCCTGCCACCAGTCCCTTACCCTCAAACTCCTTGAGAATGCGGCTCACCACTTCCCGGGTCGTACCAAGGTCAGAGGCAATTTCATGATGGGTAATGTTGACCGTCGGCCCCTGTGAGGCGATCGCTATCAGGTAGGCGGCAATGCGTTCATCCATGCGATGAAAGGCGACATTCTCCAGTACCGCAATCACCTCCGCCAGCCGTTTCGAGATCAAACCAAAGATAAAGGTGCTCCAGGGTTTTGATTCACTCATCCACTCATAGGCCTGCCTTGAAGGGACAATCAGGGCTTCCACATCGGTTTCAGTTTCAGCGATAGCGGGAAAGGGGGTATCGCTCATGATGCATGACGCGGTTAGCACACAACTATCGCCACGGCTAATACGATAAAGTGTAATTTCTCGCCCAGAGTCCGCAAGCTTATAGACGCGTACTTTACCGGAATACACTAGCGCCAGTTGACCACATTCACTCCCCTCCGATGCGATAGCATGACCCGCAGGGATGCGCGCCAGGGTCGCGCTACGAAAAAACTTATTACGGAAATCAGGCGCGCTATCCTCCAGCAGAGGAAAGTGCTGAATCAGACGCTGTTGCTGCTCTTCGTTTTCTACCATAACTTATGATTACTGATCATTTTATTACTCAATTATTAAAGGCTAATTTAGAGCCCCCCCCTGGAAATGCCCCTGAAGCACTGGCGCAGATTATACTGACTTCCGCTCCACCACCTGCTGCAACATCGCCTCCATACGTGCCATGCGCTGCTCCATCGACTCTGTTGACGATTTGATACAGTTAATATCCCCGGCAGTCCCTTCGCCCTCTTCACGGTTATGTTTTTCATGCTCCTCCTGCATCACATCGAGTACCACGCCGATCATCATATTGAGAAAGACAAATGCTGTTAGAAAAATAAACGACAGATAAAAGGCCCAGCTCAAGGGGTAGACCTCCATTGTTTCGTACATCACATCGGTCCAGTCTTCAAAGGTGGCCACACGAAACAGCGTCAACATCGCGATGCTGATATCGCCCCATAATACCGGATTGATTTTCTCAAACAGAAAACTGCCGACGGCCCCATAGATATAGAAGATGATGAACATCAACAGCACCACATAACCGATACGTGGAATCGCCTTGATCAGTGCATCCATCAGGATGCGCATCTCCGGCACCAGCGAAACCAGACGCAACATACGGAAGATACGCAGCAGTCGCGCCAGTAACACCAGCTCGCTCTCATCGATCGGGATCAGACTGGCGGTCACGATAATGAAGTCGAATATGTTCCACCCTTTTTTGAAAAAATCTCGAAACCGCGCTTCGGCTGCCATGCGAATCAGCAGCTCAACCAGAAAAAATAGCGTCACTGCAATATCGAAACCCTTCAGCAGATTCATCCAGTGGGGTGCAATATCATAGGTTGTGGCACCGATCATCATCGCCGACAACACGATGATCGTGACCACTGCCATTTCGAAGAGCTTGTTACTGCGGATCGCAACAAAATGCTCTCTCCAGCCAGAAATATCTGAACTCATTGTGATGACTCCATAACACTATTCTATATTTAAAGATGGTTTGCTCAGCACACACAGTGGCATTTTATCTGAGCATCGAGCACAGTTGGAATTAATCTATCAGGCATTACGAAAAATGCTGTATCTACTAATACAGGCAGTCTATACAGGACAAATTAAATGAGAAAATTAAGAGATGGCTCCCCGGGGCGGACTCGAACCACCGACCAATTGATTAACAGTCAACTGCTCTACCAACTGAGCTACCGGGGATCAGTAATTGGCTGAGGCGCTATAGTACTCATGCGTCCGGCTCGGGTCAATAGGATCTCGAAATAATCTCGGTTTATCAATACAATAGCCGGTAACCCGTTGATTTGGTGTATTCCCGCTCATGAATGACAAGAAAACTGACTCAAAAGAGAGTGATGACCTCGATCTGTTCCGACAGAGCGTTGCAGATGCGCGCCCGCTCAAACAAAAAAACGTGGTGCTTCATCCAGCTCCACCACCCTCTGATACCCGGCAGCGACCACTGGAAAATAGCGAGTTGCCGCAAAACATGTTGTCAGACGAATATCAAACTGAGGAAGTTGAGAGCGGCGAAGAACTACACTTTAGCCGCCCGGGGCTACAACACGGCGTGATCAAAAAACTGCGTCGCGGCCAGTTCACCATAGCCGCAGAGCTCGACCTGCACGGCATGATCGTCACCGAGGCACGCGATGCACTACTTGAATTCATTCACGAAGCCAGACGACACCGCGCTCGCTGCGTACGTATCGTCCACGGCAAGGGACACGGCTCGGCAGGCAAACTACCGATACTGAAAAACAGGCTCAACAACTGGCTGAGACAGATCGACGGCGTACTCGCCTTCTGCTCCACACGCCCCGAGGATGGTGGTACTGGCGCGGTCTATGTACTACTCAAGCGAGAGGGTGGGGCTTAAATGCAATCGCTGACTGGGACGTGACAAGCGTTAGCCCTTCGCACCCAGTGCGACTGCTCGCTGGCGTCCTTTTTCTCGCTGCTGCGCCGCATGCGCCTCGTCCCAGTCGTCACCACTGCCGGGCCACCCCTGCGTATGGCGCAACACCAGTTCTCCCAGCGCACGAATATGATCATCTCGCTCATTCAGCGCTGGAATGTAGAAATACTCATCCCCGCCCGCACCAATGAACACTTCACGGTTCTCCAGATCAAGCTCTTCCAGTGTCTCAACACAGTCAGACGAAAAACCCGGTGAAATCACATTGACGCGCCTGACCCCCTCTTTGCCCCACGCCTTAAGCGTTTTATCGGTGTAGGGCTGGAGCCACTCTTCCCTGCCAAAGCGAGACTGAAAGGTCACGTACCACTCATCGTCATCCATCTCGAGTCGTTCCGCGACCAGACGAGCCGTTTTCTGGCACTGACAGTAGTAAGGGTCGCCCGATAGATGGGTACGTTTCGGCATGCCGTGGAATGACATCAACACCCGCCCCTCGCGGCCGTGGCGCTTCCAGTGTTCCCGAATCGAATTGGCCAGCGCACCGATATAGCCCGGGTCATCATGGTATTGATTGATCATGCGCATCTCCGGCAGCCAGCGCCATTTATTAAATACCGCCGCCACGGCATCAAAGGTAGAGGCGGTGGTCGCAGCTGAATATTGCGGATAGAGTGGAAAAACCAGCACACGCTGTACATTCGCTTCGCGCAGTTTCTCCAGTGCAGATTCGATCGATGGATTCCCGTAACGCATCCCCAGTGCGGTCACTACCGGCCCGGGGTATTGATCATTCAGCCAGGCCTGAAGCGCCACGGCCTGTTTCTGCGCAGTCAGTAACAGTGGCGAGCCGTCATTATGCCAGATACGGAGATAGTTCCTGGCCGAACGCCGCGGACGAAAACGTAAAATAAAACCGTGCAGAATCGGCCACCACGCCCAGCGCGGGATCTCGACGACTCGCGAATCCCACAAAAACTCACCCAGGTAAGTACGCAGCGCCTCAGTCGTCGGTGCATCCGGTGTCCCCAGGTTGGTTATCAGAACCCCGACGGGACTCTCTTTCCCATGCAGATACGACCTCGCCCCTTTTTCCATTACCATTTTTGCTAACCTGTCTGTTAAATATATTCACGGCGAACAGTTCTGGTGCGAAAGCAACTTGAACACACCATCGCGACATCCCCCGTTAAACGTTTCAAGTGCGGGCCATTATGCCATTCCCGATAAAAATTTGCTGATGACATTCTAAACCGCGGCATGCATCGACAAAAACCGCCATTTTTCACATTAAACTCACTCCCATGTACAAAAAAAAGATTGCCTCGTATGGCATCACGCGAATAAGATGATATTTGAGGGATGGCCGTTTCAAGACTTCAGACACACTAATAATATTGAGGCAGCTCAGAAATATAATCAGGAAGTTTATTAGATGTCGATTGACCTATCTCAGCTCACACTGCCATCCGTTTCCCCGGAAGGTCTGAAAGTCCTTGATATCATCGCCAGCGCCGAACCAGATATCAAGCTGCTGGAACAGACAATCCTCAGCGATCCAACACTCGCCAGTACACTGATCAAATACGCCAACTCGCCTCTCTATCGACGCGCAAATCAGGTCTCCAACGTCCCGACTGCGATCCGCATCCTCGGGCTGAAAAATATTCGTAGTGTGGTAGCAATGGCCACCATGCGCGCCATCACAGCGCCAGAAACACCCATTTCTCGGGCGATCCTCAATCACAATCTCGATATCGCGCTTCTCTCCAAACTGATCGCACGCAAGAAATTTCCAGAGCTCAGCGACGATATGGAGTTCCTCGGCCTGATTCACGATATGGGGATGCTGGTACTGAACCAGAGCTTTCCTGAGGAATACCAGCAACTCTTCAGACGCTCAATTGATGAAAAACTGACGATCAGTGCGCTGGAAGAGCAGGCACTTGGGCTCACCCACGACATCATCATGGCTGCTGTCTCTGAACGTTTCAGACTGCCAGAGACCTATGTCGACGCCCTCGCCAACTTTCATATTCACAAACCGACCAACAGCCTGGAACAACGCATCGGTCACTACCTCTGCATCCTCGACCTCGCCCATCACCTGTGGCCTTCGGTTGCAGACGAAGCGGGGTGCTTCTCGGAAGAAATTGTTGAATCTCAGGAGAAACTCACCATCTTACTGGACCTCAACGATACTCAGCTACAGGAGATCATCGAAGAGACGATTGAGAAAAAACGGTCAGCCGAGTAAGCCCCCACCATTAAATATGTGATCGGGAATATCCCGAGGCGCGCCTGAAGCGACTACCTACTGATGGCAGTTTTAGTGCTAGAACTGGCCAGGCAACCTCACCACTGGTGAAATACCACCATACCCGGTGGTGCCCGATGCGTTACACAACATCCCACGTCAGCAGACCAATCCTGAACGCTGGCAGGGTGATCAGTGGGCACCCTTCGTAGCAGTACTTCAACAGGCGGGGAGTCGGTCGCGTTTGGAGGGGTATTGCTCGACATGACCGGCACCGGTTTCCTCAATATGATTGGTGAAGGGATGAGCTGTGCGCTGCACTCCGGCGCGATCACCGGCGAGGCGATCATTGATGCGACGCTGCGCAACCGTAAGCTGCAACCGCTCTACCGCAGCATGATCTCATCCGAGGCGAGACGTACCAACGACCAGAGGAACCCGCTGAAGATCGCCTTTGGCAGACCACATAAAGCGGACCTTCAGGCCGCACTAATGGCGCTGCCAATGAAACAACGCCTGCTGGTGTTGCGCAACATGTGGCGCTTCATCTGCCTCTACAAAGAGTTCAAATGGGGGCGGGAGATCATGCGTGAGAGCCTGGCGCGAATCAAACATGGGCACTATCCGGGGTTTCGCTGGCTGTAGATGAAGCAGTAACGTTGATACGGTTAACCGCCTGATCACGCCAGCGTGGAATTATATTCGCCGCAGAATTCGACCACCTTCTGTGCTGGGATCGGTCGTGAGAAATAGTACCCCTGAAAATTATCACAGCCATTCTCAAGTAGAAACTCCATCTCTTCTTTTGTCTCAACGCCCTCGGCGATCAATTCCAGTCCCAGATTATGAGACATGCCAATGATGGTCTTGACGATATGGGCGTCATTAATATTGGTCGTGATGTCACTGACAAAGGATTTATCGATCTTAAGTCGATCAAGTGGTAACTTCTTCAGATAGGCCATCGATGAATAACCGGTACCAAAATCATCAATCGAGAACAGCACCCCAACCTCTTTTAACGCCTCGATCTTGCTAACTGTTTCGGCCGTCTGATCGAGCAGAATATTTTCGGTCAACTCCAGCTCAAGCACATCGCCACTCATCTGCATCAGATTCAACAGCCCTTTTACATATTCAACAAAGTCTTCCTGATGAAACTGTTTTGGACTCACATTAATCGCAAGCGTCCCCAGACTCAATCCCGCAGCATTCCACTGCTTAATCTGCGCCAGGCCATTTTTCAATACCCACTCACCCATTGGAATGATCAGTGCACTCTCTTCCGCAACCTCGATAAAATCTCCCGGAAAGACCATACCTCTCTGTGGATGATTCCAGCGAATAAGTGCCTCAACACCTGTCACCCCAGTCATCGCATTAATCTGTGGCTGATAGTGAAGCTCAAGCTCATCATGTGCAAGTGCATGCCGCAGTTCAGCCTGGGTACGCAGACGTTGCTCCACCTCCTGCTGCATACTCGGCATAAAGAAACGAATGGCATTACGTCCCGCATCCTTTGCACGATACATCGCTGTATCGGCATGCTTCAACACATCATCTGCCGTCTGCTCTTCCTGAGGAAACAGGCTCACGCCCACACTCGGTGTTAAATGGTGTAATTGGCCACCAAGTTCATACGGTCGTGATAGCTCATCTTTAAGCTTTTCGGCAATGCTCTGCGCCCGTTCTGCGGCGACTCGTTGATCCTCACCAAGATTAACCGTCATCACCACAAACTCATCGCCACCCAGCCGAGCTGCCTCGTCCTCCTGGCGAATATTTTTTCTTAGTCTTGCACCCATCTCGATCAGTATTTCATCGCCCACCTGATGTCCCAGCGAGTCGTTGATTGACTTAAAGTGATCACAGTCAAAAAAGAACAGTGCACCATGATTTTGTTGACGTCGAGCAAGGGCAAATGTCTTACGCAGTTGATCAACAAAATAGTTTCGATTGGAGAGCCCTGTCAAACCGTCATGGTGCGCCAGGTGTTTAAGGTTTTCTTCTGCAATTTTTCGCTGAGTGATGTCCATACTCAGCCCAATCAGTCCAGTCACCACACCATCACTGTTTGATAACCTTGCCTTGATAATCTCAAGATCATGCGCTTTTCCATCGGCAAACATCAGCGTTTCATAGGAGCGGTGCGGGCCATCATTTTCCAGCGCCTCTTCATCCGAGGCCATGCAACTCTGCACTGAACTCGCCTCCCCAGGGTAGATTTCAGCATAGTGGTTAACCGCCAGAAACTTTTCTTCCGGCATACCAAGTGCTTTACACAGCGCCTTGTTGACAAAGAGCAACTTCCCCCTGCGATCCTGGAGCCAGATCCCCATTGGGGCATGATCCAGAATCAGGCGCAGGGTACGCCTTTTTTCCAGTAGATCGAGTTCCGATATTTTTCTGCCAGTGATATCCTGACACACCCCTGCCACATAAAGTGGATTTCCCTCGCCGTCCCGAAACACCTCGGCACGCTGCTCAATCCATAACATCTCACCTGTCCGGCAATAAATCCTGTGCTCCAGCGAGCCCGCTGTCTCCTTCTCCAGCATCTGATCGATTGCCTTTTCAACCTTCGCCCTGTCATCTGGGTGCACGCAGCTAATATAAAAATCACGATCCAGATTAAATGAGCGGGGCTCATAACCGAGCATCTCAAAGATCTCATCACTCCACTCAATCACATCGCTTGCGACAGCCCAGACCCATGGAGCGGTTCGGGAGACGCGCTGGGACTGGTTCAACAACTCAACTTTTTTTTCCAGCGCAGCCTGCTGCTGCTCAGCACACTGCACCCGCTGCCGGTACGCCCGCAGACGCAGCACTAACAACGCCACGGCTATAAAACTGACGCTAGCGATTAACACAGCGAACATCGTGCTATCCGACATTGGCTGAGAACTGGGCGCTAGCTAGCCGCGAGTGTATGCCGGCCAAAAAAATCAGCTTGATTAAGAATGCCTCCCTGGTGCTCACATTAACCACTTGATTGTCATGGGTATAAGTATTTTGTATTTAATTAACAGCTTAATTTGATATCGTAATTCTCATGAGAATCTGTAGTGAAAAATTACCCTGTTCCGCTCCTCTCGAACCACTTCAAACATAATCGACCGTTACTAACCGCAGGAAAAAAATCCGCCACTGCCGGATAAGCAAAGAAAAGAACTCGCCCCAACAGTTCCAACCATCCCGCTATTTTGATAGCATTCGAGTCACTTTTAGCGTCACACTCACTCATACAAAGCGAGGATTAGATGAAACGCCTGACCATGCTGACCGCAGTCACCGCCCTTGCAGCCACCACCGGCTGTTCAGTGTCTAACGATTTCACCCCTGTTGCCGGTAATACCGGGGAAGAGATCTTCAGCAATGCCTGCATCGATTGCCATACCCCTGATGGCAGCTATATCTTTGACATCTCGCCAGAGAAGGCCAATATTGAGACCATCTCAACCATCATCAGCAAGGGCGAGCTGATAATGCCAGCCTTCCCCAATATTCAGGGCGCCGAGCTCATCGCCATCAGTGAATTTGTCCTCTCGAAAAACAAGCCTGAAGAGGTAGCAGAAGTGGATGGTCATGAAACTGCCGCGGCGGCTGAGTAGTAGCGCCCAGCCTTTAAATCAGAAGAGATTAATCAGCGTGTAAAAAATTCATTTGAGCCGGGTTTGGGCGTTTGTGTTGTATCATCCGCGCTATCCTGTTCGTCCAGTTTTACTGCGATTCGCACCGTTTTCTGGACGTCATCCTACCTCAGCTCGCTATTTTTTCTTTACCTTTCAGCGACTTGATTGTTTTTCAGGACTGACTAATATAGTGTCGAATACCGAATACACGCTGTTCTGACGTCAGATCAAGATACTCATGAGACGTTTACCCTAAAACGAAGCCTTTATTATTCGGTGGCTCACTAGCCCGCAACTCGCCCTTAAGTGTTAATAATTTTTACAACTCTACCGAGGTTAATGCAAGGGTTCCAGAAAAACCATATAGAATCAAATGGCTAATTTAACTGGCGCTAAATTTGCGTAGAATACCTTGCATGCAACAGTGCATTCTTTACTAAAGGCAGTGATATGTAGCATCAAACTAGAGCATTCAGGGTTTTAATCAAAACTAGAGTGAGGGTAAAACACCATGAAAAAAATACTTGCGACAATAATTTTTATACTCATAGCAAGCCCTTCCTGGGCAGCTGTCTGGATGATTGGTGATAACGATGGCTATGGAGCAGGAATACCTGACAATGGCATCCACCCTTTCGACGGAATTGCCGCCGGCTATGATGGTCGAACCGCCGATGAAGTTGCGGCCACTAACGGTGCTCAATATACAGACACCTATAGCACAACTCATGGTAGCTTCAGTCCTTCAGATCAAACAGGCGATGTCGCTACGTTCTCCTTTACCGGTCTCGGCAACAGCTGGACGGAAGGCAGCATGTGGTTCGACATGGCAGATTTCCAGGCCACAACATTTGGCGCCGTGGAAGTACGCTACAATGGCATCCTGCAAAACTGGGCTTTCAACGACGGCTTCCCAAACACTGTGGTTCGTTTTTTTGACCTGGCACAGAACGTAATAGACTCAATTAACCTGCTTGGCACGCTGGATGTCACTATTGATCGCAATGGATCGGGGGATTTTTATGGCTTTGACTATACCCTATTGTCCGATCGAAAAGGGGAAGATACAAATATACATGTACCCGCACCTGGAAGCCTGCTGCTTCTGGGTGTCGGTATAGCTGCCCTGGTAGCAAATCGCCGCCGTAAGTCTTTAACCGTTAAATCAGGCTTAGCGACTGTATAGAATCTCAGGCGACCTATACCGAAACGCCCTGCTGTCATCAGCAGGGCGTCCTTATTACTCTCAAATCCCTGAGGTTTTGAGTGAAAGCTCCGAGAGACGACACCTTCTTTCATGTCCGCCACACCTCACTGCAACGTTTCAGCAGTCCCTTTCCCACTTCAGTCAGAAAATCGTCGAATACCTGACACCTTGTCTCCCCACAACAAAACAACAAAAACCATAAACTTACGATAGATCCCCCTCTCTGCACAGACTGATCTGACTGCCGGCATTTTTCATGCGTATACTGTCGAATGAGGAGCGACTGGTCGATATATTAAGATACCAGACGTCTACATAAGTGACGAGAACACCCCCTTACCCAACCAGAGCGAGGTGGCATAATGCAGAGTGCAGACAACCCGATGGGTACCGATGGCTTTGAGTTCATCGAATATACCGCTCCAGACAGCCGCGCACTTGAGGCGCTCTTCACCCACATGGGCTTCACTGCCGTTGCTAAACACCGCTCCAAAGATGTGGTGCTCTATCGTCAGGGCACTATCAATTTCATCATCAATCATGAACCCGACAGCTTCGCTCAGAGCTTTGCAGCAGTGCATGGACCATCCTGCTGCGCCTTTGCGATCCGCGTCGAAGACGCCGCATTCGCCTACAGGCGAGCACTGGAACTCGGCGCAGAACCGTTCGAGAGCAAGGTCGGACCGATGGAGCTCAACATCCCGGCGATACGTGGCATTGGGCGCAGCGTGCTCTATCTGGTCGACCGCTATCAGGAGCGCTCAATCTATGATGTCGACTTTGTACCGATAGAGGGGGCCGATGCTAACCCCAACGGAGTCGGACTGCTTGAGATCGACCACCTCACCCACAATGTTCATTACGGGCGCATGGATGAGTGGGCGCAGTTCTATGGAAAGCTCTTTAACTTCCGCGAGATCCGCTATTTCGACATCACCGGCAAGGCGACCGGTCTCAAGTCACGCGCGATGACCAGCCCCTGTGGCAAGATCCGTATCCCGATCAATGAACCTTCGGACGACAAGTCTCAGATCCAGGAATACCTCGACGCCTACCACGGCGAAGGGATTCAGCACATTGCGCTCACCAGCGACAACATCTACCACAGCGTCGACAGGCTCAAGGCGAACGGTATCGAGCTGCTTGATGCCCCCGATACTTACTACGAGCTGGTCGATGAACGTCTGCCCGGCCACGGAGAACCCCTTGAAGAATTGCAAAAACGCCGTATCCTGATCGATGGTGACCTTGAAAATGAAAAGGGGCTGCTGCTGCAGATCTTCACCCAGACGGTGATCGGCCCGATCTTTTTCGAGATCATCCAGCGCAAGGGGAACGAAGGCTTTGGTGAAGGGAATTTCCGCGCGCTGTTTGAATCAATTGAGCTCGATCAGATCAAACGGGGAGTGGTTTGAATGCCGACATGGATCACGTTACCGCGCAGTGAAGGCGAGACCTCGCGCCAGGCACACACCGACCTGCCCGCCGGCAGCTTCGAACGCGAACTGGGTAAAGAGGGATTCTTCGGACCCGCCACTCAGATGTACCACAGACACCCGCCAACCGGCTGGGTGGCGTTTGAAGGCACACTGAAACCACGCGCCTTCGATTGCACTAAACTCGATCAACAAACCGCGACCCCATGGGATGCGGCACAACTGCTCGGCAACGATCACACCATGATCCGCTTCTGGCGCACCGACCGAAACATGGACCACCTGGTACGCAACGCCGACGGCGATGAGCTGCTCTTCATTCATCAAGGTGAAGCAGAACTCTTCTGCGACTATGGTCACCTTTCGATCCGTGAAGGCGACTACGTGATGTTGCCGCGCGGCACCATGTGGCGCATCGAAACCGACGGTGGACTCAGCATGCTGCTGATCGAGGCGAGCAACGATAGTTTCACCCTGCCCGATAAAGGGATCGTTGGCCACCACGCGATCTTTGATCCTGCCGTGCTCGACACACCACAGATCAACGATGCGTTTCGCGCACAACAGGGTGAAGTGCGGTGGCGTGTCGCAGTCAAACGGCGCAACCAGTTCTCGTCGATCACCTACCCCTTTAACCCGCTCGATGCGATCGGCTGGCACGGCACCCTGATGCCACTGCGGCTCAACTGGCGCGACATCCGCCCGCTGATGAGCCACCGCTACCACCTGCCGCCGTCGGCCCACGCCACTTTTGTCAGCTCACGTTTTCTGGTCTGCACCTTCTGCCCGCGGCCGATGGAGAGTGACCCCGGCGCACTCAAGGTGCCGTTCTTTCACAGTAACGACGACTACGACGAGGTGCTCTTTTATCACAGGGGTGAATTCTTTTCGCGTGACAACATCCACCCCGGTATGATGAGCTTTCACCCCAGTGGTTTCCCTCACGGGCCACATCCCAAGGCACTGGCGGCGGGTGTAAAAACCGAACGCAAGGCGACAGATGAAGTCGCAGTGATGATCGATACGCGCGATGCGCTGGCGGTTGCCCCTCAGGCAGACATGATTGAATGGAGTGGCTATGTTGATTCATGGAAGGAATAGGGCATGAAACTGGCATCGCTAAAGGCGGGAGGGCGTGATGGCACACTGGTCGTCGTCAATCGCGAACTAACCCACTATATTAAAGTGCCACAGGTCGCCGCCACCCTGCAACAGGCACTGGAACACTGGCCCGTCTGCCTGCCGCAGCTACAGGAGATCTACTGCGAGCTCAACGACAGCACGCTTGAAGGGGGTCCGCTGGAGATTGATGCACTCGCAGCACCGCTACCACGCGCCTACCAGTGGCTCGACGGCAGCGCCTACCTGAGCCATGTCGAGCGGGTACGCAAGGCGCGCGGTGCAGAGATGCCGCCAGGCTTTCTTGAAGACCCGCTGATGTACCAGGGCGGTAGTGACACCTTTTTAGCCCCCCGCGATGCGATCCATGCGGCGGATGAGGCGTGGGGTATCGACTTCGAATCTGAGGTAGCGGTAATCACCGACGATGTGCCACTCGGCACAGGCGAAGCCGGTGCGGGTGACCACATCAAACTGCTGATGCTGGTCAACGACGTCTCGCTGCGCAACCTGATTCCGACAGAACTCACCAAGGGGTTCGGTTTTATCCACGGTAAACCACCCACCGCCTTCTCACCGGTGGCGGTCACACCCGACGAACTGGGAGAGAGCTGGCGTCACAGCAAGCTCCACCTGCCACTTATCACCCATCTCAACGATGAAAAATTTGGTGACCCCGATGCCGGCGAAGATATGCAGTTCAGCTTTGCCCGACTAATCGAACACGCGGCCAGGACTCGTCCGCTCGGCAGCGGCACCATCATCGGTTCCGGCACCGTCTCAAACAACGATCTCAGCCGCGGCTGCTCCTGCCTTGCCGAGCGCCGCGTACTGGAGATCATTAAAGATGGAAAAGCGACTACGCCATTTATGAAACACGGCGACCAGATCAAGATAGAGATGGTAGACGAAGATGGAAAATCTATCTTCGGCAGCATCGAGCAGGTGGTCGAGAGGTGAGTGAAGCCGAGAGTAAATTGACGCTCTATACCTATTTTCGTAGTACCGCAGCATACCGCGTACGCATCGCACTAAACTTAAAGAAACTCAGCTACACACCACATTCCATTCACCTGGTAAGAGATGGTGGTGAACAACACTCCAGACAGTACCTCAACATCAATCCACAGGGACTGGTACCAACACTGGTTGATGGTGACACCACCGTGACACAGTCCATCGCCATCATCGAATACCTCGAAGAGCGCTATCCAGCACCACCACTACTGCCTGAAGCCGCGGCGCTACGTGCACAGGTACGGGCAGTCGCACAACAGATCTGCTGTGATATTCACCCTTTAAATAACCTGCGCGTTCTCAACTATCTCAGAACGGAGATGCAACTGGATGAGTCGGTTCGTCATGACTGGTATCAACACTGGATAACAGAAGGGCTGCGCGCGCTTGAACGCCTGCTTACTTGCGATGGCAGGCACCAGAGTCACTGCTGTTTTGGTGATACACCAACCATCGCAGACCTCTGCCTGATTCCACAGCTCTATAACGCCAGACGCTTCAGTTGCGACACACGAAACTACCCAACACTACTCAAAATCGATGAACACTGTATGACACTCACAGCCTTCCAGCAGGCCGCACCAGAGAACCAGCCGGACTATGAATAGAGGGGATTAGCCATGACAGATTCCAGCAGACTCGCTGCATTCGCCACAGAGCATCAGATTGAAGGGCTCACCGAGCCGTCACTCGAAGCACTAATGGCGAATGAATGCGGTTACACCGTCGACAGGGCTAAACGATTCCTCGCCTTCCAGCAACGGATCAATGAAGAGCTGTTAAAACATCGCATTATCCGCTGCAACGACTACTGTAACTGGTATCAGAAAGGCAGGCAGAATAGCGCGCAGGTGCGCGAATTTGTCGTTCAGTTCTCGGTCTTCTCTAATCTCTTTCTGATCGCACAGCTGCACAAGACCATCAACGCCGATACTATCGAAGGGATGCACGCCTCCAAGGAGATCCTCGCCAACGAGATCGGCGTGATCTTCAATGCACAAAAGGCGCGCAAAGCTGCGGAGATCAATCCCGATGTCGAGACCGATCCTGAAATCGTTTCGACCGAAGGTTCGATTGAAGGTGGGCAATTTCGCTTTAAGGCCGCACATTTCGAGTGGCTCTACCGCATGGCACAGAAACTTGGCCTGGCATTCAACGACATTGGTAAACGCCGCCACGGCACAGAATCGACCCTCTTCTTCTGCGATGAGCTGACACGCATCTACGGCAACGAAGATTATCTGATCTCACAGGCCGCCAGTTATGCGGTTGAAAACTGGGCCGCCGCCGGCTTCTGGGATCAACTGGTTGAAGGTTTCAAGAAATTCAATGATACGAGCGAGATCAAGCTACCACTCGGCTTCTTCACCTGGCACGCCCTGATCGAATCACAGCATGCTGCGCATACGCAGGAAGAGCTAGAAGAACTCTATTTTGATCGAGATATTGATGAAGATAAATTTATTCACTACGGCAACGAGATGCTGGATGGTGTTGCCGTGTTCTGGGATGGACTGGAGGAACAGCGGAAACGGTTAGCGAGCTAATCCCTTCCCGCCCCGCTTCACCAACGAGTCGTTATTGGTTCAGGCTACTGATAAGTCGATAAAATTTAAGATTCGCCTCAACATCCTCAGGCCTCAGACATATCCCTATGCGATATAACTTCTCTGAGTTCTCGCCACTCGCTTCCTCATTCACTAACGAGCCCCAGGCAATAACCCCATATACCTCCAGCTCGTCATCCTCGCATTGATACCGTAACTGAATCTCGGCACCTTTGCTAAGGTCACCGTCAATGCGCACCCCGATACCAAACGGTGACACATCTCGCACTTCTTTGATCTCGAAACATTTACCTTCTATAGAGAGGGTCAACGTTCCTTTTGGCTGTTGAGCAGGAATAGTTCGCTCAGATCTGCGCTGATCTTTCATTAATGGCATTCCTTTATTGTACAAACATCGTTGACGCGTAATGATTTCTTCAGCATAAACTAATGCATGCAAAGCCAACCATCACATACTCACCTCAACCTATTTAATCGGCCATCTTCACTAAAACTGAGCCTGAGACCCATAATTTTTTGAAATCCATGCTAATTTTATCAGACAGGCGCTATTCATAACGGGGAGCAACTCATTTACCATCAGATACACAGTGAGAAAGAGACCCTTTTCAGGGGTGAAGTTTAGCTCCAAATTTCTGCAACCACGCCGCCACGTTTCGTATAGATTCAGGAGTTGGCTCCTCTTCGATTGCCTTGATGAGGCCAAATTCGAACAGGTATCTCGCTTCACCCTCAACTACCAGATCGGGCGTCCCGGCAAGCGTATAGGTACAGCGCCATTTTCGAGACAGACAATCTCCTTCAGCCGTTGGCGGTGTTAGCGCCGTAAGAGTGCGCGAATCGAAACGTCGGTCTAAATTCGAAATATCCGCCTTCAGATAATCGAGAATTGCCGTGCGGCCTTTGCATACTGGATCAGGGCCGCCTACATTCCGGTAGCTGGCATCATCGGTAAAATATTTCTCAAGCCTGGACCAGTTGTCATCTTCTACGGTGCTCTCGAAATCCGCTGCGAATCTTTCAAAGGTATCAATGGTATTCATATTTTAACCTTACGCCTTAAAGCAAGAATAAATTAACCGCAGGTTGATCTTCTTGTCGTGTCTGATGCTAAAAAAACAGAAGAGAATAGCTCTATTCATTTCCATCTATTATCATAGATATCTCACTATGGATAATCTTACATCTCTATCCAGCAGATCGCCATCCTGCCATTTTTATCGACAAGCCGTTACCTCTATGCTGAGCCCTCCACCTCACCCAGTTCAACAGTATTATTGATAATAAATATTTTTCGAGTCAGGTCAATTCCAGCACTCCGGCAACGAATCCTCTGAGAATGTGAACTAGTCCAATATTTACGACCAGTGCGCTTGTTAAGATCCTGAAAAATTATTATTCGATAAAAATTCGGGGAAGCGTTTGCTTACGCTAGCTATATCAGGACATCACATTATCAGGGAGACTCTATGAAATTCTGCAAAATCGCCATCATCACTCTGCCTTTAGCTTTATTAACAGGCTGTGTATCGAGTGGAAAATACGAAGCTGCAATAGCAGAAATGGATACCATGCGCGATTCACTGGGAAGCGCGCAGGATGAAATTGACCGCAATCAGCAGCAACTCAAAACAACCGAGCAGGAACTGGAAGAGGCCAGAAAAGAGATCACCGCAGCTCAGGATGAAATAAGCCGTAATCAACGACAACTCGAACAGACGGCGAAAGAGTTAGAAATCGCCAGGAATGAGGTATCAGCAACCCAGAATGATGTACAAAAACTTGAAGCTAAAAAACTCGCACTTCAAAAAGAGCTTTCTGAGTCACGCTCACAACTGGCGACACTACGTAATATTGAAGCTGAAACCAAGCGCCGCAATGAAATCTATGCGCAGTTTATTGAACGCCTGAAAAGCATGATCGACGGAGGGCAACTAACGGTAAGTATCGAACAGGGTCGAATCGTGATCAACCTGCCCAATAACGTGCTATTTAGAAGTGGTAGCGCCAGCTTAAACCCCGAAGGAAGCGATGCATTGAGACAGATTGCCGCGGTACTAAGTCAGTTCTCAGACAGGCGCTTTCAAATAGAGGGACACACCGACAACAACCCCATCAGTAGCGCACGCTTTCCCAGTAACTGGGAGCTATCTACCTCGCGCGCGCTCGCAGTGGTCCACCTGCTAACCGATCTCGGAGTTGCCTCTGAAAACATTTCTGCGGCGGGCTTTGGGGAGTTCCAGCCCAGAGCAGACAATAGCACTGACGAGGGCCGCAAACTCAACCGCCGCATTGAAATTATCATGCTGCCAAATCTTGATATTCTATCTAACGAGCTACCGAATGTAGCCACCTAGTAAAATAGAGGCGGGGTGCAGTCGTATAATAAAAATCTGTGCTCTGCCTCAACGCCCCGTAAGTACCGGCTAATGTTGCTGCTGGCATCGCAGCACCTTCCTTAGCTCTTCGCCACTCAACGGCTTATGAAACAGGAAGCCCTGCACCATATCACAACCATGTTCCTCCAGAAAACGCAGCTGCGCCCTGTTTTCCACCCCTTCAGCGACCACTTTCAGGCGTAGATCCTTGGCCATCGAAATAATCCCGGCCGCAAGCCGCGCCGTGTCTTCATCTTTTTCGATATTACGAATGAAGGTGTGATCCAGTTTCAGTACATCCACCGGAAAATGCTGCAGACAGGTGAGCGATGAGTAACCGGTACCAAAATCATCCATCAGGATAGAGATACCGAGCGCTTTAAGCGCCTTTAACGTAGCAATTGAACTCTCCATATCGTCCATCATGCTGCTCTCTGTGATCTCTAGATGGAGCTGCTCGGGACTGAGCTGGGTCTCGTCGAGAATGCGTTCAATGGTGCTCAACAGCTCCTTCTCGCGAAACTGCCGTGCAGAAATATTGACCGAAATCGCTAACCCCGTAACATCATCTACCTGCCACTCAGATATCTGCCGACAGGTCTGCTGTAGCACCCACTCACCAATTGGCACAATCAGACCACTCTCCTCCGCGATCGGAATGAACTGATCGGGAGAGACAGCGTCGTCGCTCTCATTATTCCAGCGCAGCAACGCCTCGATGGAGGTGATTCGCTGACTGTGCAGATTGATGATCGGTTGATAATGGATATGAAGCTGGTTATTACCCAGTGCCTTGCGTAGTTCAGACTCCAACGAGACCCGTTGCTTGATACGTACCTCCATCTCCGGCTTGAAGACCTGGTATTGATTGCGCCCATTCTCCTTGGCATGGTACATCGCAGTATCCGCATTCTTCAGCAACACCTCTGAATTACTTCCATCGCCTGGGTAGCTGGCGATGCCGATACTGGCGCCAAGGTACATCTCATTGCCATCAATTCTGAACGGTTTCTTGAACAGGGTGAGAATTTTCTGCGCCACCACAATCCCCTGTTCAACATTATTATTGGCGTCCAGCAGGATAGTAAACTCATCACCGCCAAAACGAGAGACAGTATCCTGATCTCGCAATAGACTCCTGAATTCAACACTGATGTGTTGCAGAAACTCATCGCCTGCGCGGTGGCCCTGAGTATCATTGAGCCGTTTAAAGTAGTCGATATCGATAAACATCACCGTCACCTGATTACCATTTCGCCGCGCGCGTGTGATCGCCTGATCAAGGCGATCCATAAATAGCAGGCGATTAGGTAGCTCGGTAAGTGGGTCGTGATAGGCCCGATGGTTGATCTTCTCCTCTTTCTCCTTGATGTCGGTAATATCATAAAAGACCGCTGTAAACTGAATCACATTGCCGTTCAGATCTTTAACGCTGGAGATGGTGAGACGCTGCGGGTAAACTTCACCACTCTTGCGACGGTTCCAGATCTCCCCCTGCCAGTGACCAGTGTCAAGCAACTGCTTCCACATCTTTGTATAGAACTCGCCCGCCTGACGAGTGGACTGTAGCATCCGTGGGTTTTTACCAATCGCCTCTTCAGCGCTATAACCGGTGATCTCGGTAAACGCCGGATTCACCGCCTGGATAATCCCTTTGTCGTCGGTGACCATAATTCCTTCGATCGCGTATTCGAAGACGTGAGAAGCAAGCAACAGTCGTTTTTCGGTGTACAGCTTATCGGTAATGTCGCGTGACACCAGGGTATATCCCACCAGATGATCATCTTCATGCATCGGGGTCAGGCGCGATTCGATGTGGCGCATGCAGTTATCACGGCTACGCAGGTGGATAAACCAGTACTCACCCTTCTCCGCCAGTTCTTGCTGGATCTGCTGCAGCGACTGTTCATGGATACTATCGCATTTAAGCAGTTGGTTAAGCGGCGCACCGATCATCTCGCCCACCCCCATCCGGAACATCAGAGCACCATCGAGGTTTAGATAGACAATTTTGAACTGAAGGTCCGTCACCACAATCGACATATCCAGTGAAGAGTTCAGCAGGTTCTCCAGATGGCTGCGCTGTGTCTGGTATTCGCGCTGTGTCTTCGATAGCTTCCGATCCTGCCTCCACAAAACCCCTTTGAGGAACTCGATATATTTACTTTCAAGATTACGAATAATATCTTCCTGAACCAGAATACCGCATATCTTCTGCTCCTCATCCACTACCACAACGCGGCGCACCTTGTAGCGATTCATCAAGTCAACCGCTTCAAAGGTAGTGGTGTTGGCCGCGATCGTGATCACCGGTGTGGTCATCACATCCTCCATGGAAAGACGCTTAATCTCCGCATCGTTAATTATCAGCGACGCCATATCACGTTCAGTAAGAATACCGAGCGGGTATTCGTCCTCAACTGCAATCGCACAACCCGAGGTGTAGTACTCCATCTGGTTGACCACGTTGTGTATCAGCTGCTGCTTCTCCACCATCAGGATCTTTCTGGTCATCACATGGTTAACGCTTTTTGAACCGATAAAATAATCTTCGCCGTAATGAGCGATGATATCGGTCTGCGTGATAACCCCGGTAAGGTGATCGTCATCATCGGTAATCACCAGATGGCGAATTCGGTTACTGCTCAGCAGATAGGTAGCCTCGAAGACGCTAATCGATCTGTTGGCAGTGATCAGCGGCGCGCTCATCAGTTCACGGATTTTAACCCGATGGTAATCCAGCTCCTTGTTGAGGGTACGAACCATATCTGCCTCGGTATAGATACCAACAGGCTTTTTGTTATCACACACAATCAGACAGCTAATACGTTTATCACGCATCAGTGAAATACAGTTGTGGATCGCTGTGTTACTGGTAACTGTGAGAGGCTTTGGGGTATAGATATTTGTGATGCTTCGATCCATAGGAACTCCGAGATGGATTTCACAATAGTATGCTCCTTTATCCGGGCATCAAGCAATAATATCGCATTACATCAGGCTGTTTCCTTTCGCGTTTTGAGGTTATCTTTTACTACACAAGGAGTTAGCTGATTTCGGTTCATTTGGCCCAAACAGTAGAGAAACCACTATATTATAGATCGTTGATTCTCCTTACCCTGCCCCAGCAGTTTGCCCTCTGCTCACAAACAGTCGTCACCATTAGCCAGTAATCAGCAACTACTCGCAAAACGGAGGGCTGGAAACCTCTACGCACACCGTGACATCAGCGCCTATTCGAGCCTCACCACCAGAGGCGCTGGTTTATCATGATTTAATTATCAATGATGGCCATGATGACGGGGGTTGATGTGCCGGCAGCTTGAATAACATAATGAATCGCACTTCGATCATGCGAAAGGTGAAATTTTGCTCTCCCATAAGCACCTGTTACCAGGCCTTTAACCGGCAAAGAAGCACCATTCACATCAACATTCATGACTTGTTGGGCGCCACCTAATGCTGTTTGGAATTTTTTCTTTGAATCAGCATATGTCTCGACTGAAGCTAAGGAAGTGGTCAGTATCATAGCGATACCGATAAATATTTTATTCATTTCATAACCCTCTATATTGGGTGTCATTTGCTTCAGGCAAAATTTTATTCAATACCTCAGGCAAAAGCGCCTCCATAAGATAGATTTAACAGGAACCTGTATCCTGATAATTTGACAGGGTAAGCCGGCATAACAGAAAAATCAGATAACCAAATAGAATAGACTCATACTATAAAGATAGGCAGTATTTACCGATTTTTGAGCCTCTTTTGAAAAGTACAATATTTGCTGGGTAAATCATATATCGCGAAGATTTTGGCCAACCCATTTGGGATTGGGGAACTGTTGTGACCTCTATTCGGCTCAAGAGAGTTTATGGGAAAAATTAAATGTATGGCGGCTATGATAGAGAACCGTTTGCTCGCGCTAAAGCATAAAACGTGATACTTTTTATCGAAAGGGATTTGCAAACTCCAGAATATTCGCAGCACATTGCATTATGATAACTTTAAAATGGAGGTTTTTATCATGCACTATGTTCTTAAATCACTTCGTCGTATATTTGTTTTAAATATTTTTATTGCGCTGTTTGCTTTACCTATTTCAGCTAATGCTGATCAAACCCCATGGAAAACGACGGTTGGTAGCGGCACATCGATGAGCAATTTGAATTGGCCAGGTTATATTACAGGCTATGAATTTACCCCTTTAGCCAATGGCGAGATTACACAACTTGGTGGTTTTTTCAATGGCACAAAAAAGGTTTATCTGTTTAACAGTTCAAATGTGCAATTAGCCGTTGCAAACGCAACGGACAATAACAGCTGGGGGTATGTAGCTATTGATCCAGTGGCTGTTACGCAAGGACAACGATACACTGTGGCAGTCGCAACAGGCTGGGGTGGAGCCAGTATGTATATAGGTCAACCTGGATTCGGTTTTGGCCCCGCCTTTCCTGCTTTCCCACATGTGGTTGGCGACATTCGGATCGAGCGTGCTGTCTTTGGCTTTGGCTCAAACCGTCCGACATGGGAGGTTTTTGGGCAGATGTGGGGGCAACCAGATCTTGTCTTCGTTCCTTAAGGTTTTTTGACTGGATCAAGAAACAATCAAAAAGGAAATGCTGTTCATTTTAAATTAGATACTGGAAGGCGGCGCGTTCTTTCGTGCCGCGATTGTCGAATGAGTTATTGAACGATGCTGCTGCGCGAAGAAGAGCAGCCCGGTTTTATTGAAGTCCCAAGATGCACCCCCTCACTCTGAGGGGCACATCTACAAAGCACATGGGGTAATGCGTTCCTACTGCACAAACACCCCATGTATTGTCATCAACAGCCTTGGATCGATAACGTCCTCACCATTTTCTCTGCCAAGGAATGTTGTATTCGATAGTACACAACCACTGTTATCGCCCTCCGGAACTCCAGAACAGCCGCCATCGTTAGCATCCCAGTGCTCCTTATCAATTAGATATTCGGCAAAGGCACCCCCAGGAACAGAACATTGATTCGGACCACCCGCTTCAACTTTAGCGCATTAAGTACGCTGTTAACTTTCCGACTAATACCGGAAGCTGGTTTCAGCCTTGATGATAAATTCTGATAGCAATGCCTGGCGGCGTTGAAAACCTGAACCCCGTGGGAGTGAGCTTCTACCGACGATTAACGCTTTGCGTGATGCGGAGGAATCTCGGACGCTACTACTGGTCGAGTTTAACCCGCAAAGGCTATCACCCAGAACTTGTTGAACAGCCCTGACTGATGGCATAGATGTTGCCAGCTCTAATGCGTGACACAGTTTTATTCTGCGGCAATGCGTCGTATACCGATCAATTGTCTTTGCAACGGAGATTAATCAATGTATCGACACGTATTTTTGACACTAATGGCTGCATTCATGTCATGTAATCTTGACGCTCAGGAATTTGGCACTTCTGTCTCGATACATGATAAGGGGAAAGAGACCTATTATGTGGAGGGTTTCATCGCCGGACTGGGAACCGTTGATTTTCTGGTGGATACCGGCTCCAGCTATATGACCATCGATGAAGAGGCGCTGGAGGTACTCAAAACGCAAGGCCAGGTGCGTTATGTTAAGGAGCTTATCGGGATAATGGCGGACGGCAGTAGTAAACAGGTTTCTGTGTATTTAATAGAGCAAGTGACGGTCGGCTCACAATGCATCTTATACAATGTTGAAGCAGCGGTGCTGCCCGCCAAAACGCGTTATATCCTGGGGCTTAGTGCCTTGAAGAAAGCGAGCCCATTTGCGATCCATACTGAACCACTGCCAAAACTTGTGCTGAGTCACTGTGGCACACAGGCCCTGGAAACAAAGTAAAAAAAACCGCCGAACCAGACGCTTCGGCGGTGTGACTGGTAATGAGCAGTACTTGCCTTAGCCAGCGGTTATTCGCTATCTGATGTGTCTTTCATTTCAAATGCGCTGAACTCTGCGTGATCGATCATGTCGTCTTTATTGCTATCGATTGTCTCCCAATTGATGACCAGCTTTTTATTATCAGCGGCTTCTTGCTTACTAATTACGCCATCGCTATTACTGTCGAGGTGTTTCATTGGATCATCTCCGGCCCAGGCGGCAGTCGCCAAAGGAAACAAACAGCAAGCCAATATATATTTAGCATTCAATTTAATATTCATGGATCAACTCTCCTTAGTAAATGTATCAATAACTACCGCAACAAGTGTTGTGACGATTGATACTTTAGCTCCTTGTCATTTAGAAAAGGTGACCGCCTTCACAAAATTGAGTAACGCATGCTGACAATGTTCGGTGGAGGTTAAAGTCGCCAACTAATTGACAGGAAAATTCCGGGAACAATGTACTCCATGAAATGGTTTTTTATACTTCGTTTAATCAGTGACAGCCCCCTACTTCCCTAATAATAATTAGCAATTATCGGAATCATCTGCTTAACTATTTTTGCGTTGTTGGTTTCTTTGGTAGTCCTGCTGGCAGACAGACCTGCTTTATAGCTTTTAGTGGGCACCGTCAGGCTGGGGTCAGAAAACAGTATCGGACTGGCTTTACAATCCAGACATTTAACTGGGCCTTGTTGGGCATACGCCATAATCGTCTTGAATTTATGAGTGGTATCCACGTAGCCATAGTTATACGTCTTGTCAGCAGCCATGTAGTTGAAGCCGTGTTTATATGTCAGAGTCGCATCAGCCGCCACCTGAACTTCCTCATGATTGGCGCCCAATGTATGTCCTATCTCGTGAACAAAAGTCTCTGCGAGGTAATCTTCATAAGTGGTTGGTATGTTTTTCTGGTTGGTAAGCCAGTTAGCCGTATTATCTAAATTTACCAGATCCAGGAACACGAACCCGTAAGCTTTATCACTTTGTCCCTGGTTTGCGGTGGCGATGCCGAGTAGCCCGGTGATCCCACTAAAATTGATGCCGCTATCCTCACTAACGTAAGGATTTGGTAGATCACCCATCATCACAACAAGGTCAGCACCGGCCTTCTCACGCATCGCCCAGATGGTATCGTAGGGGGCGGCCCTGGTACGCGCCAACATCAGGTCCTTTTGAATATCAGGATTGGCGCCTGCTGACCACGCCCATTGGTGTATACCAAAACCTGCCGAGAAGAATACATCCTCCGCATAGATACCGCTTGCCTTGATAGCACCATTGAGTGCCGCAAGCAATGCTGCAATGGTGTTCTTGCTGGGCACTGTAGCCTCTTGCGTTACTACGGCCTGATCCGTTTTATTGAATAAAAAGAGAACTTCCACTCTTGGGTCAGCGTTAGCCAGGCCGGGAGAAACCAGACCGATACCTGAGGCAATCAAGCAAGCGGCAAATGAAGAGCTCTTTTTGAGCATGATGGACTCCTGCAAGAAAATGAGGATTTAAGAGAATAAAAATTAAAACATAGAATGTCAATCGCCAGCGAAGTAATGCAGCAGCCAGCCTCAAGGTATTCGGCTAGTGCAGGGAACTTTAATCCATGTTATGTATAAATTGACGATGGCTCTTTATTTAGCCATTCTCAGGCTGCGGGTGCTTACCACCATAACAAATAAGGTTAGATCGTGAGAGCGACGAGGCACGAGGAGCGATCCACGATCTGAACCGTTTGCTGGACAAGCACGTTGGTAGCTGAATGAAAGTGCCTTATAGAAAATATCTTTTATTGAATCAAACGAATCAGCCATTGGCTGTTAGGATGAAGAAAAGCCAAAGTGCTGCGCCCGCCGAAATCCTTTCGGCAGCATATGTTGCAAGATCAACCAGAGAAATTCAGCGCCTGGTACCGTTCGGTATTCCGTTGCTTTGATCCTGCTGTTCTGATAGCGGAAGGTTACCTGGCCATCTTTACAGCTCACAATGTCCTTCTCTGAAATCATCCCTCGATAGAGATAACGCCCCAGATAGATCAGTACTTTCACACCCGCACCGACGGATTTGCAATCCACTACCCAGGTTTCAGGATAGTTTCCCGGCAATGCCACCCCCTCATCAGTGATGGCATTAAGCAGTTTGGCACGAAAGACTTTCGCCGGCGCCTGATGGTTAAACAGGTAGCCGGTTTTAGTCCGCCATAATCGTTTCTCTGTGTCGATGGCCGCAGCGGGCATCACCAGGTGTACATATGGGTGAAAGTCGAGGCGACGGGAATGAGATCGAGTATCTTCTGTACTTCGAGCAGGTCAACCCCGGCTTCGATCAGGTGAGTGGCATAGCTGTGGCGCAGACGATGCGGGGTAATCTTTTTTTATCCCGCAGGCCTTTACCATCTTGTTCATCGCGACCTGAACACCGCGCCGATCCAGTGGTGTGGTGGCCGTGGCGCTCCCTGTTAACCCCCTTTTGTTTTTTGTTTCTTGAAAAGGGATGCAAGGCGCGGCCTCCAGAAGAAAAGCCCAACTTCTGGAGGCCGCTATGAACGCAAGAGAATATAGCCGTATCCCGGGCGAACTGTGTTACTGGATTACATTTCTAGCTAAAGCGCTACCCCCGGGATCAATCGGCACGTTCAAAGTTGAAAAGTTTTTGTCTGAAAATGAACAAGCCGTTTGTGATATTTTAGAGAACAATGTCTCTATGGGTGATTTGGAAGATATCAATAAATTAGATTTAAACAACCGCCCTGCTAAAGCCATTAACAAATGCCTGTACCTGTCAGTTACTTGCTATCCCTGATTGAATCTACGCAGCAGTTGAGCAGCCCCGCTTCACAACATCAGCGCTAAAAAAATGACTTTAAGTTTCGGGGTAAATTTGGGACACTATGGGCGATGTTTTTTCTCAACTGATTGAAAAGTAGTGGGATATAGCGTTTTGTTTGCTGCATGGACTAAAGCGATTCAATGGCCTGTCGATTAATGTGTATAGTGATATCTGAGTGATAATGGTTAATTTTCCGGGAGAGAGATAGATGGCGATTCTGATCGACAAGGAGACGCGGGTTATATGTCAGGGATTCACAGGAAAGCAGGGAACCTTTCACTCCCAGCAGGCGATTGAGTACGGCACCCGCTTTGTCGGTGGTGTCACCCCCGGTAAGGGTGGGCAGACCCACCTTGATGTACCGGTTTTTAACACCGTCCACGATGCGGTTGCCGAGACCGGCACCGATGCAACGATGATCTATGTACCGGCCCCTTTTGCCGCCGATGCGATCCTTGAGGCGGCCGATGCCGGGATCAAGGTGATCGTCTGTATCACCGAGGGGATTCCGGTGCAGGATATGATCAAGGTGAAGGCGCAACTGGCGGATTATGATGCGCGCCTGATCGGGCCCAACTGCCCCGGCGTGATCACCCCGGGGCAATGCAAGATCGGCATCATGCCGGGTGCGATCCATCAGCCGGGTGTGGTTGGTGTGGTGTCACGTTCCGGGACATTGACCTATGAAGCGGTGCATCAGACGACTGGTAACGGTCTTGGTCAGAGCACCTGTGTCGGTATCGGTGGTGATCCGATCCACGGCATGAACTTCATCGACTGTCTCGAACTCTTTGAGCAGGACCCGCAGACCAGAGCGATCATGATGGTCGGTGAGATCGGCGGGACTGCCGAAGAAGAGGCGGCGGAATATATAAAATCTAATGTTACCAAACCGGTGGTCTCCTATATTGCCGGTTTGACTGCACCACCGGGAAAACGGATGGGGCATGCCGGTGCGATTATCTCCGGTGGCAAGGGGACCGCCAGTGACAAGATCGCTGCGCTTAAGAGTGCCGGCGTCTCAATTGCCGAATCACCTGCCGATATGGGTGATCGTATTCTGGAGGTTTGCCCTGGTTAGCGTGGCCGGCTAATGTCGGTTGTTGGGGCGGAGAGGTTGCGTGACAGATAAACATGCTGGGAAATAAATTACGCATTGCGCTGGCACAGATAGACGTGCTGGTCGGCGATGTCTCTGGCAATGCTGCCAAGGTGATTGAGCACGCCATCGATGCGCGTGATCGACTGCAGGCCGATGTGGTGGCCTTTCCCGAGCTGACCCTGACCGGCTATCCTCCTGAGGATCTGCTGCTGCGTCCGGTCATGGCGGAGCAGACAGAGGCGGCACTGGCAATGATAATGCGCGAGGTCAGCGGCGTCAGCGTGATACTCGGTTATCCTCACTATGAGGCAGACGACTGCTTCAATGCCGCGGCGGTGATTCACGATGGTGCCATTCAGCACTGCTACCATAAACAGTTCCTCCCCAATCACAGTGTCTTCGACGAGAAGCGTTATTTCACGGCCGGTACCACGCCGACCATTGCCAGGATCAGAGGCATCGATGTCGGTATCACCATCTGTGAAGATATCTGGTATCCGGAGCCTGCGCGTCAGGCGGCGGCTGCGGGGGCACAGCTGTTGATCAATCTGAACGCCTCGCCATTCCATGCCGGGAAGCAGCAGGAGCGTGAACAGGAGGTGGCGCTGCGCGCACGCGATAACGGTTTGTCGATTGTCTATCTCAATCTGGTCGGGGGGCAGGATGAGCTGGTTTTCGACGGCGGCTCGTTTGTCGTTGATCAAAAAGGCGAGGTGACGCAACGCCTCCCCTCTCTGGTCGAACAGGTCGCCGTGGCAGAGTTTGAACGACAGGGTGATTGTCCGATACCTCAACGCGGTGAGATCACGCCACTTCCCGCTGACGAGGCGATGATCTATCACACCATCGTGCTCGGTGTGCGCGACTATATTCAGAAGAACGGCTTCGATAGCGTGGTGATCGGCCTCTCGGGCGGGATCGATTCGGCGCTGACGCTGGTGATTGCCGCCGATGCAATTGGCGCAGAAAATGTCGAAGCGGTGACCATGCCGTCACGTTACACCGCAGATATGAGTGTTGAAGATGCCATTGCCGAATGTGAACTGCTGGGGGTTGAGTGTCATCAGATCGCAATCGAGCCGATGTACCGATCCTTCTTAAATGCGTTACAGGAGGAGTTTCTTGGCACTACACCCGATGCGACGGAGGAGAATATTCAGGCACGCTGTCGCGGCATCATCCTGATGGCGATCTCCAATAAGGGGCGCAAGATGGTGCTGACCACCGGCAACAAGAGTGAGATGTCGGTCGGGTATGCGACGCTCTATGGTGACATGGCGGGTGGTTTTGCACCGATCAAGGACCTCCCGAAGCTGTTGGTCTATCGCCTCTCAGAGTATCGCAACACGCTGTCAGAAGTGATCCCGCGGCGTGTAATTGAACGCCCGCCGTCGGCTGAGCTGGCGCCGGATCAGAAAGATGAAGATAGCCTGCCCCCTTATGATGTGCTCGATCCAGTCCTGGAGATGTACATTGAGCAGGATATGAGCCCCGATGCTATTATAAAGGCAGGCTATGACAGCGAGATGGTGCGTCAGGTGGTGGCGATGGTGAAACGAAACGAGTATAAACGTCGACAGGCGCCACCGGGGGTGCGCATATCACGGCGTGCCTTCGGGCGTGATCGCCGTTACCCAATCACATCGGGTTTTTATGAGGCGTGAATTGCCGCCTGACAACAGAAAATAATCTGTTTACACTGGCGTGTAAACTGCGCGCATAAGGTTAAATGAGGAGCATGCAATGAAAAAGGTAGAGGCTGTTATCAAGCCGTTCAAACTGGATGATGTGCGTGAGGCGCTGTCGGAGATCGGCATCACCGGCATGACGGTGGTCGAGGCGAAGGGCTTTGGGCGTCAGAAAGGACACACCGAGCTCTATCGTGGGGCCGAGTATGTGGTCGATTTCCTGCCCAAGATCAAGATTGAGGTCGTGGTATCAGACGAGCAGCTCGACCAATGCATTGAGGCGATTACTGCGGTGGCGCGGACCGGTAAGATAGGCGATGGTAAGATCTTTGTCAGCGAAGTGCAGCGCATTATCCGTATTCGTACCGGCGAAGAGGATGACGAGGCGATCTAATAGTGACATTGCCCGACCTTGATTCACGGAAAGCCGCGCTGCCAGCTGCGCGGTTTTTTTATGGGAAGTGTTTTACCACGTCATCAAGATGGCGACGTGGTGTCGGCTCAGGCAGTTCTGCTGGATAGCCGACGCTGAGGATTGCAATCGGTTGCAGCCCGTCATCGTCGCCAAGCACTTTTTTTACGGCGGCATCATCGAAGTTCCCCACCCAGGTCGAGCCCATCCCGGCCGCGACTATCGCAAGCTGCGCATAGGTGGCGGCAATGGTGGCATCCTGAATCGCGTAGAGTGATGCACCGCGTTCACCAAAGGTTTCGGCGGAGCGGGAGGGGTCGGCACTGAAGACCAGGCAGACCGGCGCTTCGGAGATAAATGTCTGATCATAAGCGGCATCACGCAGGGCATCGCGAGTTGCCTGATCATCGATGACGGTGATCTGGTACGCCTGAAGATCTCCCGCGGAGGGTGCTGCGCAGGCCATCTCTAACACGGCGTGAAGTTTGCCCGCCTCGATTTCACTCGCGGACTGGTATTTTCTTACCGAATGGCGGTGGCGTACTGTTTCGAAGAAATCCCACATACAATGCTCTCCACGTTGTTTCGCGCTGTAACTGATGCCTGATAAAGACACCAGTGTCTCTCTGACAGGGCTATGTTAGCAGAGTTGTATCGCTTTCATCTATGACCTTGAAGAGTGGTTTATAGCCTGGCGTTCGGCTGGTAACCGGGGTAGTTGAGGGCGCGCAGATGCAGTGCATCGTCAGCGAGCGGCTGTAGCCCCAGCTGTTGATAGGCCAGCGCCATGATGGTGAGTGCCTCGGGAATTGCCGGGGTGCGCGGCAGGTTCTCTATAATATATTTGGCGCGATTGGCGGCGGCGATAAAGGCGCCACGCTCAAGGTAGTAGTTGGCGACGTGGAGTTCATACTGTGCCAGCAGGTTTCGCAGATGGATCATGCGCTGGGTTGAGTCTGCGCTGTAACGGCTCTGCGGAAAGCGCTCTACCAGCTCTTTGAAATAGCGGAATGAGTCCTGAATCGCACCGGGTTCACGTTCGGTGATATCGAGATCGAGCAGGCGGTCGATGCTGTCCCGGTCCTGATTGAAGCGGGCCAGTCCACGCAGGTAGTAGGCGTAATCGACATGCTCATGGCGTGGGTAGGTCTTAATAAAACGCTCGGCCGTGGCGATCGCAGATTCCGGTTCGTCAAATTTGTAGTAGGCGTAGGCCGAGTTGAGCTGCGCATGCTGGGCGTAGACGCCAAACGGAAAGCGTGTTTCGAGACTATCGAAATGGGTGATCGCCATCTCATAATCGCCGCTATCGAGGGTCTTCTTGGCGCGATCATAGAGCTCCTCGGCACTCAGTTCCGAGTCATCTTTTTCCTGCAGTGAAGAGCAGCCTGCCAGCAGGGCGAGCAGCAGTGGAAGAACGAGGTGTAAAGCGCGCATGGATACCAACTTGATTCTATTATTGAGTCTGATTCGAGCGCAGATTATAGCCCATTATTCGCCCAGTGAGGCCTGAATATCTCCGATCTTTCTGATCCACGGCTTGCCTTTGCTCAGCGATGGCGGCAGCCCCTGGGCTGCAGACTGTGCTTCGGCGCGACTGGCGTAGCTGCCGTAGATCAGTGAATACCAGGGGATGCCATCACGTGATTTTTTGTAATAGGCAACCTTGTCCAGCAGCCCGCCGCGCTTGATCTGGTGGCGCAATAGCACCTCATTTTCAGTGCCCAGTACCTGAATGGTGTAGCGATCTGGGGGCTGTGACACCACCCAGCTGGTATCACGGATCTCGCTGCCGGCCGGCATCAGGTTGGTCACAGGTGCGCTGCCTGTCGTCGACGCGGTGGCCGCGGGTGCCTGCTTACGGGAGTCGAGGCTGGCCTCCATCCTGGCGATGGTGGCATCGCGGTTCTCATCACTGCTCAGCCCCAGTATCTTGAAGGACTGATTGGTAATGATGGCGGCCTCCTGAATCGCAGTCGATTCCGGGTGTTCTTCAACCACCGTCTTTGCCAGCAGTGCCGCTCTGGCCGGATTTCCCTGATCAAGTTGCTGTGTTGCAGCGACCACCAGATGATGTGCGATCCGCTGGTCGAGCTCATTGATGCGTTGACTGGCATCGGCGCTGTACTTGCCGTTCGGAAAGCGATGGTTGAGTTCGTTCAGAAACTCAAGCGCCATCTGTGCCTCATAAGGGGGGCCAGTGGTTGCTGACGAGGGGCCCTCATCGAGTCTGGCGATCGCGGTTTCATAGGCGGTGAGGGCGCGCAGGTAGTAGGCGTAATCGATATTTTTATGCTGTGGGTGCTCACTGATGAAGCGTTCCGTGGTGGCGATGACCGAACTTGTCTGCCCATTTTTATGGTAGGCGTAGGCGAGTTCGAGTCGCCCCTGCTGGGCGAACTTATCGACCGGAAACTGTGTGATCAGGGTGTTGAAGTGGCGGATGCCCCCCTGAAGGTCGCCGCTGTTCATCGCCTCTTTGCCGGCAGTGTAGGTGGCGCTGGCGGTCATGCGCTGGGCTGGCTGGTTCTGCTCGGCACTGTTTTGCGGGGTGGTGGCGCAACCTGCCAGCAGTAACGAGAATGCGGTGACAAAACAGTATACTATGTTGGTTGATCGCATATGTTCAGGTCCTGTTGTCCGGGGTGTCATCAACAAAAAGATGGCACCGTTAATATTGTTTAAGTAACGATGATAACTAAATCTATCTATATTGAAACAGGTCGTTCGATTGTGGATCGATTATGAGCTTATGTGCACATGAATAAAAGGGTCAGGTAACGGTTTGTGATGAGTGAGGTTCAGCAATTAAATGCCACCGTGAGTGATGAACTGGCAGGGCAGCGGCTTGATCGCGTACTGGCGCAGCTCTTTTCAGACTTTTCACGCGCGCGTCTGCAGCAGTGGGTCAGTGACGGGGCTGTGCTGGTCGATGGACGTCTTCTGCGCTCAAAGGACAAACTGCGTGGTGGTGAGCAGATTGAGATCAGTGTCGTCATCGAAGAGGAGGTCGACTCCCAGCCGGAGGCGATTCCACTCGATATCGTCTATGAAGATGAGGCGCTGCTGGTGATCAACAAGCCGGTGGGGCTGGTGGTCCATCCGGCGGCCGGTAATCGTGACGGCACGATGTTGAATGCACTGCTGCACCATGCGCCGGAACTGGCGACAGTGCCGCGTGCCGGGATTGTCCATCGGCTCGATAAAGATACCAGCGGCCTGCTGGCGGTGGCGCGAAACCTCAAGTCGCAGAAATCGTTGAGTGAGCAGATTCAGCGGCATAACTTCGAGCGCGAATACCAGGCGGTGGTGTGCGGCGTGATGACCGCCGGCGGCGATGTCGATGCACCGATCGGACGTCACCCAACGGTGCGTACCCGCATGGCGGTGGTGGGCAGTGGCAAGGCGGCGCGTACCCACTATCGGGTTCTGAAACGTTATCGCGCCCATACCCATGTGCGGGTGCAGCTTGAGACCGGCCGCACCCATCAGATCCGGGTACATATGGCCCATATCCGTCACCCGATTGTGGGTGATCAGGTTTATGGTGGGCGGCTGCGAATCCCCAGGAGGTGCAGTGAACCGCTGGCCGAGATGTTGCGTGGCTTCAGGCGTCAGGCGCTGCACGCCGCGAAACTCGGGCTGACACACCCTGACAGCGGTGAAGTGATGGTGTGGCAGGCGCCGCTGCCACAGGATATGACGGCACTGCTGCAGATGCTCGATGACGATCTGAAGCAGATGGCGGCTGAGTGATGGAGCGCATTGATACAGCTAACGGGCTGCGCTGGATCACCCCTGAGTGGCCGGCACCGGCGACTGTTCGCGCCGCGACCACGTTGCGTCACGGCGGTGTCAGTGGTGGCGGCTACGCCGCACTCAATCTCGGTGATCATGTGAATGACGATGGCGCCGCAGTCGCCACCAACCGCGAGCGTTTAGTGGCGGCTCTGCAGTTGCCCGCAGCCCCCCACTGGCTGACGCAGGTGCACGGCATCGACTGTGTGGATGCAGCGACAGCGCCACCGGGCTGCGAGGCCGATGCCTGTTTCAGTTCAAAGCCGGGTGTGGTCTGCGCGATACTCACGGCCGACTGTCTGCCACTGCTATTGTGTGACAAAGATGGGAGTGCGGTGGCCGCGGTTCACGCCGGCTGGCGCGGGCTGGCCGCCGGCGTGATCGAATCGGCCATCGCGGCGATGGGGGGTGGTCGAGAGCTGCTGGCGTGGCTCGGCCCTGCCATCGGTCCACAACATTTCGAGGTGGGTGAAGAGGTGCGCGCTGTTTTTGTGGCGCGTGACCCTGCCGCCACAGGGGCTTTTGTCCCCGGTGAGGGTGGACGCTGGCTTGCGGATCTCTACCTGTTAACGCGGCTGGTGCTTGAAAAACAAGGAGTTAAATCGATCCATGGCGGCCACTGGTGTACCGCGGGCGCGCCTGAGAATTTCTACTCCTACCGCCGCGACGGGGTGACGGGGCGCATGGCGACGCTGATCTGGATCATGTAGAATTGCCGCTCTTTCACAGGATATGAGCGGTTAAGTCGGACGTATGAAATCGAACTTTTTGAAAATCACTGTTTTGCTCTTTGCGCTGGGCGCGATAACGGGCTGTAGCAACCCGCCTCTGATCGACGCGGTCGATAACGGCAACCCACGGGCGGTCGAAGATCTGCTCAATCAGGGGGTCGAGGTCAATGTCTACAACCGCGCCGGTGACTCTGCACTGGCGCTGGCGATTCGCCACGGCCATCTCGATATCGTGGCGATGTTGCTCAAGCGCGAAGTCGATATCAACGCGCCGGGTGTGCTGGATACTACCCCACTGATGCTGGCGGTCTCCGGCCCCTATCCCGGCATTGTGAAGCGCTTGATCGACATGGGCGCAGATGTCAATGCGGGCGACATCAACAGCAACACGGCGCTGATGCTGTTGCCGATGAATGACGACCCCGAGGTGATCGAGATCCTGATTGACAATGGCGCCGAGGTCAATGCCTATAATCGTGAAGATATCGGCGCACTGATGGTGGCGGCGTTCATGGGGCACATGAAGATTGCCGAGCTGCTGCTCGCCAACGGTGCCGAGATCAATAAACAGGCGAAGGATGGGCAGAGTGCGTTGATGCGTGCAGCGCGTCAGGGGCATATCGGTATGATCTCGCTGCTGCTTGATAACGGCGCCGACATTCACGCCAGGACGCTCGAAGGGGAAAGCGCGGTCGACTGGGCGATGGAACAGAACCAGGTTGAGGCGGCGAACTATTTAAGAAAGCTGGGTGGTTGAGGCGACCGTCAGTTTGAGACAGCACGTGTGCGGTAATGATATCGACAGGATGAGGCGATGGGCCCGTTAGCATGGATCGTGCTGTTCTGCCTGCTGGTCGGCGTATTGAGCGTCGTCGCAGCCGGGCTGTTTCTGTTGTTGCCACAGCCACTGCGCGCACGTCTGTTACCCCACCTGATCAGTTTTGCGACCGGCGCGTTGCTGGGCGCAGCCTTTCTGGCACTGTTACCCCATGCGCTGGAGACCGCCGGTGAGGGCGATGCCCATCAGGTAACCTTTGCGGTGCTGCTGGGGCTGCTCGGTTTTTTTGTCATGGAGAAGCTGGTGCTGTGGCGTCACTGCCACCACATCGAGTGTGAGGCGCACCATGCGCGTGAAGCTGACGAACATCACAGCGGTGTCGCCGGGCCGCTGATCGTGGTGGGGGATGCGGTGCACAACCTGATCCACGGGGTGTTGATCGCCGCCGCCTTCCTGGTCGATATCCACCTCGGCATTGTCACCAGCCTCGCGGTGATGGCGCATCAGATCCCGCAGGAGCTGAGTAACTTTGCCGTGTTGCTGCACAGCGGTTTTAATCGTGCCCGCGCACTGGTACTGAATGTGATCTCTAGCCTGACCGCGCCGCTCGGTGGTGTGATCGGATATTTTGGGCTCAAGGGGGTTGAGTGGCTAATGCCCTATATGCTGGCGATCGCCGTCTCAAGCTGCATCTACATCGCCGTGGCGGATCTGATTCCAGGGCTGCATAAACGTACTGAGCTCAGCGCTTCGATGCAGCAGGTGGCGTTGATCTGCAGTGGGGTGTTGATCATCTATCTAACGCATCTGTTGCTGCATTAAGCGCAGATCAGGAGGGAGTATGGATAAGTGGTTTATGGTGGCTGTCGCCGGGCCAGATCGCCCCGGCATCGTTGCCCACCTAACGGCCGCGCTGTTTGATGGCGGCTGCAACCTCGGTGAGGGCTCGATGAAACGTCTCGGCGGCAACTTCACCATGATGCTGATGGTGCAGAGTGAAAGGCGCGAGTCGGCGCTAAGGGCGCTGTTGGCACCGGTGGTTGAATCGCTCGATCTCCATCTCCATATCGATCGCATCAAGGGCGAGCTGCACCATCACGTCGAACCCGATGTGCGAATTAACCTGTCTGGCGAGGATCGCAGCGGTATCGTCGCCCACGCCACTGCGGCACTGGCGGAGGCGGGGCTGCATATCCTGTCGCTGGAGTCCGATGTGGCGGGCAGCCGTGATGCCCCAGTTTATGTGTTGCATATCGAAGGGGCGGCGATGGAGGGGATTCCCGCGCTGGAATCAGCACTGGAGATCATCGCCAGTGAAAGGATTGAGACCCGACTGACACCGATCGATACCGTGACTGGATAACGGCAGCGGCTAGAGAGCGTTAACAATTAAGCAAGCCAAATCACTGAACTGACCAATAACAACATGGCTTGATATTTTCGCTTTAGTCTTTCATAACGTGTTGCAATGCGGCGAAAATGTTTGAGCTTCTGGAATAATCGCTCAACCAGATTCCGCTCCTTATACAATTCCTGATCATATTCTCGCTGTTCCTTGCGATTTTTCCGTGGCGGTATCACTGTAGTGGCGCCTGCTTTTTCAGGCTCCCCAATAAACTTGTCACTGTCATATCCCTTGTCTGCCAAAACATAAGCCGCATCAAAACCATCAATGAACGCCGGCTTGACCATACTCTGAAGCCTGACCAGCCGTCAGCAACAGCTTGACAGGGTTACCCAGCGCATCAACAGCAGCGTGTATTTTTGTGCTCAGACCACCTCGTGACTTGCCAACCGCTCCTGCTTCCTGTGCATTTTTTTGGGAACGCCATGCTGATGGACTCGAGCAATAGAACCATCGGTCATCAAATACTCAAAATCAGCATCTTTCGATAACACTTCAAAGATACGCTGCCAGCGCCCTTTTTCTGACCAGCGAATTTGCCGGGTTAGCCCTGATACCGCCCAATCATTCGCCACATCCACCTCAATTAAGAAACCACTGAAAAAATAAACCGAACAGGTAACACTGCGGATTTTTCCCTTCAAAATGCAGGGGTAATTCATGCCCGTAGCACTATAATTAAAGTTACCTTACTCACTCCCGATACGATACTCACTGACAAAGGAATTACATCGCCTTCTCAGTTGTCATGTTGTAGAGATAAAGGAGTTCCCAATGCGGCCGTTTTCAGATCTGTCGATTCGTCTCAAAGTGTTGATCATCGTGGTTGGCGGTATTGTTGGCCTGATCGTAACACTGGTCTTCAACTATAACGCGACCAGCAGCAATAAAGTCACCCTGGAGAGGGTACAGAGTATCTATTTCCCGATCCTTGAACGTCTGGATGCCAGCCTGGTTCGCCTGGATAAGATCAAGGAGAACTATACCACCGCTGTGATCGCTGGCGATGAGGATATATTAGAAGCTAATGCCGAGCTGGCTCCGCGTTTAACACAGGCTCTAAATGAAGTAGCCGAACTGGATCGCGCCGAGCATGAGAGGGTCGACCTGATTCTTGGCGATTTCATCGCATACACCCAGACAGCCAATGGCGTGAGCCTGGGGATGATCGAGGGGAGTCTCGACCTGGAGACGGCACAACCCATGATAGAAAAGATGAATGCACAACTGGCGACATTCGAGGAGGATCTGAATAGTTTTCGCAGCTACAGCTATCAACGTTTCACGGGGGCCATTGATGATGCCAACGGGGCGTCAGCCGAGGCGCTGATCACCGGCATCGTCGTGGGTCTGACGACTGCGCTACTGCTCGGTGTGGTAGGGGTACTCATCGGCAACTCGATCACCCGCAATATTTCAGCCGTGATCCACTCCCTTAAGGAGATGGCCAGCGGAGATGGCGACCTGACCACGCGCCTCAAAAGTGATAGTAACGATGAGATCGGCTCACTGGTAGAGGAGTTCAACGCCTTTGTTGCCAAGCTACAGGGGGTAATCAGCGAAGTAACGGGGTCGACGGCCAGGGTCGCCACCGCGGCGGGCGAGATGAAACAGGTCTCTGAGACGAGTGTGGCGGGGATGAACTCACAACAGCAGGAGATCAATCAGGTCGTCACTGCGATGGGCGAGATGACCCGCGCCGTGGAAGCGGTCTCCGATAGCGCCAGCAGCGCCGCCAATACTGCCAATACCGCCAGCGCAGAGGCCGATGCCGGCAAGCGGGTCGTTGAAGAGAACATGCAGGTCATTAGCAGCCTCGCGCGCGAGGTCGAAAACGCCGCCGAAGTGATTCAGGAGCTGGAGAGCCACAGTGAATCCATTGGCAAGGTGCTTAACGTGATCCGCGATATCGCCGAACAGACCAACCTGCTGGCACTCAACGCCGCGATCGAAGCGGCGCGAGCCGGTGAACAGGGGCGAGGTTTTGCAGTAGTCGCAGACGAGGTAAGGACACTGGCCACCCGCACCCACGACTCCACCCGCGAGGTTCATGATTTGATCAACCACCTGCAAACCGGGACGAAAAATGCGGTGCAGACCATGGTGCAGGGCCGCGAGCAGGCTAAGGCCAGCGTCACCCAGGCGGCCCGCGTCGGAGAATCGCTACAACGGATTGCCACGGGAGTTAACGATATCAGCGTCATGAATGAGCTGATTGCTAGCGCGGCAGAGGAGCAGACCGCCGTTACCCGGGAGATCAATAACAATATAGTTAACCTGGGACAGGTGGTTAACCAGGTAACCGAGGATGCGCGCACTGCTGAAGATGACAGTGAAATGCTGGCCCAGTTAGCAGAGCAGTTAAGGGCGCAGGTTTCAGTGTTCAAGATATAAACGGGCAAGCGGAAAGCCTGCTTTTATAAAGCGTGAATAAAGAACAAGGAGAAGACCAGAGAATGAGCAGAAAGTTAATTGGTTTAAGCGGCGTATCACTGCTGGGGCTATCACTATTGAGCCCCGGGGTGCTGGCGTCTAACTGGGTCGAACGTACTGATATTTCGGGTTTCTTTTCGGCGCGCTACAGCCTGACCGATGAAAAGGCCTATTTTGACGGTGACAGGGACACCGGCCTCAACATGGATACCGGCATCAACGATGATGGCAGCTTTCAGGGCACCAAACTGGGGCTGATGATCAGTTCCCAGATCAACAATGACCTGAGTGTGGCGATGTTACTGATGTCAGCGGCTGATCATGAAAATTTTGGCACCCATGTTGACTGGGCTTTCGCCAGCTTCAGGTTGAGTGATGAATTCACGCTACGCACCGGCAAGATCAAGTTCCCCGTAGGACTGGTCAATGAGTATGTTGATGTCGGTGCAACTTATCCCTGGATCAACGCACCGCTACTCCTCTACGCCGAAGAGACCGCCGGACCGCAAGCGACCCGTGAGGCCTATACCGGTGCCAGCCTGTTGTGGGAGGGGGATGTCGGCGACTGGAGTCTGGGCAGCGACCTCTTTTTTGGCCAGGTGGATCTCGAAGGGATGTCGGTCAAAGGAACACTGGGGGTAACTGCCCGGGCCAACTGGGACGATACAATTGAGTTTCAGGCCTCGACCTATCAGGGTGAAATGAATTCTGACCCTACCGGTTCGCTTGCAATAATGAACGAAAAAGATCACTCAGCTACTCTCGTCGGCGTCAAGCTCGACTGGAACAACATCGTTGCCTATGCCGAAGCGGCCAGCGTGGAGATGGATGTCACCATCGTGGAAAAAAGGCCCGGCGACTCCGATTCCTGGTACGTCACACTCGGTTACAGAATCGGCAAGTTTCTGCCCCATATCACCCGCCAGGACTGGGAGCGGGGTAACGGCAACAACCAGCAAATTTCAACGCTGGGAGTGGCTTATAGCTTCACCGATTCGATGGTGCTAAAAGCGGAGCAGAGCCGCATTGAAATGGATGACTTCGCTAACCAGAAAGGATTGTTTAACGTGTCACCCGCCGATGGCTCCGTCGATATGACGAGCATCGCCGTCGACATCATATTTTAAGGGGGGCAGAAAAAATGGTTCATCAAATGATAGAGCGCGCTAG
>Ga0316207_10000197_pt1 | contig 120116 bp, 117 predicted proteins | sample 6weekpyrite_MG_FD_204943 | JGI IMG/M metagenome (GOLD analysis project Ga0316207, IMG submission 204943) | Microbial mat bacterial communities from mineral coupon in-situ incubated in ocean water Damariscotta River, Maine, United States -... | ecosystem: Environmental > Aquatic > Marine >...
TGCTCTGCACTGTAAGTCTGACCTTTCTTCCTTGCCATCTTTTTATCTCCATTTTTATCGTTAATATTTTAACATTTAAGAAATAAATCTTACTGAATTACTGTCTTAGATTTTAGGGGCATTATATAACAAAAATATTCAAAGTTAGATGTTTCACAACCTTGAAACTTTGCTCTAAATGTATTCCAGTTTGGTTTAATTACCTCTATCTTTTTCAATACTTCATCCTTGCATAATTCTCCATACTTTATTACTGTTAGTTTAACACATAAGTTATAGTAATTTAAAAAATTGACAAATTGACATATATTACTTAATTATAAAAGTTTAATATTTGATTTTAAAATAATAAAAACATTCTATACAAGTGGTAAATATTTTAATAATTTTTATTTCACTCTTAATTTATTCTATGTACTTTTTTGCATATGAAGCTGTCAATAATAACAAACTGTATAAATAAATATGAATTCTTTGACTTATACAGTTTTTTATACAGTTCAAAATGCAATAGATTGTCTCAAAATATCTCAAAAATGAAATATTTTTTTTAAATTGGAAAAACTAGTAAGCCCTCTAAAGAACTAATTAGAGGAGCTTACAAAGTATTTTAGGGGGTTGATTCAATATCTTAATTAAAACTTAAAAATCTATAAGACCAATTAACATGATAAATCCTTTTATCTATAGAGTGTTTAGAAGTAAATCGAACAATTAGCGTTAACTATTTAGAGATAATATAATTAATTTTATTTTTTTATTATTTGTGTGCTGCTTAAATGCTAGAATCTTGTAATTAAAACTATAGGAAAAAAGATGATAAAAAGAGTAATCTCAATCTTGTTAATCTCAACTCTATCTCACGCTGGAATGTTTGATAGTGTAATGGGTAGTCTTCCAAGTTCTGCGACTGAAACAGTAGCTCCAACAACGACTAAACCAAGTGGCTTACTAAATTCTCTCACAAATTCACTTGGTGTTACACCCTCACAAGCTTCAGGTGGTACAGCAGCAATTATGAAGTATGCAAAGTCACAAACTTCCACAAGCGATTACTCAACACTTACGAGTAGCGTTCCTGGATTAGAAAATATAGGTTCGAGTTCTATGTTGGGAGCTCTTTCAGGCTCAATAAATTCCCTTAGTGCTGTTAATTCTGTATTTAAGGCATTGGGAATGGATGCATCAATGGTTCAGCAGTTTATACCTGTAATTACAAAATATATAGGCGGCTCAGGTGGTATGGCATCTGAATCAATCATCACTAAAGCACTATCTGCTTTAATGTAAAATTGCAGAAGTTCTCTTATCTAAGATAAAAGCAATAAATAGTTTATTACATGAGTAAGCTATTTATTCTTCAAATATTTTAACAAGCATTTTAGATATATCTTTAGAGGTTTTTTTATCTACATCCCCAAGCTTTTTTATTAGTCTTGTTTTGTCAACTGTTCTAATCTGATCTAGCAGAACTAATCCATCTTTTTTTTCAAACTTTATCTTTGGTCTAAATATAAAGTCAAAACCTTTACTTGTCATTGGTGCAATAATAACTGTTTTTAAAACATTCATCTCGTTTGGTGAGACAACTATGCAAGGTCTTGTTTTTTGAACCTCTGAACCGACTGTTGGATTTAACTTGACTAAGTATATCTCATACCTTTTTATGTCTACTACCATTGCCAATCTTCTAAGTCGTTATCATTTAACATATCATCTAAAACACCGGCATCATCGATATCTTTGTTTTTAGATATAACTTCTTCTATGTTTTTACTCCAAGCATCTCTGCCTGTATTGTTAACAGGTTTTATAAGTAAACCATTCTCTAGAACTTCCAACTCTAAATTTACATTTTCAAGATGTGCTTGTTGTATCAACGGCTTAGGGATTCTAATACCTTGTGAGTTTCCAATTTTAGTAAGTGTAGTCATAATAAACTCCTTTATGTAATTATATTGTTATTACTCAACAAAGTCAATTTATGATTATAAACATAAGGAAGAGATAGTTTATGAGATGGAAAGTTTTATAAACTCTAAAAAATACTCTTAATATTTATCAAATTTAGGTTTTATAAAGCCCAAAAATGAATCCAGAAAAGCTCTGGACACTACATGTAGATTTGTGGATTAACCCAGTTTAGAAACAATGGCTGCTTCAACATCAGTGATGTCAGCCGTGCCGTCAACAGTTATGTAAGTTAGAGTGTCAACCTTAGCAGCTTGCTCTTTATAGTAGCCTATTAGTGGGCTTGTAAGGTCGTGGTAAACTTTAAGGCGGTCGAGTACCACCTCCTCTTTATCGTCATCACGTTGAACTAGGTCTTCACCGGTTACATCGTCCTTACCCCCTATTTTTGGTGGGTTGTAAGCAATGTGGTAAGTTCTTCCACTTGCCAAATGTGCGCGGCGACCTGCCATACGCTTAACAATTTCAGAGTCTGGAACATCTATCTCGATAACGGCATCAATAGCAATGCCTGCATTTGTAACAGCGTCAGCTTGAGGAAGTGTACGAGGAAAACCGTCTAACAGGTAACCGTTTTTACAATCACTCTCAGCAATTCTATCTTTAACAAGACCTATTATAATCTCATCTGTTACAAGCTGACCGGCATCCATAGCCGCTTTAGCCATCTTACCCATCTCTGTACCGGCTTTAATAGCTGCTCTTAACATATCTCCGGTAGAGATTTGAGGGATGTTATATTTTTTCGTTAAAAATTGAGCTTGAGTGCCTTTTCCGGCACCAGGGGCTCCTAATAATATTATTCTCATTTATTTCCTTTAATTTATTTCAAAAAGTTAAGGGAACCTTTCCCCTACTGTTTATCACTGTATCAAAAACAATTACGCCACCTACGCTAGCGCTTTGTTTTCTCCTAGAGATTCTTACGACAGCTTTAAGAGTAAGTCCACTGCACTAGTTCGATTTATTTTATTAGTGAAATTGTACATAAATGAAGTTAAAACTAACTATAAACAAATATGTAATAATTATAAAAATTTATTTATTCAAAATAGAATTTAATTATTTTTAATAGACTTAGTATATAATGCTTCGTATATTAAATTGCAAGGAAAAAAGATGTTAAGTTTTATACGTAAGCTTTTTAAGGCGCTAAACTCTTCAGGTAAATCGTGGCAACTCTCCGGGGCGATAGTCTTGGCAATGTTTGCCGGATTTTTACCGTCAAAGACTCTTATACTCTTAGATATCCTGTTTATAGCACTGATTTTAAATGTTAACTTCGGGCTTTTCATTCTCTTTTGTGTAATTTTTAGCGGTGTTGGTTATCTCTTTGATCCGCTTTTTGAATCTATAGGTTACTCAGTTTTAACTAATGATGGTTTAAACGGACTCTTTACCTCTATGTATAACTCAGCACTCTTTAGATGGAGCGGATTTAACTATACGCTTGTCACCGGTTCATTAATAGTTTCTGCTATATTAGCTCTGCCAATGCTTTTCATTTTAAACAGACTCGTAACTCTCTACAGAGATCAGATAGGCGTAAAACTAAATGAGTGGAAACTTACTCGCTGGATGAATCTTTTTAACGAGGAAGCAAAGTCAATCTCACTGTTTCGCTGGTGGGGGCTTGGTGTATTTGGCGGTTTAGCAGCTATTCTTGTCATAATCATACTGTTTATTTTTGATCCTTTAGCTCGTATATCTATAGAAAAAGGACTTTCCCACTCTCTTCAGACAGAGGTAAGTGTTAAAGATTTCAGTTCCAGTTTCTCAGACCTAAATGTAAAGATATCCGGTATTGAGGTTGCAGATAAAGATAGGCTGACACACAACCTTGTAGAAGTTGGAGATATAGAGTTTGAGCTCGGTTTTTCTGCTTTAGTTGAGAAAAAAGCGATGATAGAGAGATTAAATGTAAACGCTTTGGCATTTAATGAAAAAAGAGAAGTTGCGGCAAAGGCTTATGACAGCTCTTATGTTCCAAAGCCAGAAGCTAGTACAAGCAAAGTTTCAGATAAAGAGTCAGCATCTGCCGGAAGCACTCCCTTTTCTCTTCCAAGTGTAGATGACATCTTGGCAAAAGAGGAACTAAAGTCTGTTACAGAGGCAAAAAAATTAAAAGCAGACATACAAACTACTAAGGATAAGTGGAGAAAAATATCAGCAGAGTTAAAAAGTGCAAATGAAGTGGATGAAATAAAGGCAGATGCTGCATCACTGCAAAACTCTCTAAAAAATGCGGACATGTCAAAAATACTCTCTGCTAAAAAAGATATAGAGAGTCTTAAATCAAAAATACAAAATCTAAAAAATAGATACTCTACTATGAAAAAAGAGTTTATCGCTGACCAAGAACGTCTCAAAAAACAGATATATGCTCTAAAAAATCTTCCACGCCAAGATATAGAGCGTCTGAAAAAGAAGTACTCTTTAAGTGCGACCGGCGGAGCCAATCTTATAGGCACACTGGTCAGTGATGAGATTGACAGGTATGTAAAAAAGGCAGCCAAATATTATGAGATGCTTCGTCCCTACTTAGATGACAGCTCCAAAAAAGAGATAAAAGAGCTTGCTCCTCCTCGCGGAGAGGGAAGATGGATAAAGTACGCCAACCATTCAAAGACTCCTGAGCTTGTGATTAAAAAATCAGATATAAATCTAAAACTAAAAAATGATGTTTTAGATGTAAAGCTTAAAGATCTATCGAGTAACCAAAAACTCTATGGTAAGCCTATGAGTCTGCACGCAGATGCTAAAGGAAAACAGTATACACAGATAGTTGCAGATGTTCTTGATGATAGACGCAGTGACAAAGCAAACACAAGCTTTGACATAAAAGCTTTAGGCTTTAAAACAGCTGCACTTGATATGAAGACATTAAGCATGAGTGACATACTCACAAACGCAAGTTTTAAAGGTGATATCAGAGACATGGACATAGAGGCAAAAAGCACTCTAAACGTAAAGAGAGTAAAACTTCAAATGCCATCTCAAAAACTCATCAACGATTTACTTTCAGGTATTTCAAAATTCAATGTAGATATCTCTCTCAACGGAGACATTAAAAAACCTACTATCAAGGTTAAAACTGATTTAGATAAGCAACTCTCTTCGGGCATGAAGTCAATGGTCTCAAATGCAAGCAAAGGCTTCGAGAAAGAACTTACAGCAGGCATTATGAAAAAAGCCGGTGGCTCAAGTGAAGGGCTCTCTGCAAACCTTGGAGATGTAGGTTCTCTGCTTAACTCAAAAGAGAATGCCTTAGGTGGAATCAATACAAGTTTCTCTCCGGCATCCGGCGGTTCTGGACTTTTAAAGAAGTTCTTTTAAAACTATATACAAAGGATTTATCATGGATGCTACAACACAAGGCGTAGAAGCACTAAAAAATGAGATTAGATTTGAAATTAGAGCCATTTTCAAAATGAACATGAAGTTTGAGGATTGGAGTGTTCCTGAGGCTGATGATAAAAAAGCGGCAAATCAGATATTAGAAGTTATGCAAAAAGCACTTAATGAATTAAAAGAAGAGGTCGATTCCGGTAAATACGACGACTACTAGAGGTATATAAACCTCCTCTAAAGCCGAAACACCCTAAAATACGTTTATATAATTAGAGGAAGTAAAATGCCATTTTCTAAACTAGGGCTATCACCGCAAATAGAAGAAACACTCAAAAAAAACAGCTACACTAAACCAACAGCTATTCAAGAAAAGGTTATACCGCTTGTGCTTGAGCACAAAGATATTATGGCTATGGCTCAGACGGGAACCGGAAAGAGTGCCAGTTTTGTTTTACCAATCTTGGAGATGTGGAGAAAGAGCATTGGCGAGGGAAAACCAAAAATAAAAGCACTTGTGCTTACACCTACACGTGAACTTACTCTTCAAATAGCAGATGCTTTTACTACCTTTGGTGCAGACTTAAAGAGAAAACCAAAGCTTGTTAGTGTTATAGGCGGTGAAAGTATTGGTGAGCAGATATATGCTATTCAAAAGGGATGCGATATCTTAGTAGCGACATCCGGAAGGCTCCTTGATGTACTAACAAAAAAACAGATGAATCTATCATACCTTGATTTTTTTGTTCTTGATGAAGCGGATAAAATGCTTAACCTTGGTTTTTCACAAGAGCTTGAGCTTATCCTTGAAGCAATACCGAAGAAGCGTCAAAACCTTCTGTTCTCAGCAACCTACCCGCAAAAGATTCTAGATATTGCCTCTAAAATAACGCAAAAACCTCTCCGCGTAACAGTTGAGCAAGAAGAAGCAACTGTTGAGAGTGTTACTCAACGCCTTATAGAAGTTAATCGTGAAAATCGCGGTCCACTTCTAAGACACCTGCTAGATACTGAGAAATGGGGGCAAGTGCTAGTATTTATGGCTAATAAAAGGGCTACAGACAACATAGCTGCTAAGTTTAAAAAGTACGGTTACTCCGCAGAATCATTTCACGGTGACCTTTACCAGGATGAACGTACCCTTACGCTAAACGAGTTTAAGAGTAGAAAAATCCGTATACTTTTTGCAACAGATATTGCTGCTAGAGGCTTGGATATTAGCGACATAGACTGTGTGATCAACTTTGATCTACCGCGCTCTCCCACTGACTACATTCACCGAGTCGGACGTACTTCCAGAGCCGGTAAATCCGGCATTGCTCTCTCTTTTATTTCACATAAAGAGAGAGACCATTTCACCGTTATTGAAAAACGGTGCAGAATAACACTGACTCCAGAGCAGATAAAAGGGTTTGAGCTTAGGGGAGAAGCTCCTTTAAAAGTAAAAGGTCCTGCACCTGTTAAAGGAAAAGGGAAAAGTAAAAAAGACAGAGCCAGAGAAAAAATGCTAAAAGAGGCTAAATAAATGATATTATATTAAACACAAAAAGGAGAATTAATGAAATTTAGAACTATAGTTGTATTAGTAAGTAGTCTGTTATTTAGCGGCTCTGTATTTGGAGATGGTCTAACTTTAAAAAGTGATGATATATCAGGACAGATCTCTATCAATCAAGTTTTTAACGGTTTTGGATGCACAGGCAAAAATATATCGCCAAGTCTGAGTTGGAACGGTGCACCAAAAAATACAAAAAGTTTTGCCGTAACTATGTATGACCCGGATGCACCGACGGGAAGCGGATGGTGGCACTGGCTTGCCTTTAACATAGATAAAGAGACATCGTCACTAGCAACAGATGCAAGTAAACTGGGCTTAATGCCAAAAGGTACGGTTGAGAGTATAACAGATTATGGAAAAGGCGGTTTTGGCGGTGCCTGTCCTCCAAAGGGAGATAACGCACACAGCTACATCATAACAGTATATGCCTTGGATATAGAAAAACTGGAACTTAATAAAAATGCGAACCCAGCTTTGGTAGGATATATGTTAAATATGCATACAATACAGAAAAGTTCTATTATCTCATTTTATAAAAGATAGATCAAAAACTGTAGCTTATTTCGGCGAAAACTCTATCATTATTTTTTATAGCTTCCGTAAATGGTTTATCGCCGCCTATATAATCTACTACACCACAGTTGACGCTAAGCGCGTCAACTATCTCGTAATCTACCCATACTCTGGCAAAACCTCCACTCTCCCACTTTGAGCCGAACATGTTTAGTAGAGCAGATAGGTCTATAGTATCATTAGAAAATGATTTTGTAAGACGAATAGCGGTTTGCAGCTCATCTTTTTTCACATAATCAGCTTGATTTTTCATCTGTACTTCGTACCCAAAAATATGCCTGTTAGCAACTTCCAAAGAGATGACAGTATCTCTAAACCCGCTATAATCAAAACCCATTAAAACATCAAGACGATTTTTTTCATCTGCAGTTGAGTTGTATGCCACTCCGCTTAAATATGCGACTTCACTCTTTAAAAGCCAGCTTCCACTTGCTATATTTACAGCACTTCCAAGCATATCTATTGTATTGATTACCCGATTTATATCAGCTATAGGAATAGTTCCCTGAACATGGTCAAAGTGCCACTTCTGGTCAAGTACATGCGCACCGTAAAAAGATAAATCCCATCCTGAAAAGATACCGTTTACTGCAACCCCGTACTGCATCTCATCAAACGAATTGCTAGGCTTTTTCAAGTGCAAAAATGGATCAGGAGAAGCAGAAAAAATAGAGTCAACAGGAAAAAATTCACTTCTTGGAGTGGCTTCAAGCATAATCCTGCTCTCACCTATAGCCATAAAAGAGAAGTTCCACTCACCTATGTAGTAATCAAGCTTAACCATGGCGACACTCAGCCTTAAATCCTCGATATCTGTCATCCCAAGAAGGCGGTTATCAAGCGGGTTTATTACATCTGTTACTCTAATGCTGTCTGATTTACCCCATATAACAATTTGACGACCAACTTTTACATCTATATTTGAAGTAACCCTACCCTGAATATAAGTCTCATCAAGCCTAAACTGCGTTCTGTAATCATCTAAAATATCTCTTGAATACTCATTATGCGAATATATATCGTATATAGCATCATAGAACATATCCCCGCTTATTCGAAATTTCCAATCATCTGATAGTCTGCTCTCAAGCTGTAAATATAGTGAGGTCTGTGCCTGATTGATTCCCAAATACTCTACTCCACCCTCTTTATGATGTTTATATCCAGCAGATGTTTTGAAAGATATGTCGCCGCTTAACTGAAACTTACTATGCTTAGTCTCTGTAAAAGAGTCCGTTTTGCTTGGCAGCGGTTCATTAAAACCATCTAAATCAGCAGATAGATTTGTACTCTCCTCTACTTCAAAACCACTCAAATCAGCTTCAATATCTTCATTGGCTTCAATATTTACACATGTCAATAATAAAAAGAGAGCAAAAACGGATGAAAACAGCCCTGTATTCATTCCCTACAAACCTTTTTCAATTGTGCGGGTAGTAAAAAATGACTCCTCTAGATCTTGATTATATTTTATATCTGAAAACTCAAGAAAAGTTTTATGCAGACTCTTTTTACCTTTTTTTGTAATCATCTGTACCTTTGTTGTTGTCCATACTCCATCAATCTTTTGAAGTCCCGTAACTATCATATATTTCAGTTTACTGCCAAGTTGGATATAGTTTAAAGCCTGAATAACAACAAAATTATCTTGTCTGACAAATATAATAGACTTGGTATAACCGGTCTCATCAATGGTTTTTTGACTCTTAGGCGTCACTAATATTTGCCAGCTCTTGTGCCCTCTAACAACCGGCTCTTTCATGATTTTGTAAGTGTAATCCTCTACATTTTTTTTCGTCATGTCAGAGTATGTAAAATCACTTCCCATAAAAGATGAACTCTTGTCACTTGAAGCTATTCTTTTTACCTTTTTTAGCTCCGGCAGATACAACCACTGGTCGTCATCCTTAGAGCTGTCTTCATAATCATAAGTCAAAAAACCAGTGTTTTGTACATCTGCAGGAGTAAGAAAAAACATAAGCTTTAATGTATCCTCTCCCTTGTCTTTGGCATATGTTTTAAGTGTGCGGACTCTTTTTTTACCATTCTTATCTTCAAGAACCATTTTCATTTGCGAGGTCAGGTTGTCACCCTCATCCCTATCATGTACTTTTTGCGCTATCTCTACACCGCTAAGAGCAAAAAGAGAGCTTAATGAGAAGAGTGTGATTAATACTGTTTTAAAAATCATTTTCTATCCTTTTCATCTTGTTTTGAGAGCAGTTTTAGGAGTGCCGGAGCCAATAAAATATCAGATACAAGAGCAATAACAATAGCTCCGCCGGTCAATATACCAAAGTTTATAAGATTACTCATTGAAGCAAACATATAGATGTAAAAGCCAAGAGCCAAGACAATTGTGGTAGCTATCATCGCCCTTCCTGTTCCTAGCATCGTCTGCTCTACAGACTTCTTAACGCTTAAGCCCTGATTGTGATATCTTGAGAAGTTATGAAAGAAGTGAACCGTATCATCAACGGCAAGACCTATAATAATCGCTCCAACTAACATGGTAAAGATATCTAGGGGCATACCCGTCACATTCATAAAAGCTAAAGCCATAACTACAGGCAGAACATTGGGAATCATACTGATTAGCCCAATTTTTACGCCTCCAAGAAGTATAATCATAATTATGGTTATCAGTACAAAGGCGATTGCATAACTCATAGCCATAGAGTGCATAGCGGCTACTAGCGTTCTTTGAAAGAGCGGAACCATTCCGGTTATTGTTATTTCCACTTCACTTCCTAGTTCATCCCTAAGAAGTCTATTAAGCTCTTTTGTAACTTCTCCATACTCTCCTGCCTCCATCCAAGGCAGTTTTAGCGTTAGTCTGGCTTTTGAAAAAGATGCATCAACAAGATCTTCCAAATCGTCACTTCCGCTGTTCTCAAAAAGTAAAAACTCTTGAGGTATCAGAGCATCATTTTTCGTAATGCTGTAATACTCTTGTCTATTTTCATTAAGAGCTCTGTTTATCTCTTTTAATACTTCAGCAACGCTCCACCCCTTGCCTACAAAGTATCTATCATGCTTTATCTCTTCTGCTTTTTTTCGTGCTGCGTCCAAGCTGCGTAAAAGATCTGAACTATAAAGCCCATTCTCTTTTTTTGTATCTATAATCACCTCCATGGAGATGGAACCTTTTAACTCCTTATCAACAAAGGCGGTAGAGACTCTAACCGGAGCATTATCGGGTAGCCAACTAAGGGGATCGTGCTTAAACTTAACACCGGATGCAAAATATAAAGAGAGAAGAAATAGAGTAATACCTGTAAAAACTATGGTTTTAGCATGATTAAAACTAAAGTCAGCAATTAAAATTAAAAATCTATCCATCTTTATGGAATTTTGTACATGCTTTGTTTTTGCCTGCTTAAGTGGCAGTATAGCTAATATTGCAGGCATCAAGAATATTGTATTAATCAAGGCTATCATTATCCCAACTGCAGCAAATATACCCAAATCAGCGATGGGAGCAATCTCTGCGCTGCTAAAAGATAGAAGTCCTGCTGCTGTTGTCAAAGATGTCATTATAATAGCCAAACCGGAGTGTCCCAAGGCAAAAGATATAGCTCTCTCTTTTGAGCCATGCTCATTAAAGTGTTTAAAAAACATTGCGAGAAGGTGTACAGTTGCACCGATACCCACAGCCAGTAAAAAGGATGGTAATATTTGCGTGGGGATTGTAATCGATGTCCCAGACAGAGACATAATGCCTATAGTTGTCAATAGTGAAATCAAAACTATAAAGATAGGAAGCAATACACCACTAAAGCGTCTAAAAACAATAAATAAAAAGATAAGCATCATCAGTAAAGCGAGTTTAACAAACTTTTGCATATCTTTTTGAATCGATTTTTTAATAAAATCATTAACAGCTAACGAGCCTGCAAAATAGACCTTAAAATCTTCAGAGTTGAATTTTTCTATAATCTCGTTTGTGCGTCTTACCATCTCACTTTTAGATTTGTCTGTTAAAAACTCCAACTCTTTCTCTGAGTCTTGTTCATCGCTAAAACCTGCCAAATCATCATCACTAACAGAGTTTTCATAAGCACTTGGCTCAATAACAATGGTTGTCAAAGTATTATCATCACTAAGTAAAAGATTTCTATAAAGCTCACTCTCTACAGCGATATTCTTAATCTTTTTCAACTCATCTTCATTCTCAGGCCACTCTTCAAACAGATCTTCAACTACGAGCCTGTCACCCTCTCCTCTTGTATTTCTTGCATTTATCAGCGAAGTTATGTCATTTAGATGCGGCAGACTATTTTTTAATTCTAAGTGCAGTTTTTTCAGCTTCTCCAAAAACTTTTTATCAAAAACATCTTTTGTTCTAACAGCAAGAAGTATCATCTCATCATATCCAAACTGCTTTTTAAATGCTTCATATCTAATCAAAGCCGGGTCTTGCTTGTGTAAGAAGCCCTCCGTAGAGGTATCGATTGTTATATTTGGCAAGTTTGAGATTAAAAGTAAACTAACTGCTAAGATGAAGAAGATAATTTTTTTAGGATGAATAGCAATAGAAACACCCATTTTTTTCAAAAGAGATTCGGTTTTGGTACGCCAGTTCATATTTTTCCTTGAGTATATTAAAGTAGTATAAATATGGCTATAAGCGTTTTAGCGCTTATATATCAGCCACTAAGAGTCTATATCTTCAAATCCAAAATCCTCTTCTTCACTCCCCTTTTGAGCAGATAAAATATCATCTATTAGCTCTTTACACTCATCTTCTTCCATCTCTCCGCTACTAATATCTTCTAGTACATCTTGCAGATCTGCTTTAAACTCACGAAGCTCTTCTATCTCTTCTTTTGCATCCTCGGTTGCATCTTTACTATCGGCAATCTCTTCAAAAATCTCGTCTAATCTCTCGTCGAGGTCAGGAATAACACTTTTTGTTAATAACTCTTCCAATTTTTGCGCATAAGACATAAAACACCCTTTATAATTTAATTATGCAATTATACTCTATAATATAAGATCTAAACTGGAATTGACAAAAATAAAGAGAGCAATATGAATTTTTATGCTTCTATTATCGGTAGCGAAATACTAAACGGACGCAGAGTTGATAAACATTTTGAGTTTTTAAAAGATGAACTTAACAGATATGGGCATGAACTATTTGCATCATTCATTATAAAAGATGATGAAGATTTAATAAAAAATATCTATAAGTTAATAAAAGATGATAAAAATTCTGTTCTGTTCTCCTTTGGAGGCATTGGTTCAACTCCGGATGATTTAACCAGAGCAATAGCCGCAGAGATTTTTACTTCACAGCCCCTGCAGAGAAATAAAAAATTTGAGGAAGATATTATAGATAGGTTTGCTAAAGAAGCATACCCGCATAGAATTCACATGTCAGATTTACCGCAAAATTCCAAGCTTATATTTAATCCAATTAATAACATGTCGGGTTTTTCTTTAGAAGATAGATATTTTTTTGTTCCTGGTTTCCCACAAATGGCACACCCTATGATTAGCTCTATTATAGAGAGCTTATTCCCTGAAGCGGTAAAAAAACATAGGCTTACTATAATTGCTCAAACTAGTGAAAACACACTTATAAGCCTAATGAAGCAGGTTCCATCAGACATTGAACTCTCATCTTTGCCAACACTAAATGAAAACGGTGTGTCTGTAGAGATATCTTTGTGTGCAACAGACAAACTACATGTCAGTGAGTATTTTAAACTATTTACAGAACACCTGGACAACTCAAACATCAAATATAACTTAATATAATATTAATATAGCCGATATCCTTAAATAAGTAAAAATCAAGGAATCAGATCATGTTAATTTGGTTATTGGCACTATTATTGCTAAGTGTGTTTATATATGTTGCTTATCGTATCTCTTTTTCTTCTAAGAGAGGTGTTGATCGAAAAGTAGACCATCACTATACATTTAAAATTTAAGAGGTAAATATGACTGTTACTAGAAACAATTATGCTTTTAAAGGACATAAAACACTGCTTGGAGCAAAATTTGTAACCTATGGAGAGCTTGAACTTCCATTAAGATATGATTTGTACGCTCAATCTAAAAATGATTTTGACTGGGGACATACTAACTCCGGTTCTAAACAGCTGGCCTTTTCGATGCTTTGTCAACTTAGTAATGAGGATTTTGCCAAAGATAATGTTCTAAAATTCACCAATGAGATCATACTTGGGCTGACATCTAGAGATTGGATTATAACAGCTTCTGATGTACTCAAATGGATAGAAAAAAATAGTGAAAAGATAGAGATAGACAATAAGGACAAGAGAGAAAAAGAAGAGCCTTCAAATATACTGATCTTAAAATCACCAAGACCCGCTAAAAAATCAAAACAAAAAACGAATGTTGTAAAAGAAGTTTGTAATGAACTTCAAATAACACAAAAACATCTTGCACATATCTTGGAGATTCCAGAGGGAACTGTGAGCAGCTGGGCAGTCAAAAATGAGATTCCGAGACTTGGAAAAAAAGCCATCGAGTTTTATATACAGAGTCAAAAGAATCAAGAGATTGTTGATAGTTATAAAAGCTTTGTAAAACTGCTTAATGTCTCTTGAGTCACAGTAAAAAAAATGATGAAGTCACTAAAAGTCTACCGGATTAACAATATACTCTATCTGGCATAACTAGTATTTTTAGAGGCACTTTCATCATAATCAAGTAGCGCCAAAATACTCTTCTTATTCATTTTTCTTGCAAAGTCTATTACACTAATGCCTTTTACATCAACAGCATCTCTGTTAGCACCGTTTTCTATAAGAAGCTTTGCCATCTCGACTCTCCCATAACAAGCTGCAGCCATCAGGGGAGTAAAACCGCTTCTTCTTTTAGTCACATTAACATCAATACCATTGGAAATAAAGTATTTAACCATCTCAATATTATTATATGTCACAGCCATATCAAATATACCTACACCCTCTTCATCAAAGTCATTAACATCCGCACCGCTCTCAATAAGCAACATAATCAACTCTTTGTCGCACTTATACCTTAGAGACATAGCCAATACAGACTCTTCGTTCTCATTACACTCATTTACATCAGCACCATCTCTTATATACTTTTTAACTGCTAAATAATCATTGTTTTTTAAATATTCAATCCAAGTGTTCATAATAATATTATCTTTTTAATTTTATAAAATTTTAGCCGTAAAAACCAAGAAGTAGATTATATACTAAATAGTTATTAGTAATGTTTAAGTATAATTCGCTCAATAAATCATTTAAGCGAGAATTCATGGAAATTATTGAAACAACAGATGCCTTTAAAGCACTCATAGAGAATATCAAATCATCAACTAAGGGTTATAGAGATCCTTTAGCTTTTGGTATATGTAGAGTAGATTTAGGACAATTAAATATTGAAAAAACTCTTCAGGCAACTTACCCTTTAATCAACTGGAATGAAAATTTTGGCAGTGCTGCCATATTTATTAAAGCATTAGCTGAGCAAGGTGTTGAAGTAGATTTTAATGAAAGTGAAGTTGTATACACTATTAATGCAGCATTCCTGAAGAGCTGTTTGAATGCTTTTACACCATATGCTGATGAAGCTTATGGTGATGCACATAAAAATATTCAGGTTATCTCTGCTCTTTACAATCAAATTATGAATAGTGGCTCTTTGGAGGGTGAATTCAAAGTTACTTTCATATTTGCCGATGAAGCACTTCGCAGCGTTGAAGCAACATATCTAAAACTATATGCTATTAGTCAGGCGAAAGTTGAACTAAGAGCTATTAACCTAAATGGTGCATTCGGCGCTTTACCAAATGTTGCTTGGTCTAACGGCCAGCCAATTGAGCTTGATTATCTTCGTGAGTTTGAGATAGAGTTAAAACTATCAAATGAGTACCCTCATATTGACTTTGTTGATAAGTTTCCAAGACTCTTGCAACATATTATTCCTGCAGACAATACTCGTATACTTGATACTTCAAAGGTCAGGTTTGGAGCACAGCTAGCAGCTGGTACTACCGTAATGCCCGGTGCTTCATATATTAACTTTAATGCCGGTACTACCGGTTCTGTTATGGTTGAAGGGCGTATCTCAAGCTCTGCAATCGTTGGTGAAGGCTCAGACGTTGGAGGAGGTGCTTCCATCTTAGGTGTACTTAGCGGAACCGACGGAAACCCTATTTCTATTGGAAAAAACACGCTTTTAGGTGCAAACTCTACATGTGGTATTCCATTAGGTGATGGCTGCATTATTGATGCAGGCTTATCAATCTTAGAGGGTACAAAAGTAGGTATCTATCCTCAAGAACTTGCTAAAATCCAAGAAGTCAATAAAAGCCTAACAATGGAGGGTGAGATATTTAAAGCTAAGAGTTTAGCCGGACTAAATGGTATGCACTTCAGACAAAACTCCATGACAGGAGAGATAACTGCTTCTCGCTCAACAAGAGAGATTAAACTCAACGCTGACTTACACTAAATAATTTCAATATATTTACAACTCCTCTTTATCAGAGGTCTTGTAAAAACTACTTTAACTGCATAAACATACTTTTAGCTTTGAGCTATTATAATGAACTATCGTAATAAGGAGTTAAAAATGAATATATCTAATAATGTTTCATCAATACAAGCTCACCAAACTATGATGAATAACAATGCCCATAATGTGGCAAATGTAAATACAGATGGCTTTGTTCCTACAGATACTAGGATATTTGAGGCTGGCAATGCTGTAGTTGCTAATGGTCGAAAAGCGGATGACAATGGTTCTATAAAGAGTCAAACAGACTTATCAAAAGAGATAACGAATCAGATAGTTGTGGAGGATGCTACCGCTGTCAATGTATCTGCCATAAAGAGACAGGATGAGATGTTCGGCTCGCTTTTAGATATTAAAGCCTAAGATCGAAAATTTACTGCGTCAAAATATTCATACTTTTTAAATTTCTAAGTATTTCTGACTCTTTGTCGTAATTTACTTGGTTTTTACCAAGTTTGAGAGTGCTGAATATTGGCTTTCCAATTACCACTCTGCCTTCTGTGTCCTCTTTTTTTGTTTTTATTCCCCATGTGTTATGAAAGACAATTATTTCACCACTGTATGTTCCAACATAAAGAACTATATGCCCTTTTTTATAAAGAAGTGTCTCAAAAGGAACTCCTTTCTCTTTTATAAGAGCTGTTTTCTCCTTGTCACTTAAGTTTTCTAAACTTATTACTCTCCCTACTTTACTCTGTTGATATGAGTTTCTTGGTAGCCATACACCAAATGGAGCGAACAGGTCTCTGAGCATAGAAGAGCAATCTCTCTGCTCATATACCCCACCCCAACCATAGTTTGTAGCAGAGACCTCATTTACAATATTAGCCATATTTTTTTTGTTTAGAGTTAATATATCTTTATGAGCTATATTTTTTGATATCTTAGATTTTAAAAAAAGAGCTTTATTGCCATTGGCAGATGAGACAGTTAAGATAGTATAGGTCTCTTTGTCTTCAGATATTAAAGCGAACATCATACCAATTTTAGATTTAAACAAAAAATCTCCATTAATGCTATATATTGGACTCCCTTCAACTATTATATGAACCTGCTGAGCTTTTTGCCATATATCACTGTTTTTTTTATTTAAGATAACAAACTCATCCGATTTTATCCAGCCAGATGTAAAACTACTGAATATGTAAGCCCACTCTCTATTTTTTGAGTAGTGGGAAATAAATATTGGTTTGTTTGCAGTAAGAGTGCTGTTTTGCAGGTAATCAAATGGAAAACCCTCTCCAGCGAGAGATGGGTCTTTGAGTAGTGGTCTTACTGTAGGAAAAGCCCTTATATTCGTCTCTTTCAAGACAATAGCCTTTTTATTAACACTCCCATAACTATCAAAATTAGCACTTTTTAGCATATCATCAAAAAACTGCTGCTTAAGTAGTTGAAAATTTTCTCCGTAGCTACTGCCGACACAAAAGGAGGCAAATGGCCATTTACTAGAGTCTAAATCTTCTCTTGGTTTATCAATATTCCATACACTGAAATAGTGTTTCTCATACTGTTTTTGAATATCATAAAGAGCTATACTCTTACTAAAATTATTTATAAAGTAGCTTACATCTTGCGGTATATTGACCAAATCATATATCTCTACTGCTTCTTTTAAAGTTTTTTGAACTGGTGTATCACAGGAAAGGTTCTCATCAACCTTCTCATCAACCTTAACCAAAATCTCTATCTTAGGAGTTTCAGCAACACTCTTAATCTCACCAGAGCTGCATCCGGCGAAGATGCTTATAAATAAAACTATAAAATAATATTTCAACTAAATACCTTTAATCAACATTTCCAAATCTGCTAACTACTCTTCCTATAACCTCAATCTCTCTTGGATCGAGTGTTTGAGTAGAGTATACCTGATTGTCAGAAATTATATCTATTTTTCCATCTATTCTTTTTTGAACTCTTTTAATGAAGAGTCCGGCTTCTGTTCGTATCGTAAATATACCGCCTCTTTGCAGATCTGTTTTACTTCTATTAATAAAAACTATATCATTGTAGCTAAATGTAGGTTCCATAGAGTCTCCAGAGACATTTATTGCCTCTATATTTCTTAACTCTCCCTCTCCTCCAAGCATCATTGCAAACTCATGCGGAATCTCGATATCCTGTGAATCTTCATACTCTGAATCGGCTCCACCGCCTGCTGAGGCATTTATATCTCTAAAATACCTAACCATAAAAAACTTATTGGTAGACTCTACAAGACTCTCAGGCGATTGGCCGTAGAGTATCCAATTTATAGATATTGATTTTGTTGCGCAAAAATCTAAAAGCTCACCAAAGGGTATCTTGTTTCTTTTTTTCATTGTTGCAAAATTCATCTGAGTAACGCCTAAGATATCAGCAACATCTTTATCGAATATCTTCTTACCGTTAAACTCGCTAGAGATGATACTTTTAATCTCCTCTACTATTTCTAAAAAGTTTTTCATAATCTTTCTCCCCTAGATATATTTACTCAAATATTTCAAATTATAATACTTTTTTGCAATAAAGTCAAAAATTATATGACAAAATGAAATATTATCTGCATAAATATAAATTTTTGCGTACTATTTTGAAATATATAGAAGGATCTAAGATGGTAATTATGGTAAAAAATGCGCAAAGCTTATTAGAAAGATTTGAAGAGAGTATAGAAAAGTGGGCTCAAAAATTTTTTTAAGAGTTTATGCTTGACTCTGCGAGTCAATTAACTTCTGAACCTTGAATGGACTCATTAGAAACTGCATAAGCTTGACTCTGCGAGTCAATTAACTTCTGAACCTTGAATGGACTCATTAGAAATTGCATAAGCTTGACTCTGCGAGTCAATTAACTTCTGAACCTTGAATGGACTCATTAGAAATTGCATAAGCTTGACTCTGCGAGTCAATTAACTTCTGAACCTTGACTAGATTCAGTAGAGCTCTCTATATTTACTTCTTCATTCATTTTTCTATCAGCTTCACGAGCTGCTGATTTATTTTTATGGTAGCCGCCAAAAATAAAAATCATAAAGAGTATAAACAGAACAATCATAGCACTGTCAATAAATAAATTCATATATCTTCCTTCTATTTTACATTAAGATTATCGACAAAATGAACCGTAATTTTGTCTAATAGCATCATAAAGCACTATTCCCGTACTTATAGCCAGGTTTAGGCTTCTTCCATCTTTAGTCATGGGAATAGTAATATTTTGTTCCTTGTAGGAGTTTAGAATATCTTCAGGTATTCCGGCAGTTTCACTTCCGAAAAATATATAGTCACCATCTTTAAACTCTGCCTCAAAATATGGTTTATCTGTTTTTGTAGTCGCAAAATAAGCATTATCTGTAATCTCATTATTTTTAAAAAAATCATCAATAGAGTCCCACACATACAGCTCTAGTTTTTCCCAGTAATCAAGGCCTGCCCGTCTAACAGCCTTCTCATCTATATCAAAAGCTATTGGCTTGATAATATGAAGGGCAGCACCAGCATTAACACACAAGCGCCCTATCGCACCGGTATTATTAGGAATTTGTGGATGAACAAGAACTAAATTAAAAGCCATTATAATACCTCTCAAAAAATAATTTTTTTCTAAAGAAACTTCGCTTTGTAGCTTTAGGGGGTTGTAGGAACAAAGAGTCCCTGACACTGAAATGGGCTCTGCTCATTTTAGTGCATATCATTAAAATATTACAGTCTTGTTAGCATATACAAAGATTCTATCTTCTATGGCTAGTTTTAGAGCTCTTGATAGGACTATTTTTTCAACATCTTTACCTGAACGCTGCATATCTTTCCAGCTATAAGCATGATCTACATGTATAACTTCCTGGGCTATAATCGGACCCTCATCAAGATTGTTATTCACAAAATGTGAGGTTGCACCGATAATTTTAACACCTCTGTCATAAGCTTGTTTATAAGGGTTTGCACCAATAAATGCAGGTAAAAACGAATGGTGAATATTTATAATTTTATCTTCATATACTTCTACAAATCTTGGAGTCAAGATTCTCATATATTTTGCCAAAACAATATAATCAATATCTTTAAACTCTGCCAAACAATCAAGTATTTTGGTTTCATGTTCGGCTCTGTCTATATTTACATGAGAGATAGTTATAAAAGGAATATCAAACTTATCTACAAAAGACTCCAGCTCATCATAGTTAGATATAACTGCTAATATATTTGCTTCAAGCTCTCCAGCCTCATGACGGACAAGAATATCACCGAGTGCATGCATCTCTTTTGTAGCCATAATAACTATATTTTTCTTTTTTGGTTCAATAACTTCAATATTGGCGGTTGAAGGAATTGCATCAGAGATTGACTCTTTTAGTTTATTAAGGTCAATATCACCGTCAACAACACTTCTCATAAAAAACTTATTGTTCTCTTTATCAACAAACTCACTATTTGAGAGTATATTCAACTCATTATTGTAAAAAACAGTAGACACTTTGTAAACTAGCCCTTTTTCGTCATTTGCATCTATAAGTACACGATATCGACTCATTTACTATCTCCTCTCTCTAACTCTTCTACTCTAGAGTCAATAGTCACCAAGACATACTCTAAAAAGTTTAGTGTCATATCAACTTTAGCTTCTATATTTGTATTATTTGGTGCTTGAAAACCCTCAAACAGGACAAGCAGTCTCTCTCTCATTGATGTTAAAAAAATCATCTCACTGCTGAAGTTCTGCTCCTCTTCAACCTCTACTGCTTCTTCAGGTTTAATCTCTTTTTTTGCTTTAGGCTTCAAATCATTTATTGACTTTATATCATGATTAATCGGTTTCACATCTTCCATCTCTGCCAGTGTTGATAGTATTACATCTTTTAATTCCATGACTTCAGTAACCACCTTTCAAATTCATTAAACTCAACCTCTTCTTCCATTTTTAAAAAAAACTCTTTCATCTGAGTATTTACATTTAAAAACTTTTTTCTCATACCAGAGAGTCTTCTTATAGCAATTTTAGCCTCACTGTTTGAAGGGTTTTTTTTTAAAATATCTTTGTAGATATCAAGAGCCTCCTCTTTAAGCCCCTGAAGTTCATAAATATTTGCTAATGTTAGTGTTTTCATTTTGCTGCATAATTAGCAATTATAGAGCCCATCTCACTTGTTGAACAGACCTCTTTAGCATCATACTGAGCCAAATCTTTTGTTCTATAGCCCTCTTTAAGCGCTCTTTTTACAGCAGCGTCTATCTTATCAGCTGCATCATTCTCACCAAGAGCATACCTAAGCATCATTGATGCCGAAGATATAGTAGCAATAGGATTAGCTATACCCTGACCTGCAATATCCGGAGCAGAGCCATGAATAGGCTCATAAACACCAATTTTAGCCCCTACGGATGCAGATGGTAAAAGACCTATAGAGCCAGAGAGCATACTAGCCTCATCACTTAGTATATCACCAAAAATATTACCCGTAAGCATTACATCAAACTGTCTTGGATCACGAATAAGCTGCATAGCAGCATTATCTACATACATGTGACTAAGTTCAACCTCCGGATATTCAGTTGAAACACTCTCAACGACCTCTCTCCAAAGTTGAGATACATCTAAAACATTTGCTTTATCTACAGAGCATACTCTCTTGCTTCTACTCATTGCAATTTTAAATGCCTGATGAGCGATTCTGATTATCTCCTCGCGAGTGTAAACCATAGTATTCCACCCCTTATCCTCATCACGACCCTTTGGCTCACCAAAATAGATTCCGCCTATAAGCTCACGAACAACCATTAAATCAACATCTTTAATAACACTGGGCTTCAAAGATGAAGCATTAATGAGTTCATCATAGACAACAGCTGGACGAAGATTAGCATAGACACCAAGCTCTTTTCTAAACCTTAAAAGTCCACTCTCCGGACGCTTTTGTCTAGGCAGACTATCCCATTTCTCGCCACCTATTGCTCCAAAAAGAACAGCATCACTATTTAATGAAATATTTATAGTCTCTTGAGGAAGGGGATCACCGGTAATATCATAAGCACAACCACCCATTAAAGCCTCTTCGTACTCAAAATCGAAATCACAACATGATGAGACAGAGTCTAGAACCTTTACAGCCTCATCTATTATCTCTGGACCGATTCCGTCACCTTTAATAAGTGCTATTTTATATGTTTTCATTATTTTTTCTCCTCGGATTTCATCTCATTTTGTGCAAAGTTCATAAGTCCGCCTGCATCTATTAGTTCTTGCATAAATGCTGGAATAGGAGTGAAACTGTAACTCTTACCTCTACTCTTATTTGTGACAGTTCCCTTATTCATATCAATACTGATTTCATCACCTTCAGCTATTTCAGCACTCTCTTGAAGTTCAAATATAGGAAGACCCATATTAAATGCATTTCTATAAAATATTCTTGCAAAAGTAGGTGCAATAACCGCAGCAACACCAGCGGCCTTAAGGGCTATAGGAGCGTGCTCACGAGAACTTCCACAACCAAAATTATCACCAGCTACTATAACATCACCTACGCTCATCTTATTTACAAATTCAGGGTCAGCGTCTTCCATGACATGTTTTGCCAACTCTTGTGGTACTGAAGTATTTAAATAACGAGCTGCTATGATTAAGTCTGTATCAATATCTTTACCAAATCTCCAAACTTTACCATCAATATTTGCTTTTTGCATATAAAATCCTAACTATGTTTTGTAATTAATTTTGCGATTATATCTAAAATGAGGTTGTAGTTTTATAAAGCTCAATGAAATAGTTATATTATATGAAAGAAAACAGCTTAATATCAAATAGTATCAAGCTGTTTTTAGGAGTTTACTATCTTTTTAGATTATTTGTAGTTTGTAACATTTCATCACTTGTAGTGATTACTTTTGAGTTAGAGTCATATGCTCTTTGCCCTGTAATAAGATCAGTTAGTTCAACAACAAGTTCAACATTACTAAGCTCGACAAATCCCTGTCTTAAAACACCCAGTCCATCTAAGCCTGGAGTTCCCTCTACAGGTTGTCCTGAACTATCTGTCTCAATATAGAGATTATCTCCCATCGAGTGAAGACCTGCCGGATTTATATAGTTGGTCAATGTAACCTGCCCTATCTGAGTCGCTTGTGTTTGACCTGGTTGAACAACAGTTATCGTTCCGTCTGTACCAATACTGATGTTAGTTGCATCAGGTGGAATAACAACTTCAGGAATTAATTTATATCCGTCACTATTAACAACTGTGCCGTTTTCATCAACTTTAAATGCACCGTTTCTTGAGTAAACCTCAGTCCCATCGGGAAGTTCAAGTTTAAAGAAACCTCTGCCGGTTATCCCTAAATCTAACTGATTGTCAGTCTGCTTTAGACTCCCCTCTGAAAATATTTTATTAATTGCAGTTGGTCTAGCACCAAGTCCAACCTCTATACCTGTGGGACTTTTAGTAACATCACTAGTAGATGTGCCTGCATACTCCATAACCTTGTACATAAGGTCGGCGAACTCTGCACGAGATTTTTTAAAACCTATGGTATTCACATTGGCAATATTATTGGCTGTTGTATCTATCTGTGTCTGCATCCCTAACATTCCTGTTGAGGCAGTATAAAGTGATTGCATCATAACTAATTCCTTAATTTTATTTCATAAAATGAAGCAAACCTTCATTTTTTATTACGGTATCGGAAGTATACCCGCAAGGGGGCACGCTGATTCCGCCACCTACTTCTAACACTAAGTTTTGCTTAGCGCAAAGCTCACGTCACTAGTTCATTTTTATCCCTTTCTAGCGATTTTATTAATAGCGTCGTTATTCATATCATCCATCTGAACACTCATTGCTTTTTGGTACATTCCAACTAAACGATTAGTCTCTATCATCTGTGTCATCATTTTCACGGCATTAACATTACTCTTCTCTACAAAACCTTGAAGCACAGCACCGCTCTCTTCTAGGCTTTCAAATTTAGTGTCTCCATCATATCTATAAAGATTATTGCCCTCTTTTTTAAGAAGTGCCATATTATCAGGCTGTACTACGAACAGTTTGGAGCCTTGTGATAGTCTTACACTGTTTGGTATATTTGTAAACATCTGCCCGTTTTTATCAATTTGAACTATGCTATCCTCTTGGTTAAGTCTGATAGGCTGCTTTGAGTCAAAATAATCATTTGGTAGCACCTCGTAACCACTTTTTGTTACTAACTTGCCTTCATCATCTTTTGTAAATGAGCCATCTCTTGTTAATCTAACTCCCTCTGGAGTCTTAACCAAAAAGAAGAGTCCCTCTCTTGAAAGAGCCATATCTAATGGATTACTACTTTTTTGCATTCTGCCAAGAGAGTAATCAGTGTATGAGTCTACTACTTGTGGAGCTTTTGTCATCGTTCTGTTTAAGAACTGGGCTGCTTCTTTAGTGTGGTTCTCATTAGGTAGTTCATCTCTTGCCTCTTTATATATACGCATAAAGTCGCCAACAACAAGATTGTCCTCCTTAAAGCCGACAGTATTAACATTGGCAAGGTTATTTGCAATAGTGTCAAGACGATTAAACTGAGTAACCATCCCTGCTGCTGAACTATAGTATCCACTCTGCATAAGATCCCTTTTTTAAGATATTTTCAAACTCAAAGCAAAGTATGTTCCAATATTTTATTCAGGAGAACTTAAAACTATTTCGGTATAATCCACCTTTGAAAAATCTTAAACAAATAAGGTGTATCTTATATGACAGCTAAAGAACTCAACAAAGCTATTGAAACATTCTTTTCCATTCAAAAACCGAAAGAGTGTTCAACATACGAATCACTTATTGAACTTTTTGAAAAACAGCCAACAACCGCGCAAGCAAATAATATCTTTAAACTTATATCAAAACATAAGTCTTGCATCTACACATCTTCCGAGCATGCAAAACTTCTTAATGATAAAGAGGCTGATGCAAGAAGAAATGCTCAGAGAAAAATGCTTGAAAATAATGAAACTGATAAATTTGATATATTAAAAGAGCATGAACTTCTAGAGTGGTCCCGTTCTGACTCTCCTGTTCGTATGTATCTTCGTGAAATGGGTCAGATTCCTCTGCTTACCAAAGAAGAAGAGATAGAGATATCCAAAAAAATTGAAAATGGTGAAAGCATTATTATTGATGCGATATGTTCAGTTCCATATTTGATAGATTTTATCTTGGATTACAAAGAGCCTTTAATCAACAGAGAGAGAAGAGTTAAAGAGTTGTTCAAAAGTTTCGAAGATGAAAAAGATGATGACGCCGACGATGCTGAGAACAGTAGTGATGATGATAACGGTAATGATGGCGATAGTGAAAAAACATTGACTGTGAAAGATAAAACCAGAGTTGAAAAAGTAACTATGAGTTTTAAAGCATTAGAAAAAGCAAAAAAAGAGTGGATAAAACTTACTGAAAAAGCGCCTGAGAACTTAGATTCAGATTTAGACTTAGAGGTAGTTCAATACTTTTTAGGTATAACTTATAAAAAACGGGTTTTAAAAGAGAAACTGCTCGATTTAGGACCAACTTCTAAGCTTATAAATGAACTGGTAAAGGCAATGGAGACTGCACTAAAGAGTGATGAAGGCTATGATAGAGAGCTAAAGAGATTGGAGTATAAGCTTCCACTATTTAATGCAACCCTAAAAGCGAACCACAAAGTTTTGGTAAGCAAGATTTGTGAACTAAACAAAGAAGATATCGCAAATATGGTTCCAGAAGCTACTATGGTCAGTACATATATGGAGATTAAAAAACTTGTTCAAACAAAAGAGGCTTCAAAAAATAGTTTTGACATGGAACCGGAAAAACTTTCAGATATTTTAGAACAGATTAAGCGTGGTAAAAATATCTCTGAAATCTCTAAAACAAAAATGGCGAAATCTAACCTTAGACTTGTTGTATCAATTGCTAAAAGATATACAAATCGCGGTCTGCCTTTTCTTGACCTTATTCAAGAGGGTAACATTGGGCTTATGAAAGCGGTTGATAAGTTTGAGTACCAAAAAGGTTATAAGTTCTCAACTTATGCAACATGGTGGATTCGTCAGGCGATATCTCGTGCAATTGCTGACCAAGCTAGAACAATTCGTATTCCAATTCACATGATTGAGACAATCAACAGAATAAATAAAATCATGCGTAAGCACCTGCAAGAGCATGGTAAAGAGCCGGATGTTGATATGATTGCCGAAGAGGTCGGATTATCAGTTGAGAAAGTTAAAAATGTAATCAAAATTACAAAAGAGCCAATAAGTCTTGAAGCTCCTATAGGTAGCGAAGATGATGGACGTTTTGGTGACTTTATAGAAGATAAAACATCTCTCTCTCCTTCCGATGCAATACTAAAAGACGACTTAAGAGTTCAGATTGAAAATGTTTTAGAGCAGTTAAACGAAAGAGAGAAAGCTGTTATCAAACTTCGTTTTGGAATTATGGATGACGAAAGTGACAGAACGCTCGAAGAGATAGGAAAAGAGCTTAGTGTAACTCGTGAGAGAGTTCGTCAAATAGAATCTAGTGCTATTAAAAAGCTTAAGCATCCAAAAGTTGGAAGAAAACTTAAAAATTACATAGAAGAGTAGTTTGGAGTTATGATAACTCCTCTCGCCAAAGGCCAAGCTTTTATTCAATGCTTTGAAATGGCACAGAACAAACGAGTGACAGCATATACTTTGAGCTTCTTCAAAGTATATGGGATAGGATAATAATGACTTTTGAACAACAATGGATAGAGTACGACTATAACCCTTTCGTACTCTTTAACTCTAACGGAAAGGTTATATCACTAAACTCTGAGGCACAGTTTCTGCTAGGTTCTATTACGACAGAGGAGCTTTTTAGTCTTGCGACTACTTATGCAAATGTATCTTTTGGCTTTAAAACAACATTTGTAGAGTTAGATTTTGGTCGTTATAAATTTTTCGCTATTACTATTGGCTATGAAAATGATGAGGAGATAGGTATAAAACTCTACCAAACGCCATCTTTTAAGCTAAATAAACCAAAACCAGTTGGTGAACTGACAAATATATACACTTTAGTTGACTTATGCATATCAACCTACTCAATTAACTCTACAACGATCTTTAAAAAAGATTTTGACCCGACAATACCTGAGATAGTTATTGACTCAAGCAGTTTTATAAAAATACTAAATAAGATATACTCCTGCTATGAGGAAAACTCTCAAATAAATACTAGAATATTTTATAGAGTCGGTGAACATATAAAGTTCGAGGATAAAAAATATAGTATCTTTTCAGTTGAGGTTAATGCTGAGAATATAAATGAGAAGAGAACTAATGAGTTGGAGATATTAACAGCCAATACAAGTTTTTATGTTGACATACAAAAAAAGATAATCATTAATATTCCAATGATTACCTCCTAAAAAGCTATAAATCAGAATATATCTTTAGAGCAAATATATCCAACTACTATTCCTACAAGCAGAGCCGGCAGATATATAGCAATATCTAGCAGTTCGTTGTTCTTGAGTGCAATAAAACCTAAAATCAAAAATATATAAGGTAACAACCTGAAGAGCGAAACAGTCGCTCTTGAACCTTTTTTAATATCTTTTATATTTAAGATTTTTATCTTTTTCTTCTCATCTTTAACAATTGCTTTTAAGTCCAACTCATCTGCGGGAGTTTCATTTATAGGGGTATCGTCATAAAGCTCATATGGATCCTCTATTGTATCAAGGATCTCTCTCTCTTCGCTTATATTTTCTCTCTTAACTTGGGTTTCTATCATTTTTTTATAGGCATAGGTTGAGCCTAAAATAATAAAAAAACTGCTTAAAAATGCAATCTGTAAATTTATGAAAAATTCAAATGATATTAAATATGTTAATATTACAAGTAATTCACTTATAATTAAAATTTTGATAGACTTCATATACTCCGCCTCAAGAAGTTCCTTTTGCGTTTTCACTAGTACTTCTTTTCACCATAGTCCTCTTCGTCATCTTCATCTTCAAGTTGTTTCTTTATGGCGTAACGAGGCTCTTTAGCTAACTCTTCATACTCTTTATACTGTTTTGAGTATGCTTTATAAATATTCATTACTGCTGCTGCAATACCTATAAAAACACCAACCCAAAAAAGCCATCCTATTTCAGTCCATCTACGCAGCAGATAACCAATACCGATGCCCATAATTACTGCCACAACCATAGATATTCCTAAAGAGAGGCTGTCAGCTGCTTCTATAATTGGCTTTATTCTAGGCTTTTTTTCCTCTTTATTGCTCCCAATAAGAGTCTCTGTCTCTTGTGCATTGAGCTTATCAGCCATTTGTTATCGCTTGAAATACTCTTGCACTGGCTTTAATTGTATCTTCAATCATCTCATCGGTAGTTGCAGTTGATATAAATCCTGTCTCATAAAGTGAACATGCAAAATAGAATCCTTCCTTGAGCATTCCAGAATGAAATTTTGCAAAAAGTTCAGCATTTGAACTGCAGGCATCTGAAAAGTTTTTAACCGGGTTTTCATTAAAGAAAAAGCCAAACATACTGCCTCTTGTATCAATCTGCATTGTAATCCCACATGCAGAAGCCTCTTTTTTCATTCCATCTACAAGCCTAACAGCACGTGCATTTAAAACTGACATAACTGAAGCATTATTTTTTAGCTTAGAAATAGCTGCAAGTCCTGCTGCCATTGCAACTGGATTTCCGCTCAGTGTTCCGGCTTGATATACGGGCCCTTCCGGTGAGAGTTTTGCCATTATATCTGCACGGGCTCCAAAGGCACCAACAGGCATACCGCCACCGATAACTTTACCGAGCGTAACAATATCAGGTTTAGTTCCCGTAATAGACTCAGCACCGTTTATTGATGCTCTAAACCCACTCATAACTTCATCAAAAATCAGAAGAGTTCCATTCTCATTACAAATCTTTCTTAATTCATGCAAGAACTCTTTATCTGCAGGAACCAGCCCCATATTTCCTGCAATCGGCTCTATAATTACACAGGCAATATTATTTGAATCCGCAAAACACTTTTTAACACTATCTATGTCGTTATAAGTAGCCAGCAGAGTGTGTTTTGTAAAATCTGCAGGAACACCAGGTGAACTCGGATTACCGAATGTAACTGCGCCACTTCCTGCTTCAACCAAGAGTGAATCACTGTGACCATGATAACAGCCGGTAAACTTTACTATATCATCACGTCCTGTAAAACCGCGAGCTAAACGAATTGCACTCATTACCGCTTCTGTTCCGCTGCTTACGAATCTAATCTTATCTATAGAGTCAAACATAGATATTACAAGCTGTGCCAATTCACTCTCTGCTTCCGTTGGTGCACCAAAACTAAGACCGTGTTTAACGGCCTCTATAACAGCACTCTCAATAGCTTCATCTCTATGCCCGAATATCAGCGGACCCCAACTCTGTACAAAATCAACATATCTGTTTCCGTCAATATCTTTTAAATATGCACCCTCACCTTCTGAAATAAACAGTGGTGAACCTCCAACGCTACTAAATGCTCTAACTGGAGAGTTGACCCCTCCCGGAATTAAATTTTGTGCTTGTTTAAAAGCTTTTAGCGAACCCTCTGTACTCATAAATGACCTTAATAATTTTTTTCTAAAGAAACTCAATTTTGTTTCGTTTTGTAATTATAGCTAATAAGTATTAATCTATATTAGTTATAATAATTCAAATATATTTAAATAAATGGAATCTTTTGAATCGTTCATATTTTGCCCTCTTTGTAGCACTTTTAATCCACTTTACTCTCTTGCTAATAATTTGGCTCTTTGGAGCAATTACCCCAGATATCAAAAAGCCTGTAAAACCCAAAGAACATAAAATAAAGGTCTCCCTAAAGGAGATGCCGAAAAAATTTAAAGATTCTGGGCAAAGAAAAAAAACACTAAAACAGCCACAGAAGATAGCACCGCCTATGCCAAAGGGAAAGCAGCTAAAACAGATAGAAAAAACTCTAAAACGAAAGAGTGTTAAAAAACCATATATTAAGTATAATACAAAAAAGATAAAAAAAACTGCAGCAGTTAAAAAAAAGATTATCAAACCTGATGTTAAACAGATAGAAGAAGTGCCAATACTCAGAGATAAACCAATAAATCTTCCAAAACCAAAGCCTAAACCACCGCAAAAACCAAAAATTGCACTGATTCCGCCATCTAAACCGTATATCTCACTGCCTAAAAAAGAGGATAATAAGAAATATGACTCTTATGCTTGGCTCTCAGAGGACAAATCAGTAGAAGAAGTTAAAGAGGATAAAAAGAGAGTAGCAAAAGGCACTAATATTAATAGTAATATAAAAGAGCTTTATGGAGATGAATTTGGCAAACTTAGCCCCTCTCAGCAAAAATATATACTTGATAATCAAGAGATTATGAGAAGAATAACACAGCAGGTATTAAATAGAGTTGCTAGGGTAAACCTAACAAAAGATTTGAATATTAACAGAGTAAATGTAATAGAGTTCTATCTCCACCCAAATGGAGATATGACCAACTTTAAGTTTCTTAAACTCAGCGGCTATTATATACTTGATGATACGACAAAGGAGACGATTGAGTATGCTTATAGCAGATACCCAAGACCAAAAGAGAAAACTTTAATCAGATATAATGTGTTCTACAACTTAGCTCATTACTAATTGATAAAATCATATAGTTTATTATTGCTCTTATCGTTTATATCTTCAATGTACTCTTCAGATAGACTGTATTTAATCAATGGATACTCTTTAAACATAGAGAAACTTTTAATATTCTCTTCAATACTATCAAGTTTTTTTTCACTTAAAACAATGAAATCATCGCCTTCAACCCTAAAGACAATTGAATCGCTGCTTATACGATCTAAAAATTTTGAAAAATCTATTAAAAATTCATCTCCTTTTGCCCATCCAAACTCTCTGTTATAGTGTGAAAAATTATGTAGTTGAAGGTTATACAGATATATGGAGCTTGAGCTAATATAATATCTAAGAATAAGTGGTAAATACTCTAAAACAAATAGATTTGTAAGCCTATCCTTGTAAAAATATGAGAACCTCTGTTCTTCAATTGATGTTTTAGGCAGTTGAGAGATATTAACATCTATCTCAATACCCCCTAAAACTCTTAATGCTGCACTTACAACCTCAGGATGATAGTGCTTGGCACTCAGCTCTTCTAGTTCATTTAACGCCGTTTGTATACTTTTTTTCGGCTTATAAATTCTATCGGTAGTCATAGCATCAAAAGAGTCAGCAAGTATCATAATTCTACTCAAAGGCTGTATCTCATCACCTCGTAGTCCTCTTGGATAACCTGTTCCATCAAATTTTTCATGATGCTCTCTCATTATTTCTGCTATTATTTTATGTTGGTCTAGTTTAATCAACATCTCGTAACCGGTATTTAGATGATCTTGTATGAGTTTATACTCTGTTTCATTTAATTGATTCGGTTTTAGCAGTATACTGTCAGGAGTTGAAATCTTACCGATATCATGCAGCCATGCAGCCTTTTTTAGTATCTCAACATCTTTATCACCATAGCCCATCTCTTTTGCTATCAAGACACAATAGTTGGCAACCCTTTTCGTATGTCCTGCCGTATATGAATCACGAGACTCTATCATATCAATCATAGAGTGAATTATCTGCTCTTGATTTTTAAGTTTCTCCTCTTCTAAGAATAAAATTTTGTTTTGATAAGTTTTATCTCTAAATACTGTTACTGTACCGACTATGTCACTCTTTACATAGAGGGGTTTAGAGACTATAGAAACAGGGATAAAACTACCATTTTTTTTAATTAAATACTCTGAGTCTTCTCTGTAAACTTCTCCATTTAGTATGGACTTATGTACATTGCAGTCTTTAGATAAAATTGGCTTGTTCTCAATATCTTTATAGTGGATGTAATCATGAATCTCTTTATCAATCAACTCACTATACTCATACCCAAGTATTCTAAGTGCTTCTTCATTAATAAATGTTGTTTTATTATTAGTGTCAAGAGTATAAATACCATCACCTATACTCTGTGCTATATCATAAAATCTTTTTTCACTTTGAAGGAGTCTGTTATTTTGATCAAACAGCTTAAGATAGAGTGTTATCTTATTTAATAGTTGATTATCGTCAATTGGTTTGGTTAGATAATCAACAGCACCTATCTCAAAGCCTTCTCTTACAAACTCATCACTCTTAAATACAGCAGTTACAAAAATTATCGGTATATCTTTTGTCTTCTTATTTGATTTTATCATTTTTGCTAATTCAAAACCGTTGATATCAGGCATTTGAACATCTAAGAGTATTAAATCAATTTTTGTGGTGAGTAAAACATCCAATGCATTTTTTGCATCCACGGCTTCAATGCTCTTTATATTATCAATAGTGCCCAGTAGAGCATTTAGGGTAAAAAGGTTGTTTTTATTGTCATCTACACACAGTATGCTGTATGTGTGTTCTATCTCTTTTATCATAATATATATTTCTCAATCATAGCTCTTTAGGTGACCTTTTTAAATATTTTACAATTATCTTCATATTTCTCAAATTTTGCAAGAAGCGAGTTGTGAATTGTCTCACTTTCACCTAAAACTAAATATCCGCCAAACTTCAGTGAGTCATAAAATAGCTTAAATACGATTCGTTGCAAATTGTCATTAAAATATATTAACACATTCTTACATATAATAATATCAAATTCATTAAAAGAGCTGTCTGACACTAAATTATGTTGAAAAAAAAGGACTTTCTCTCTAATCTTCTCATTAACCACTACAAAATTATCATTTTTCACAATATAATTATCTAAATCATCTTCCAAACCTATAGCATTAAAGTTCGCCTTTGCAGTTTCATACGCTTTATTTGAGTAAACTCCATTTTTGGCGTCTTCTAATATTACGCTATTAAAGTCAGTCGCATACATAATACTTTTATTAAACATACCGAGCGCATCAAGAATAATTGCAATAGAGTAAGCTTCTTCACCGCTGCTGCATCCTGCACTCCATAACTTAATGTTGTGAGATTTTTTATACTGTTTATTTAAAAAGTTAATACTATTTTCAAATGAAACCGGATTTCTAAAAAACTCAGTTACATTAATTGAGACTGAGAGGAAAAACTCCTTAAAAGCAGCCCTATTAAAAAGTATAAGAGCAATGCCGTCTTTGAACTCTTTAATCTCATTTTTAATCATAAAGACCTCCAAGCGTCTCAAAATCATATCATGATGATAGAGTCTAAAATCATAATTATACTTTTGAGATATCATCTCAAGAAGGAAGCTAAGATAAAACTCTTTACTCCCTTTAGTATTTAAAAAATTAATATAATCTATTATGTTTTTTTGGTCAAATATATAGTCATGAACACCTATAGAGTAAGCGTTGGCAACCATGCTTTTTGCCTCACATTCATCTTTGTCCTGTATTATCAGCGTTGAGTTATTACTCTTTAAAAGCTCAAGTTTGTCTACACCGTCTTTTGCATGTCCACACTCTTGCACGACCAACAGAGACTCTCTATAGTATGATGAGAATGATTCATAACTAACCGATATAGATGGTCTAGAAAAATTGTGACTCTCCTCATTACTAAGGACAAAACAGGACTCTTTTACTTTTAAATGTCTATCTTTGGGAGCTAAATAGATTACACCTTTTTTTATTTTTTTGCCCTCCTCTGCATAAACAACTTTATGCTTTGTATATTGTTTTAAAACTTCATCGAACATGCCGGTTCTATCACTCTCAATATGCTGAACAACAACAAGAGCTAAATTCTCAAGAGAGATATTTGAGACAATATTTATTATCTTGGCTGATGAGTCGGCACTACCGCCTATAAGAACTACTTCAATATCTCTGGTATTTAGTATATTGTCTTTTAAAAGAGATATAAATATTACTTTAAAACCAAATTTATGAAGATATCTGGTCAATTTGCTTTTATGAGTGATTATTGAGATGTTCTTTTTTTTAACATGTATCTCTTCATGTAGCAAAATCACTATATCATAATTGATATTGTATAAGCTGCCAAACTCAAGCACCCATTTCTTATACTCTAAAGAGAATATCTCCTTAAGCTGTCTGATATCATTATCTTTAATCGGAGGGTTTAATACAACTCTACATGTATTATACTCCTCAAATATCTTAAGCATCTACTTAATCCAAGCCTTTATCATAGATATAAGAGAATCATGATCTATTGGTTTTGATAGGTAATCGTTTGCTCCGGCATCTAGACAACTCTGTTTATCCTCAGGCATAGTTTTGGCGGTAATTGCAATAATTGGCAGCTTTTTAAACTTCTCTTGTAATCGAATACTTTTAATAGCACTTAGACCATCCATAACCGGCATCATGATATCCATTAAAACAAGATCTATTCTCTCCTCACGCTCTAGAACCTCTATTGCCTCTTTTCCATTAAAAGCGCTACTAACTTCAGCATTCAAGTTTTCTAAAATAGAGCTCAGTGTAAATATATTTCTGCTGTCATCATCAACTATCAAAATATTTTTATTACTTAGCTCATTTGGCGTAAATGAGAGTTCCTCGATTTCAGAACTCATAGATATTGGATCAACAAAGATATCTTTGTATTTGTTCTCATTCAGAGGCTCAGACTCTGTAAACACGCACTCTAATGGAAGTGTAATAGTAAAGGTCGTCCCCTCTCCTACGCTACTGTGAACTTTTATACTACCCTGAATCAGCTCAGTCATAGTCTTACTGATTGATAAACCAAGTCCTGTACCGCCAAATTCTCTGCTAATAGAGCCGTCTACCTGTTGAAATGCAGAAAAAATCTTATCTAGTTTACCACTCTCAATACCTATACCTGTATCCTTAACACTAATTGTTATATCTTTATCAGTTGAGTTTACATCAAGCGTAACACTACCCTTTTTTGTAAATTTAAAAGCGTTAGATAAAAGATTTTTAAGCACTTGAGATAACTTGGTTTTATCAGTAACAAAGCTATTGTTAAAGTTATCATTAATAATAAATTTTATCCCCTTTTCATTGGCAACAGGATCAAATAGATCTTTAATGTCCTCTACTATTTCATTTGATTCTACCGAGCTACAATCCACTTCCATTTTTCCAGATTCCACTTTGCTTAAATCTAAAATATCATTAATCAGCAGTAAGAGATTATTCCCTGCCTTATTTATAACAGATGCTTTTTTCACACTATCTTCATCTAATTTATCACTGCTATTCATAAATAAAAGTTTTGATAAAAGTATTATTGAGTTTAGTGGAGTACGTAGTTCATGAGACATGTTTGCTAAAAACTCACTCTTATACTTTGAAGCTTTTTCAAGCTCATCTGCTCTTTTATCTATCTCTTTCTTAGCTAATGCCAAGTGATTATTCTTATCCTTAAGCTCCCCAGACTGAACTGTAAGCTGCTGCTGCTGCTCTTCCATCTGAACATTTGACTCCTGCAGCTCTTCACTTTGAATCTGCAACTCTTCTAAAGCCTGCTGTGACTTTTCAAGAAGCTCTTTAATATGCAAATTCTGAATTGAAGTATAGAGTTCTATAGCAAAAATTGAAGCAATTTCATCTAAGTAGGTCTTATTTGAAGGTGTAAACTCATTAAAACTCATTATCTCTGCAACCCCAAGAAGCTCATCTTCATGAATAAGGGGGAGGAGGTAAATATGTTTAGGTTTTGAGAGTGTCGTGCCACTCTTTACCTGATACTCATCCTCTTGTATATTATGTAGTAAAATAGCTTTTTTCTCTAGTGCTACTTGACCTATAACACCCTCACCAAGTTTGAACTTGCTAAATATATTATTAGAATCATTAAACGCAAAAGATGCTATTAGGTTTAACTCACCCTTCTCTTTATCAAAACTATAAACGACTCCACTGCTTCCATTTACATAGCGACTACAGAGTGAAATAGCTTTATTTGCCAATAGCGCAGTATCATTTATACCGACTAATTTATCACTAAAGTCTCTAATTCCATCATTTAAATAGATCTCATTACTGTTTTTAACACTGTTAGCCCTAAGAATATCGGTCATTATCCCTAGTGCCAAGCCTAATTCATCACTATCTGATTTGACTTCTATTCTACTAGAGAGATCATCTTTTGATATAGCATTTGCCTGTTTTAAAATTGTTCTCAAGTACTTAATCATCTGAAATATTGCATGTCCGAGTCTATCGTCACTACTTTTAGCCTTATGTCTTACATTTAAGTTACCGTTTGAGATTGATTCTGCTATATTTGTAATATCTTTTAGGTACTCAACCATATCAACAAGTGCAATTCCAAGTGCATCATCACTCCCCTTTGCCAATATATGTACATCATAGGCTCCAACAGAGAGATCTCTAGCAAGTGCTGCTATCTCTTTTAATCTTTTTGTCATATCCTGTATAGCAAGTCCCAGCTTGTCATCTCTGCTAAGGAGTTGTATCTCTTTTGTAAAATCACCATTTGCTACTGAGTTAGCCTGCTTTATCGTAGTCTCAATAGCATCAACAACTATTCTTGTTGAGTTAACGATTTGACCTATCTCATCATCATATTCATACTCTATATTTTCGCGTTTAATCTCACCTCTTGATAGAGCGTTTAGTTGCTTTGTTACTTGGGTCAACGGAAAGGTTAACTGATCTATAAAAAATCTAATCATAAAAAAACTGAAAATTAAAACGAATATTATTATGGACGCAAAAACGGTTGTAAAATTATCTAGCTTTGATAGAGCAACTGAGGTATCAACTATTGAGACTACATACCAATAATTGTTGTTCTTGTCCTGATGAAGAGAGTGGACTCTGCTGTATGAGTATATTTTGTCATTCTCTATAAATGCACCACTCTCTTTATCTCTGTCTTTTAACTTATCATTCATATTAAAGTGCTCTTTATTGAAGGTTATTCCATGCGATAACTGTGTATTCCAAAGTTTTTTACTATTCTTGTTATATAGATAATCTCCATTTGCATCCACTAAAAAATACTCTATTTTATTTTCGTTATCTTCAACTGTTGATTTTCTAAAAATATCTAAAACAGTATCTGCGTAAATATTCCCAACAAATATTCCTGTGACTTCGTGATTAGAGTTTATTATAGGTGTGGAGTATCTTATTACCGGAACATGCGGCTTTTCTATTTGTGAGTTTTCAATATTTAAGTTCATATGTGATACAAAAAATTTATTTTTTTCTAATTTTTTAGTAATCTCGACATAATCTCTGCCCTGTTTATTTTGCAGAAATTCATCTGAGAGTATGTGTGCCTTATTGGTTTTTTTGTCGTATCGTGCAGATATTATCTCATTGCCGTCGATATCTATAATACGAGCTTTAAAAAAGTTCTCTTTTTTTTCTAGAAAATCAATAAGTGCATTTGAAAACAGCTCTTTCCACTCCTTGGTTTTTCTTTTCTCATTCATTTTTTCCCATATAATAAACTGTTTTAGAGAGTGAACTTCCGTAAGGTATAAAATATCTTTTGGTACTGCATTAAGAGCACCCTCTATCTCCATATTTATAGCATTTGTTTTTTGATTACTTACATCTAACGCAGAGTTAATATAGGCTTCTGAGGATGTTGTATAACCATACCAGCCTACCAAACTGATGGCCATAACCATAACAGAAACAAATATAGAAAATATTTTATTTTTTAGTGACATATTTAGATTCATTCTCTTCGTTCCTCTAGAGTAGTAATAAGTTTTAATTTTCTTAAACACCAGCTCATAAGTTGGTTTACTTCTACAGAAGTCTTTCCGTAGTATTTATGAGATGAAGGCGTTACATAGTCACTTAAACCAATATATGCTTTAATTGGTTGAAGTTCGGCAATTATCATTTGAGTAAGAGCAAAGACATCACTTGGTGTCGCTTTATCTGTTTTAAACTCAGAAAAATCAACAAAATCAATTCCAGCCTTTATGTGCAGCTGTTTTATTATATCTAGCATCTGCTTTGCTATATTAAATGTATCTGTTGGTGTTGAGTCTTGATTTATCTTATATGGAATTGTTTTATCTTCTATGTTCAAATGTTGCAGAATAGTTGTCAAGTCATCATAGAGTCTGATATTTTCTGCAAATACGTTAGATGGCGTAAAAACACCTTGGTTTAACTCGTCTAATGCCTCAGAAATATGACTTAACAGATAAAATACGTCTGCAGATGTTTTTCCCTTAAAGGTTTTTAACTTAAATATTGGACTCTTTATACTCATTCTGGTTTTAAAAATTTGAAGCTCTGTTAATACTCTTTGTGTCTGCTCATAGACTAGTTCTGAACTCATATTTAAAACAGCCTCAATATTGACCGGCTCAATCATAGCCAGTTTATATTTATTTCTAAGCAGGTTTATCTTTACCATTATCTCATAAGTTTTTTGCCAGCTGTTTCTTGGTTTTGTCTGTGATGTAAGCATAATATTTTTAACAATTGTCTTATTATCATGTGCGTGTTGTATATTATAATATTTCAATAAAAATATTATCTCTTCATCAATTAAAACACTTTGTGCGTAGACTTCGTTTGGTGTGATTGTGATATTGTTTTTTGCAGACAGACTTAAAGATAGAAGGAGTATAGAAAAAAATATTTTCATTAAATTCCTTTTGTTTAATTTTTTATTTATTTTATTTTACATGCTTATTTGTTAAAATATAGTTAAGTTTAAGAATTTAACACCGATGAGAACTATTTTGATAAAAGTGCAAGAGCTCCTTTATATATAGGTTCATCTATAAATCCAAACTCATCATCCTCAAAACCTGTTATACCCTGCTCTTTATGTAATTCAAAAAGTTTAACTATGGTTTTTGCTCTTATAATTTGACTCTGTTCATCTACGAATTTTTTGTCTACAAGCTGCGCCTGTTTAGGAGATATACACCCTTTTGAATCATAACCCATACTCTTTTCCAAAGATATCCACATATCAAACTCTTCAAGATTTTTAAAATCTTGGTATACAAAAGAGACAGGTTTAACACCTATACTTTTACAAGTAATTAAAAAATGCGACAGTATGTAGAGCATTGTCGGATTATCTCTATTAATCAGAGCTTGTGAAAGTTTCATATCTGCAAAAAGATCTAAAATACCAAGATAAAAGGTAGTGACTTTTTTATCGACTTTAAGAAGTGATATAATATTCCAAGACTCCCTCGTCTCAATTGAAAGATGAAGCTCTGTTGTCTCATCAAGAAGTGCACAAACCGACTCTACCTCTTGCTGGTTTCTTATTTTTGGAACTCTTATAGCATCAGGCATAAATTGATTTAGATAGGTTATCTCCTCAAATCCACCCTCATCAAGAGCATTAACTCTAACTATCAGCTTTTTATCGCATGTTTTGTGCTTAGATAGAAATATGGCGCATAAAACGAGTGCAAATGGCTTATCTTCGACACTGACACCATCTTCAAGATTTAATATAATAGAGTCAGCCTCAATCGATTCTATTTTTGATAGATGCTTTAAGTTATTACAAGAGAGCATTAAAACTGAACGAAAATCTCCTCTTCTGTTTACTCTCCTGTGTGTCGGTGTTGCAAGTGCATCGAGTGCGCTTAAATCTCTATTTTCATAGGCAGTTTGTATTTGAGCTAAATTATTTAACATTTGAGATGCTCTCTCTCTTTTTTTCTTGAAGATAAAAATATAGTGCTTTTATCTCTTTTTTTGTTAAAAAATACCTTGGCATACCATTTTTTCTAATGTTAAGAGCTCTATAAAATTTGTCAAAATTCATGCTGTTTATAATTGGTCCCCTAAAACTTTTTTCTTCTTTCTTATCAATATATTTAGCAATTAACCTGCCCTCTCCGCTCTTGCCATGACAGTTGTTACACCCTATGCCTCTAGGATTTTTATATAGTGATGAAGCATACTCCATAGGCGTGATAAAGTTGGTTTTGGCAAACAGCAAAAATGGCAATAATATAAATAATATGTATCTCATAAAGCGACCCTTTAATATATAACGGTATAATAACAAAAAAATTCTTGAAGCCTCTGATATAATTGCTCAGAGTCTTAAAATATGAGGTTTAAATGCAACTTCTTGATGGTAAAGCACTCTCAACAAAAATAGAAACAGATGTAACTAACAAAGTTAAAGATTTTAAAAACTCAACAGGCTCAGTACCGGGACTTGCAGTGATTCTGGTCGGACAAGACCCTGCGAGTGCCGCTTATGTCAATATGAAGAAAAAAGCTTGTGACAGAGTCGGGTTTTATTCCGTAACGCATGAGATGCCTGCGGATATCTCTCAAGATGCGATAGAGAACACTATCGCTATGATGAATAACAATCCTAACATTGACGGTATCTTGATTCAACTGCCGCTTCCTTCCCAAATAGATACTACAAAAATACTCGAACTAGTAGAACCAAGCAAAGATGTGGATGGTTTTCACCCATATAATGTCGGTCGTTTAACAACAGGGCTTGACGGCTTTGTACCATGTACTCCACTTGGGGTCATGAACCTTTTACAAGAGTATAGAATAGATCTAAAAGGTAAGAACTGCGTAGTTGTTGGAGCATCAAACATAGTTGGAAAACCAATGGCTTCACTACTTTTAAATGCCAATGCGACCGTTGAGATATGTCATATATTTACGGATGACTTAAAAAAGCATACACTCAATGCTGATATACTTTTAGTTGGAGTCGGAGTAATCAATCTTATAAAAGAAGATATGGTAAAAGATGATGTGATAATTATCGATATTGGAATAAATAGAGCTGAGAGCGGTAAGCTAGTCGGTGATGTTGACTTTGAAAATGTTAGTAAGAAGTGTTCATATATAACTCCTGTCCCAGGCGGTGTGGGTCCAATGACTATTGCTATGCTGCTTAGCAATACCCTAAAAGCTGCAGTAGCACATGCAGACGAAAGAGAGTAGATGAAAGAACTTTTACATAAAACATACAGATTTTCAAACTCATGGCTAGGAACTATTTTGATAGTTCTCTTTGTTATATTTTTTATTGCTCAAGCATTCAGGATTCCAAGCGGTTCCATGAAAGATTCGCTGTTAATCGGTGACCATCTTTTTGCAAAAAAATTTGCATACGGAATTCCTATGCCACATATTCCATTTTTAGAGGCATCAATTATGCCCTGGAGCGATAGACTTCGCCTTATGGATGGTGACAGACCTGAGCGTGGAGACATCGTTATATTTAGGTACCCAGGTAATATTAAACAGCATTTTGTAAAAAGATGTGTGGCTCTTCCAGGTGATGAACTTTTTGTATCAAATAAAAACCTCTATATTCATCACAGTGAAGGTGATGAGTGGATTAAAAATAATTTTAAAGGATATGAAATCATTGTTTTCGCAGGAAAACTTTGGGTTAAAAACCCATATAAAAAGATGCACCCCGGTATTCACCATGATAGTAAAATTGTTAATAATGGGCGCTACCCTGTACAGATATTCAACTTTGCTCCTATTAAAATTTCCAAGGACAACTACTTTATGATGGGTGATAATCGTGACCACTCAAATGATAGCCGTTTTTGGGGAGCGGTTCCTTATGAGAATATAGAGGGGACTCCATGGTTTGTCTATTTTAGCATAGATGACAACTGGGAAATTAGATGGAACAGACTTGGTAAAACACCGACAGACTTAGAATCTCCTATTCACCTGAAAAAGGCTGTAGCTGATAGAATAAAACATGATAAAGATGATCATGGAATCTATTGATTTACTTAAAATTTTAGCAGCTGTTCTAGCTTTAGCAGTAGCCATTATCGGGCATGAGATAATGCATGGACTTGTTGCCTACATATATGGAGATACAACTGCCAAAAATGCCGGCAGACTCTCTATAAATCCAATTCCGCATATAGATTTAATAGGTACTATAATTGTTCCCGCGACTATGTACTTTCTTCCTATGCTTTTAGGCGGAGATAGCGGATTTTTATTTGGCTGGGCTAAACCGGTGCCTATAAATATGGCAACGGTGATTAGAAGGGCCGGATATAATGGTGCAATGCAGGTTGATCTAGCCGGTATAGTCTATAATTTCACTCTAGCCGCCTTTGCTTCAATAGCCATAGTTTATATGAGTCAGCCAACTAGTGCTGATAATCTGTTTTATATATTTGCTTATCTCTTTGTATTTCAGCTGCTTATCATAAATGTTGTCTTAGGTGTTTTTAATATTTTACCAATACCTCAGTTTGATGGTGCTCACTTCATTATGCATCTATCATTGAAATATAAAATAAACTCTATAGCCGAATTCTTTTATAAAAATGAAAAGTATGGAATAATTGTAGTTTTAATAATTCTTATGACACCGTTAAAGAACTATTTATTACTAATACCAGTGCAGACAATTTTAAATCTGCTCTTATCCTAAAAGGGGAAATATGAAGTTTTATATCGCTACAGATCATGCAGGAATTGATCTTAAAGATTATACAGTTGAGCTATTAAAAGATAAAGGTCATGAAGTTGTAGATTTAGGACCGTTTTCAAAAGAGAGGGTTGATTATCCGGATTATGCTACCAAAGTCTCCAAAGCTGTTTTGGAAGATTCTGATTCTCAAGGTATTCTTATCTGCGGTTCCGGTATTGGCATGAGTATGGCAGCTAACAGATATACGGGAATACGTGCAGCACTTTGTCATGATGCTTATACTGCAACTGTTGCCCGTGGACATAACGATGCAAATGTGTTATGTTTTGGCGAAAGAATTATAGGTAAGGGTGTGGCTGAATCCATTCTTGATGCTTGGATAGATGGTGGTTTTGATGGTGGTCGTCACACCGGACGTGTAGCAAAGATTGAAGCGATAAACTCTTAAAACAATAAAAAGGAAAGCTTATGTTCTGGGAATGGTCACTGTTAACAATACTATCTATCTTATCCATCTATCTATTCGTTAAGATGTTTTACTTTAAGAGTATTACAAATAAAGAGCAACGAAGCAATGACCTAATGAAACTAACTCTTCAAGAGGCAGAGATTCTTATTAGAAAATATCAAATCCAACTACAGCGTGCCCTTGGAAATGTTGATATCTTGAGCGATGAGTTGACAAAACTAAGGAATGAGCTTAAGGTACTAAAACAGAGAAACTCTAAACATAGGCAAGAGATAGACCGCCTAAATAACAAAATAAAAGCCCTAGAGGGTCGTATAGACGCTCTACTATAAGGAATACAATATGAGACTAAGTAATTTAGAACGACAAATCATAGAAAACTCCATAAGAGATATAGAAGATTTTCCACAACAAGGCATTGTATTTAAAGATATCACAACTCTCTTAAATGATAAAGAGGCTTATAGTGTGCTTATGAACCATCTCTATCAAAGGTACAAAGGTTATAACTTGGATTACATTGCCGGTGTAGATGCCAGAGGCTTTATTTTTGGTGCTGCACTTGCTCAAATGCTTGGACTTGGTTTTGTGCCTATTCGTAAAAAAGGGAAGCTTCCATACACAACTATCAGTGAGAAGTATTCACTAGAGTACGGGGTGGATGAAGTAGAGGTTCACATAGATGCTTTTAGCGCAACTCCTGATGCGAAGGTACTTATGATTGATGATTTAATCGCTACCGGCGGCACAGCAAATGCATGTGCAAAACTAATAAATCAAGCCGGTGCAAATTGTGTGGAGGCTTGTTTTATTATTGCACTAGACTTCCTTGATGGACAAAAAAATTTAAAAGAGACGACTAATGTCTACTCTTTAATAGAGGTTAATTAATGTATATCCCTTCTGCTTCAAAATTTGATCCGGATGAAAACGGACACTTTGGTGAATTTAGTGACGAGAGTGTGGCATTTGGCGGCAGATATGTCCCTGAAACCTTGATGCCGGCACTACTTGAACTAAAAAAAGAGTATGAGAAAATTCGCTTTGATAAAGATTTTTGGGGAGAGGTTGATTACTATCTAAAAGATTATGTCGGTCGCCCTTCTCCGTTATACTTTGCCGAGAACATCTCAAAAGAGCTTGGTGCAAAAATTTATCTTAAAAGAGAAGATTTAAACCATACCGGAGCGCACAAAGTTAATAATGTTATCGCACAGGGCTTAATGGCAAAAAGATTGGGTCATAAAAAAATCATAGCTGAAACCGGAGCTGGACAACATGGTGTTGCAACTGCAACTATCTGTGCCCTTTTAGATTTAGAGTGCGAAATCTTTATGGGTGCTAAAGATGTCGCCAGACAGGAGCTTAATGTTTTTCGCATGAAGCTTCTCGGTGCAAAAGTAAACTCTGTTGAGAGTGGTTCACGCACTCTTAAAGATGCGATGAATGAAGCAATTCGTCACTGGGTCACAAATGCTAGAGATACTTTTTACATTATAGGAACAATTGCCGGTCCTCACCCATACCCGATGATGGTCAGAGATTTTCAAGCTATCATAGGTTACGAAGCAAGGGCTCAAATTTTAGAAAAAGAGAATCGTTTACCAGACCATGTAATAGCGTGTATCGGTGGCGGTAGTAATGCTATCGGAGTGTTTCAGCACTTCTTAGAAGATAAAGAGGTTGAGTGTATCGGTATTGAAGCCGGCGGACATGGTATAGATTCCGGCGAGCATGGATGTTCTTTAAATCAAGGACGCCCAGGAGTTTTACATGGTCAAATGAGCTATCTGCTTCAAGATGACGATGGTCAGGTTTTAGAGGCTCACTCTATCTCAGCAGGGCTTGATTACCCTGGGATAGGACCTGAACATGCCTTTCACAAAGATAATAAATCTGTAAGTTATGATTATATAACAGATAAAGAAGCACTGGATGCCTTCGTTTGGCTATCAAAAAAAGAGGGCATAATTCCTGCTCTTGAGAGTGCTCATGCTGTTGCATATCTAAAGAAACTGCCAAATATAAAAGATAAACTCATCATTGTAAACCTATCCGGTCGCGGTGACAAAGATATGATTCAAGCAAAAGATTTACTAAACTTCGACTAAGCCTCCAAAGTTCAATTGTCTTATATTTAAAATACTTATGTTACTATAGTGTATACAAAATATAGGATGTTATAAAATGATAGTAAATATTTTAATTATAGACAGTGTCCCAGCTACTCTTTTATATACCGAATCTCTAATTAAAGATTTTAACTCCTCTTTGCATATCAATGTTTTAAAAGCTTCAAGCTCCAAGGAAGCAATTGGGATTGCTGAAGATAAATATATTCACTTAATTATTTTAGATACTAAAATAGACGATGCAGATAGTTTTGAGTTAGCTACTCAACTGCAAAAGTTTAGCAAGAAGAGAGAGACTCCTATAATATTTTTGACAGAAACATTTAATCCCGAAAACTTCATAGATAACGGCTATAAAGCAGCCACTTTTGATTACTTTACAAAACCTTTAGAGAGATACCAGTTTTTAAGTAAAATAAGTCTCTATTTAAAACTATATATAAATAAAAAAGAGTTGTTCGAATATAAAAAAGCTATTGACTACTCAACCATTGTTTCTAAAGCCAATTTAAAGGGTATTATCACTTATGTAAATGATAAGTTTTGTGAGATATCCGGATATACTCAAGAAGAGCTAATCGGTAAGCCACATAATATTATTAGATCTCCAAATATGCCAAAAGAAACCTTTGCCAACTTATGGGCAACAATACAATCTAAACAGTATTGGGAAGGCATTGTAGAAAATCGTGCAAAAAATGGAAGTAGCTACTTTGTAAAAGCATCTGTTACACCAATATTAGATGAAAAAAATGAGATTGTTGAGTATATAAGTATAAGAGAAGATATTACTGAGTTAAAAACACTTCAGTTAGATGAACTAAATTCAAGTATAGATAGGGCATTGAAGATAAATTTTCAAGAGACTGTTGACTTCATTCCACTGCCTACTGCCATAGTAGACAAGAGCTCACAAATACAATTTTCAAACAATCTATTTAATGAGATATTTGGCTTTTTAGAGCAAAGAGCTTTAGACAGCTGTTTCATTCCACAAGATGACTATATATATAGTGATAATATATTTGACTGGAAAGATATAGTGCTGAACTCTGAGTACCAAACAAAAGTATTAATAAATATATTCGGTGAAAAAAAAATATTCTATGTAGATGTCAAAAGGATAGATATAGACAACTTGTTCACTGTATGTTTTCATTGTGTTGAATAAACTATATAGGAAAGGTATATAATATGATTTATACACTAAAGACTATGCAAGTTTACAGTTGTGTATCCTCTATAAAAATAGTAGATAATAAAATATATACACTCAATACCGGAAATGTACTTAATATATTCTCAAAAAAAAGCTTTGCTGAACTTGCAAAGCACATACTGATTCAAGACTCTTCTCAGAGACATTTATATGACAAAACATATGCAATAAGCAGTAATATGTACTTTTATGCATCAAAATACAGTGATAAAGGTGGATCTCTCTTTTTACTTAAGGATGATAAAATCATTGAAAAAGCATATTTAGATTTTCATGATGAACCGGTTTCTGTTTCAACTTTCTCAAACAACTCCCAACTGCTTGCCATTGGCGGTGAGGATGGAAAAGTCTTTTTTTATGATCTAAATTTCGAAAAGTCAATATTTAGTTTTAATCCAAGGTCAGATGCTATCTCTTCAATATCATTCTCAAAAAATGATAAATTTACATGTGTGGCTGCATATGATAAATCAATTATTATTTACAATATTCTCTCAAATAAAAAAATTAGAGAAGTAGAGCTTAGTGATGCAGTAGAGGATTCAATATTTTTAGACAACTCACTAAAGATTATCGGAATTACAAGAGATAAAAAATTATTTTTATATGATGAGGAGAGAGTTGAAACACTAAAATATTCCGATTTTGAATTTAGGTCATGGCCAAGTGTAATTATAGAGATTGGATACAAACATCTTCTTGTTGCGACTAGAAGCGATATTTTATATTTAATCAATTCTGAGACTTTAGAGATTACTAAAGAGATAATATTAACAAATATAGGTGTTAAAACACTTGCAATAGATGAAGATAGTCTCTACATAGGGTATATCGATGGGAGCATAGAAGTTATAGACACTATGTCAGGCTACAAAGAGTTTGAACTTAATTTAAAAATAAATAAGTTTGATGTAGCTACATCATTAATAGAGAAAAACTCATTTTTACTAGCCTTCGAAGTTGCGCTAAAGTATGATACAATCTGGGAACAGGTATTGGATATGGCAAAAACTCATATACTAAAAAAAGATGAAGAGAAAGCCTTAAAACTCGTAAAACCTTTCTTTTTTGATAAGAAAAAAGAGCAGGAGTATAATTTTTTAAATGCTAATAAAAATGACATCTCACACTTTGTAGAACTGGTAAAAAGTGAAAAAGATATTCTAGCCTTTAGATTCGCCGATGAGATTAAACATCTTAAAAATACAAAAGAGTATGCTACTATTGAGAAGAGGTGGCAGAGAGTATACCAAACATGTAAATTGATGTTTGAAAAAGAGAATACAGAATCATCACAAAAAGCAATCAATACACTTAAAAGATATGCTGTTATTGCTTCAAAGAGAAAAGAGATTGATAATCTTATAAAAAACTATAAAAATTTTATCACTGCTTACAAACTGGTAAAAGCCAGAAGTTTTAAACTATATTTTCTACTAGTTAAAAAAAGACCCTTCCTCGCCGAAGAGGAGCTATATAATAAAGTAAATCAAATAGGTTATCAAACATACCTTAAACTTTTAGATTTTGAGAACAAAGAGGAGTTTGAAAAAGCTACAGCCATTGCTAAATACTTGTTAGATTTTACCGATTTTGCAGAAAAAGCAACTGAGCATATTGAGTTAATAAAATTAAAATCTGAACTTCAAAAGAGTATTGATAATGATGATATTGGTGCTGTTTACGACATTGTAAACAGCACTCTTAGACTTGAGAACTATAAACCTTTTATAAACTATCATAAAAAATTTAACAACAAAAGAGTAAAGGCTCTTGAATTCGCTAAAAATGGCAAAACAGAAGATGTTTACGCTCTTCTTATAGAGTATTTAACAATAGAGTATCTAATAAATTCGATAGCTCTCGTGTTTAAACTATCTTATTTATCAGAGATGAAAAATGTGGCAGAAACAAACTTTGACTTTATACATTGGATAAAAACTCTTGAAAGATATAACTTAATTTACGGTTTAGATAATGAGATACTATCTTTTGCTAAGGAGTTCAAACTAGAAGAACTATTGGCAAAATATAGATCTAAATATGAAGACAAAGATTTCAAAAACAGCGTTTTTTATGACTCAATAGTTGTTTTCTTATGATCTGAAAACTATGAAGTGCTAGCTGTATATATTTTTCCATACTCCATCTTTGAAGCCTCTCCCATAGCATTTTTAGCTTTGTCTATTATAGATTTTATCGTGTCGTCATCAGTAAGTTCTGCTATTCCGATTGCAATGTTTGGTTTAATATCTGCTTTTATCTCAATAGATGTCAACTGTGCCATCAGTTTTTTAGCAACCATATATGAAGTTGGTATATCTGTATATGGCAAAAGCACTATAAAGTCTGAACCTGCCCATCTTGCAATTACATCAGACTCTCTTAGCTTTTTTTTGAGCTCTTTTGCAAAGCTTGCAATCAACTTTTCTCCATATTCAAACCCAAATGCTCCAACAACCTTCTCTACATCTAAGAGTCTTAAATAGAAGATTGCAAGATCACTCGGATGTCTTAAAAAAATATCAACCTGGTGTTTCAAGACAGCTTGCATATGCACTTTACTCGATAGTTTTGAGAGTTGATCAACTGTTGCCAAAGAGACAAGTTTATCAACTCTGTGTTTATATTCGCAAAGTTTTGCAAACTGATGAATATGTGAATTGATTCTAGCTAAAATTTCTTGTGAATCAAAGGGTTTTTTAATATAATCAACAGCCCCTGCTATGTAGCACTCCAACAACATTTTTTTATCATGCTCTTTAGCACTCTCTACAAAGACTATTGGGGGAAGTAGATCAAACTTATTTTCCAATACTTCTACAACACCCTTTGGAGATATAAAAGTCATATTAGCACTTACTAAAACCAAATGCAGTTCTGGTATGTCATCAATTTTTTTTAGCTCTTCATTTGAGTCAACTGTTACTACTTTATAGTAGTTTGAGACAAGTAGCTCACCCAAGACTTTTAAATTTTGTTTATTTGTTTGAATAATTAATATATTTTTTTTTGCCATAGAGTTATTATAACATAAGAGAGTGTAAATCTGTTTTTTTTTGTAGACTCTTTTGAGCATGAAGCTAGAAGATATGAGAGATACATCACAAGTAATCTATTTTCTAGAAAACTTACTTTTTTAATAACACAAACATTGTGAAATATTCTATTAACTAGCTTTTATAAAATTTTTGTTATTATCCCTTATTAATAAAGGAATAAAATGAATATTAAACTATTAAACAGAGAGATATCCGAGATTCAAGCAGATATATTAGTAGAATTTTTAACTAGTGACGAACTAAAAAAACATGAAGAGGAAAAAATATTAAACAGCGCCGGTTTTAAGGCAGCGCAAGACTCTACATGTTTTTTATATGAAAAAGCAACACTCTTTTGTGGAGTTGAGAGCAAAAACAGTGATGATATCAGAAGCGCTTGTGTTAGCGTTATTAAAGAACTCAAATCATCAAACTTTGCAACTGCAAAACTTACTGTAATTGACAACTCCACGACTGCTGCACTGGTTGAAGGTATAATATTAGGCGGATATGAATTTAATGAGTATAAATCTGAACCAAAAGAGATACAGCTCAAGGAGATATTTTTAGCCTCTGGCGAACTTGAGTTTATAGAGTTGGAGACTATTTTTAATGAAGCAGTGATTGTAGCAAATGCCACATGTTTTACTCGTGATATTGTTAACAGAGCACCGCAGGAACTCAATCCCCAAACAATGGTATCTTTAGCAGAAAACTTAGCACAAGAGAACAATCTAGAGTGCAATATCCTTCAAGAGGATGCCCTATTAAAAGAGAACATGGGTGCCATGCTTGCTGTTGGTCGCGCATCTATACATGAAAGTGCATTAATTCACCTCTCATACAAACCGGCAGATCCTAAAAAGCTTATCTCTCTCATAGGCAAAGGACTAACCTATGACAGTGGCGGGCTTAGTTTAAAACCTGCAGCATCGATGGTTACAATGAAAATGGATAAAGCAGGAGCATGTGCAGTTTTGGGAATAATTAAAGCTATTAGTGAATTAAAATTAGATGTTGAAGTTCATGCTTTTATTGGTGCGGTTGAGAATATGCCTGGTTCAAATGCATATAAACCAGATGATATACTCCTCTCAAGAAGTAAAACTACTATTGAAGTTAGAAATACGGATGCTGAAGGTCGTTTAGTTTTAGCAGATGTTTTAACTTATGCACAGGATAAAGTAAAGGCTGATTATATCTTTGATTTTGCTACACTCACCGGTGCGTGTATGGTAGCGCTTGGTCAGTATACCACAGGAGTTATGGGACACTCTAGCAAACTAAAACATGAGCTATCAAAAGCAGGCACCGCTTCGGGTGAGCTTATTGGTTCACTGCCATTTAATAGACATCTAAAAAAACTTCTAAAGAGTGAGATAGCAGATATCTCAAATGTTGCTTCAAAACCTTACGGAGGAGCTATTACAGCCGGTATGTTTCTAGATAAATTCATACAAGAAGAGAACAAGGAGAGGTGGATGCACTTCGATATAGCCGGTTCAGCATACACAGAGACTCCATGGGACTGTAACGTTTACGGTGGGACAGGAGCAGGAGTACGTCTGATGAGCACTTTTATAAAGGGTATATAGATTACTTTAAGCTTATTATCGTAAATCTAATAAGCTTAAATAGAACCCTTTCTCTTCATTACACCTTGAACAGACTCAACTGATCACTTAACTCTTTTGCATCTTTTTGTAGTGACAAGGCTTTATCATCAATAGCTTTAATAGATGTAGTATTTTGTGTTGAGATATCATCTAATTTATTAATGTTATCGATAATATTTTGTGTACTACCAGCCAACTCTTTTGAAACTTTTTCAGAGTTTTTAGCAATTTCTAATGTCTGCTTAATTTCATCTATAGCCAAGTCTATTGTATCTTCTACTTCCGTAGTGTTTTCAACAAGACTATTAATAGATTTTGCATTCATATCCATCTGTGTTCCCGTGTCAACAATTGCCTGAACTATGACATTGATCGCTACGTTTATTTCTGAGAGACTGCGTTGAGTACGCTCTGCAAGCTTTCTGACTTCATCTGCGACAACGGCAAAACCACGTCCATGTTCACCTGCTCTGGCAGCTTCAATGGCAGCATTCAGTGCTAGCAAGTTTGTCTGATCTGCAATATCTGAGATAATTGTCAAGACAGACTTTACATTTTCTGCATCTTTACTCAAATTAGCTAAATTGTCTGCCATCTCATGCTCTTTTGTAGCCGTGTTATTAACATTATCCACTAATATTTTAATTGTTTCATGTGCCTCACCGAGACGGTTGGATGCGTTTACTACATTCTTGCTTGTTTCAATACTGTCATCAACTGAGTCTCCCAATAGTTTATAGACCGCATTACTTATCTTAACAGTTTCATGTACCAGTTTATTTTCTGTAAGAACACGCTCATTAATTGTGCTTATATTTACATTTATTGCATCAATTTCCCCAGAGGTCTTATTTACTGACGAAATAACTTTTGAAACAACACCCTGAACCTTCTCTATAAATTTATTAATATAGTGTGAACTCACACCTATCTCATCATCAGTGGTAACATTTAAACGCTTAGTTAAATCGCCCTCTCCCAAAGATATATCCTGTGCAACATCACTTAATACTTTAAGTGGGCAAGATACTAATCTGCTGAAAATTAATACTACTAAAGTTAGCACTACGGCCATCAAGAAAAGAACAATAAATATCAGAGTCATAAAGCCTTTACTGGTTTCATTAACCGCAGATTCAACATCACTCAGTGAGTCCCCAAGAAGAAAAATTCCAACCTCTTTATTATTATTATCAAGAATACTCTTATATGTGTAAAAATAATTTTCATCTGTTATATATCCCTGCTTTTTAAGCAGTTCGAAATCTATAGTTGAAGCTGCATCAAAAAAGGGTTTGTTAATAGACTTCTTATCTAAATCAACATAGTATTTACCTACTACAGGTGGGTTTTTAATAATGCTCGCCTGTTTTAAAAACTTTTTATCAACTAACAGTAATACATCTCTGCTATCTTTAGGGTCTATGTTTTTATATACAAGGGAGTTGTATCGTAAAATAAAATCTACACTACCAAGATACTCTGTCTCTTCCCCCTCCTCTTCTAGAAGCAAAGGGGCAACAGAAACTATCATAAGTCCACCGCGCGTTACCTCATTTCCAACAAATACTTTTTGATTTTTTTTGACAAAATTAACACTTTCACGGCTGGAAACATTTGCACCATAGGCTTTTCTGTCCCATGACTTAGCATAAGAGGCACTCTCAGCATCAACAACCTGAATCAGGGGGTTTTTAAATGATGATTCTCTGTTTAGAGCCTTCCTCAGATGACTTATCTCATCATATATCTTCTCACGCTCTTCATTGTACATCTCATTTATAACCGTACTATTACTGGCTATACCTACAACAATATTTTTAATCGCTTCAAGTTTAGACTCCAAAGCCTTAGAGATATCCACCTGCAGTCGTAACCTCTCCTTCTCATAAACTGTTTTCGAAACAAGGGAAATCTGCGAATAAGCAAAGATACTTAAGATCAAAAAGGAGACCGTAAATACCGGAATAAGCACTATAAGTGATTTTTTCAATATTGTTAATTTTTTTTCCATCTTCTCTCACTTTCATTTTTTGTTATTTTCAATTATAACTAATAACTATAAAATAAAAATAAAATTTTTTTATAAAACAATCAACATAATCTTTAGATATAATCTCCTTGAATAACTAAATTAAGGTCAATTATGAGATTATATATATGACAAGAGAAAGAGAAGGCGAACTATTAATGCTTGGGCTCTCTATTTTAGAGAGTTGGTTCCCAATTTTGTCCATTATTTCGCTCTCTTATATCGGTGCTCTTCACACCTATGCTTTTTCACTACTTATCTCATTAGTTTTTTTCTTGACTTTGATGATAAAAAAGAGAGTTTTTGTTGAGCTTAAAAACAGAGATGCCTACAGAGATCTACTCTTAACCAGCTTTTGGATTACGACTCTCTTTGTATTAGTTTTCTTGGGCATGCAGTATACCACTGCCGGTAATATGTCAGTTATAATCTTCTTGCAACTACTCTTCTCATATCTATACTTTAATATACTTGGCAAAGACAAAATGGACTTTATTCATAGTTTTGGCGCGCTAGTCATGGGGATTGGAGCCATAATAGTACTCTTTCCCAAAAACTTAGTCTTCAATATTGGTGACTGGATAATACTTCTAGCTGCAGCCATTGCACCAATTGCTAACCTATACTCTAAACGGGCAAGAAAATTTTGCTCATCTGAGACTGTATTAGGCTTTAGAACCCTCGTGGCTCTTCCAATCATATCTCTTTTAGCTTACTTAGTTGAGCCACAAACAAGCCTGCAAAACATACAAAAAGCTCTTCCATATATAGTTTTAATAGGGCTCTTTATTTTTGGTCTCTCAAAAATCTTATGGATGGAGGCACTTCATAGAATATCTATAACCAAGATTAGTGCTCTAATTGCTCTTGTCCCTCCAATGACACTGCTCTTCGCCTATCTATATTTAGATGAGATACCGCAAGCTCACCAAATAATAGGTATAATACCAATACTTATCGGCGGTTATTTTCTAACCAAGCCAATAAAAATTGAATACCATTGAGTAATATAAAACAAATATAAACAATCAAAAGCAGTTGATTTAACAAACTTACACTAAAGATACCTGTATTTAGTAATAATTGACATTTTTTACAGTATATTAACATGAAGTATCCTAATAATACTCTATACATCTATCAATAAAAGAGGTAATGTGAATTTTACGTTTTTAGAAGTTAAAGATAATAATATGCTAGAAAAGGTGTTTGAGTTTAGATATAAAGTTATTTCAGAAACATACCAAGAGTATCTAAAAAACTCAACTTTTAAAGATGGCAAAGAATATGATAAGTATGATGCCTACTCCATACATTTTGCCGCACTTGATGAGAGTGGTGAGGTTTGTGCAACTGTAAGGCTAATATACAACTCTCCACTTGGGTATCCAACTGAGAACAGTATGATATTTGATAACAGCATGTTTGAGAGAGATAAGTTAGGTGAACTATCTAGAATCTTTGTAGACTCTAAATATAGAAGTGTGCAGACAACCAAGATTATTATTCAAGAGGTTAAAAAATTCATGTATCTAAGGATGATGCAACTAGATATAGAGTATACTTACGGTTCACTGGAAAAAAGCTTTTTAAGACTGCTAGGTATTTACAAGATGTGCTATCATACCATCGGTGAAATACAAATACATGAACATGTAGGTTCACGTTATCCATGTATATTATATACCAAGCAGTTGGGTCTTGACAACCCGGAACTAATTAAACTATGGGAAAAACAACATGAAGCATAAGGTTTTTTACAATCAAAGTCTACTCATCTCTGCTATATTACTCTTAGTAAGTTTAAACGACCTGAGTGCAAAAACAGGCTCCATACTTGAGTCTATCTCCTCTGAGATGAAGCACTTTAACAATATTGCGACAGAGACAAAGCAAAACGAGCACTATCAGCCCTATATTATCTCAGTCTTTCAAGGAAAAAAACTTCAAAAACTGGGTGTCTCAAACCTTAAAGAGGCATTGACATTAGTTCCTGGCGTTGATATGGCTACAGATAACTTCAATAATCAAACACCTATCTTTAGAGGTTCAAACTCTCTTGCATATGGACAGTCAAAACTTTTTATTGACGGTGTACTGGTAAACAATGTCTTTTTTGATGCCTACTCCGAATATCTCTCCATACCAATAGAGATGATTAAAAGAGTAGAGGTAGTAAGAGGTCCCGGGAGCAGGACTGACGGAGTCAACGCCTACGCAGGCTCCATACATGTAGTCACCTATGCAGAGGATTTTAAGGGTTTTGAGTCTAGGGATAAACTAATATTTAAATATGGCTCATACAACTATGGCATGGGCGGGTTTATGAAAACCTTTAAAGCGAAAGATTTTAGGCTATTTGTAGACTTTTTCTACCAAGAGGATGATAAAGAATTGCCTGCCGGTCCGGATGGTCTCTCACAAGGCGTTTTCGGTGCCAATAATGTCTCACTCTCCAGGTCTGGAGATGCTCCGCTATGGTTAAGGGATTACTCTCTTGGAGTCAACCTTACATATAAAGATTTTTCAATTAAAGCGCGCATGCTTGAGCACACTGGGGGAAGCGCTTACGGCATCAACCTTGCACTTCCGCAAAGAAGTGACCGTTTAAAACTGCCGAGTTACTATTTTGAACTCGCTTACAAAAAGCAGACTGACAACTATAAGCTTGACATAAAAGCAGGTGTAAAGTATGACACCTTTGACTCAAAGTCCAAACTGCTTCCTAATAATCTAAATGTAAATAACATTATTTTTACTGATGGAATACGTGGAGAGCACTTCTCTAAACAAAGAACTGTATATCAGTCCTCATATCTCAAATATAGCGGAATAAACAATCATCTCATCACAGCCGGTTACCGCTTTATGAAAGAGGAGACTATAGATATGGCATCAAAGCTCTCTAACAGAGCCACGGGTGATGTAGAGTTGGTTGACTACAGTGACACCCTGCCATTTTTTGATGGAGATGCCAAGCGCAATACTCTAATACTCTCACTGCAGGATGAGTTCCAATTTAACAATGACCTTAGCTTCATCTACGGCTTTAATTATGAGCAGACCTCATACGAAAATGCGGGTATTGACCCTAGGGTATCAATGGTCTATCAGCTGGACTTGGAAAATATCTTTAAAACAATATACAGCCGCTCTCATAGAAATGCCTCATGGCAAGAGATGTTTACAAAAAACAACCGTGCAAGAGTGGGAAATACGAAGTTAAAACCGGAGTATGTGGATGCCTTTGAATTTGCTTATATTAAAAAATATACAAGTGACAGCTACTTCCAAACAAACCTCTTTTATCTGCTAAACAAAGATCAGATATATAACTCATCGACTGATCCTGAGTACAAAAATGCTGTAGATACGGATATCTACGGTTTTGAGCTTGAATATAAAGGAAATATCTCCTCTGTTGATGAGTTGTATTTAAACTACTCGTATGTGACTGGAAAAACGAATAGAAAAGACGAAGGCAAGAGTGAATCTCTGCCTAATGTCGCACATCAACTGGCTAAGGGGTACTATATCTATAACCTTAACAACGCTCTATCACTCAGCAGTGTTGCTAAATATGTAGGTTCAAAAGATAGAGTCTCAGGAGATACGCGTGACAAATTAAAAACATACTCAACACTAGATACCTCCCTAAACTATAAGAACCAAAAATATAACTACTCTTTAACAGCTAGTATAAAAAATATTTTTAATGCTAAAGTCACATACTCATCTCCGCCAAATACCTATATAGAAGATTATGCGCAAGAGCGTAGAAATTTTTTAATAGCATTTACAAAGGAGTTTTAAATGAAGAAAATATTTCTTGTTTTTTTCATTTTCGGAAGCTTGGTTTATGGGTACCACTATGATAATTTACTGCTTAAAGCTCAAGCCTCTATTTTTCCTAAAATTATGCTGCTGGATAAAAAGCTAGAAAATAAACTCGTTGATGGAAAGATAGTATATACTATCGTATATGGCAAAAATGATTATCAAACTGCACTAAATATAAATAGCTTTATAGATGAAAACCATAAGGGACACTTTGACAAGTATGATTACCGGGTAGACTTAGTTGAATTTACTGATTTATCACAAGAGACACAAGCCAGTGCGATATATGCCCTGAATTCAAATCAATATATCGAAAAAGTTGCAGAGATTGCTAAGAAAAAAGGCATTATAGCCTTTGCCTATGATATTAGTAATCTAAAAAATGGTTTTTTATTCTCTTTAATGTTAGAAAAATCAGCTGTTCTTTACCTTAACAAAGAGAACTTGTATCCTAAAAAAATAGATTTTGTTGAATCTCTCTTTCAAATTGTCAGGTTTTTAAATACGAATAACTAAACATTAAAATAACTATGCTAAAATAGCTTCTACTAAATGGTATGGTGGATTGTATACCAAGAGGAATCATCTAATATGAAGACAAAAAGCATTAAATCCCTCTCTACTAAAATTGTACTATCTATCACACTTATGTCTATATTTGTTATTTTAGTTATTTTTACGGTCTTTGAGAAGATAAATAGAGAGGCTTTTTATGATATTGAACTTGAAAAAGCCAATCTTATAGCAAGAACAATAGAGCCGCTGCTAGCACTTAATATATATCTTGACATACAAAATAAGATAAACCAGATTACACTTCAGCTTATAGATAACCCAAATATACTATCTGTAAAAGTTTTAAAAAACAACAGAGTAATCAATGAGATAGAATCAAAAGAGTATCAAAGCAGTATAGATGACTCTTTTGTTATTAAAAAGGCAATTCTTCAACCTAATTCAGAAAAAAAGATTGGCACTCTTATTCTCGTATATTCAAGTGAACACTACAAAGAGCTCATTCATCAATACACTAAATTGACACTTAGCCTGCTCCTCGCTTTTAGTGCACTATTTCTACTCTTTAGTCTATATGTAAAAAAGCTTCTTTCTCCTCTTAAACAAATTGCCAACTCTCTAAGACACTACTCTCCAAACAAGGAGATAAAAGTTCCTTTTGTCTCAAAGAACAATGAAATTGGTCTAATATCAACTGCTCTAAACAATATGCAGCAAAGGATTTTGCAATATTCAAAAAAACAGCAAAATATAAACAACTATCTTGAAGATAAAATAAGCGAAAAAACCTTAGAACTTCGTGAACAACTCTATACAGACTCGTTAACTGGACTACCAAACAGACTTAGTCTGCTAAATGATATGATTGGTCTACAAAATGGAGCACTGCTTATTCTCAATATTGATGATTTTAAAGAGATAAATGACTTTTTTGGGCATATTGCGGGTGACAATGTCTTAAAGAAATTTTCAAACAGACTTAAAAACATGTTTGTTGATGAAGAGTATATAGAGCTAAAACGTCTCTCAGGTGATGAGTTTGCTCTAATATTTTTAGATAAACCGCCATTAAATAGTTTTATACAAATCGCTAAAAAACTAATTAGCGACATAGAAAAAATGATTTTCTTCCATGAAAACAATGAGATAGGCATACGAGTAACAATAGGTGGCACATACCAAATAGACGGTGCTCTTGAAAAAGCAGATATTGCTCTAAAATCAGCTAAAAAACAGAGGAATTCCTTTTTGTTATATGATGAAAAACTAAATATAGAAGAGCAGTATAAAGATAATATGGAGTGGGTTAAAAAGCTTAAAAAAGCAATTGAACTAGATATGATTGTTCCATACTTTCAACCTATTTTTGACAATAGGTCAGATAAAATAATCAGTTACGAGTGTTTAATCCGTCTGATTGATAAAAATGGTAATATTATTAGTCCATGCCTCTTTTTAACTATAGCTAAAAAAAGCAGACTATATAGCACTTTGACAAAAATTATGGTAGAAAAAAGTTGCCGTCATTTTGAAAATATTAATTATGATTTTTCCATTAATCTATCTGTTGAAGATATTATTAGCGGTGACATGGTCGAGTATATAAAACAGATTATAAAACAATACAATGTTGCCAATAAAATCACTTTTGAAATCTTAGAGTCCGAAGGCATAGAGAACTACGAAGAGGTTTCACTCTTTATAAACGAGATGAAAGCACTCGGCTGTAAAGTTGCTATAGATGATTTTGGCTCTGGATATTCAAACTTTGAACATCTTCTTAAACTAAATATTGACTATATTAAGATAGATGGCACACTTATCAAAAACCTTGATCAAGATTCAAATGCTCAGGTAGTTGTTGAGACAATTGTAGGTTTTGCAAAAAGATTAAACATACTCACCGTAGCAGAGTTTGTTCATAGTGAGATAGTTCTTGCAAAAGTAAAAGAGCTTAATGTAGACCGTACTCAAGGGTTCTTTCTTGCCAAACCGCAAGAACATGCAAATAGCCACTAATCTGGCAGTATACGGAAAAAGGTTTTCAATGCACTATATCATACTGTTATTTGCAACTATACTTTTTCTGGGATGTTCTTCACCTACCGCACCCCAACCACTATACCATTCAGTTAAGTGTATTGACAATGTATACTCTCTAAAAAGTGCCAAATGCCTTAATGAGCAAGAGTTTATAGAAAACTTGGAGCCCTATCAGGTGATTTTTATTGGGGATCATCATAGTAGTAAAAAAGAGCATAAAATGATTGCCAAAACCATCCGTGAATTAAGTAAAAAAGGTTACCGCATTCATCTTGCGAATGAGTGGTTCACACCCAAAGACAACCCTATTCTGCAAGAGTACGCTAATGGATCTATTGATGATAAAGAGTTCATAAAGAAGATAAAGTGGGGAAAAAAGAGAAGTTTTAAATTTGATCTTTTTGCACCAATATATCATGCAATCATAGAGACAAAAGGCAAACTATACGGTATTAACCTCTCAAAAAGAGAGAGAAAACTTATCTCCAGAGTCAATATTAGCGCTATGAGTAAAGAGGAGGTCTCATTCTTTGATAATTTAGATTTAGATGTATCTGCCCATAAAAAACTATTATCTCCATTTTTTAGCTACTGTCACAAAGCAAAAAGAGATGAGACTAATGAGGAGTGTTTAAGAAGAATGTACCGTGTCCAAGTTGCATGGGATACTAAAATGGCACAAGAGAGTGCAATACTCTCTAAAAACATTCTAAAAACTAAAAAAGACAAACTTATTATCTTTGCAGGAGCTGCCCATGTAACTTATGGGCTTGGAGTTAATTTACGCTTTGCCAGAGAATCAAACTTACCATTCCTTACTATTATTCCTCAATCATCAAACTATACCGCTGTCATGCATGGAAAAGCCGACTTTGTATATATGTACAAAAAAGAGAGAGCTGCCAAGGAGCTTGAAAAAAAACTTATACAAGAGCTAAATGGGTAAAAGAGTAAAAAATAAGATTTCTCTTTGCATACTTTAGATATTATTACAAAATTATTTTAATAATTATTATAAAAGTTAAATTAAATTAAAAGATTAATCAGTAAGTCTCTATCGGTAGCTACTGCAAATTAAACTCAAATAATAATGACAACCAGTAGAGGGACAATGAAACATTCAATATTAATAATACCAATAATAATTTTTTTAAATTGGAACTATTTAGGGGCAAAAGAGAAACAGGCTATTCATAAACATACAAAAAAAGAGGCTAATCAAAAATGCTCTACCTGCCATGATATGCGTAAAGGCAGAAAACATTTTCATATGCCTGTTAAAATTGGCTCTTGTTCTACATGTCACAACACCAATGTTACATCCAAAAATCTGCTTAGAATTAAAAACGGACCTGAACTATGCATACTATGCCACTCATCAAAACGGGTAACAGTAAAACAGGACAAGTATGCACACCCTGCAATATTAAGAAACTGTACAGGCTGTCATGATCCACACTCAGGAGATCGTAGGTATAGACTAAAGCATGATAAAAAAAGAGATCTTTGTCTGAGTTGTCACACTGAAAAAAAAGAGTGGATAAAAAAGGCTAAAAACAAACATGGAGCAATAGATCTGCCGACAGGCGGATGTATTGCTTGTCACGACCCACACGGTACTAATAGACCAAAGATGTTAAAAGCAAAAACTACAAAAGAGCTCTGCCTTTCATGCCATAACAAAGAGTTAAAAAGAGATGAGGATGGTAAAATGCTTCTAAATATGCAGAAGCATTTAGCTGATAATACAAAATGGCATGGTCCTATAGTAGCCGGAAATTGTGTTGGATGCCACAACCCGCATGGCTCAAGTAATCATAGAATGCTAAAGGGTCCATATCCGTCAAAAAGTATTGCAAAATTTAAGCCTGAGAACTACTTCTGTTTTATCTGTCATAAGCCTGAAAAAATAACCCAAGACTATACAAGAACTGATACAAACTTTAGAAAGGGTGAGAAAAATCTTCATGCTATTCATGTGAAATACTCCTCAATAGTATGCGGAACCTGCCATGAGTTTCATGCAGTAAAAGATCCAATTCCTCTTATTAAAAACAGAACAAGTTTTGCAGGAACAAAATTCCCTTTACATTATGAGAAAAAACCTGACGGTGGCTCTTGTAATCCAATCTGTCATAATAAAAGAGAGTATAAAAGAGGCATAGAAGCAAAAAAGTAGTTATTTAAATAGATTTATATAAGAGTTTTATTTGTATATTTAAGCTACTATTACGAAATTATTTTATAAGGTAAATTATGGGTTTAAGCATAGGTCTTGTAGGACTTCCAAACGTAGGTAAATCAACAACTTTTAACGCACTGACAAAAGCACAGAATGCAGAAGCAGCAAACTACCCTTTTTGTACAATAGAACCCAATAAAGCAGTAGTTCCCGTACCGGATAAAAGGTTATTGGAACTAGCTAAAATTGTTAATCCCGAGAAAATTCAATACTCAACTCTTGATTTTGTCGATATTGCAGGTCTTGTTAAAGGGGCTAGTAAAGGTGAAGGACTGGGGAACAAGTTTTTATCTAACATTCGTGAAACAGAAGTGATTTTACATATTGTGAGATGTTTTGATGATGAAAACATCGTTCATAATGAGGGTAGCATCGATCCACTGAGAGATGTAGAAATTATTGAGACAGAACTAATTCTTGCTGATATTGAAGTTCTGCAAAACAGAATGGATAGACTAAAAAAACAGGCAAAAGCTGACAAAAGTGCAAAAGCTGACAAAAGTGCAAAAGCCGCTCTGGAGATTGCAGAGGAACTTTTAGAGTTTTTGGCCAATGGAGGCTTAGCTAGAAATTTTGAAAAAAATGATACTGAAGAGTATCTACAACTAAACCAAGAGATTAGATTTTTAACAAATAAAGAGATTATGTATGGTGCGAATGTTGATGAAGAGAGTCTTACAGATGAGGGTGACTCCATGGATGACAACCCTTATGTGGCTGCATTAGCACAACATGCCGATAAAAACAACTGTGAGATAATCAAACTTTGTGCAAAGGTTGAAGAGGAGCTGATAGGACTTGATGAAGATGAGGCTCAAGACTTTTTAAATGAACTTGGCATTGAGGAGTCTGGACTTGACCAGATTATTCACAAAGGTTTTGATAAACTAGGTCTTATGAGCTACTTCACTGCAGGAGTAAAAGAGGTTCGTGCCTGGACAATTCGTAAAAACTCTACTGCACCAAAAGCTGCAGCTGTCATTCATAATGATTTTGAAAAGGGTTTTATTCGTGCGGAAGTTATTGCTTATAATGATTATATAGAGTTTGGCGGTGAAGCTAAGGCAAAAGAGGCCGGTAAGATGAGACTAGAGGGTAAAGAGTATATAGTGCAAGATGGCGATGTAATGCACTTTAGATTTAACGTTTAGATAAAAGAGTCGATACTAAATGGGATTGAAAAGCAAAAAATTAAGGAAGTTAGTATGGAGTTAAAATATGTAGGTCCAAAGCCAATCATATCACACACAGGAATCGAGTTTGACAATAATAAAGAAGATAAGTTTGTTTATTTAAATATCGTTGTTCAACTATTAAAGTCTTTAAATCACGAATATATCCAAGACAGAGTCTATACATATCATGTAGACACTGCAAGATTGTCAAACAGTGATATATATAATGAACTGAAAAAATATTGTCCTGAACTGCAAGAGTTAATAGCCGTGGAAAATAATAATGTAGAGGATGAAATAGAGCATAATATACAAAGAGCCCATGAGAATATAATTCTTAATGATGAAGAGAAAACTACTCTAGAGAACAATATAAATATAATGCATGATTACCTAATACAAAGATCAATAAATAAAAAAGTCTACTATTGCGCCGTTAATGAGTTAGCTAAACTGGTAAAAGATGATAATATAGACTATATTATAGTGCCAATGTTTCAAACATTTGCTCATGTTCTTCACTCTGTTCAAGGAAGTTTAACAAGACAAAAATTTCCAATAGATACTAAATTAGAGATATATCAAGAGGACAATAAACTTTTAGCAAAACTAAAAGTAGTAAACCTTTAGTTTAATTTTGCGATTGTATCTGCATATTTAACGTTGTCGCCAGCTTTTATATCTAGCTTCAACATCTCTTTTTCCGCCAATATAACTATTGTTGAACCCATTTCAAAACAACCGAAATCATCGCCCTTATTTAGATATAGATTTTCATAGCTGTATGCTGTACTAATCATGGCATCACTATTTGTTTTAATTTTGGGCTCAAATGAGACCCGCATTACACCAACGTTTAAAGCACTTACAAGAACCATGTAAAACCTCTTTTTAGAACTGTTTTCACACAAGAGTACAACTCTCTCATTCTCTATAAAAAGATTTATTCTCTTTTTAAGTGATGGAATGTTTACCGGGTAAAATTTACCTGGAATATGCACAGTTTTTAGAACTTTTAGATTGCTTGGTATATGATAGCGGTGGTAATCTTTTGGTGATAGATAAAAGTTAATAAAAGTTCCATTATGAACTATACTTTTCTCCTCCTGCGTAAAATGTTCGCCCAGCAGTTCATCACTCTTGTATCTCATACCCTTTATTTGAAGTGCATAATCTTCGTGTAAATCTCCACACTCAGATATCAAAGAGTCACAAGGCGATATAAAATCATTAGCGTCTAGAGAGTATGTTCTGGCATCTTTTAGCCTTCTTGTAAAGAGTGCATTTAAACTCTTATATGTTTGTGGAGAATGAAATTCTCTCATATCCAGTCCCATTAAACTAACATAGGAGCTATTTATAAAATTTTGAATCCATTTTGGAAACTCTCTGTTTGCAAATTTTGCAAAACTTTGTGATATTGCCGAAGTTATATGTCTGCTCATATATACTTATCCTATTTATTATATTTATTCTGCCCCTTACGAGACAATCTGACCAACTTGAAGTTTTAGCTCCTATTGGTGTTATTAAAGCCTGAGCCTTTTAAATAAGCTTACGCTTTGCCAACTCCTCTACAAGAACCGTTGCATACGAACCTTTAGGAAGAGAGAAGTTTAACTCATACTGAGCCTCTTCTCTCTTAAACCTACCCTCTACCGCCTCTGGAAATACCCAAGCATATCTTCTTGCTCCATCAGCATTAATCTCATCATCATAATCTTTCTCAATAATCCTTGCGCTGTCTGAAGATATTTTAACTTTACTGCCGCACAACAGACCTGTAGGAGATATTCCCTTCTCATTAAATCTGTTGCAGTCATCTTCTTGCCCGTCAAAATCAAAAAGCCTGCCGTATGGATAATGTTCCATTATATCACCGCTTACAAGCTTGAATGGATGCTTTTGTGCCTTCATATTTTTTAATTCGTCACTTCTCATATTTAAAAGAGACTCCAACTCTTTTACATCGAAGTTTTGAATCAGAGTATTTATCTCTAATCTTCTGCTTAACCATAGGTTAAAAAGATGACTCTGGTAAGCATTAATAAGTAATTTTTTTATTTTAGGGTTACGCTCTTTTTTCTCACCCTTGGCAATCTTCTCACCTTCTATATGGTTGTCACCATCATTTCCAAAACGTTGGTAACCAAAAAAGTTTGGCATACCGAAATTAGATATATTTTTAAGAGCCTCATCTATCTTTTGCGCAGATGTTGGATTTACTTTTTTAAGTTTAATGAAAAATCTGTTTCCCTTTAAGTGGCCTATCCTAATTTTATTGTTGTGATAACTCTTTGATAATATCTTTATATTATCATGCGAAAAGCTCTCCATTGCCTCTCCATGCTGTTTATGGAGTGAGATATACTGCTTTGTCATTGCATGTTTGTCTTTGAGTCCTGCATAACCTATATCTCTATTTTTAACTCCTAAATATTTAGCAATTATACTCACCAGTTCAAGAGTAGAAAGGCTTTTTTTTCTAACATATAAAACAAGATGCTCACCCTCCCCTGAAAACTCATAAAGAGGAAGCTCTTCAACAACAAAATCTCTGGGAGTTTGCTTAAAATGAAAATCGATAGCAGAGTGGTTTAACGAATAAAATCTATCCATATTTTTAATCCTAATAATTGTTCTATATATAACGTAAAAGAAGCAGATGCGATTTGTTTCGCAAATGTTTCTTTAGAAAAGCTAACCTCATATTGAGGTAGAGTAAATCTAAAAGTGGTGTGCTTTACACATATTTGTATATCTGTTTCTAACGCTTAATGCAAAGATATTAAGTGGTGTTCTGCTCTGCTTTGCTCTTCTAAGGATAGTTTTTCTATCTCTTTTATCAAAGGCAACCAACATCTCATACTCTTCACCACTGCAACCAAGCTCTTTTGAAATATGAGTCTTAAATTTAAATCCCAATCTATTGATTGATGCAAGTTTACCTAAATCACTAAAAAGACCATCTGATATATCCATTCCTGAACTTAAAAAGCGTGAACTATTTGAAATAAACTTATCTCTTAATTTTATATCTACAAACTTTGATTTTTTATGAATTTTTCCCAAATTGCTTAGTTTTTTAAGATCTCTGGAACTCTGTCCAAGTTTTCCGCTATAGGCTAATAAATGCCCCTCTCTCAAGCCCTTCCTATGAAGTGCTCTGCCTGTATGAGAAATAATTGTAACAGTAATAGCTAGCTTTGTGTTGCTAATAGTATCACCGCCTATTATATCTATTGCATATTTAGAGGCAAGCTCTTGGAATCCTGATACCAACTCTTTCATTTGAGCTTTTGTAATATCTTTTGGCATGGCAACGCTCAAAAGCGCATACTTAGGTTTAGCGTTCATAGCAATAGCATCTGAGATATTTATAATCATTGCCTTTGATGCTATTTGATAATGACTCATCCACTCACATTTAAAGTGTACATCTTCATAGAATGTATCCTTTGAGTAGACAGTACCATTAATCAAAGCCCCATCATCCCCGATATGACTACTCTTAAATTGCGATATAAAATAATTTTCCAAATTCAATAAAACTTCTTAAAATGACTTAAGTTACTCTTAAAGCCAATGCGTATAAAATAAGGGGGTATTATACCATCTATATAGGAAAATCTCCATGAAACGCTCCATAAAAAGCATCTTTAGAAATCTCTCCCTATTTCTTATCTCTATTGTAATCTTTGCTGCTTTTGAAGTTTTAGTAGATATAGACAATAGTAGTTCATACACAAAAGTAGAAAATTTAAATAATCAAAAACATATTATCTCTACTCTTACAAACTTCTCTATGGATGATATAGAGTTAGCACTTATACAATTTAACGGCAAAAGTAAACAGCTTCATAATGAGATAGAGAAGCTTCGTAGAATATATGAATATAATTTTACAGAAAGATATATACTCTCAAACTCTAAAGAGTACCTAGCTGACCTGGACAAACTTAGTTCTTTAACAACTGCATTCAACAATAAGGCAAGTGACTATTACACTAAAAAAAGTGAAGGAAAAAAGCTTAAAGAGAATAATTTCAATATAAGCTTATCCCTACTTCTTAAGCATATTGATTCAATGATACTTAAAACAATCACTTACAATAATGCAAAATTCAATATAGATAAAAATATTACATTTATAGCATTTATTATAATTCTACTCTTATCAATTTGGTATCGAAAAAGGCTTAAAAATATATATAGAGATCTTGAATTTTTATATCATGTAGATAAGAAGAATCATACAATTTTTTCAAAAGAGGTTGATGCCATCTCCCTGAGGATGAAACGAAAACCTCTTACTTCTGACAATCCTACAATGATTGACCCGGTAACCGGTATTAATAACCAAAAAGGAATGATGAACGCTTATGCTGAAAAAAAAGGGATGAAAGAGAGTAACTTTACATCGGTAACACTCTTGGAAATCGACAACTTCTCAAAATCAAACAGAGTCTATTCTCAAGAACTTACACAAACCATACTCAAAAAAATTGCTTTTACAATATCCCTGCATGAACAGGCTACCGATGTAATAGCAAGAACAGACTATAACCAATTCACTGTTATTCTATCAAGAGCCAGTAAAGAGCAGTCATTCAAAGATATTGATATTATCCGTCAAAGTATCTCTGAGTTGAAACTAAGCTCTAATGAACTGGGAGTATTTGAAGTAACGGTGAGCGGTGGGTATATTGCAAAGCCAAATAGTATGAATCTTGAAGAGGCAATAAGAGAAGCTAAAAAAGTTCTGCAATATTCTAAAGAACAGGGACAAAACAGAATCTCTCAAGTGAGAGATTTAGCTGCAAGCGAATTATAAAAAAGAGACCTTAACTCTATGCTTATCAAAACCTAGAGCAGATATATCCTTTTCACCCTCTAATAACTTTTTAAACTGCTCTTGCGATACGACTGGAAGATTTATCTCTCTTCCTATCTCCTTTTCAATCTTTTTCTGATGTGAATCGAACAACATAAGATCACTTTTACCTCTAACAACTATAAAGTCCGCATTTTCATCTTTTGCTTGAAGGAGTATATCCCCTGCAATTTTAAGTGAAAAATCATCACTAACAAGAGTCGAATATGGTGCTAAATCCTCTTTTGCCAAAGATAGTTCAATATAGTTGGCTTTGGACTCTTTGATAATAGCAGCACATGAATTATTATTTACTCCCTCAAAAGCAGCTATATTAAAGCCTGCGAAGAATTGAGATATTTTTACATCTCCCATCTTTGCATTTGATTTTGTCTTTATTCCGGAGTATTTTACTTTTTCCAGCATTGAGAAAAGAGACTCTATTCTATGCTCTTTGCTCATATCATAATTAAATACTCTATGCTCCAACGAAGTGTGATACCAAATTCCCTCTTTTTTAGAGGATATTATATTTAATACCTCTTCTCTTAATTTCGGATTCTGCTCTATTATATCACTTGCAATTAGAAGAGTATGGTCCCCAATATAATCTCTGTTGATATTATATGTGTTAGAAGCGTAGTAATCTAGTTCATAACTCTTCGCATACTCATCCATATCCATTGGAGTGATGTAACTCTTAAATGAAACAATTTTCTCTAAATAGTCTCTCTTGTCTATTATAAGGTCTTTAACAGCTCTATATATACTGATGGGTTCTATTTTAAACTCATTAGATGTTCTATCTACAATATTCGCAATAAACTCATTAGAATTTAAGTACAAATTATTTACTTTTAAATTAAAATCACTCTTTGCCTCATATGCAAACTTCTCTATGCTATTTATTTTATTCAACAGACTTAAAATAGTATCTTTTGGTTTATATTCAACTCTATACTTTTTATAATATGGTAAATAATCAACCTTAGAATCAAATCTGAATAGTTCTACATGTACTTCCGTTATCATTTTTTTCCTTGCTTGATTTATAATAAAAATTAGCTCGGAGTATATCACAAAAAATTTAAAAAAATATATTTTAATCTTATAGTATGTTTATTTTTTATAGATGTTTCAAAATGTAAAAATATTTTGCTACAAAACCCATCTTTAGTATATACAAAGGGTAAAAAATGTATAATCCAAATTATTTTATTCTTATTAATCAAAGGAAAGCTAATGGGTATTCCTATTTATACTTACGATGCCATTATTGTTGGTGCCGGTCTAGCAGGCTGTGCGGCTGCAAGAGAGTTACAAAAAGCAGGAAAGAGAGTTGCAGTAATAACAAAACTTCATCCACTGAGAAGTCATTCAGGTGCTGCACAAGGTGGTGTAAATGCTGCTTTTAGTGATGAGGACAGTATTGAACTGCACGAATTTGACACAGTTAAAGGCTCTGACTACCTAGCTGACCAAGATGCAGTTGAGTTTATGTGCCAAAAAGCTCCTGAGACTATTCGTTGGGCTGAGAGAATGGGTGCCGCATTTAGCAGAACTGATGATGGTAAAATTGCTCAACGTCCTTTTGGCGGACAATCTTCTCCTCGTGCTTGTTATGCAAAAGATAGAACAGGTTTAACTCTTCTACAAACTATTTATGAGCAAGCGCATCGTATAGGCGTTAAGTTCTGGGATGAGTGGTATGCTGCTGACATCATCTACAAAGATGGAAAAGTTTCCGGAGTCGTAGCATTCAATATTCGTGACATGCAGATGGCGATTTTCAATGCAAAATCAGTAATGTTTGCAACCGGCGGTTATGCCCGTTCATACAAAATCAACTCAAATGCACATGCAAATACGGGTGATGGTCTCTCAATCGTTGCAAGACATGGTCTTCCATTAGAAGATATGGAGTTTGTTCAATTTCATCCATCAGGTCTTTCAGGAAACGGTGTCTTAATCTCTGAAGCTGCTAGGGGTGAAGGTGGTCGTCTTTTAAACTCTAAAGGTGAAAGATTCATGGAGAAGTATGCTCCAAATGCGATGGAGTTAGCTTCTCGTGATGTTGTAAGCCGTGCAATCCTTAATGAGATTAGAGAGGGTCGTGGTGTAGGACCTAGAAAGGATGCAGTTTTTATTGATGTAACTCATCTCGGACGTGACCTTATTATGGAAAGACTTCCGGAACTTCGTGATCTGGCTATCACTTTCTTGGGACTTGACATGATTAAAGAACCTATTCTTATCTCTGCAACAGCTCACTACTCAATGGGTGGTATTCCTGTGAATATTGCAGGAAATGTTCGTAAAAACAACGAAGAGTTTGTTGAAGGTTTTTACGCAGCCGGTGAGTGTTCTTGTGTGTCAGTTCATGGAGCTAACCGTCTTGGTGCAAACTCTGTGCTTGAAGCCCTATTATTTGGTCGCTTTGTAGGTAAGACTATGGTGGCAGAAGTTGATGACATCGAACTTCGCGAAGCAACTGAAGAAGATGCTCAAACTGCCTTAGATGAAATCAATTTTATTTTAAACAACAACGGTGATGAGACTATAACAAATCTAAGAGAAGAACTGCAGCAGTGTATGACTGCAAATGCCGGTGCATTTAGAACGAAAGAGACTCTAGAGATTGCCGTGGCAAAAGTCAAAGAACTTCATAAGAGATTTAAAAATATCCGTATAAAAGATAAATCAAAAGTCTTCAATACAGAACTTCAAGAAGCTATAGAGTTTGGACATATGCTTGACTACTCTGCATTTATTGTTGAGAGTGCTATTGCAAGAAATGAGAGTCGAGGTGCTCACTTTAGAGAAGACTTCGACACTCGCGATGATGAAAACTTTTTAAAGCATACTATGGCTTACATGGAAGACAATGGTGATATTTCACTCGATTACATGGATGTCACACTCGGCAAACATGAACTTAAAGCTAGAACATACTAAGGAGAGCTTATGAGTACACATACAATTACTACACAAAAAGTAAACTTCAAGGTATTTCGTTTTAATGCTGAAGAGGATTATCTTCCATACTACGAAGACTACACTATGGAAGTAACTTCAGAAGAGGTTGTTTTAGATATATTAAATAGAATAAAATGGGACTATGACGGTAGTTTTTCATATCGCCGCAGCTGTAGGCATGGTATATGTGGGGCTTGCGCTATTAAAGTTAACGGTCGTGCAACACTAGCCTGTAAAGAGAGCATGACTACTATGATTGAGTATTTTGGTAATGAACTTACTCTTGAACCGCTGGACACTAAAAGAGCTATTAAAGATATGATTATCGATAAGGGTGATTTTTGGGCGAAGCATGATGCTATTCACCCATATCTCATTTCCGATGTTGATGAACATCCAGAACATGAACACCTTGTAACACCAGAAGAAGCAGAGGAGTTAAATGAGGCTGACCTCTGTATTCAATGTGGTGCTTGTCACTACGCCTGTCCCGTTGTAGAGTTAAATGATGACTTCTTCGGTCCAGCTGCATTTGCAAAAGCGTACCGTTTTGAATCTGATGTTCGTGATGATGCCCATATCACTAGACTTAATGAGTTGCATGAAGAGAAACAGGGTCTTTGGGACTGTGTAAAATGTTTTGAGTGTGCAGAGGTTTGTCCAAAAGAGGTAAACCCTATTGATAAGATTACAAAACTCCACCAGATGCTATTCAAAGAGGGTGTTGCAACTAGTAATGTAGCGACTCGTCATGCAGTTGGGTTTAAGCACTCAATCGCTAAACACGGTCTGCTTGATGAAGGTCAATTGGTTCTTTACTCTGAGGGTCCATCAATTGTTAAACATATACCTGTTGCATTTAAGATGTTTACAAAGGGTAAAATAGTTATGCCGTGGAATATGCCAAAATCTGATAATCTTGATGAAATTCAAAAACTTATAAAATCATCATCAACTGCAAAGTTCTAGGAGTAGTTAAATGGAAAAATTAAAATACGCACTTTTTACAGGATGTACTGCAAAACAGAGTACACCTGAGCAGATGATGTCAACTATGGCAGTTGCTAAAAAGCTAAATATAGAACTAGTAGAGCTTACAGAAGCATCATGCTGCGGTGCCTCTCATCTGCAGGATTATGATGATTTTTTATCTCTAGTTTTAAATGCCAGAAATATCGCTTATGCTGAGAAGCACTCTCTTACTATGGTTACTATATGTAATACTTGTCAACTAAATACGGCGATGACCAAACATAGATTGGACAACGATGCAGAGCTCAAAGCCAAAGTAAATGAAAAACTGGGTGAAGTTGGCTTAGAGTACAAAGGCACATCTCTTGTAACCCACTTCTTATATGCTATTATTGATGATTTTGGTCTTGATAAAATCAAAGAGATGGTTGTCACACCTCTTAGCCAATTCAATATTGCACCTTTTTACGGCTGTCACAATATTCGTCCTTCTGAACTTCAAAATGAATCTCATAAGACGAAAGAGAACCCATACAACCCTACTTCACTTGATGATTTAATCATCGCTTGCGGCGGTAAAAATGTTGATTATGAAGAGAAAAACAAATGTTGTGGTTTTCATGTAGAGCTTCAAGCACCGCATACTGCAGCACACCTAACAGGGAATGCAATTGCAGGCGCAATGGATGATAATGCTGACTGGATGGTAACACCATGTCCTCTTTGTCATCTGAAACTGGACACTCAGACAGGTCATGCTTCTGAAGCAATCGGTCGTGAAGTCTCACTTCCAGTTCTTCATATGCAGCAGATGCTAGGACTTGCTCTTGGATGTAGCTCTGATGAGCTGGGACTTAATCATCATCTCTCAAAAGTTGATTTCGTTTAGTATACTATAGATACTTCATTCCCAAGTTTTTACTTGGGAACATCCATTTTTTTAATTATCTTACTTTTGCTCTATCTTCTACTCTGATTCCCCATATTAAAACAGCTACTGAAATTAAAAATAGTGCAATTGGTAAAATGATAAATTTAAAAAGTGTCATAGCAATATGTTTTGTGTGATGAATAGCCATTAATTCAACTTTATGTGGAAGCTTTAAGGTAATTTTTTCAAATGAGTCTATAGAGTTTTCTGCTCTTTGTCTAAAATCCTCTTTCTTGTGCATCGCTTTTACCTCTTTATGCAGATTATGTAACATTGTTCTATTTTCAGTTCTATCTTTATCAATTATACCTTTTGAAAAAATAGATGCAGTAAAAAGAGAGTATGGAAGGAGTATATGAAAAACAAAAAAAAGAACAACTACTGTTTTAGTGATTTTATTGCATAAGGCTATATGTGGTCCATAGCCCTCAGAAAAACTGTGACAGAGGCCAAATACTCCCCCTGCTAATAACACACCTGCAAATAGCCATGGTATGATGGCTTCACTAGCTGCAATTATATATTTTATTACCTCCATCGCACTTATTGCGAATATAGAGATTTTGGCACTATCTGATATTAGTTCGTTTAATAATCTCAACATCTCTCCAATCCCAACTTTAACATCAACTATAAATGAGATGCCGACATCACTATGCTGTATTGGGGAGAGTAGTGTTTCAAGTTCTAAAAGTGTAATAAGGTCTTGACGTTCAAGCTTTTGGGACTCATTTAAATAATTATCTATTTGTGTAATAATTTTATCTTGTCCAAACCATTTTGAACTCGGTACAAGTGAGAGAGTTGTCAATGTTAGCATAACCAAACACGCTAGTCCAAAAAAAAACATAATATATCTGCTTATTTGTTCTTTGTTCATATTTTTTTCTCACCTTCTTGTTTGCATTTAATGGAGTTGAGTCTACAACTATTACCAAAAAACAGATTTTTATCTACCATAGTATCTATCCCAGCCACATCTCCTTTTTGAGTATGTTGCCACATTAAGAGTTGTGTTGCAGGGTTTGGAGTATTTGGCTCTTTTTCATAATCAGCTATCCAAACAGGATACTCTGAGAAATCACTTCCTAGATTGTTTTCATAAAAACTGCTATATGAGTAAATAATTGGCCTGCACCCAAGCTCTAGAGTAACCGTCTCTAACCACTCTTTAGCACGCTTTTTTAGAAGTTCATTCTCAACACCTTTATTTAGTTCAATATCAAGAACCGGCGGCAACATATTCTTATGTATCTCTATTTGTGATAGAAAATTTTTCGCTTGTTTTACGCCGTCATCATTGGGTTCAAAGAAGTGATAGGCACCATGAGGCACTCTCTTTTCTATTAAAGCATTTTGATTTTCATGAAATCTTGGATCGGTATATGTAATTCCATCTGTAGCTTTTAAATAAACATAATTAATATTGTCACTCAATACCTTGGACCAATTTACCCTGCCTTGATAGTATGAGACATCAATGCCTGCAAGCAACTTACTATCTGCAGAGTTAGATTTTTCTATCTCCCCTTTGTCCGATAAAACAGTTGTTAAACCTGGAACCGGTCTTGTTATAAATAAAAAACACATAGATAATGTAATAAAACAAAGGGTAGTCCATTTAATAATTTTTGTAGCTATATACAATATTCTGCTCCTATTATTTTATGATATATAAATTGTATGCTGATACAATGAGATTGTAATTAGAATCTATTAAAATGGTTTTAGATGATATCTGATAGCGTTTATAATAAGCCCATCGGCTCAATAAGCCAATGAGCAAATCATTACATAGGCTATAAGCCTTGTAAATATCATTTATGAAACGTACCCTAATTATCTTCTAAAGTATTAAGATAGTAACAATAATGCAGCATAAATTTAACTTGCATTACTCACACACTTGAAGGCTTAACAAAAAACTTTAGTTTTTTCTTAAGTGTTGGCTCAATATCTTCGTATACTTCTGCGGCATGCTCAAAGCCACAGACCAAATAGACTAATTCTTGTTCCTCATCAAAAGCTTGATTAATCTTTTTTGCCATAATTGTACTTCTATCTCTACGTCTAGCACCACTGCCACTCACTTCTGTGCGACTAGACATACTTGCATTAAAATGATATACTCCATCTAAGCTACGTTCAAATACAACTCTTGTTTTTTCGGGGTGTATTACCGGTGGTTTTTCTAAAATACTCTTTGTAACATCCTTATCAATAGAATTATCATGAGATTCTCCCAAGACAATAACACTAAGACTAGATGATACTAGATCTGGTAGTATATGATTTAAATAATCTATTGTTTTTTCAGCATTATCTTTACAATCACTAATATCCAAGGTTGTATAATTTTCATTACTATTAAGCATATTTATTCTCCTTTAAAACCATCCTAGTGGTTTTTCAATAACTTAATATATTTATATATTAAGAATTACTGCTCAATAATACTATAGAAGCAGTATTATTGACACCAATTAACTCTTACAATTGTCTTGTAAAACTAAATATCAAAGATATTTAGTTAATTAATATCTACTATCAATAGAGAATCAACTCCGACATTAGCAACATCAGGCTCAACAATATTCCCACTAATATTAAGTAGCGGAGTGTAGCCCGATTTGATAAAATCACTCACCTTATCAATAGCTTCATTCACGTTTGTTGCAGTAGGCGGATTAAGCCACGATACACTTAGGTTGATGTTTACAGATCCTTGAAGTAGAGAGATTTCCTCTACCTTGGTTCCAGTAAGTTCTATTGTCTTTTTATCTCCACTACTTGTCGGGTCTGCATTAGGTCCAAAGTAAAAAGTTAATGATAAACTATCATTTGTCATTTTTCCATCTACTTCTGCTGCATATAACCACTTATCACTTCTCGTCCATCTTAAAAACATTTTTATTCTCCTTTAACTTCATGCCACTTACTAAAGTGGCATATTAAACTAATATATTGAGATACTAAGATCTACATGCCAGTAGCACAACCGAAGTAATACTATTCTTTTTAATAAACTCTTCTAATTCATCTTTGCCGATATCACTACCTCGCAAAGCATAAATAAGCGGTCCGCCTAGGTCACCACCTCTATGTATTCCGGTATTTACTATTCCATTACCTTTTGGTACTGTCGTAAAGAGTGCTAAACAATCAGCATCACTCAAATGACCAAACTGATCGAAACTAGTTGAACTATACTCAGGTACTGATTTAGTAGAGTTCATATATGCTATTGCTTCATCAAATGATAAAGCTACAGTTGCTTTGGTTATAGTTTTTACTTTTGGAATTGAGAATGTACCATGTCCACCGCTTCCATGAGCAACTAATATAATTTTTTTCATAACTATTCCTTTTATAATGTTTTAATATCCTATTTAATATAGAGACTTCTAGGTTAAACAGGTCTATTTCCATCTTCTTTAAGAGTAATAAGTCTCTCCCTGTACGTATCGTACTCCGTAACACTGTTTTGAAGTTTATTCCTGCTCTCATTTGCTACAGAAATTTCCGCACCGCATCTATTGCAGCTAAATGATGCGCCTTGAGCCAACGTATGTGGCTCAAGTGAAATATTTCCAATTTTACAAGCTGGGCATGCTATATCTACAAACATGAATATTCCTTTATTCTATTTGAAATCATTATGCAGGTTTTTCTACACCTGTTGGTAAAATGATTGGTGAAACAGATTTAGCATAAGCATCAATAATTGTATTAACACCCTGAGGCAGTGGAATCTGAGCAGCATGGACAGTAACTTCATATTTTGCTGAATTACTTTGAGAATGAGTAGTATCACTCGTACTAGACTCCTTACTGCTATGTGATACACTACCTGAAACCTCTACATGGAATGGTCCTATATTTCCACCACCGGAGAATGAGCCTTTTTCTGCTGTATCAGATGATGATGCTGTAGTATTTTTTTGTGCAAAACTTGACTTAACTTCCATCTCAAAATGAATATTAACATCATCTACAGCAAGTGAATTAAGAGGTATTATCGTTAAAATTGGTAAAGTAAATTTCGTTACTTCTGGTGAAATTGTTGGAGCACCCTTACCGTCTGGTGCTGGTTGAATTACACTACGCGTTAGTGTCATATCAATCATTACCGGATCATATGTTGGTACTTTTGGATCCTTTTGTGTAAAACAAGTGGTCATCATAAACTTTAATTGCGTCATCGCCATCTGCTGATTTGCCTCTGCGGCTGACATTAACGGACCACCGATAAGTGCACCCATTGGAAGACCTGAAAACTGTTGTCCCATCGATAATATTTGACTTGGCTCTGCCATTGTATATCCTTTTTAATTGAAATTAATTTTAAAATTAATTTGGAATCTGCGCCCGTAAAGTTTTGTTATATCCCTCTACTACGGCTTGAACTCCTGATGATTTGTCATCAGCCTTTATGGTAATTGTAATCTTTGCATTTGCTGAAGTATTCGTACTACTATCTTTAGAAGAACGTAATAGTCCAGCTTTTTTTGCCTGCGGAAAACCTACCATTACCTCACCGTTATCCTCTATCACTTCCAAATCCATCTCTACTTTTACATCTTCAAGTTGTAAACTTGGTACTGGTGTTAGCGTTATAAGTGGAACTGATACAAAGTGTTCAATCGGTCCTTCTTTTGTCATTTTTGGATATTTCATACGCACCGATTTTGGTGTTAAATGCTCAATATCCGTTAACTCATGACTTTTTTCTGATGAATTGGAACTTTTAGATTGATGGAAATACCCCATCAACGTGTTGATATTTTCTCTGGAAACTGTTTCCATGGCTTGATCTACCGCACCCTGAATTGCAGTTACCAATTGTGTTAGCTTAATCAAAATCACACCTTTTTTATTTATTTTTTTACAAAATGATATTAAATCACTTTCTAATATTTTGTTATTAAATCTCTACTCTTTTAAGACTTCTACATACTAGACTCCTTTAGCGTAAAGAATACTTCTCAAAGCATTCATTAACAATATATAGTATTTATAATTATATAAACACATTTAAAATGTTATATATTGATTATGAGATTAAAATTAGAACTACATTTATTAAACTCAAAATATACTATTTTGTAAAATATAGCCCACTCTTGGAATGTTACTAAGCGGTAAATCCGGTATCTTTTTTCTTAATCTATAAATTAACTCTCTTAATGAAGATGTTCTATCTTCACTGTCATCCCAAATATTTAACATTAGTTGTTCTGCACTAATGCAACTATTTTTGTTTTTTATTAATGAGACTAGGCACTTAAGCTCATTATTTGTTAACGTGATAATTTTTCCATTACTGTTAATTATCGATTTTTCTAAATCAAACATACACCCCTGTTTTAAAAATATTTGTGTTGACTTAACTGCGTATCTATTCATTTTTGTATTTACCACCATTAAAATAGCTTCAAGGTCAAACTCATCAATAGGTTTAATTAAATAGCCCAGCGGTGAGACACTGCTTGCCCTGGTTATTGTTGTAGTATCCTTGTAAGCTGTAATAAAAACTATTTTAATATTTTGATTATAAGAGTAAACTCTCCTAGCGCAATCAATACCATTAATAGTTGCATCAGTATTAATATCTAATAGTAGAAGATCTAAATTATCATTTTCAGTTGTCTTAATTAAATCTTGTGCATCATAAAAACTGCCAATTACATTATGTCCTAACTCTTTAACTGTTTTTTCTATAAAGTATGCCGTATTAGCATCATACTCAAGTATCGCAATATTCATTTAACCTCTTTTTTTGAAATCTAGTCTGTTAATTTTTAAGTGATATATTTATCTATCATTTATTATGCATATTGTTAACTATTTATTAAAATAGAAGTAGTGTAATAATTTTAATTTTTATAATTACGAAAATAATTACCAGTTATTATCACACCATAACAGAGACACAATAAATTATAAAAAACATATACAACCTATATTTAACACTTATAAAAGAATAGAAAAGTAAAATTAGAATAGAATTAGATAGTGTTGTTTTTCAATTAAAATAAACGCTAATATCATACTCTAATAGAAAGTTTTTAGTTATAATTTCATCAATTCAAAAATGGAAACTATATGTCGAACTCAATAGAGATAATTTCTTGGAATGTTAATGGAATACGTGCAGTAGGTAACAAAGAGGCTCTTAAATGGATTGACGAGAGAGAACCGGACATCTTATGCCTGCAAGAGATAAAAGCTTTAGAAGATCAAATACCGGATAATCTATTTAATAGAGAGTATAAGAATATATTAGTTAACCCTGCAGCTAAAAAGGGTTATAGCGGAACCTTGACCTGGAGTAGTATAGATTCTCAATACAACTCTACATGTAAAGATATAGATACTTTAGATGAGGGTAGAATTGTAGAGACTCATTATGATGATATAGTTCTTTTTAATGTATATTTTCCAAATGGTCAAAAGGATGAAGAACGCTTAGCGTATAAAATGAAGTTCTATGATGATTTTTTAAGCTATTGTGAAAAACTAAGAGAAGATGGTAAAAGTATAATCATCTGTGGAGATGTTAATACTGCCCACAAAGAGATTGACCTTAAGAATCCAAAGGCAAACTCTAAAACCTCAGGCTTTCTTCCAATGGAGAGAGAGTGGATAGACAAACTCTTAGATCACGGCTATGTAGATACTTTCAGATATGTAAATGGTGATGAAATTGACAGATATAGCTGGTGGTCCTATCGCTCAGGTGCAAGATTAAAGAATGTTGGATGGAGAATAGATTACTTTTTTATCTCCCAAGATTTATGTGAAAATCTAGAAGATGCTTTTATATTAGACCATCTAACAGGTTCAGATCATTGTCCTGTTGGAATAAAAATAAATATTTAATAAAAAAAGCAATATAATACAGCAACTTAATATACCGAGGTAACATGAAGCAGAAGCAGATAGATACAACACCGGCTAGATTAGACTTTCTTCAGAGTGCAAGTGGACTTATACTGGCACTTTTTATGTGGGCACATATGTTCTTTGTATCCACTATACTACTTGGCAAAGATGTCATGTACAGCGTTTCAAAGTTTTTTGAAGGGGAGTACTTCTTTGGAGAGTCATATCCAATTATAGTAACTATTGCTGCTGGGGCTATATTCTCTATTTTTATACTGCATGCAGCAATCGCAATGCGAAAATTTCCTTCTAACTACAAAAGACATAAGATTATGCGTAATCATATGAAATCATTTAATCATACCGATACCAGACTTTGGTTTTGGCAGATTTTCACCGGTTTTGCCATGTTTTTTTTAGGTTCTATTCACTTATATATCATAATGACAAATTCAGCAGACATCGGTCCATACGCCTCGGCTGACCGTGTTGTTACGGAGTGGATGTGGCCACTTTACATATTACTGCTGCTTGCTGTAGAACTCCATGGTTCAATTGGTCTATATCGTCTTGCTCTGAAGTGGGGATGGTTTGAAGGAAGCAACAGTAAAAAAAGCCGAATAACACTACGAAGACTGAAATATGCTGTTACTATATTTTTTCTTACACTAGGTTTTTTAACTTTAGCTGCTTATATTAAAATAGGTATTCAACACCAAGATAAGGCGGGCGAAAGATATCATCCAATAACTAAAACTATTCAAGGAGACCTGTAATGAAAATAATTTATACTGACGTACTTGTTATTGGTGGTGGTCTTGCTGGTTTAAGAGTTGCTACCGGTGTTAAGGAGCGTGGACACGACGTTGTAGTTCTAACACTTGTTCCTCCAAAGCGTTCACACTCCGCAGCAGCACAAGGTGGTATGCAAGCATCTCTAGCAAATTCTAAAATGGGTGAAGGTGATAATGAAGACGTTCACTTTAGTGACACCATAAAAGGGAGTGACTGGGGAGCTGACCAAGAGGTAGCCAGAATGTTCACACATTGTGCTCCAAAAGCGATAAGAGAACTAGCTGCATGGGGTGTTCCTTGGAGTAGAGTAAATCGTGGAGACAGAACAGCAATTATAAATGCCGAGAAGGTCACTATTACAGAAAAAGATGAGGCTCATGGACTCATAACCGCCAGAGATTTCGGCGGTACTAAGAAATGGAGAACCTGCTACACTTCCGATGGAACCGGACATAGTATGCTTTATGCGATGGACAACAAAGCCCATCAAGATAAAGTAGAGATTCATGAAAGACTTGAAGCGATGGCACTTATTCATGAAAATGGACGCTGCTACGGTGCAGTTGCCAGAAACTTGATGAGCGGTGAGTTGGTCGCTTATGTATCTAAAGCCACCACAATCGCAACTGGTGGTTACGGCCGCATATACAGTGTTTCAACAAATGCTATTATCTGCCAGGGTATGGGACAAGCTATTGCACTAGAAACGGGTGTTGCCACACTGGGGAATATGGAAGCTATTCAATTCCATCCAACTGCCATTGTCCCTGTCGGTATTCTGACCACAGAGGGTTGTCGTGGTGATGGAGGGCTTCTTTTAGATAAAGACGGATATAGATTTATGCCGGACTATGAGCCTGAGAAAAAAGAGCTTGCATCTCGTGATGTGGTAAGTCGCCGTATGACAGAACATATAAGAAAAGGCAAAGGAGTTAAATCACGTTACGGTGACCATCTTTGGCTAGATATAACAATACTTGGACGGGAGCATATCGAGAAGAATCTTCGTGAAGTAAAAGAGATATGTGAAAACTTTTTAGGCATAGACCCGGCAGTTGACTGGATACCGGTTCGTCCTACCCAACACTACTCTATGGGCGGTGTTCGTACAAAATATACGGGAGAGTCACAAACACTAAAAGGACTATACTCCTGCGGTGAAGCAGCTTGCTGGGATATGCATGGTTTTAACAGACTTGGAGGCAACTCTGTAAGCGAGACCGTTGTTTCAGGAATGTTGGTAGCTGAATATATTTCTGACTATCTAGAGAGTAGCGATAGTGATATAAGCATACATACTGCAAAAGTTGAAGAGATATTAAACAAAGAGCAAAACAAGATAGATAAGCTCTTAGAGAGTACAGGCGGTGAAAATGCCTTTGTCCTTCGACGCCGAATGGAAGAGATTATGATGGAGAAGGTCGGAATTTTTAGAAACGGTAGCGACCTGCAAGAGGCTGTAGATGAGCTAGAGGAGCTTTTAAAAAGAAGTAGAAATATAGAACTTAGCTCTAAAAGCCGTGCCGCAAATCCAGCTCTGTTTAATGCTTACAGAACACAAAAAATGCTAAAAGTTGCTTTAACAGTTGCTTATGGAGCACTTCTTAGAACGGAGAGCCGCGGGGCACACTCGAGAGAGGACTATCCTGCAAGGGATGATGCTAACTGGCTTAAAAGAACTATTACAAGCTGGGAAAACGAAGAGCAGACTCTGCCAACTGTAACTTATGAAGATATTGACATATCCAAAATGGAAATGCCTCCGGGCTTTCGCGGTTATGGAAAAGATTTAACAAAGACTCATTCTGACACTCAAGAGAGGCAAGCATTTGTGGACACTCTGACAGAGAAGCTCAAAAATGAAGGAGCAAGCCGCTTTGAGATTCAAAATGCTCTAATGCCCTTTATTGACAAACTACCTAAGAAGTACCAAGGAATTAATGAAAGATTAGGAGAAAATGTATGAGTGAACTAAAACCAAGACTTTTAAAAATCAGTATACTTAGATTTGATCCAAACGATCCGGAAGATTTTCCACATATGGAGACCTTTGAGATAGAAGAAGCTGATGGAATGACTCTTTTTATTGCCCTAAATGAGATTAGAGAGCATCATGACAACTCACTAAAGTTCGACTTTGTATGCCGTGCCGGTATTTGTGGAAGTTGTTCTATGCTTGTAAACGGTCATCCTACTTTAGCCTGCAGAACACTCACTAAAACACTGGGTGTAAATATAAATTTGGCACCACTTCCTCTTTTTGAACTAATTGGTGACCTCTCTATTTATACCGGAAAATGGATGAGATACCTAAATGAGCATCTGGAGACTTGGATACACAATAGAGAAAAAGAGCTGCAAGTTGACAAGCTTGAAGAGAGAATGGAACCAGAGCTCGCAGATGAGATTTATGAGCTTGAGCGATGCGTTGAGTGCGGATGTTGTGTAGCCGGATGCGGAACTATTCAGATGAGGCAGGAGTTCGCTGGAGCTGTTGGACTAAATAAAATAGCAAGATATCATCTAGACCCAAGAGATCTTCGCAGTAATAAAGAGTATTATGAGCTTATCGGTAATGAAGATGGTGTTTTTGGATGTATGACACTGCTTGGATGTGAAGATGTCTGTCCAAAAGATTTACCTCTGCAGAGTAAAATCGCATATCTTAGACGTATGATGATTAAAACCTCAATGAGAGAGTAGTAGTTTATAGGAGTAAAGGTGAAAGAGAAAAAAATATTTTGGATAATAATTTTCAACCTAATAATTGTTATCTCTGAAATATTATTTGGACTTATTTCAAACTCTTTCGCTCTAATTGCTGATGCACTGCATAATGCAGGAGATGTTATAGCTATTATAATAACATATATGGCACTAAAAGTAGGAACTAAAAAAACAACATTTCAATATACATTTGGTTTTATAAAAGCTGAAATGATGGCAGCATTTACAAACAGTATGTTTCTCTCTATAACAATGCTGTATATGATCTATGAAGCAATAAACAGGTTTTTTAGCCCAGAGCTTATTGAACCGATATACATGATAGTAGTCGGTTTAATTGCTGTAGTAGCCAATGGTATTAGCGCTTATATTTTGCATACCCTTGGTGTAGACCATGGACACGCTCATGAGCACTCACATGGGCATCATCATCACCATGGAGATGCAAATATTCAATCTGCCTACCTTCACATGCTGAGTGATGCTTTAATATCTGTAGGTGTTGTTATTGCGGGTATATTTATATACTATTTTAAAGTTTATTATATTGATTCTATTTTGACCATTATTTTCTCAATTTATATTTTAAAACACTCATACCCATTATTGAAAAAAAGTTTTTTATCATTAATGGATGTAAATACTACAGATATATCTCAAGAGACCTTAGATAAGATTATAAAGAGTGACAAGAGCATTTTAGAATACAATGACTTACATATTTCCAAGCCAAACTCAAAATATAACTTTATATCATTTCATATAGTTTTAGATAATGAGAACTTAACTCTACTAAACATAGAGGAGATAACCCAGAAAATAAAGTGTAAGTTAGAACACCATGGGTTTAATCATATCTTGATTCAAGTTGATTCAAACAAACATGTTAAAAATCAGATACACTGTGATTACAACAGTGACCCTACTTAGCCTTAGGTCTAAAGGCTTTTATAACATCTTCGTTTGTTTGAATAAATGGACCCTCTATTAGGTCGATACAGTAAGGAACTGCAGGAAAAACAGCATCCAAACACTCACGAATTGACTTCGGTTTTCCGGGCAGATTTATTATTAAACTTTTACCTCTGATTCCTGCACTCTGGCGAGAGAGTATCGCAGTTGGAACATACTGCAGGCTCACCTGACGCATAAGCTCTCCAAAACCCGGCATCATCTTCTGGCAAACATTTTCAGTTGCCTCCGGTGTAACATCACGAAGAGCCGGTCCTGTTCCGCCGGTTGTCACAACCAAACAGCACCCTGCTTCATCGCAAAGCTCCTTCATCGTAGCTTCCAAAACATCTTGCTCATCAGGAATACACCTGTAAACTATTTCAAACTCATTTCTTAAATAATCTTTCATAGTATCTTGTATCGCAACACCTGAGATATCTTCATATATCCCTTTACTGGCTCTGTCACTGGCAGTTATTACGCCTATTTTAATTTCACTCATATTCTTATTTTCCTTTATATATTTTAGAGAATGCTTTTATAAACGGTTCTAAAAATTAAAAAGATAAAACAAGAGGTTTTATCAATTTTTAGCCTCGGAGAAACTACAAGGATGTAGTTTCGAGAATGAGTTTATACAAACATTATCTAATTATTAACTTGTTAACAAAAAGTGATTTGCATTTTTAATATATGTCACCGTTGCCACTTCCAAAAAAAACTCTCTAGCACCCTCGACATCTATAATATTGTCTTCCCCGCCAAGATATACTTCTATATTCACACCTTTTTGTGTGAGACTCCTTAGTTCATCCATATTCCACTTATAGTTTAGCAACTCATCAAGCTCTTCTATGGTTGTTTTAGAGTGCTCAAGAATCTTTTTAGTATGTGGAGCAAAACATGAATCTATAAAGTTGCTAAGATAAGAGTCTTTACTCTTTTTATACGAGAGGAGCTGAACTCTTTTAAATTTCGTCTCTTTTGTTTGAAAAAAAGCCGGAGAGAGGAGCTGAAGAGTATCTACTCGATGCCCTCCCTCTAATTGCATCTTTACATATCCAAATGCCTTAATGGCACCATAACTAAATCCACTTACAGAGTATTCACTTCTGTTTATAAACTCTTTAAAGAGATACTCTTCATTTTTTAAAGAAAACCCACTATAAAACTTCATTAAGCTGCTTTTTTACATCTACTTTAGTAATACTTTCTCTCTCATTAAGAATACTCTCCACATATTTCATCACATTTTGCAAAGACTCTAAAAGAGTTCTCGTCTCATCATAAAGTTTTTTCATTACAATTTCTGCTTCATGCTCTGTAGCTATTAAAGATGCACCCATTCCGTACGATTTAATCATTTTATCAATAATCTCTTTTGCTTCGTCCAAATCAACCTTAGCACTGCTAGCATGCTCGTTATAGTTGATATTACACGCTACTATCCCGGCTAAAAGCATCTTTACTCTCGATTCCAACTCATGCTTAATAAGCGGTTCATCTGTTGAGGGTGTTAATTTTTCGTTTGAAAGAAGTAATTTCTCAAAAGGCAGGTCAAAATAAGTTGCAGCTATAACTTTAGCTGCCTGATAAGTAACACGATACTCTTTCTGTTTTTCACTTAGCATCTGCAGCTTCTTTTTTCCAAACATAACTTTATCTTTTACCTGATGAAAATGCTCTATAGTAACTTGAAAATCATGCTGTCTTATTGCAAGCAGAGATGCCTCGTTTACAAGTGCTGCTAGTGAAGCACCATTAAAGCCTACAGTCATATTAGCTACTGCATTCACATCAAGTTCGTGCGGTACCTTATCTAAATACTTAGATAGAATCGAGGCTCTCTCTCTTTTTGTTGGAAGTTCAACAAAAACTCTTCTATCAAACCTTCCTGCTCGAAGAAGTGCAGAATCTAAAACATCAATCTTATTTGTTGCAGCTACGACTATAACTCCACTGGAGCCTTCAAAACCATCCATCTCAGTTAAAAGTTGATTAAGAGTTGCCTCTCTCTCATCATTTCTCTGTCCATCTCTCTTTTTACCGACGGCATCTATCTCATCAATAAATATAATTGATGGCGAATTGTTTTTAGCTGCTTGAAAGAGTTCGTGAACTCTTTTAGCCCCCATTCCTACATATATCTGAACGAATGATGCTCCACTTTGATAATAAAATGGTACACCTGCTTCATGAGCTACAGCCTTGGCAATCATTGTTTTACCGACCCCTGGAGGACCAACTAAGAGGACACCCCTAGGCATTCTAGCACCAAAACTTTTATAACGCTTTGGTTTTTTCATAAAGTCTATAATCTCTTCAAGCTCAATCTTAACATCACTTATTCCACCAATATCACTAAATGTGACATCACTTTTAATCGACTCGATTGGCTGTGTATGCTCCGATAAAGATTTAAGTGCACTTTCACTTACATCTTTTATACTCGAGAGCTTATTCCTTTGCAACCATTTAAAAACAAGTGTTCCTAAACCTAAAAAAAGAACTAAAAACAGAAGATATACGACTATATTTAAACTACTCTTATTCTCAACTTTATAATCTAAAAACATCTTAGGAACGACTTGAGAGGACGCAATCTTATATATCTCTTTATCTGTCTTAAGATAGGTATACTCTTTTGAACTGACAACACTCTTAACAGTGTGGTTTTCTAAAATAGTCATTGCATCTTTGAGAGAAATCGGATTTGCATTATCTCTTAAAATAGCGAATAAAACTAAAATTATCACTAAAAAAGCTGATGCATAAAGTGCTACCCTGTTTGACCTAGACTCTACCATAGTTAGACTCCTCTTGCGCTTTATAATCTCTGATATTTATCCAGTTACCCAGTAGGTCTTCATCTGATTCAATCAATATTTTATTAAAATGTTGATCATACCCAATAAAAAAACCATCTTTTTCACTCTCTACTAAAACATCTAACTCACCAATAAAAGCTTTTCTAAACTCAAAGTTCTTAAACTTGACTATCTCTTCGAGTTCATGAAGTCTATCTTTAGCGACCTTGCCACTCACTTCTGGCTTCATTGTTGCAGATGGTGTGCCGTCTCTTTTGGAATAGGTAAATGCATGCATGTGCGTTAATGGCAGATCTTTAATATTTCTCATAGCCTCATCCCAAAGTTCTTGGCTCTCGCCTGGGTGACCTGTTATAAAATCGGTACCTATAGCAAAACCTTTACCTGCAAGAAGTTCAAAGAGCTCTCTATCTTGCTTATAGAGATTTCGTCTATTCATCAGTTTAAGCATTTTTGGTGAGGTATGCTGAAGTGCTACGTGTAGATGTCTCTCAAGCCATGGTTCATCAAGTATCTCCTTAAACTCATCTGTTATCTGAACTGGTTCGACACTACCAAGCCTAATGCGTCTAACACCCCTAATTTGAGATATTTTTTTTACCAATTTTGCTATAGAAGTATCTCTCTTTTGTCCATAACTTCCAACATTTGTACCGGTTAGTATAAACTCACCAAAGCCATTGAGTGCCAATCTTGTAATCTGCTCTAAAATTCTGGACTCATCCATACTTCTTGCATCACCGCGGACGAATGGAATAATGCAGTAGGAGCAGCGAAAATCACAACCCTCTTGAATCTTTATAAAAGCCCTGCTCTTTCCAACAAAGTCATCAACAACTGCCTCGTCAACAAAGTTCAGGTCTCCAATCTCATAAAAGGGTTTTTGCCTTGATAACATTGCATCTATCTTTAGCTTTTCACTCTGTCCAAATACACCTTGAACCCTGCCCTGCTCTAGTAGTTTTTCACCTTTTGTGTGCGCACCGCAACCTGTTAAAAAGACCTTGGAGTCACCAATCTTTTCTAGATGTGAAATATATGAACGCACATGTGAGTCAGCACCGTTGGTTACCGTGCAGGAGTTTACCACAACTACATCTGCCTCACTCTCATTCTCGGTAACTTCATAATCTTGTATAGCACTAATCATAACCTGCGAGTCGTAAAGATTTGTTCTGCAGCCAAATGTCTTAAAAAAAACTTTTTGCTTCATCAGACTACTTCATCCGTTACAAATGGTGGTTTTCTTTTAGCAGATTTTTCCATATGCAGCATCTGAGTAGGATATGCTATAGTGATATCATCCTCATTCATAAAAGCATCTACAATCTCAGTAGAGATTACACTTCTAAGAGTAAGCGTGGCATAAGCATTTGTCAAATACCATGAATCGATAGATATGCCGTTTGCTTCAATAAATGAAAAGATCCTAGGTTCGACATTTGTATTTTTCAAGCTATATTGATTTCTTAATTTGTTTAACTGTTTTCTTGTAATATCTGTATAACCCTTAGAGTACTTTTTAACTATCTCTTTAGCCAAATGCATCGCTTTTTTATGGTTTGAATCAAATGTAATAGTAATATGAACACCGTCCCAAACTGTCTTAAGCGTACTATGAGTGTAGTTTGCTATCATCCTGGTAAAAACATAGTTATTTGGCACAAATATAATTCTTCCGGCTCTTCTATTAGTGGAGATTGCTGTTAATGTTATATCTTCGAGTATTGTCATACGAAGAAGTGAGATATCCATAACATCTCCAACATACTTCATTCCATCCATATCAACACGAATTCTATCTCCTACATGTATACTTCCGCCAAAAACGATTACTAACCAGCCCAGCATACTCATAAACCAGTCTTTCATGGCAATTGCGATACCGGCTGAAGCAAACCCGAGAATTGTCACTAAATAACTTACATTTTCTATATAGTTAAAAAACAGAATCAAGATTATGAGAGTAACATTGGCAAAGGTGATGATTTTGTTTGCCATGTAAAATCGTTCATTATCAGTTATGTACTTTTTAACAAAGAGTTTAAGAAGAAAAAATATAAAGAAAACAACTAAGACAATAACACCGATCTTAGCAATCTTAAGAATTTGAGCCTCTACATCTTTATTTATATTTACCTCTATAATATCTAAGCGTTTTTGATAAACATCTGCCGTTACATTCATAGTATCTAGGGCAGATTCAAATCTCTCCAACTGCTTTATTTTTACTTCCTGCTGCTCTTTGTACTGGTGCTGCGGATCAATACTTTCCATCTCTTTGAAAATACGTACTTCTGCTCTTAGAGAAGATATAAGGTCGCTCAATTCATCTTTTCTCAGGACATAATCATTAAAACCTTTATCTAGTGTTTTAACAAGAGATATTCCTGCAAATATATCAAAGGGGTTTGTAAAAGATGGTATTGTGTCTATATTTGGCGGTGTTAAAAGATTTGAAAAAGGGGAACTATCTTTTTTCTTTAGTTTTTCAATTTGTGATGTTAATATCTTCTCTCTAGATATAAGCGTTATTAACTCATCTTTTTGAGTTAGAGTTTTTCTTCTTTTTTTACGAAGGAAGTTTATTCTTTTTTTAATCTTTTCTAAACTCTCCCTAACGTCCAAAGAGGTAAGATAAGAGGCATAGCTTTTAATCCAAACACTATCTTGACTCGCTATTTTATCTTCAATAAGTTTTAACTCTGAGGCATATTCGGCAATCCTCTCTCTATTAAGATCCTCTTGGGCAAGTCTGATTCTCTCCTGCTCTTGCTTACTAATAACTGGAGTAGTTTTAGTTTTAACACCACTAGCAAAAAGTAAAGAGGATGCAACTAGGATATAGAGAACTATTTTTTTCATTAAAACTCTCCAAATTTATTCAAGACGCACATAATCGTTCCTTTATCAACACTGTCTGTAATGCTTACATCACCGATACCAATAGGAAGAATAAAAGTTATTGCTGAATCAGAACTCTTTTTATCTAAAAAGAAGTTATCATAAAAACTGCTACTGTTTTCAATATGATAACTCGTCGGCAAATCATACTTTTGCAAAAGCTCTTTAACTCTTAAAACCTCATTTTCATTCATTAGATTCATCTTTAAAGCCAACTCATTTGCCATAACCATGCCTATAGCCACAGCCTCGCCATGCAGAAATTTTTTATATCCAGTTTCATTTTCTATCACATGTCCAAAAGTATGCCCATAGTTTAGTGCAGCTCTTATACCGTGCTCTTTCTCATCTTGAGCCACGACATCTGCTTTTGTTTGTACGGCTTGTTTTATGGCTTCTTGCAATACCTCTTTTTTAGTTAAATCAGCACCCTCAAGAAACTCAAAAAAATCTTTGTTGAATGTAACAGCCATTTTAACTATCTCGGCGACACCTGCAGAGAACTCTCTCTTAGGCAGAGTAGTTAAAAAATATGAATCAATATAGACAGCTTTTGGCTGATGAAATGCGCCAATAAGGTTTTTTCCATATCTGTTATTCATTCCTGTCTTGCCGCCGACACTGGCATCAACCTGAGAAAGAAGCGTAGTAGGTATTTGAATAAAATCTATGCCTCTTTGGTAGATACTCGCAGCATAACCTGTCATATCACCGATTACTCCCCCGCCAAATGCTATTAACATTGATTTACGGTTAAAACGATTTTCAAACATGGACTCTAAGATTGCATCTATGCTCTCTTGATTTTTATACTCTTCACCATCTTTTAAAGTTATGATATGCAACTCTTTTGCACTGATTCTTGTAAGAAGATACTCCAGATGTAATCCGGAGACTGTATTATTAGTGACTATCGCCAGTTTCGAGTCAAAATGAAGTTTAGGAAGTGTGTCAATTGTTATATTATATGAGTTGTCAACAACTTTTTTAAGAGCTATTTTTACTTGCATTATCTATCCAAAAAATTTAATTTAATAAGTTGATATATAATACTTAAAAAAGACTAAAAAATCGCTAAATCTATACTCTATATTTGAACAGGTATAAAAATCTGATGATAATCATCAAGTTTATGGTAAAGTCTTTCACTGTCTGTCGATAAAATTGAGTAGAATTTTCTGCCCGTTAATTTTTTGGTAAAGGGTAAAATCTGAATAAAATCATCTTTTTGTTTCAAAGCTTTTATTGGGTTTTCGCTCTCCTTTATAATCTTAATGCTCTTTGAAAAGATTGTAGATAGATTGTAGTAATGCTCTATAACTTGCTCTTTTGCCTCTTGATGTTCATTCATATAATTATAGAGTTCTATATTCAAGTCTAGCTGTTCAGAGATATCAAATATAGTTGATGAAATCTTTTCCAAATCACGGTTATCGCCTAAGATAAGAGCAGTATCCTTAACAGAAGAGAGTTCTTTATCAGTAATCTTGAGGACTGGAACATGTGCTTCATATAGGGTTGTTCTCATGTTATAATCTTCAAATGTCTCTTTTGAAACAATAACTAAACCTATGTGGTAAGTTTTTATATCAACAAAGAAACTCTCTTTTAAATCAACACTGTCATAATCTATTTCAATAATAATATTTTCACTTCTATACTCTTTAATTTTCCACACAATAGATATATCATTAGGGTTTACTATTTTTATAATTAAATCATGACCCAATTTTTCATGTGCAAAAACCGCTCTCTCTATAAAACTGAATATCGTCTCAAAATTCATTAAATTCATATCTATATAAAGATAAAGATTTGAGCCAAACGGTTCTGGAAACTGCCCTAATTCTCTTTTTATCGCTTTATATACGGATTTTAATACTACAGGCTCTCCAACCAAAAGAAGGAGATCATTTGGCTGAATCATTCTACGGCGGTTTGGCATAATGAGTTTTCTATTTCTGTATATTGCAACTATTCGCCACTCTTTTTGCTCAATAACACCAATATGGCGGTAGACAAATGAGCTTCCAAATGGAACTAATACTTCCATTATCTCACCCTCTCCTACCCCAACATTTTGTGCTATAACCGGTACATTTGGCAGGTGGTCAAGGAGTCTTGAAGCTACAATCTCATTTGATTTTATCAAAACAACATTTGAATCTTCATTCTCAAGATTCCATTTGTCTAGAACAATAACACGAAGCTGTTTTTTTATAGTTCTAATATTCTTAATGGTGTTTTCAACCTCAAGCTGATTCTCCATAGCAATAATAACTTGAACAAACTCCATCTTAAGTAAATTTGATATTTTATAAAGGCTTGTAGAGTCAAACTCATAAAATTTAAAACGTTTTGGATTTATATCTTTATACTCTTTTGATTTACGCTGAACCACATAGTATATATTCTCACTTGTATATGTCTCTGCTATGCGCTGAATAAAATGTTCAGCAGTATCACCATCACCAATAATTAAAATTTTTTTCATAAATATCTTTATAGTTTTTTTGTTATTATAGCACTTTTAGGTTTTAATGATTTTTTCACTCTTTTTAACTCTTTCATCAACAAAGCTTGGATCACCATGCTCAAACAGATCCTGAGAGACCTTCTCAACATGTTTTTTGGGCTTAACTTCAACATAACCACTATCTTTGCCGGTCGTTGCTCCATGAGGAATACACATTACAGACTCCTTACACTAACATACTATCATCATACTACACTATAACTTGCTATTATATAAAAAAAGAGAACTACCTTTTTAAAACTTGTGCTTGCTTAACCCACATCTCTTTTTTAGCGCTTCTCCATTTTTTATCTACAAAATAGCCTGTTATTTGAATCCAGCTTCTTGTTTTTTTATTTGATGTAAAGGAGGTTCCTCTCTCCCATTGATCTATTTTACTGCCGTTAACATTATCATATATAATACTCTCAGTTTTCAAGCGAAACGGAGCGGCTTTAAATTTTATTATACTGCTTTCATCTAAACTTTCTATCTGATACTCTTTTTTCATTATAAGTTTTGGAAACCCGTCTGTCTGTTCGCAGTTTTGTTTCAAAAGAGGGGTAACAGAAGTAATTTTTGTTGTCACTGCAGATTTTTTCATTAGATTTTTAATAATATTCTCTTTGGATTTTAAAAGTTTTTCTCTATTTTTAAGTGATTTTTCTAATTTAGAAATTCTCTGTAGCAAATATTTATTACTCTTCTGTTTATCAGCCTTACTATCGACTTTGGCTTCTAACAGGCGGTGTTTATGCTTCTCATTATTATATAATTTTTTATACTTTTCTACCATCTCTTTACACTCTTCGCACTCAGTAGCTCTCTCTTTTAGCTCATCATTACACTTCTCATACTTTCCGCGAAGCTCACTTATATCTTTTACAATTAGCTCTATTCTCTCTATCTCATCTGAATATAAGAGTGATAATAAGCTCACTATTAGAAAGAGTATTTTCATATATTACTACTTTTTTTAATTAGTTTGACACCCATCTCAACATGATGCGTGTATGGAAATTGATCAAAAAGAGCCATGTCAACAACTTCATGAGTCTCACTTAAAAGAGTCATGTCTCTTAGTAAAGTCTCCGGATTACATGATATATAGAGTATATTATCATACCTTGAGGAGAATCTGCATGAAGCTTCATCCATTCCAGCCCTTGGAGGATCTACAAAAATAGTATTGATCTTATATCTATCTAAGTTCACATCTTTCATTCTTCTAAACTCTCTAACTCCATCAAGAGCTCCAACAAACTCCTCTACGCTCATTCGTACAAACTCTATATTTTGCACATCATTTAAGAGCATATTTGTTTTAGCAGCATTTATTGATGATTTAGATATTTCAGTAGCCAAAACTTTATCAAACTTTTTTGCAAAAGGTATAGTAAAGTTTCCAGCACCGCAGTAAAGCTCAAGCAGGTCTCCATCTATATTTGAAATATTTTTCAAGGTCCAAGATATCATCTGCTCATTTACTTTTGAGTTAGGTTGCGTAAAGCTGTTTTCTATATAGTTAAATCTATATATTTCATCATTTATATTTAGAGTCTCTGTTATATAGTCTTGTCCTATTACAACTTTTTGCTTACGAGAACGACCTATTATATAGATATCAAGCTCTTTTGCAATATCTGTAACAATCTCTTGCCAGGCAGAATCTAGTTTTCTATGATAAAGAAGTGAAACAACTATCTCACCACTACTTGAACTTAAAAAATCAGCACCAAATAGTTTAAAACCTATCTCACTCTCTGTAATTGACTTAAGAAGCTTTGGCATCAGTGCAGATATATGTTCATTTACCTGTGGACACTCCTCTACAAATACAACCCCTTTTTTATCTACATGGTTCATCGCATAACGCATAATGTCGCCATCATGCCAAATCTTAAACTCACTTCTTGAACGATAGTGCTGCTGTGGAGATTTATAAACAGAGATCTCTTGTGTATAAAACTGTTTAAATCTTTCTCTATTTAATTCAAGTTTTTGATTTAACTGGCTCTCATAGCCGTTTTCATAAACTATACAGGCACCACACTCTCCAAAATATTTACAATCCATACTATCTACTTTATTGAAGCTATAAGGTTACCAATAAGAAGGTTCCAGCCATCTATAAGGATGAATACAAGTATCTTAAAAGGCAGAGCTATCATAATAGGAGGAAGCATCATCATACCCATAGACATAAGTATAGATGCAACAACCATATCTATTACCAAAAATGGTAAGAAGAGTAAAAATCCTATCTCAAAAGCGGTCTTTAGCTCACTTATTACAAAAGATGGGATTATTACCGACAAAGGTACAGCTTCAACAGTTGCAGGGTTATCCATTTTTCTTATTCTTAAAAACAGAGCTAAATCCTTCTCTCTAGTATTTCTAATCATAAAGTTCTTAAAGGGAAGAGCGGTCTTATCAAAGGCCTCCTCATAGCCGATTTTTTTTTCTATGTATGGCTTTATTCCACTCTCATATGCTTTGGTACCGATTGGCTCCATTACAAAAAAGGTTAAAATCATTGCAAGCATTACTAAAAGCTGAGTCGGAGGAACTTGTTGAGTACCAAGAGCTTGTCTTAAAAAACCAAAAACAATTACAAACCTTGTAAAGGTTGTCATAACAAGAATCATACTTGGTGCCAGGAAAAGGAGTGTTAAAACTACCAACACATTTAGTGAACTGACTAACTGCTCCGGAGTATTTGGAGCTGAGAGCTCAAAATTCATTGTAGGAATTTGGACAGTCTCAGCTCCCAAAACAGAGAATAAACCTATCCCTAAAAGTAATACAAAGAGTCTAAACATTATTTATCTGCTGCCTGATCTAATACTGTTTTTTTAACTTTTGTTTTATCATCGGGCTTCGCACCAAAGAAGTGCAGCTCCACTCTACGATTCTTCTCTCTACCTGCTTCTGTGACATTAGTTGCTTTTGGCGAGAACTCTGCATATCCTGCTGCACTAATACGCTTTGGATCAACTCCATCAAGGAGTAGCTCCTGCAAGACTGATATAGCTCTGGCTGATGAGAGCTCCCAATTATCTTTAAAAGGACTTTTTGAGCCAGGGCCCTGATTGTCGGTATGCCCACGTACACTAACTCGTGTCTCATTAGGCAACTCTCCTATAATAAGAGCCACCCTTTTTAAAAATAGGAGTGCATCTTCATTATGTATAGTAGCACTACCCGATTTAAATAGAAGTGATGCAGGAAGTTCTATAACAAAACCGTCTTGTGCCTCTTCAAGAGATACAGCAGGACCTTTTCCCTTGCCAATCATCTCATTTGCTTCAGATACCGCTGATGCTACCCTGTTTACTTGCTGAGAAGTCTCATCTTTTGATTCAATTGGAGTAGACTCTTGAATACGCTGTTTTGAGACTTCAGTCTTTATTCCACCCTCAAGAACACTCATAGCTCCCGAGAGAGAACCTATAGCCTCAGATATCTTTTTCGCATCCATACTACTCATTGAGAGAAGCAGTACGAAAAAACATAAAAGAAGAGACATCAAGTCCCCAAAAGCTGCCAGCCAACCTGGAAGACATCTCTCACACTCCGGACATTTGTTTTTTTTACCCATTAGTTAAACTGACTCACACGCTCTGTTGGAGCCAAGTAACTTAGAAGTTTTGCTTCTAATGCTCTTGGCGCATCTCCAGATTGGATTGACATAATTCCTGAGAGAATCATCTCTCTTACAAGAGTCTCATCATCATTTCTGATTGAGAGTATAATTGCAATTGGTGTACCAACAACATTACCGATAATAGCACCATACATAGTAGTAAGCAAGGCAACCGCCATAGATGGACCAATTGCAGAAGGGTCAGCCATATTCAGAAGCATCGCAACCAGACCGATAAGTGTACCAACCATACCCATAGCCCCTGCAAGACCTGCCCACTGAGAAAAGATAGAACCGTTTACCTTATGTCTGGTGCTGGTCTGTTCCATCTCAATCTCTAAAAGATCTCGTATATTATCCGGTTCATTGCCGTCAATTGCCATTGAGAGACCCTTTTTCAGAAACTCATTTGGCTCATCATTCACTTCACTCTCAAGAGCCAAAATACCATCTTTCCTAGCTTTTGTAGCAAACTGAACAAGTTTTTTAATTAGTTCGGCCTTATCCTCTTCAGGAGGTTTGACAGCTATCATAAATATTTTTGTAAATGATTTCATTTGTGAAGGTTTAAAAGAAATCATCAATGCACCAATACTACCACCGATAACAATTAAAACTGAAGGAATATCGATATACGCACCTACACCAACACCCATACTCATTGCACCTGCGAGAAGTGCAAGGATTAAAACTATACCAATAACCGTACCTAAGTCCATTTAAATACCTTACAACAAAATATTGGCTTATAATACCACAAAAAATATTAGTAGAAACACTAAAAGATTAATTTTACTAATTTTATTTCAAATATAAGAGCTTAAAGGGTATAATCCCTTAATTTATTATAGGGGTCATTTTGACTCCTCTCGTCAAAGACGAAGCTTTAGTGATTAAATATAATATGGACTTGTTCATATTATATGAGATTTTAATAGTAGGAGTAAAAATGAACAGAGATAATATAAGTATCGTAATTTTAGCTGCAGGAAAAGGGAGTCGTATGAAGTCTCCAAAAGCAAAGGTACTGCACACAGTTTGTGGTAAACCTATGCTTTACCATATTATAAAATCATCTCGTGAAATAAGCAGTGATATTACAGTGGTTATTTCTCATCAAAAAGAGGCTGTACAAAAGTCAATTAACTCCTATTTTGATGATATTAACTTCTGTGTGCAAGACACCGAGAACTTTCCTGGAACCGGCGGGGCTATGAAAAACATCTCTGTAAAAAATGAAAAAGTTCTGGTTCTTAATGGAGATATGCCTCTTATAACCTCTAATTCCCTAAAAGGCTTTTTAGATAACAAGAGTGATATTCTTATCTCCATTTTTGATTTACAAAACCAAGATGGGTATGGACGTGTAATTATCAAAGATGATAGAGTCCAAAAAATTGTAGAGCAAAAAGATGCTTCTGAGAAAGAGTTAAAAGTCACAACCGTCAATGCTGGAATATACTCCTTTTCCAAAACAGTTTTAGATAAGTACATCCCTATGCTCAGCAACGACAATGCTCAAGAGGAGTACTACTTGACTGATGTTATCTCTATGGCAAAAACCGACGGCATAGAGATAACTCCGCTTTTAGTTGATGAGGAGAGTTTTAAGGGTGTTAACTCCAAAAAAGATCTCTCTGATTCTGAAGAGATAATGCAGACAAGAATAAAAACAGATTTAATGAACTCAGGTGTTATTATGCAGCTTCCTTCAACTATTTACATTGAAGAGGGGGTGACCTTTGAAGGCGAGTGTATAGTAGAAAACGGTTGTCGTTTAAGCGGAAAGAGTCTCATTGTAAACTCACATGTAAAAGCAGGGAGCGTTATAGAAGACTCCATCATAAAAAACTCAGACATCGGACCGATGGCTCATATTCGTCCTGCGTCGCATATAGAAGATTCTCATATAGGCAACTTTGTAGAGGTGAAAAAATCATCTTTAAAGGGTGTAAAGGCCGGGCACTTAAGTTACATAGGCGATGCTCAGGTTGGTGAGGGTACAAATATCGGCGCAGGTGTAATTACATGTAACTATGATGGTATTAAAAAGTATCAAACCTTTATAGGTAAAAATGTATTTGTTGGCAGCGACAGCCAACTTGTAGCACCTCTACACATAGAAGATGATGTTATGATAGCCGCAGGAACTACAGTTACAAAAGGAAAGATAGAAAAAGGTTCTTTAGCTATCAGCAGAACAAAGATACAAACTATTAAAGAGTTTTACTACAAGTTCTTTGGGAAAAAATAAAATATTGGATATCATACTCTAATTAATCTCTTTAATTAGGATCTTCTTGAAAATAGTACACTTCAGCGATACACATCTAGGCTATAGCGACTTAGAGATTTTAAACAGTGAGAACATCAACCAGAGAGAAGCAGACTTTTATGATGCCTTTTCTCAAGTTCTTGAACAAATCAAAACAATAAAACCTGACTATATCATACATACTGGAGACCTCTTTCACCGCTCAAGCCCTTCAAACCGCGCTATTACTTTTGCACTTGAACAGTTCAAAGTTATCGACTCTTTAGAGATTCCTTTCATACTTATAGCAGGAAACCACTCAACACCAAGAACAAACCTAAGCTCTCCTATTTTGAAGATATTTGAAGGATTTAAGAACATACATGTCTCATTCAATCAAGAGTACAAAAAAATAGAGTTTGACGACGTAGTGTTTCATACCCTGCCCCACATGAACGATGACTCAAAAGCACTCTCGCAGATAGAACTTTGCGAGAAAAACATAGATAACAAGAAAAAAAACATAATGATGATGCACTGTTGTGTTGGTGCATTTTATCTTATGCAGGAGTTTGGCGAGTGGGTCTACCCGAGTGACAAAGAGTATATATTTGAGAAAATGGATTATGTCGCTCTTGGTCACTGGCACGGTTTTGGCAAAGTCGGCAAGCATGAGAACACATACTATAGCGGCTCAACTGAGAGAACATCACTTAATGACAAAAGAGACTCAAAAGGATTTATTGAAGTCACTCTAACCGATAAACTCATCACAGAGTATAAAGAGATAAAAATTCGCCCAATCGTACTAAAAGAGATAGATTGTGAAGATTATGAGAACTCAACAGCCAAGATTGATAAAAGCGATGTGAAAGAGGCTATAGTCGAGGTAAAACTTAAAAACTTAACAGCTCTGCACTCAATCGACATACAAAACTCACATATTAAAGAGCTATTTGACGATGCAATGAGTGTCAGCATAAAAAGAGAATTCAAGCGCGCTGCAAATGAATCAGATGTGCAGAGCATAGAAGCTCTCTCACTTGAAGAATTTTTCTTAGAACACCTAAAAGAAGATAGTAAAAAAGAAGAGTTTAAGAGATTAAAATCTAAAGTTCAAGAGCTTTTTGCACACTGCGAAGAGGTCACAGATGATACTCTCTAAACTCCATCTTGAAAACTTTAAAAAATACATCTCTTATGAGCTAGAGTTCGCAGAGGGTCTGACAGGAATCATAGGTAAAAATGGAAGTGGAAAATCAACCATCTTTGAAGCTATTCTTTTTGCACTTTACGGAGAGTTTAAGGAGAGAGGGAACAAAGAGTTAATCAGAAACTCAAACTCAAACACAAAAGAGGCGGTTGTAGTAGAACTTGATTTCGAGTTTGAGGGCTTAGAGTACAAAGTAGTTAGAGAGTTTCGAGGAAAGACAATGAGTGCGAGTGCAAAACTCTACAAAAACGGTGAACTTACAACTACAGGGGCAAAGGAGGTAAGCTCTGCCATAGGTAAATTGACAGGGATGAGTAAAAATGCTTTTATGCATACACTTTTTGCTTCACAAAAAGAGCTGACAAGTCTAAGTTCACTCAAAAACGAAGAGAGAAAAAGAATAATACGAAAACTTCTTGGACTTGAAAAGATAGACTTTATAGAAAAAGAGCTTGTAGAGAAGAGCCGTGAGCTTAAACGTGAGATAAACGCATTTGCGGAGGTACTGCTTGGCGATGATGAGATAAAGCTAAAAAATGAGCAGCTAAAAAACAATGAAGCCGCTAAAGAGGTTCAGAAAAAAGAGCTGTTGAGTAAAAGTGAGGAGTTAGAGCATATAAAAACCAGAGAACAAGCCATAAAAAAAGAGCTTGAACTCTTTGCCAAAACAAAAGAGCAAAAACAGAAGCTTTTTTCAGAACTTGAACTTGCCAAAAACTCCAAAAGCGCAGAAGTCATGAACCAAGTCAAGCTCTCAGCCGAGCTTCATGAACTCGAACACAAACAAGATGAACTAAATAAACTTAGCAAAGTAAAAACAGAGTATAAAAATCTGCAAGAGCAGCTAAAAAACCAAGAGAAATTAAAAGAGTTTCAACTTAAAAAAGAGGGACTTCAAAAAGAACAGCTAAGCCTGAGAGACCAATACACAAAAAGCAAAGCTGATATCAGCTCTCTTGAAAAAGAGTGTGAGATGCACGAGCAGTATCTGTTTGACGCAAAGAACTTAGAAGAAGAGCTCTCGATAAGACAAGACAACATAGAAGCCAAACATACTATAGAAAAAGAGCTACTTGCTGAGATGGCAGGCGAGCAGAAGATTATAGATACAACAAACTCTAAAATAGAAAATATAAAAGAGTTAGGTCGTGACTCATCTTGCCCCACTTGTACAAGACCGCTGATAGAAGAGTATGACAATGTCATCAACTCTCTTGTCGAAGTAGTGCAAAATACTCATCAGAAAAAAATTGACGAGTATAAAAAACAGCTGCAAAATGTAACTACCCAAAAAGCAACACTCGAAGCAGAGAAAAAACTCAAAGACAAAGAGTTTGTAGAGCTTAGTAAAAAGATAAATATCATACAGAGTAAACTACAGGACCTCAAAAAAGAGCAAGAGCACTTTAAAATTGTGGAGCAAAAGGGTCTAAAAAACAGAGAAGAGTTAAAAGAACTCGAGCACTATAGCTACGATGAAAAGCTACATGTCAAGATAAAAAAATCTCTCACCGAATTAGAGCCTAAACATAAACATCTACTAAGCTTGGAAACAGAGCTAAAAAGAACGGTACTGGTAAAAGCTGACCTCGTAAAAGTTACTATAAAGATAGAGCAGTTAGCTTTGACATGTAAAAAGAGAGAAGATGAGTTTAAAGCAGTAATATATGACGATATCAGACATAAACATCAACTTGCAGAGCATGAAACTATACTCAAAGTAGTAGATTCAAAAACAACTCTGTTAAATGAGATAAAAGTGCAGATAGCGAAGATTGACGGCGAGATTAAGACAGTACAAAACGCTCTTGATAACAACGAAGCACAGCTAAAAAAAGTACAAGTAAAAAAAGATGACCTTGTGGATTATGAGAAAATCAAGACAAGCCTAGTGGAGTTCAAGACAAAACTAAACGCAAAAGTTGCACCTAGAATATCGAGCATTGCATCTCTTATGTACGCTCAAATAACAAAGGACAAATATCAGCACATAGAGGTAAGCAACGACTTCGACTTTTTCATCTACGATGAGGGCAAGAAATACCCCATAGAGAGATTTTCAGGCGGAGAGATAGACTTGGCAAACTTGGTTTTACGCATAGCTATCTCAAAGACTCTGACAGAACTAAGTGGAACAAGTTCTATAGGCTTCTTGGCATTTGATGAAGTCTTCGGAAGCCAAGATGAAACAAGACGGATGGAGATACTAGAGGCTTTTCACACAATCAAAGAGCAGTACCGACAGATATTTCTGATAAGCCACGAGATAGAGATAAAAGAGATGTTTGAGCGGGTTATTGAGTTATGAAAAACAAAGAGAATAAAAACTTGATATTAATAATTTTGCTTCAGACTATAAGTTTAATACTTTAAATACTTCAATCGCTTAAGCCTTTTATGTTAAAATACAGATAATTATACAAACGAGGTAGAGAGTGCTTATTCCGACAGATTTATTAAAAGATAAAAAAATACTTTTAGGAGTGACTGGCTCAATAGCAGTATATAAGTCCCTTGAGCTTATTAGACTCTTTATCAAGGCTGGTGCAGAAGTCAAGGTTGTTATGAGTGAGTCTGCTAAAAAATTTGTGACACCATTGACATTTGAGACACTCAGTTCAAACAGTGTGCTTGATGATACTAACGAGTCATGGGTAAATGAGCATAACCACATTAAAGCCGGAGAGTGGGCAGACCTGTTTGTAATAGCCCCAGTAACCGCCAATACCATAGCGAAACTGGCTAATGCGATTGCTGACAACATACTTCTGCAGACAGCTTTGGCATATCCGCATGTAAAGATAATCGCACCCTCTGCAAATACGAATATGCTCCAAAACCCAATCACAAAAGCAAATTTGAAAATGCTCGGTATTGCAAACTATGAGATAGTCGATACTCAAACCAAAGAGCTTGCATGTAAAAGTGTCGGTGATGGTGCTATGGCTGAGCCTTTAGAGATTTTTTGGCACTCTGCCAAGAGTCTGTTAAAAGATGATTTTTGGACAGACAGAAGAGTAATCGTAACTGGCGGCGGAACTACCGAGAAGATAGATGATGTTAGATATCTCTCAAACTTTTCAAGTGGAAAGATGGCTTCATCCATAGCTACAGCTCTTTACTGCAAAGGCGCAGATGTAAACCTTATTTCAACAAAGATGGATGATGATTTACCTTTAGACCTCTACACAATAGAGGTTGAAAACTCAGATGAGATGCTTGAATACCTGAGTGATTCTATTCGCATCGCTAAAAAAGGAAAGCTCTCAAAAGCATCACTTATGAGAGATGAGCCGATTCATCTAGTTCAAAAAAAGCCGTATCTCTTTATGGTGGCAGCTGTTAGTGACTATGTTCCCGCATACCCACAAGATGGAAAACTAAAAAAAGAGACACTTGGCAGTGAGTGGGAGTTGAAACTAAAGAAAAATATTGATATTTTGGACTCTGTTGACAAAACAGATATTACGACAATTGGTTTTAAAGCAGAAATGGATGAACAAAATGCTGTTAATAATGCCTCTAAAATGATTGATAACAAGGGCATAGACGCAGTTTGCCTAAACATATTAAAAGACTCTTCAGATTTTGGAGAGGAGACAAACAAGATAGAGTTTATTCTTCCAGACAGAATTGAATCTATTCCTTTAGCAAATAAACTTAGTGTCGCCTTTGATATTTTAGAGCATGCGAAGGGTTTAAAATAGTAAGCATTATGAATATACCTATTATAACTAGACTTAATTATCATAACTGTAGCCAAATAGCTTTTTGGGAAAATATATGAATCAGGCAAGGCATATAGCCATTATTATGGATGGTAATGGACGTTGGGCAGAGCTCAAGGGCGAAAAAAGAGTTAAAGGTCATGAGGCTGGAGCAAAAGTTGTCAAAGAGATAACAGAGTACTGCTCACAAAATGAAGATATAGAGAGACTGACACTTTATGCTTTTTCAACTGAAAACTGGAAAAGACCCCGTCTAGAAGTTGAGTTTTTGATGAAACTTTTACAAAACTATTTAGAGAAGGAACTCCCTCTTTACCTAGAACACAATATAAGATTTGAACCCATAGGTGATACTAGGGCTTTTTCAAAAACTCTGCAAAAGACAATTAAAGATGTTGAGATAAAAACTGCTCATTGTGATGGCTTAGTTCAGTCACTTGCCCTTAACTACGGGGCACAAGACGAGATTCTAAGAGCTGTCAATAAGATAAAAAACTCTGATAGTAATGTAACAGAAGCTATGCTTTCAAATGCACTTGATTGTAAATATGATGTAGATTTAATAATTAGAACAGGCGGAGATCACAGACTATCTAACTTTTTACTTTGGCAGGCTGCTTATGCGGAACTTTTTTTCATAGATACTCTCTGGCCAAATTTTACAACTAATGATTTAAAACTGATCATAAAAGATTTTAAAAAAATTGAGAGAAGATTTGGAGGGTTGAAATAGTGGAAATTTTAATAGCCTTTGTACTTGGTGTACTGATTGGTTCTTTTTTAAATGTGGTTATTTTACGAATACCTAAAGATGAAAGTATTATATTTGTTGCTTCACACTGTCCTAGTTGTTCAAACAGATTAAAACCTTGGCATAATATACCTATCATCTCATGGCTTCTTCTAAGGGGGAAATGCTCTTTTTGTCAGGCTAAAATATCAGCACAGTACCCAATTATAGAGATTCTCTCCGGTACTGTTTTTTTACTATTGGCAAATAAATTTGGTCTTAATTTTCCTGCTCTTTTAATTGCGCTTAGTTTTTTAATGCTCTTAGCACTCTCTATGATAGACTTGAGATACAAGATGGTTCCAGATTCTCTAAATCTTTTAGCTATGCTTTTTGCAATAGTTGGGGCATGGTCTATAGCCGGTGTTATAAATAACTTTCAAAATGCACTGCTTTTTGCCGGTGCTTTTACGCTGCTTAGATTTGCAGTCTCTTACCTATTAACCTCTTCTGCTCACAGAGAGGCAAATAAAACTATTACGCCTTGGACAAAAAACTACCACACCTACCCCTTTATAGAAGCTATGGGTGAAGGTGATATTATGGTTGCAGCAACCATGGGGGCACTTCTTGGAATTGAACTTACTCTTGTCGCTATATTTCTCTCGGCTGTGTTGGCACTGCCTGTCATGCTTCTTATAATGAACAGGTCAAAAGAGGATCAAAGAGTTCCTTTTGTGCCATTTCTGACAATAGCAACCTTTATAGTATATATGTTTGACTCTCCGATTTTAGCCTATATAAAGGCAAACTACTAATGAGAATAGTGCAATGAAAATACTAAAAAACTATATAAGCAGATCTCTTTCAGTTCTGTTTTTATCTATATTTTTACCACTTTTTTCCATAGCTTCAATAGTTTTTCTGATAAAACTAGCCACATACACAGCGATAATTCAACTCTCCCTGTTTGAAATGGCTAAGCTATTCTTTTTTATGTTGCCTGAACTGCTCTTTTATACCCTTCCAATCTCATTTTTCGTTGCGGCGACACTATCCCTGTTTAAACTATCAAACGATAATGAGATTGTTGTACTCTTTTCACTTGGTATTAGACCAAAGGTTATTTTGAAGACTCTTTTTAAACCAGCTATGTTTCTCTCTATAATTTTGCTATTTGATTTTTTGATACTATTTCCACATGCCAAGACACTCTCTAGCAACTTTATCTCATACAAAAAAAGTGAGGCAAAGTTCAATCTTTCAGCATCGGAATTTGGACATAAATTTGGAGAGTGGCTACTCTATATTGGAAAAGACAATCAAAACAATACCTACTCTGATGTCATTCTATTTAATAAAAAACAGGATGAAGAGGTTCTAATAGGTGCAAAAAAAGCCCAAATTATAAATGATTCTGGAATTCTACGACTTAAATTGATATCTGGAGAGGGTTATAGCTACTCAAAAGAGAAATTTACACAGATTAATTTTAAAATCATGTATATTAATGACACTATGAAGACAAATCTAAATAAATATAAAACACCTTTGGAGTATTGGCTGCCCCAAAACCCGTCTGTTAAAAAGAAAAAAGTGCTTGTAACAAATATTTTATTTAGTCTTTTTCCTGTTTTAAGTCTCTTCCTCATTGCAACTATCGGTATAGTACATGTAAGACATCAAAAAGGAAAGGTTTACCTATATCTGTTTTTGGGAATTATAGTTTATGATGCTCTTGCTGTAGTTCTTCAACTCTCACTAATATACTATGCTATACCTGTTTTAGTGATTGGCTGGCTTATTGCTACCTACCTGCTCTATAAAAAGACAATTGTCTCCAAGTTCTGATTAGGCTTTGCAAATATGAGATGTGCTTTAACAATTGCCTATAACGGCACAAACTTTTTAGGATCACAGACACAAAAAAGCTCATCAAATACAATACTCGGCAACCTTGAGCACGTTTTTCGCGAAATAAATATAGACTCTAAGCCTATTGCAAGCGGCAGAACAGACAGGGGAGTTCACGCTACCGGACAAGTCTGCCATATTGATCTGCCGGAGTTTTGGAGTGATATTCAAAAACTAAAAAGAGTTTTAAATGAGATGCTTCCAAAATCTATACATGTTAAAAACATAAAAGAGGTGGATGATGATTTTCATGCTAGATATAGCGCTAAAAAACGACTCTACCGATATATAATAAAAGAGGGGGAGAGCAACCCTTTTGAAGATGATTTAACAACTTTTTTAGATAGTGTTGATTATTTATCAATGGAAAAAAATATAAAATTATTTAAGGGTGAATTTGACTTTAAATATTTCATGAAGAGTGGAAGTGATGTAAAGAGTACAACTAGAGTTATATATAGAGCCTTTGCATACAGATATAGAGGTAATATTGTTCTAAATTTTGAAGCAAATGGGTTTTTGAGGAGCCAAATAAGGTTGATGGTTGGAGCCCTGCTGACTCTAAGCTCTACACAGATTAAAGAGCAGTTAAAGTGTGTAAAACACTATAAGATAAAACCTGCTAAATGCAATGGACTATATTTGGCTAAAATAAAATATTAATCCCCATTGTGAAAAAAATCTTTTAATAATTTAACAGTCTCTACACTTTTTTTTGTTACTATTATGCTAGTTAAGGAGTAGCACAATGAAATATAATATCAGCAAAGCGACTAAAGGTGAAGTGGTAGAGTTTCAAACTCCCAATAAAGCTTTTTACGATGCACTGGGCAAAGAGGGTATGCAAGAGTTGATGTATAAGTTTTATGATGAAATTTATAATAGTGATATTGCACATTTTTTTCCTCAAGACCCGGATGAGTTTGAAGAAGTAAAAAAGAAAAATACAAAATTTTTTATCCAAATATGCGGCGGTCCCTCCACCTATGATGAGGCACTAAAGGGTCTTAACCTAAATGACTACATGATAGAACTGCATAAAAAATTTTCAATTTATGAGAAATCAAGAGATGAATGGCTTGGAATCTTCAGAGAACAACTTATCGGTTTAGACATAGCTCAGGATATTAAAGATAACTTCTGGGAGTATCTTGATAAATTCTCAAAACTGATGGTTAACAGATATATAGAAAAATCAAACTACTTTTAAAGAGCGAAGCTCTTTAGTTTAGCCCATAATATCCCTATATATTCATGCATTGCAACTCTAGAGTTTCCCAGTGAGGCTATATCTGGTGCTACTAAATAGCCCCTAAACTCTTTTTTATGAAAGTCCGTCGGTGCAGAAATTGGGTTTAAGCCAAGTGACTTAAAAAGCTTCATAGACCTGGGCATATGAGTTGCAGATGTTACAAGGACAAAGGCTTCATCACCCACTAAACTTTTTGCAAATTCAGCCTCTTGCCTAGTATCTTTGGGCTTGGTGTTTATGATGATATTTTCTGCTTTAACACCCAGGGCAAGTGCGAGTTTTTCATTCATCTTGGCATTAGGGACATCTGTATTTCCTTCATATCCCGTAAATATAAGTTTAGAGTTTGGAGACTGTAAGTGGATTATTACACCCTCAATCACTCTTTTGCTAAAAACTTGTGAAGATAGAGGCTGAGACTCATCTGTATTGTGTCCACTTCCGAGGACATGTATATATTTTATATCTTGTTTGTAATCATATTTTGGATATTGGTTTTCCAAATTTTTCACTAAATAATTTGAGAATGGATGATATGAAAAAAGTAGTAAAAGTGCAAACGAAAAAGATAAAAAGAGTTTTGAAAGACTCTTTTTATCACTGAATAAAAAGTAAATCCCAATAGCAAAGAGAGTTAAGACAATACCTAAGGGCTCGACAAAAAAAGCTATGAACTTCTTTAAAAAAAATCCTAATTCCATTACCTTACTACTCCATTAATCGTATCTACAACCTCTTTGTCAAAAAGTATCTCTTTATGTTTTAAACCATGAATCTCTTTGTATAGAGTTAAATTTTTCACATATCTCCTAAGATTTCTTGCATTCTTTATATAGGTTGTCTCATCATCCACAGATGCAAAGAGATATGTATCGGCATCTACATCGTTTACAAGTTTAGTCTTGTCAAACTTATATCTTAATATCCAAGGCATGTGAACTCCGTACTTCTCTTTTACAAGCAGAGGCAGGGAGTCAAAAGGACCTACTAAAAAAACTCCCCGAACGCTCATCCTGCTTGCTACATAAGATGCTACGGTTGTCCCTATTGAAAAACCTAAAAGATAAAAATCTCCATAGTTTTTTTTAACTATCTGAGCTACCTTAAGTCCATCATCGAAAATATTTTTTTCATTTATAACCCCATCACTTCTTCCATATGAACGATAGTTAAACGTGATTATTCTAGTATGAGGGTAGGATAATGAGAGCTTTTTAATCATCCCTACACTATCTTGATAACGACCTGCAAAAAAAAGGAGTGTAGAGTCTATATCAGCAAGTTTTCTATAGAGCTCTTTTGGTTCATAAACAACACCTTCAAGCTCAACTCCATCATCGGTAGTTATACTTAGAATTTCAAAATCATCATCTAACTCCTCATCACGATAGTGAGTAGGCGAGAAGAGCATAAAATATTGTACATGATAAAACGCAACAGACAAAATAGCAATAGTTAAAATTAAAAATATTATATATATCATAAGTACCTTTATTATATGGAATTATAGTATAATTCAAACAAATATTATAGGATTTAATTTGCAAGCATTCGGAAAATTTTCAACAAATATAGATATTGAGTATATAGCAGAGCAGTTTATATACATACCAGAGAGTGACGAGACCATAAGTATAGAGCAATTGGAAATTATGCTTAAAAATAAGCGTAAAACAGTCTCCGGCACTATATTTTTATATAACCCTACCATTAGTCCTGTTGGATATAACACCGATTCATCCCTTGCATCTCAAGGCTATGAGTTTGATAGTAGCTTCTGTGAACTAATCTTTGACAAAAACTGTATCCTGTTTGCCTCTGCCATTAAAGATGGATACAGAGGCAAGCTTATAGAGATTAAGTATCTTTTTAATCTAAACAAGCCCAATATAGAGCCTACACCTATACTAGAAGAGTTTGACAGCGATCTTGACAGATATACAAGTAATCAACTAACAAGATATGACAAACAACTAAACTATCAAGATTATCTAAATATTCGTCTCAGTGGAAAGTTCGTATTCTTTGCTTCAGGGAATAAGTTTGACAGGCATCATAAATCTATTATCACTTATGCCAGAGGAGTAGCTGCACAAGCTGTAAAACTGGGTAAAGAGGTTGCCTTTATGCATGATAACAACTATGATGCAAAAGAGAGTCTGGAGATTGCATACTTCCTGCCTCCCACAGCAAGCGGGAAACTTAAAGATATAAGAGCCAATGCCTTTAAAAAAGCTTTTTCAACATATCCGCCAAGCGTGGTCAAAATAGGATAAATAATCTTGTTATATAATTTCACTTGAGGGAGAGTGTTTGTCAAAAACTAATCTTTATGCCTCCTTGCTGGTTGGAGTTATTGCTATCTCTTTTATAATTTATGACTTTATAGAAAAACAACACTGATCTATGCGCAAGAAAATGGTTTTTCAGAGATTATCAACATCTTAAATAACCCTAAAAAACAGAAGTGATTTTGCCATTAATTTAAATATTGTTTAAACTCATATATTTTATTTATATTTAAAAATGATATAGTAGAATGCTATATTATTTAAGTATAAAGCCAAACTTATTGTAAGATGGGGTTGGAAAGTTACGAATCTTATTTATTAAGATGGTCGAATTACGTTTATTTAGTTATGTGTACTCTCGTATATACACTATTTTATTCAACTCCATTAAGATTTACAACAGGGCTATTATATAATTTAGGAAAAGCATGTATCAAGTGTTAATAATTACAAATATTATATTAAAAAAGTTATCTAAATAAAATGCTATTGTTTAAATTAAAAACTTACTTAAAGACTCATTTAGGCACTCCTTCAACTAAGTTTGAGTGGAGTAGTGAAGATAATACGAATTTTTTTGCATACTTAAATGAACACTTGCCCGAAGAGTCTATTTTAGATGATAAGAACCAAGCAATAATTAAACAGGCGTTTAAAGAGTATTTTGAACCTGCAGGTTATATCCTGCTAAAGATGTCTCAAACCCAGCTCAAAGTAAAAGTTCTACCATATAAGACAGAACCTAAAGATAGTGTAAATCTAGATGCGATTATTGATATCATAGACTCAAACGAAGATTTAATAGAGTACGACTACAATGGTAAAAAAGATTTAATATGTATTAAAAAAGAGCTCTCACTTAAAATAAATAGCTTTATAAAAAAAATAACAGATGAAGAGATAAACAAAAAAGAGTTGCTAAAGTATGGAGTTAGAAAAGCTTTTGAACTTCATCAAAGCGATATTGTTATTATTAAAAACAACCAAATATTTATAAAACTCTTTGATAATGAAAAAGTGCGTGAAGTAAGTGAAAATGAAAAAAACACTATTGCCAATAGATATAACGGTCTCGATGAGAGTGAACTTGTATCATTTTACAATAACTTCTTTTTAAAAGAGGAGCATAAAAACTTTTTCAATTTTGTTGCGGAGCAGTTTGTTGATATATATCTACTCGAAAAACAGATTAATAACGTAACTTATGAGAAGTATTCATTTTCCTTAATTCAATCAATTATATCCGAAGAGTTAGTTAATACATTTGACCATAGTGATGAGTTTTTCAAAGGCTTCTCCGGCTATGTATTTAGAATACACTTTAAAGAGGTCTTTGGACACATAGCAAATTTAATACTATCTGAAATAAGCGCATCAAATAAACTGATGATGGACTTTTTAAAATATTACTCTCTAAATATTGTTGTTTTAAATGGGAAAAAATATAAGGTACCGGAGATAGAGGCTGCTAATGGACTTAAGTGGAATGTTGCTTCCATGATGTCAATTGTCAAAATTTATACAAAAACAGATGCCTCCTTAGAGGCAATTAAAACCACAAAAGAGACTTTAGACAAAGAGATTTCAGAGTTATATATTGGTGAGCTTTCACCAATGGAGTACAACAGTAATATAGCTAAGGCTATAGAGAAGATATCACAAGAGTTGGTTTACGGTTCAAACAGGTTGAATATATATGTAGATTCACTAGATTCATCAAATAATGAAGATGAAAAAGCCACACTAAAAGAGGATATAAAAAAAATAAAACATGATCTACAGCTTCAAAGAGACTCAAAAGCTCAACTAGAGTCTAAAATGATTAGCAGAAGTGATCTTACTAAATATAATAATCTCAAAAAACAGATAGATGCCATAGGAAGACAAGAGAGAAGAGAGGAGAAAATTCTCTCTCAAAATAGATCTGCATATATGTCAATAAAGAACTCTCTTGTGAAAGCTCTAACCTCAAAAAAAACACTTCTTGACGATAGCGTAAAAGAATGAAAAAAGCATTAATAGTAATAGACCTGCAAAATGATTACTTTTGCGGCGGGAATATGGAGCTCTCAAATATAGATGAAGCATTAAAAAAAACGAATGCACTAATAAGGTTTGCAAGAGAAAAAAAGTACAAGATATACTTTATACAACACTTTTCAGTAAGAGATGATGCTGCATTTTTTGTCAAAGATAGTGAGGGTGTTAAATTATATAAAGAGCTAAACATTCAAAATGAGATGGTTATCAAAAAAAACTATCCAAATAGTTTTAAAGATACAACACTTAAAAAAGAGCTAGAAAAAGAGAATGTTAAGAGCCTTCTTATTTGTGGGGCAATGACGCATATGTGTATAGACTCAACTGTCAGAGCTGGATTTGATTTAGGCTATGAAGTAACATTGGCACATGATGCTTGTGCTACTAGAGATTTATACTTCAAAGATGAACTGATTAAGGCTAAAGATGTTCACAATGGTTTTCTAAGTGCCTTAGGCAGCGTATTCTGTGAACTTAAAGATACAAATGATATCATAATACAGACTTAGAATCTAAATACTCACCTCTTTAATATCTGCAATTTTCAGGATACTTTTATATATAGAAGCTACTAAAGATTTTCTGTTGTTTTTAACATCTTCATCCTCAGCATTTACCATCACATCTTCGAAAAACTTATCCAGTTCCGGCTTTAAGCCTAAAAGTGCATCTAACTCCTCTTCATAAGAGTCATAATTTTTTGAAGAGACTTCACTATATCTTGCAAAAAGTCTCTCTTCGGCTCTCTCTTGAAAGAGTTTAGCATCTACACTAAGCTCTTTTGACATCTCAATATCTTTAGTAATATTTGAGACTCTCTTAAATGTTGAGAAAGAGTCGCTAAACCCTTCACTATTTACCATTGTGTCCAATGCTTCAATCTTTTTAGCAATTGCCAAGAGCTCTCTCTCCCCAGATGCTAAAACAGCTTCGATAATAGATGGGTTAACCTTAAAATACTGCTTGACTCTCTCTAATACAAAAGCCTCTAGTTTTAACAGATCAAACTCTGCATACTCTCTACTTAAAAGAGTTAAGGTCTCGACTATATCAAACTCTAGATTATGCTCAGCCGTAGTTCTTATAAGTCCATTTACGGCACGGCGAAGAGCAAATGGATCACGAGAGCCCGTAGGGATTTGGTTTATACTAAACAGACCTAAAAGGGTATCGAGTTTTAGACTCATAGCTACTATGGCACTCAAAGCAGTTGAGGGTAGTTCACTCTCTTCTCCGTCTGGCAGATACTGCTCTTTAATTGCTAATGCAACTTCATCACTCTCACCAAGTGCTTTTGCATAGTAAGACCCCATAAGACCTTGAAGCTCTGTAAATTCATAAACCATCTCACTCATAAGGTCAGCTTTTGCAAGAGTTACAGCACGGTTTAAAAGCTCTTTAGAAGAATCCTTCGGTGCATACATATCAAAAAGGATATTTGCAATTTTTTTCTCACGCTCTATCTTGTCAGCTACGCTTCCAAGACCTTTCATAAATACGACTTTTTCAAGTCCTGCTGTACTAAGCCCGTTTTTAAGATCATTATCATAAAAGAAGAGTCCATCAGCCAGTCGAGGGCGAAGAACTCTCTCATTACCTTCAATAACTTTAGAGAAATCATCTGTCAGAGCATTTGAAACCACAACAAACTTATTTATTAGCCTGTCATCTTTAAAAACAGGAAAGTATCTCTGATGCTCTTTCATAGAGGTAATGATAACCTCAGGGGGAAGTCTTAAAAACTCCTCATCAAATGAACCTAAAAGCGTAGTAGGATGCTCGGTAATAGCTACCACTTCCTCAAGCAGCTCTTCGTCACACTCTATTTTTATACCATTGTCTTTCTCAAGTGATGTAAAATCATTTAATATATCTTCACGTCTTTGCTCAGGAAATAGCGTAACACCACCCTCTTTTAAAACTTCAAAATACTCCTTAACCCCGTTAATATTAACAGCACCAAAATTACTGATACGGTGGATAAAGGTCTGCTTTGCAGACTTTACACTAAAAAGTTCAACATCAACCAGCGCATCACCAAAAAGTACATTTACCCAGCGGATAGGTCTAATAAAACTCTCCGTTGCGTTTCCCCATCTCATAGACTTTCCAAAATCAAGTGATTTAATCCACATCTCAATAATACCAGAGAGAAGTTCAGTTGATGCCCTGCCTTTTACATCTTTCTTGTAGTAAAGTACCTCTTTAGAGCCCTTCTCAATCTTACCTATCTCTTCAAGTGCAACGCCGCACTTTTTAGCAAAACCATTTGCCGCAGGTGTAGGTTCGCCATCTTTGTAAGCGACAGCTAAAGGTGCCCCATAGAACTCTTCAACACTATCATCTTGATTAGTTTTAAACTCCGGATGCCAAATCACTAAACGACGAGGAGTATAGTAAAATTCAAACTCACATAAAAGTGAGTTTTTTTCTAAAATATCAGCATACTTTTTTTCTATATTTTTCAACTCTTTTAAAAGTGGAACCGCTGGAAGTTCTTCTACACCTATCTCTATTAATAGTGGTTTTAACATCTCATACTCCTACTGTAGCAATCTTATATAATCATGAGCAAGTCTAGATAATATTCAGTCACTTTGCTCTTCGCATTTGGCGAAAAAATTGTTTTATTTATAATATGGACGCGATTTTATCTTCTATTTGGTTAAAGAGTGCTTTTATGACTTTTCTTAGAAGGAGTATGCACAATAAATTCAAAATTTAACAGATAATTAACACAGCTTAGTTAATCTTCTATCACATTATAAAAGATAGGAAAACCATGAGAATAAAATTGTCACTAGCTGCACTCTTAGCTATATCATCACTAAATGCTCAAGATGTAAGCCTGGATGCTATAAGTATTACGGCAACAAAAATATCAACAGGCACAAAGGAGGTCTCTCAATCTATTGCCGTTATAGATGAGAAGACCATAGAAGATAAAAATATTTTAAATATTCAAGAGGCTATAGAGAACATCCCTGGCGTAAATGCAGAGTCTTCAACGAACTCTCCAAGTCCAAGACTTATAATTAGAGGAGCCGGACTAAAAGCTAGATATGGAGTAAGAGAGATAATGGTCATGAAAGATGGTGTTCCACTAACTGACCCAGACTCATTTACCAGATTTGACTTTATAGATATGCAGGACATCTCAAGCATAGAGGTGCAGAAAGGACCAGGTTCTATCAATGCTGTAAATGCTGTCGGCGGTGTTATTCAGCTTATCACTAAGTCAGTTTTTAAAGATGACAAGAATAGAATCAAGATTGGTGTGGGCGATGACGGGCAGAGAAATATAAACCTGAAAGTAAGAGGTGATTTAAGCAAAAATGATGCTCTCTCAGCTACTTTCAGCAAGAGAAAGATAGATAATAGCTGGAGAGACAACAATAAGTTTGATTCAACTCAGCTAAGTCTTAAGTATGGACATATATTTGAAGATGACTCTACAATTGAGACTGAGTTCTCATACACAGAATCAAATATGAATCTACCTACTTCAATGAAAGCCGATGAGTTTGCAATATTTAAAGATAGCGGTGAGCAACACAATACAAGCTACCAGTGGCAAAATAGTGCAAGAGACTCAAAAATATTTGCTATCAATGCAAAGTATGAAAAAGATGTTGGACATATAACATATAAACCGAGGTTCTACTTTAATACCTGGGAGCATTTTCATCCCGTAACTGGTCTAATAAACGACAGTGATGATAACAGTGTTTACGGTACAGACTTAGAGCTAAACTTTAACCACAAGCTATTTGAGAACAAGGCAACCTTGGTTGCAGGTGTGACTTACAAGACAGATGTGACTAAAAATGCAAAGAAATATAAGTATGCTGATTATACATCATCTGCCGGTAAGATTGTTCAAACTCTCTCTAATGAAAAAGGTGACTTAGCAAAAACAAGCGATAGCAGGACTACACTTTATGGTGTCTATGCAATGGAGACATTCTCACCTGCTAAAGATTTAACTGTTGATCTTAGTACAAGGGTTGATAAACTCAACTTTGATATTAGCGGTAATGAAATAACAGCTTACAGCTATGGTCCAAAAAGATATGTAGCTGGTGTTGGACTCTACTCTATGGATAAATCATATACACTATTCTCTGCAAAATTCGGATCTACTTATGCTTTAACAGATACCACAAATATGTATATCTCAGTTGCAACGGCTAATCAGGCACCGACTACAAGTGAATTGGGTGATAACGAATCTCTGGATAAGTCTAAAAGTGTAAACTATGAGATTGGTATTAAGACCAGAGCAGAAAATGTTTCATATGATTTAGCGATATACCAAAATGATGTAAGTGATGAGATTATTCAAATTTTGGATGCCGGAGGAAACTCCATATACGACAATGCAGGCAAAACCCAAAAAAGAGGCTTAGAGTTCAATACTGTATATAAGTTGGCAGAGAGTATTAACTTAGGTGCAAGTTATGCTTATAGTGACTTTAAATTCAAGAAATTCAACGAAAAAGTTGGGGGTTCATTAGCTTCACGAGATGGTAACTATCTTCCTTATATCCCTAAAAACCAATACTCTGTTTTTGCTACACTGAATATGGGAAATGGCTTTAAATCAAGAATAACTACAAAAACTTGGGGAAGCTACTACATGGATAACGCAAATACGAAGAAGTATAGCGGTTATGATTTTGTAACAGACTTGATGGTAGGTTATGAAAATAAAGAGCATAATATTCAACTCAACATTAAAAATATAACAAACAGATACTATGCAATGGAAGCTTTAAAAGACGTATATGCAAATGAGACATACAAAGCGGCAGCACCTATAAGTGCTATGCTTACTTACAGCTATAAATTCTAGGAAGATAAAATGGTTGATTATCAAAAAAGAGACAAAAATGATATTTACAACATCCCATTTTTAAGTTTTTTATTTAAAAATAAAATATTTATTACGGGACTTAGAGTATCACTGTTGGCTCTTTTTATATATGCGATAATCTTTGGTATTATCTACCCTACAAAAGAAGAAAACATATTTACAAGCGCTGTTTTTTGGTCTCTGTTTTGGCCGCTTTTTGTAGTTGTTACACTATCAACATTAGGAAGAGTTTTTTGTGGAATCTGTCCTCATGGTTTTATGGGAAAGTATATAACTAGGTTTGGTCTTAAAAAAAAGATACCAAAAGCACTCTCTAATCCTTTCATAGGTGTTTTATTGCTTGTGATAGGTTTTTGGGCAGTATATTATATTTATCCTCAGGCTTACAAAACTCCAATAGCTTCGGCAATCTTTTTTCTTGTTCTAACAGCGGTATCAATTATATTTTTTTATCTATATAAGGATATGAGTTATTGTAAATCAATCTGCCCTATCGGCACTTTAATGAGGGGTTTTTCAAAGATCTCTTTTACAACGCTCGGTACTTACGAAGAGTCCTGCAAAAGTTGCAGTACCTTTGAGTGTGCTAAAGCATGTTCATATAACCTAAAGCCCTTTACCTTTGACAAAAGAGTCAGTATGACTGACTGTACTCTGTGCATGGATTGCAGTGATGCCTGTGAAGCGGTAAGTTTTAAACTTGTAAAACCATCCCACTCACTGTTTAAAAAATTTCAAATTCAAAAAGCAGAGGTATGGGCATTTATTTTAATCACAGCGGCTATCTCAATAACTATGTCTTTTCACCATGCTCTTGGTCGCGTTGCTATTGCAGATGAGTTTATATGGTCTAAAGCCGGTATGTTTTTAGAAGAAAAAATCGCTATTGACACTCTTGAGTATATAGGCATTAGCGCACTCTTTTTTGCAATGCTCATTACAATCTCTTTAGCCTATATAGGAATGTACACAGCCTCAAAAGTTCTAAAAGAAGATTTTACAAAGGTATTTTATACTCTAGGCTATGCTTTTGCGCCTCTTTTTATAATCGGGGGACTTTCACACACTTATGAGTTCTTCTTTATACATCACTATAGTGATATTGCGAATGGATTTATGCAGGGATTCGCAATAGATGGTGAAAAAGTGAAAGCTCTTGCAAGCAGAAAAGATAGCTGGCTTAGAATTTTTTCTTTATTGAGTTATATAGCTGCTATTTGGGCATTTGTTATCATGGCTAAAAGAGTAAACTTTTTCAATGCTTCAAAATTAGCAAAAACTGTAGCTTTTGTATCCGCTTCAAGTTTAATCATCTTTTTCTTATGGCTAAATATATATAAGGTCTACGCTTTTAAAACTTACGGTGTAAAAAAACATACTCATAAACACACTGATAAACAATCCAACTCTATTGTTGCACAAAATGCTAGAAAAATCAAATAAAATAAGAATATTTTAAAAAATTCTTAAATAAGATAAATAAACTCTTCTTGATGTTTTATGTAAATGATATTAGAGTTACAATAACGGATAGATAAAAAACTAAAGGAATCAGATATGCCAAAGATAAATAAATATGTTGATATAGATACAGTAGAGCGTGAAGCGAAGAAGGATTATATTGATCGCCACTCTCCGTTTATTCACTGTGAAGATAGTGCAACAGATGGTGAGATGTTCTCAGTAACCGTAAAAATGGGTGAGGAGTATACTCATCCTGATGATTTTGATCACTATATTGCAAATATGTCACTTTTCAACGGTGAAACACTTTTAGCTCGTGCTGACTTTACTCCGGGTGCCCTTGGAAATGTCAAATCACACGCAACTGTAACATTCAACATAGTTCCTACTAGCAGTAAACTAAAACTTACTGCTCAAGCATACTGTACTAAACATGGTGTTTGGGAATCAACTGAGAAAGTTGTAGAAGTAACTAAGTAGTGCAGAGGGGCTTTTGCCTCTCGACACCATTTTATCTCTGCATAAAATAGTCTCTCTTTACAAAACCCCATAAATTCTTGAACAAATTCTAACTCACAGCAACTAATTCAGAAGAATCCTATCTAAACATAATATTAAAATATCTTATTGGAACAAGTTTTGCTTACTAAGCTACAATTAAAAGTATTTTTGGAGAACAATGTGGAAGTAGCTAACAGTGTCTTAGACACTCATAATTTTACTATAATGTCCGTAAATGATATTCCCAATATAATTGATGATATAAGAGTCTTAAAAAATAGTAATATTGTGATTCATATACTCTCATTGTTACACAATACATCACTAATTCAAAGTTTAAAAAGTGAACTCAGCAAGGTTGTTCCTAATGCTAAAGTATTACTTCTTAGACATAATGAAAAATCTACAATAAATTTAACCGTTTACACTTTAAATGAAGATATTGAAGAGGATGAGATCACTGATAAAATATTCTGTGAACTATATCAAGATAGCTCAGACAAAGAGATTACTATCAACAAATATAGAAATAAACTTTTTAACAGATACTTTACTGACCACTTAACGAACCTTCCAAATGTATATCAACTAAGAAGAGATTTAGAAGATAATGAAGAGTTTAGTCTGATTATCTTTAACATAGACAATTTTCAAACAATTAATAATTTTTATGGCTTCATTGTTGGAGATTATGTAATTGAAGAGGTTGGAATATATATTAAAAAGAATATTACTGAGCATAAACTATATAGATTGCCCGGCGATGAATTTGCATTTGTCATAGATAAAAGTATGTTTTTTTATGACTTGAAAGAGCACCTGAACAATCTTTATCAACAAATGAAAGACATTGTTATTAAATATCAAGGTACTAATATATTTATTGATATTACGCTGGCATCATCTGTAAACAAAGATAATAGTGACGTGTTTTCAAAGGTTTCAATGGCACTAAGGCATGCAAAAGAGATAGGTGCTCCTTTTTGGATTTATGAAAACAAGATGAATTTTGAAAATAATTATGAGAAGAACCTTCAGCTCTCAGAGGTTGTTAAAGAGGCTGTAACTAATTTTAGGATTACTCCTTACTATCAAGCCATTGTTGATACAAAAACATCTGAGATAAAAAAATATGAGTGTTTGGCAAGACTAATCGATGTTGATGGAAGAATACTCTCTCCACTAGACTTTATACCAATAGTAAAAAAAATGAAAAACTACAATATAGTTACTAAAACTATAATTGACAAATCCTTCGCTACATTTGAAAACATTGATTTTGAGTTTACAATAAATCTATCTATAGAGGATATTGTAAATAAGGAGATGTTTCTTTTCATTATGGATAAACTAAAGAATTCAAAAGTTGCCAAGAGAGTTACATTTGAGCTTCTTGAATCAGATGCTATTGAAGATTTTGAAAAGGTTGAACGCTTTATCAATGAAGTTAGAAGATATGGTGCAAAAATAGCTATAGATGATTTTGGAAGCGGCTATTCAAATTTTTCATATTTAACTAAGATCAAAACTGACTATATTAAGATAGACGGCTCTTTGGTTAAAGATATTGATATAGATAAAAATTCATTTATAGTAGTAGAGACTATTGTTGAATTTGCAAAAAAACTGGGAATTAAGACTATAGCCGAATATGTTCATTCAAGTAATATTATGAACAATGTTAAGAAATTAAACATTGACTATTCTCAAGGGTTTTATATAGACGAGCCCTCTCTATTGGCATAGATTAAACTCAGATATCCGTTGTAATTAGTTAGACTAAAAATCTTGCTAATAGATGGATCTTCTAAAAAGAGAGCGTTTAAAATTCCGTGTCAGCTACATTCAGTAACATAAAGCTACACCTCTAAATATTTATCCAGCCTCCCTTCGAAGAAGATAGCAAGTTGAGAGATGGTCAGTGACCAGTTTCTCACTGGCATACTCCATTTTTTTGAGGCATTTTTTATCCCCAAGTAGAGTAATTTTAACAGAGAGTTTTCATTAGGAAACGCTCCTTTAGTTTTTGTGAGTTTCCTAAATTGCCTGTGGACAGATTCGATTATATTTGTAGTGTAAATTATCTTTCTAATCTCAGCAGGATACTTGAAAAAGATTGAGAGATTATCCCATTTATTGTTCC
>Ga0316207_10000198_pt1 | contig 119931 bp, 90 predicted proteins | sample 6weekpyrite_MG_FD_204943 | JGI IMG/M metagenome (GOLD analysis project Ga0316207, IMG submission 204943) | Microbial mat bacterial communities from mineral coupon in-situ incubated in ocean water Damariscotta River, Maine, United States -... | ecosystem: Environmental > Aquatic > Marine >...
CTATGCATTGCCAATGCATGGGTAGCAATATAATCTGGATTTACAGGGTGTTTTGTTTCTGAATAATGAATAAATATAGACTGGAAATTACTAAAAAAATTATTATCATATGATTTTCGAGTATATGTTCCACCTGTGATTATTTTTTCATGAATATTAGTAAGACTTTGCTGGACGACCTTTAAGGTCTTCTTCATTACAACACAATCCGCATCAGTAAAAAAAAGTACGTCACCCTTCGCTACTTTTGCACCGATATTTCTCGCATAAGCCGCACCTCGTCTCCTCTCTAGTTCTATCAACTTACAGGGAAACTGCTGGATAATATTCAAAGAATTATCTATAGAATGATCATCAACCACAATGACCTCATAATGACACTCTTCAGACTGGTATATAGCTGAGAGACATTGAGCAATTGTAGACTCACCATTAAAACATGGAATAATTACACTAACCAATTTATTCACTTTGACTTGACCGCCATATTTATACTGATTTTAATCAAACACAAGCTTCATAGTTAATATAAACTAATAAAAGAATGTTAAAAATGATGCAAATGTATCATTCCATACTATCCGCTCATGCTCATAATAAATATAAACACTAATGAAAGGTGTATTTTAATACCTGATGAACAAGGGGGGGTGTGTAATGAACATTTGGTATAAATATTTTGTTACCTTAACAGTCACTATAATTCTATCCTGGCCAGGTATGATCAACGCCAGCGAATGGAAAAATCCAGAATTATTAATTGATGCTAAAACGCTAAACAAACATATAAACGACAAGAACTGGGTTGTTGTAGATTGCAGGTCTTTAAAAGACTACTTAAAAGGACATATTCCAGGCGCTATAAATTTCGGTAAGCGATGCAAAAAAGCACTACGTGATACCACCTCTCGAGCCCATCGAGATGCTGCTAAGTACGAAAAACTATTCAGCAATGCTGGCATAGAAAATAGCAACTATGTAGTTTATTACTATGACGGATTAAAAACACTTACCGATGCTACCGTTGGGTTCTGGATAACTGAATATCTGGGTCATGATAAGGTTCAAGTGCTTAATGGTGGCCTGGATGCATGGCGCAAAGCCGGACTTCGTTTGAGCACTAAACCTTCAATGAGGGAAAAATCAAATTTCAAGTCTAAGGTAAACTATAGTCGATATGGTGCAACCGATGAAGTCCTTAAAATAGCTGACGGATCATTAAAAGCGGTACAGATTATTGATTCAAGAACCAAAAAGGAGCATGCTGGAGCAGACATCAGAGCAATCAGAGGTGGCTATGTACCTAATACCACCCTAAATATTTCACATCTGGATACTCTCGCCAGCAAGAAAAACCCGAAGACCGGTAAGATGCAGACTATCGCCTATTTTGATGCAGGGGTTGTAGAAAAAGCATTTTCAAGTCTGGATAAAAACAAGCGAACACTTGCCTATTGCCAGACCGGAACCCGGTCTACCATGACCTATTTACAACTAAGATTAATGGGCTTCAAGGACCCCGCTAACTGGGATGATTCATGGCGCATATACGGTTCTTCTTTAAGGTATCCCGTTGCAAATGAACAATGGTTTAATTTTGCAGGGCTTAATAAAAAACTTAAAAAGTTAGAAAAAAAAGTGGCAAAGCTAGAAGCCACAAAATAAATATAGAGCGACAATAAATAACTATAATATTCGCCGCGGCTACGCAATGTAGTCGCATTTTTTCATCTAGGTGATTATCTAAATTTAAACAATTAAATTAAACCTAAAAACTAATTCTGGATGCCAAACCAGAAATCTGTACTTTTCTCAAGAAACTCATCAAACCGCATATAATGAGAACCATCACATGAAAAATTTAAGCCAACCATACCATTAATGATATTTAATGAACCCGCCCTTAAATAAACATTCTCATCGGCAAACCGTAAACTACGAAAAAGTTCAAAGATTGACATAATCTTGTCAACAGGAACAATTGCACGCGTGTGATATTCATGCCGTGGATAAGCCAGACATATATCCGGATCAATAATTTCATCAAAACTTAATATTCTGTAGCTAAACGGATCATCCGCAAGCCATATGGTGGCTCGACTGCTGGAAAAATGCAGCTTGCCATGAAAAACCCCATGCTCACTAATTAACTCACTCATTATGGGTATGACCTCATCCAGATGCTTATCCATCAGGCTATCAACCCGTTGTTGATGAAACACCACACTACGTATAGCCGGGTCACCTTTCATCTGCCGCCAGGTATCAGGCTCCTGATATCTTTCTTTAATACCAGGTAATTCTCTTAAATCAAAATCCGCTCCAAGAAACCCTACTCTCTCCCCATTCTCATTTCGTATAACCTGAATAGCCGTAAAGGAAGGTCTTTTTTTATTTCGGCTGATATAGGCATCGGATAATTTAAAATCTGTTGTACCTATTATTCCATTCATATAGGGGCGATCCATTCGGTCACGCCCAAAATGCGTGACTTCTTTGCCCGTTTGAGTAATATTATCTGTAACCTGTACCCCTATTGAATTCAATACATACAAGTGTTTACAGTATGAGAGCCGTGGCAGAGTATCAGACAACAAAGAATCTAATTGCTCACGATTATTCAGCATATTAGCGCACTTTATAGCCAGGTCATGCATTTCTTCACCTAACATTGCCGTCAGCTTTTCACGCTGCATACGGATGGTTTCTTTAAGACTGCTGCTACTCATTCATCATTACCTGTTATAAATTGTACTCAATACTTGATTGTATCTAATATTACAAATTAGTGACATACTAAGCTCCGAATCAGCTTAACCACGGTTTAGTGGGCACGCCCCCCTCTGCACTGTCAGGTTATTAGGTACGGGTTTAATCAGCCTGACAGGCTTGAGACGAAGGCATATACAAATTAAGAAAATACAATTAGATGAATTTAAAACTAAGCGGTCTGCTGTTGATTTTTTTTAATTTCAGATTCCACATACTGAAGTAACTTCAAGGCATCTGAACCACTATAGGGATATGTGCCCTGGCCTATACTTGTATTCAGGATAATATTTATAGAATCTATTAAAAAAGGTTTAGCCATCACTTTTTCAATTCTACTTACCAGTTGAGTCAGGATGAGCTGGCTTTCAATCTGTGGTAGTAATATAGCAAAAGCATGGTCTTCTCTGCGTGCAATAGTATCCGGTTCGCGTAGCGTTTCCTGCAAACTTTCAGCCACCTTGAGTATTAAACGATCACTAAATTCCTGACCGTATTCCTGCTGAATTGTTAAGTAGTTATTTAAAGAAACAATTAATAATGCGACGCGACATGTACCTCGTTCTGATGTAATAACAGCCTGGTTCAAGCGATCAAGTAACAGAAATTCATTTGGCAACCCCGTTAGTTCATCATGGGTTGCTGCATAAGGGTTTATCTTCATTCGCTTCCCTCTTTGTTGCTGGCTATCCCGCGCACCTTTGATTAAGGCACTTCATACAAATATAATCAAAATTTTAAATACGCCTGATCCAATCACCAATCAACACAATATAAAAATTATATCGCACATGCCATTGATATGTATATAATTAAATAGAAATTTAAGTATTGCAAATAGAAGAACATATTTATTGATTTAAGTCATTAGTAAAATAGAGTATTTTAAAATTATTCGTAATTTCAATAAATATATACTGCACTGAACTGTGAAAAATTTCTTATGCTAATGTATCTAGGACACTTCAAATAAATATCAAAACTTAAGTCTACCTCAACCCATTATAAACTAATTTTAATATACATAGATAGTTGCGACATATCAATAAGCTCTACTTACTGGCTATGTTAAATTCACTACAAGGGAGACTTTTATTAGGCAGCTCACATGCGAGATCAGACCTACACGTTACTTTCACTGGAAGAAGCTCAGGCTGCGTTTGATTCGTTAAATCTGGCTATAATCGAACACACCAAATGGCTTGTACACTGGAATAAACTTATCATCTGTGATGTTTCATTCACAGCAAAAGACATCTCTGAATGCTCAGTGGAGAGTTGCGGGTTTAATCAATGGTTACATTCAACAGCCGCTGATTTTTTACATGACCTGGGAATATACACACAGGTAGAGCATCTCCATAATCAGGTACACCGATGCGTAAATAAAATAGTGAATTACGCTGCACAAGGTCTAACGATAACTCAGCAGCAATTCGATGCCTATATTAATGAAGAAACAGAATTCACAAAATATCTGATTAATTTACGAGATGAAATATACCGTGTAATTTTTTCCTATGATTTTCTTACCAGCACTTTAACTCGTCAGGCCATATTCCATGTGTTAAGCATTGAACATGCTCGGGTAAACCGCAATGCTGAACAAAGTTGTATTGTTCTGATCGACCTTGATCACTTCAAGAAGGTTAATGATAAGTATGGTCATCCGGCCGGTGACAAAATATTAATGACAGTGGCAGACTTTTTCAGTAAAAACCTGCGTTCTTACGATTCCATTGGTCGATATGGTGGAGAAGAATTTATACTGTGTTTACCCGATATCACATTAAAAAATGCAGGTATTACCATGGATCGTTTACGTCATAAACTAAGCCAGCTAGAAATATTCACCGAGCATGCTGCAAGTTTATCACTAACCGTCTCTATGGGTATTGCCCCTATGTCACAGGGTGTGAGTGTCAAAACAATAATTAAACATGCCGATCAGGCTTTATATCAGGCCAAAAACTGGGGCCGCAACCGGGTAGAGATATGGAAGAAAGGTAAACGATATTCAAAGATTAAAAATACAGCCCCCCATTCTCACGATGTTATGAAAACCACTGCATAGCGTTATTAAAAGGTAACCAGGAACCACATTTTCGATTGACAAAAATCATCACTGCTGCCCCGTTAACCACTAAAGACATGGCAATGCACTTTAAACATAAACTAATTTTTTTAACGAGACAGCAATTAATATATTTATAGATCTACATAAAAAATTTGTCACTAAGACACTGGGTATTAACATAAATAATTAATTGGCTCACCATTAGCATGAGCTATAACCAAAACAATAATTTGGACTTTGAACATTTATCGCTATAACATACAATAAACCCCTGTCGACAAAGACCAGAATGAGAACCCCAAATACCCTGCTAAGCCCGGTAATAAAGTTATTATTAATTTCGAATGTTATTGTTTTTCTACTCCAGCATTACATTAATAATCAACTAATTATCACCTTTGCCCTGTGGCCAATAGCTCCCGAAATGTTATCGTTTAACCCTGAGCTAAACCGATTTATGCTCTGGCAATTATTCAGTTATTCATTTCTTCATGGCAATCTCACTCATCTATTTTTTAATATGTATGCGCTATGGTTATTTGGTGTTCAACTGGAAAATCTCTGGGGCTCACAAACCTTCATCATTTATTATTTTGTCTGTGTAATCGGTGCCGGACTGGTGCAATTACTGGTAAGTGGTTCTGCTGTTGAAAATGGTGCCTATTACCCAACCATCGGAGCTAGTGGTGGGGTGTTTGGGGTACTGTTAGCTTATGGCCTGTTTTTCCCAAATCGTATTTTAATATTATTGATTCCACCTATACCAATTAAAGCGAAATGGTTTGTACTCATTTATGGCGTGTTGGAACTCTGGTTTGGTATAACGGGCTCAGTAACCGGCATTGCTCATTTCGCACATCTAGGAGGTATGTTTTTCGGTTTAATTCTAATTTATTACTGGAAAAAATATCCTCCAGGAAGAACATGAGCTATCACTACATTCAAAACTTAATCACTCATCAACCCACGCAAATAAGTACCGGTGTGAGAGTGCTTACGCTTGCATAAGGTTTCAGGGCACCCCTGGGCAACCACTTTTCCCCCGCGTTTACCCCCTTCAGGCCCCATATCTATTACCCAGTCTGCTTCTGCAATGACATCCAGGTTATGCTCAATAACAATGACTGAATTACCCGCATCAACTAAACGATGCAACACCCGAAGTAATTTTTCTACATCTGCCATATGCAGGCCAACCGTCGGTTCGTCTAACACATAAAGATTATGTTGCAACGTTTTAGTCGTTGGTTTTGTATTTGCTTTGGCAAGCTCAGCCACCAGTTTAATTCGTTGGGCTTCACCACCACTCAGTGTTGGACTTTGCTGGCCTAAAGTTAAATACCCCAACCCCACATCCTGCAATAGTTGCAATGCATGATGCACAGAGGGTATGGCAGAAAAATATTCCGTAGCGGTATTTACATTCATCGCCAACACTTCGCCAATATGTTTGTCCTTAAAGCGCACCGATAATGTTTCATCATTAAATCGCCAACCATGGCACACTTCACAATCAACCCTTACATCGGGTAGAAAATTCATTTCAACTTTTCTCATGCCGTGTCCACCACAGGCATCACAACGCCCATCTCCTGTATTAAACGAAAAACGACCCGGCTTGTAACCTTTTAAACGTGCATCGACGGTACCCGAAAATAATTTTCGAATCGTATCCCATATACCAATATAAGTTGCCGGGCAAGAACGTGGCGTTTTTCCTATGGGTGTTTGATCAACTTCTAAAATACGCTGAATTGATTTCCAGTCTTTAATATTTTTACAACCTTGCCAGTGATATTTTTTTGCTCGCCCAGTTTTTGAGCGTTGATTATTAATAATAGTTTTTAAATTACCATGCAATACAGACCGAATAAGCGTACTTTTACCACTGCCACTCACACCAGAAACACACACCAGTTTACGTAAGGGTATAGCAACATCAATATCTAAAAGATTATTTTGATGTGCAGACATTATTGTTAATTTATCAGATTGCCACTGTTTACGTTTTTCAAAATCACGTAAATTAATCATCGGGTGACGCAGGGGCTTTGCAATAAATTGCCCGGTTAAAGAGTGTTTATTTTTAATCACCTGCTTTAAAGTACCCGCAGCAACCACCTCACCACCTTCTACACCCGCACCCGGCCCCATATCAATCAGGTAATCCGCTTCACGAATGGTATCTTCGTCATGCTCAACCACTAATACCGTATTACCCTGTTGTTGTATCTGGCGCAGGGTTTCAATCAATCGTCGGTTATCCCGAGTGTGCAAGCCGATGGTGGGTTCATCTAATATGTAACACACTCCCTGTAAATTTGAACCTAATTGCGAAGCGAGTCTAATACGTTGTGCTTCGCCGCCGCTAAGAGTCGGCGCTGAACGATCTAAAGATAAATAATTTAAACCTACCCGTTGCAGAAAACTTAAACGACCTTGCATCTCTAATAATAAATCTCGTGCAATAGCTTGTTCATGTGTTTTTAATTTCAGTTTACTAAACCATTTTTCTGCATCATCAACCGATAAGGCGGCAAGCTGTGCAATAGAGTGATCACGAAAACGAACCGCAAGCGCTGTTTCATTTAATCGTTGGCCATCACAAATTTTACATGTATTTGACGAACTTTCTTCATCTGACAGCCAGGCACTCTCTTCGCCGGTTTGCTCTTCATCGAAATCTTTAATCACTTCACCTGTACCATAACAGGACTCACACCAGCCATGTTTGGAATTATAGGAAAACAAACGGGGGTCAAGTTCATCAAACCCCTGCCCACATGAAGGGCAGGCACGTTCGGTTGAAAACAGGGCTTCGCCCTTTTGTTTTGTTGATTTATTTTTTACTTTTAAAGGCTCAACAATAACAATGCCATTACCAATGTCGAGGGTCTGCTGCACTAATTTTCTCAATTCTTTTTCTTTATTCGGCATAATTTTTAACTGCCCTAGCGGTAATTCAATATCATGTTCTTTATAACGCGCAAGCTTTGGCCACGGATCTGTTGCAACATACTCCCTATCGACCCTTAATGTCTGATAACCTTTTGTAGCCGCCCATTTTGCAAGCTCGTTGTAAATACCTTTTCGCGCAACTACCAGGGGCGCTAATAAAGTCACTTCTCTGCTGCGATAATCTTTTTGAAGCATTGCCAAAATTGCATCCAGGGATTGTGGTTTTATCGCTACATCACACTCTGGGCAGTATTGGGTGCCAAGCTTTACATAAAGCAGACGTAGAAAATGGTATATTTCGGTGAGGGTTGCAACGGTGCTTTTTAGCCCACCTCGACTGGTTCGTTGCTCGATTGCAACTGTCGGTGGAATGCCATGAATGGCATCAACATCCGGACGTGTAGCCGGTTGCACAAACTGCCTGGCATAGGCATTTAAAGACTCAAGATAACGCCGCTGGCCTTCAGCAAATACAATATCAAAAGCAACGGTACTTTTGCCGCTACCACTCACACCTGAAATAACCGAAAATTTATTACGGGGTATTGAAATATCTACATTTTTTAAATTATGTTCACGTGCATGGTGAATATCAATTGATTGATTTCTTTTTGTGGCCGCTTTTTTTACTGACAAGGAGTTTAGTGAATCAGCTATGGGCAACTGTATTGACGAATCAAATGCTTTCTCATAATCAGCCAGGGCTTTTGCGGTGTGCGACTCACTTTCTATCATCAGTTTTTGCGGCATTCCCTGTGCAATTAATTCACCACCACCTTCACCGCCTTCAGGCCCAATATCAATAAGCCAGTCTGCACTGCGAATCACATCAAGGTTGTGTTCAATCACCAGTAACGAGTGCCCCGCATCAATAAGCTGACGAAAGGCTTTCATCAGTGTCGCTATATCATCAAAATGCAAACCGGTGGTGGGCTCATCAAATAAAAATAAAGTACCTTTTTTATTTTTACCTTTAATATTTTTTCTACGACTGCTTACTGACTGCGCCGCCAAATGCCCAGCCAGTTTAAGGCGTTGTGCTTCTCCACCACTTAAAGTGGGCACTGCCTGCCCCAGCTGAACGTAATGCAAACCAACATCAACTAATGGTTGCAGCGTTCGAACCACCTCGGCTTCATTGGAAAAAAATAACAAAGCGTCTGCCACGGTCATTTCTAAAATATCGGCAATTGATTTCGCCTGGATATTTTTTTCAACTGCTGATTTATTTTCTTCCGCCACTTCTCTCAATAGTTTTACCTGTAATATTTCATCACGATAACGCCTGCCATCGCAATCAGGGCAACGAATATAAACATCACTTAAAAACTGCATTTCAACCATTTCAAAACCGTTACCCGAACAACTTGGGCAACGGCCATTACCCGAGTTAAAACTAAATGTACCTGGTGTGTAATTACATTCTTTAGACAGGGGCTCTGCAATAAACAACTTTCGTATCACATCAAACGCACCCACATAGGTGGCGGGAATGGAACGCGCTGTTTTACCTATTGGGCTTTGATCTACCAGCACTACATCATCAATATAATGATGACCCTTAACTTTTTTACACGCACCCGGTGTTTCTACCGACTTACCTTTATGTTTGCATAACCAGGGATAGAGAACATCGCGCATTAATGTGGACTTACCGGAACCACTCACACCCGTAATGCAGACCAGTTGTTGTAGTGGAATATTGACATCGATACTTTTTAAATTATGCTCAGTTGCGCCTATGATTTGTATATATTTATCTTCATTGATATGCGTCGGTGTATTTTTTCTGGATACACCCACCCGTTTTTTACCACTTAAATAATCGGCGGTCAGTGATTTTTTTTGACGCAGTAATTGTTTTGCGGTGCCATAAAAACAGATTTCACCCCCCTGTTTTCCCGGGCCCGGCCCAATATCTAAAATGCGATCTGCTGCAAGTATGACCTGTGGATCATGTTCTACAACTAAAAGTGAATTACCCGCATCCCGTAAACGATGCAGCACCTGAACCAGGCGATTTATATCACGGGGATGCAGTCCAATGCTGGGCTCATCAAGCACAAACAAGGTATTGACCAGTGAAGTACCCAGGGCCGTTGTTAAATTAATGCGCTGAACTTCTCCACCACTTAAGGTGCGTGATTGACGGTCTAAGGTTAAATAGCCTAAACCAACTTCTAATAAATAATTTAAACGTGAGCGAATTTCACCCAGTAATAACTGGGTAACTTCATCAAACGGCGCGGGTAATTTCAATGATTGAAAAAAATCAGCACACTGGGTTAATGGCAGGTGCATCACATCATGAATGGTTAACCCAGGCAAACCATCTATGGCTTTTTCAGACAGGGTTAAACCTTTAGGATGATAACGTTTTTTAGTATCAATCACTTTATTTGATAGCTCAAGGCTACCGAGTCGCCACCATAAGGCCGGTACTTTTAAACGTGCACCATCGCAAGTATCGCAAAGTGTGTAAGAACGATACTTTGAAAGTAACACGCGAATATGCATTTTATAGGATTTACTTTCCAACCATCTAAAAAATCGCTGAATACCAAACCATACACCTTCGTCCCAGTCCCCCTCGCCTTCAATAACCCAACGTTGCTGTTTTTTTGTGAGTTTATTCCAGGGTTTATCAATGGGTATTTTTCGTTTTTTAGCAAACGCAATTAATTCTTCCTGAACTTCAAAATAGCTGGGTGTTTGAATGGGTTTTATCGCGCCTTCTTTTAAAGATTTAGTTTCATCCGGAATAACCAGGCCATAATCAACACCGATAATACGACCAAAACCACGGCAGGTTTCACAGGCACCTATCGGCGAATTAAATGAAAATAAACTTGGGCTGGGTTGATGATATTCAATGTCACAGTCCGGACAATGATGATGGCTTGAAAAACGCCAGGTTTCTACGGCCTGTTTTTTTTTATCCAGTCGAAAAACATGTACCCGACCACTGGCATGTTTTAGTGAGGTCTCTACCGCCTCGGTTAAACGGTCACGATTTTCTTCGGTTAATTTCAATCGATCCTGAATAACTTCTAATAAGTCACCCTGAGCTGTTTTGTGGCGGTTATGAATACGGGTATAACCCTGCTGGTTAAGTAAACCAACAATCTCTTTTTCAGAAAAATTATGCGGTATTTTTATTGGCATACAAAGCATTAGTCTCTGGCCAACAGCTACCTGCTTATAAAGCGTATTAACAATGCTCTGTGCTGAATCACACACCACTTCACGGCCACAACCCGTACAATACAATTTTGCCATACGGGCAAATAATAATTTTAAATAATCATTTAACTCTGTCATTGTGCCCACGGTTGAACGGGAGGTACGCACCTGATTAGTCTGATCTATGGCTATTGCCGGGGGAATTCCCTGTATACTATCGACTGCGGGTTTGTCCATACGATCAAGAAACTGTCTTGCATAAGCCGAAAACGTCTCTACATATCGTCGCTGACCTTCAGCATAAATCGTATCAAACGCCAGGGTTGACTTACCTGAACCACTGACTCCGGTGACCACTATCAACTCATTAGTGGGTAATTCAAGATCAAGGTTTTTCAGGTTGTTCTGGCGAGCACCTTTAACAACTATCGATTCTTTTCGCATAATGACTCAGGTAACAGGGGGATTAAAAGCAGCATAATATACGGCAGTTTCGGCTATTAAACTATACGAACATTAAGAACTGTAAAAAAGGTCTTAATACCCGTAATCCTGGAAAAATCTGTTGACCGCACATTTATAGCGCAACCTCTTGATGCACTTTCAACTGATCTTTCCAGGATAATAACTGGAGCCATCACGATTAATTAATTACAACTATTCTGACATAGGGGGGGTAACTGTAAATAAATCTGTTATTTACCCATTTAAAATAGCCGGCTTCTGTATTGTCTTCTTTACACATTAAAAAAAAAGCACATTCTAAATTATATGCTATCTCCATGATAATAATAGTTTTTTTTGATTAGGCATAAGTTTTGCTTTTACATGCTAACTATCAATATTTTTTATCATAATGGCTTTGTATATGAAAAATATTGAATCGGGTCATGTAGAAGATAACAAATGATAAGTGGAGAACAGGATGACATCAAATTCAAACAATACCCCATCGCAAAGTGCCTACACAGATAAATTATCACGTAACGCTACGGTTCTTTCATCTCTTTACCTTTTACCACTAGCAGCTCAGGCAACGGTAATACATGTTACATCGCCACTTACAATATCGATTGATGGAGCACGTGCTTTCGATTATCAACCCGTTGACTGGGATGTGGATGGCAACTCGGTTGCAGACTTTAGATTAGAAGCATTCAGGGACATATATTATGTAGGTAGCGGTTCTACTTATGGCGGCTACAGTTCATCAAGAAACCTTGGCAGACTGGAATTAAATTCTGCCAGCCTGGGTGGTCAGGGTATGGTTCAACGTTTAGGTGGTAACTCCGCTGAAATCTCGGATTTGGCAACAGGCGAAACGGTTGGGCCCACCCTGGGAGCTAATTTTCAATGGGGCCCTAGTGTCAATCGAGTCATGATGTCATCTTCAAGTTACAATGGCTTTGCTTCAGGCAACCTTTATACAAATGGTCACCTCATTGGCTTTAGTTTTCTCGGGGATGCCAATCAAACACTCTATGGTTGGGCACAAATCAGTCTGGATGAACTCAGACTGACCATGACAATAGACCAATGGGCTTATGAAAGTAATGGTGGGAGTATCGCTGTTGGACAGATTTCTTCAGTGCCCCTGCCGCCCTCTTTCCTGTTTATGTTAAGTGGCCTGGCACTGGGTGCAGGTGGTGTGCTTCGCGGTAGAAAAGCAAAAGAAATGGCACAGCAGCAGGCCGCTGAAAGCGTCTGATAAATTTAATTACACATATGAAATAAACAAAAACACTGATCGTCGATACTTTGCCGATCGGTGTTTTTGCTCATAGATGAAGTTTTAAATATCTGTTTCTTTAAAAGTGAGTGATGAGTTCATGACGGCCCCCCTGAGCAAAAAAGTTCTACTAATTGGCTGGGATGCCGCAGACTGGAAGGTAATAACGCCTTTAATGGATGCGGGCAAAATGCCTAACTTGCAAAAATTTGCTGATGGGGGTGTGGTGGGTAATTTATCCACCCTGTATCCTGTTCTCTCACCCATGCTATGGACATCGATTGCCACCGGTAAGCGTGCTAATAAACATGGCATTCACGGTTTTGCCGAACCGAATCCTGAATCGGGCGGCGTACGCCCAGTTACCAGTCTGGGAAGAAAAACCAAGGCTATCTGGAACATTTTAAATCAACAGGGCAAACGTTCAAATGTGGTTAGCTGGTGGCCATCCTATCCAGCTGAGCCCATCAATGGGGTAATGGTCTCTAACAACTACCAGAGTGCTGTTGATACTCCAGATAAACCCTGGCCATTACACCCGGCTTCAGTCCACCCGGAACGTTTACGAAAATCAATGGCCGAACTTCGGGTACATCCGGCAGAAATAACCGGTGAGCAATTGCTGCCCTTTGTACCCAATGCAACTGAAATTGATCAGACTAAAGATACTCGACTATCTGGAATTGCGAAACTTTTAGCAGAGTGTGCTTCAGTGCACTCAGCCGCCACGGGCATCATGCAAATGGAGCCCTGGGATTTTATGGCGATTTACTACGATACGATTGATCACTTTTCACATGGTTTTATGAAGTATCACCCTCCTCAATTGCCATGGATTAGTGATAAAGATTTTGAGCTTTACCAAAATGTAATCAATACCACCTACGAATTTCACGATTTAATGCTTGGCACCTTGATGCAACTTGCCGGTGAAGAGACAACTATCATCATCGTATCTGACCACGGTTTTCACCCCGATCAACTAAGACCAAGAGAAATACCAAATGAACCTGCTGGTCCAGCGGAAGAGCATCGCCCGTTTGGCATGTTCGCCGCATTGGGGCCAGGCATTAAAAAAGATGAACTGGTTTTTGGTGCCAGTCTACTTGACATTACGCCAACTATACTCACTCTTTTAGGTTTGCCCATAGGACGCGACATGGATGGTAAGCCACTAATTACAGCAATGGAAGCAGTGACACCGAATTATATTGACAGTTGGGATGATGTTGCCGGTGAAGATGGTAGACACCCAGCCGAGCTGAATATGAATTTTGTTGATGCACACGAATCACTACAGCAACTTGCAGATTTGGGTTACATTGATGAAGCGGATGAGTCATTAAAGAAAACAACAGATAACACGGTAAAAGAACTACGTTACAACCTTGCTCGGGATCTTTTCGGTGCACGCAAATACAGAGAGGCTATTCCCCTGTTCGAAAAACTTTGGGGTATGCACCCGGATGAAAGTCGATTTGGCCTTAAACTATTTGATAGTTTTCTGGCAACCCAGCAAACAAAGCGGGCCAGACAAACTTTAGAGTTTATTATCGAACGTAAAAAAATCTATTCTAGACTGGCGGAAAAAAAACTCAACGAGCAACTTGATACCTACGAGATAAATAACATTTCAGTAGAAGATATCAACGATAAAGAATTACGCAAACTACAGAAATTACATCGCAATGCCTCAACAAATTTAGCAACCCTTGCTTATTTAAGTGCGCGCCTGCTTTACAGTGAGGGTCAGTATGTAGAAGCCTTAACTGAACTTGAAAAAGCCGAAGAAATTCAAACCCACAATATTCCTGCACTATTACAGACTAGAGGTGAGATTCTTATGGCTATGGGTAAATGGCAAGATGCCATTAACACATTTCATAAAATTCTGGCGCTTGACCCGGTTAACCCCCTGGTTCAATTAAGTTTATGTCGTTGTTATTTGTCACAACGAGATAAAACACAACTTGCATTAGATGCGGTAACCACCTGTCTTGGGCTCGCTTATCATAACCCCCGTGCGCATTTTTTGTGTGGTGTTACGCTGCAACGTTTGGGCCGCCCCCACGAAGCAAGAGACGCTTTTGAAACCGCGATTTCCCAGAGCCCGGTTATGCCTTTGGCACACCGGCGACTTTCACAACTGTATCGGCTCTGGTTAGGAAACCGTGCTAAAGCTGATGAACATGCCATTCTTGCTGAGCAGGCAAAACAAAGATTGAAAAACTTTAATGCGGGTCACTACGACTCGTCATCCATGAATGAAACCATTGACATGGAATTAACCGCTTCACTTAACGATCTTAGCTGCACAGAAAACCTGGGGCAATTACCTGAGAATGGTATCGTTGTTGTCTCTGGTTTACCAAGATCAGGTACATCCATGATGATGCAAATGCTTGAGGCCGGAGGCGTCCCCATTTTAACCGACCAGGTTCGCCAGGCTGACAATGATAATCCTCGAGGATATTACGAACATGAATGGATAAAAAAAATAGCCACCGACAGTAGCTGGCTTAAAAAGTCACGGGGTAAAGCGGTAAAAATTATCGCCCAATTGTTACCTAATTTAAGACAGGGAGAACACTATCGAGTATTATTTATGGAGCGCCCATTAAAATCAGTAATTGCCTCACAGGGTAAAATGTTAACACGACTGGGCCGAAGTGGCGGTCTATTATCAGAGCAGCGTCTTGCACAAACCTATTTAAAGCAGGTTGATGGCGTGCGTAAAGTACTTTTAGAACACCCGAATCAAGTACATGTTCTTTCTGTTAACTACAGTGAAGCACTAAATGATCCTCACAAAATTGCTGCCCAGGTTAACCGTTTTCTTGGTGGTAATTTAAACGAACAGGCAATGGCTGAAACAATAAATTTAGATTTACGCCACCAGTGCTCATAAAAAACATACTTTGCTAGTTAAGCTGAAAAAACAAGCTCGATATTTTTTTAAAAAGACTTCACCCAGACTCTATTTTGAGATAATAAAAATTCACTGATAGCATGCCAGTATTTTTCACTGTCATTATACTTCTTCCAAAGTGCTCTTGAGCCATGTCGTCCTTCAGTTGTAGGGATAAAACCCTTTTTTTCTTTTGATGGAATTACCTCATAGATTAGCTTCCAGCTATCAGCTTCTTTTTTTGATGAGCTAATAAATGCAGGAATTTTTATGTTCCTGGCTGAATCACGAATCCATGTTTTACTTTTACCCAGATGAGAAAAATACTCACCCGGTGAAAATGCCAGTACACCATCCATCATTTGCGGATGATCCCCCGCAACTTTGAGTACTAATGAAGCAGAATAAGAACTTCCCCAGGCTAATACCTTACTCTCTGGATAATGTTTATGTGTATAGTTTAATGCAGCAATAATATCAGGTAAGGCATCAGCATAAGCTGTTGCTAACCCGGCATTACTGGCACGTATTGCAGTTTGATTATCTTTGCCTCTAGAGAATTCACCTGAACGAAGATCAACTGCTATACAGTTAAATCCAAGTTTATTTAAGCGTGGTGCAATGTCGTTATATTCTCCCCTGCTTGAACCCGCCTGGTGAAATAAAACAATCATCGGGCTTGTTGATTTATGAGGCGTGTAACTATCCGCGCTAATTAATAAATTATCAGCGGATTTAAAGCTAATGATTTTGCTTTCTGAAGAAAAAGCAGTGGTAGATATAAGCAATAAAATAAAACAGCATATTTTTTTTTGAAAGCGCATATGTCGTACTCCCTAGTATAGAATAAAATTAATTTCGCAACTTTTTATAAGCAAATTTACGCAACAGTACTCGCACGATAAATCAGGCAACCAGTCCAGCCACCATTATATATACTCCTACCATTGAAGAAATACTTTTAGCCCCCACCTTATAACATAGTAAGGTAAAAACCGATGTATAAATTTGAATTTTTACAACTGCTCGACATTATTGATTAAAACACTAACCACAACGGGGATGATATGGAATTCAAAGACTACTATGAAATCATCGGCATCAATCCCGATGCAAACCAAAATGAAATTAAGCGCGCTTATAAAAAACTGGCACGAAAATATCACCCAGATGTGAGTAAGGATTCTGATGCGGAAATGAAGTTCAAGGAGCTTGGTGAAGCCTACGAAGTATTAAAAGACCCTGAAAAACGGGTTGCCTACGATCAATTCGGTGCAAATTATATCGCAGGCCAGAATTTTAATCCGCCACCTGACTGGGATGCCGGTTTTAAGTTTAACGGGGGTGGATTTAGCGCAGGTGATTCCGCAGTATTTAATAATTTTTTTGAATCACTATTTAGTGAAAAACTTAATCACCGTTACGCCAACCATACCAGCAGGGGTAGAACTCAATATTACACACACGGTGAAGATCATCATGCCGAAATATTAATTGATCTGGAAGATACTTTTAAAGGCGTTAGCCGCACTGTTACCCTGCAAACACCTGATATTGATAACCAGGGACATATTGTTACCAGTGTTACCAGGACACGCACATTAAATGTAAACATTCCCAAGGGTGTTAAGCAGGGACAACTCATACGACTTGCCGCACAGGGTACACCCGGTGCTGGCGGTGGTAAATCAGGCGACCTTTACCTTGAAGTGAATTTCAAACCCCACCCCATTTACCATGTGGAAGGCAAAGATATCTACCTGGATCTCCCCATCGCACCCTGGGAAGCGGCACTTGGCACCCGGATTAAAGCGCCCACCCCAGAGGGGTCAGTTGATTTAATGATACCCGCCGGCTCCACCTCTGGACGTAAAGTGCGCCTAAAAGGCCAGGGTATTCCAGCAAAGATCGCGGGGGATCTGTATGTGGTTTTAAAACTTGTGCTGCCCCCTGCGAATTCGCAACAGGCAGAAGCGTTTTATCAAAAGATGGAAAAGGAGTTCAAATTTAAACCTCGTGCCGGCCTGGAAGTATCATTAAATGAAAATTGAATTCCTGAACCTAGAAAAATCAGTTGACCGCACATTTATAGCGCAACCTCTTGACGCACCTGGCAAATTCAAAAATCTGCTTATCACCAATAAGGTGACTACGCATTTTTTGAATTCACTATGCACATCAAGAGATTACCCTCTAAACGCACTTTCAACTGATTTTTCCAGGCTGAACGGTCGACTGAAATGAGACTACCGAGAGCAATTAACTCAACAGACAATCTATAAATTAATCATTTTTAAAGGAAGCATTTTATGAACAACTCTTTTCATATTGTCTGCCCCGATTGTGCAGCAATCAACAGAATATCGGCTAAACGTCTTTCTGAACAAGCGAAATGTGGCAAATGTCACCAGCCTCTATTCAATGCACATCCAGTTGAATTAACCACTGCTAATTTTCAAAAACATGTCAGTCGTAATGACATTCCACTACTGGTTGATTTCTGGGCGCCCTGGTGTGGCCCCTGTAAAATGATGGCTCCCGCATTTGCACAGGCAGCGGTCCAGCTCGAGCCTCAGGTACGCCTGGCCAAGCTCAATACCGAAACTGAACAGACCATCGGGGCCCAGTTTAATATACGCAGTATTCCCACCCTGGCACTATTCAGGAATGGACAGGAAATTGCACGCCAGTCGGGTGCGATGGGTAAGGATGATATTGTACGCTGGGTTCAGGGATATATATAAGCTCGGAGCCCCTATTCAGTATCTTTCCAGCCCATACTCCACGGCGCTTTTAACCAGGCAAGCAGGTGTTTGAAAAAACCAGACTTTTTCTTCCCAGCTTCTACCTCATCTACATTACTTTCAAGCGCTTCTTCTTTCGGCGGATTAATAATTTCTTCAACTTCATCAACGACCTGTGGCGCACCCGATAACTCAATACTTTCATACATGATAGGCATTTCATCGATGGCTTTTCCGGAATCAAAGTGATCAGCATTATCCTTTAATTCAGACTTAATTTCAGATAACACTTTTTTAATTTCTTCAGGACAATCATCCTTTTTTAACAATACGTTCACATCTAACTGTAAGCTGCTCATATCTTCTTTGATTAACTTGCGACATTTTTCTTCCTTTACATTGAGCGAAACAATTTGATGCTTAATAAAGGATTCGGGCACAGGTAGATTAAAAGCTTTAACCAGTGCATTACGTGTTTTAAGGGTTATACGCAGTGTGATTGAAGTTTGGGATTTTTTTTTAAAATCATTTACAAATTCATGATAATCATCTTTCAAGGCATCTGTAAGCTTGGTGCCCGTCGCCCCAAGCTCCTGCTCAAGTAGTTCATTACTTTTTTGGGATATCTCAAGAACATGTTTAATGTCACGATCTATTTTGACATCGGTTGATGAGAGTGTATTTTTAAGAATTTCTGTTGGTTTTTCTTTCAGACTCTCCGTTAGGGATTTAAACTTGGTAACCACTTTTTCAGGAATTTGTGAAGCAGATTTACCCATAAAAATAATAGACTGTAAACCCTGATGTAACTGGTTTAACATGCTGGTAAGCTTTACCAGTTTTTGTAATCCAGCACGTTTTTGCTTGATAATTTCAAGATCAGTGGTATGACTCTTTCGACTAATACCACCCTGTAATTGGGACATATATAAACTCTTTAATTAATGGTTAATATGAATATAGTTGTATTTCTACTTAAAAACCGCTACTTAACCTTAGCCCATCCTGTCACCTGATCTTATCTACACTATAACTTAAGCATTATATATGATATCACTGCTGCCCCGTTAAAAGAAATTAGCTTATGTTTAAAGCACATTGTTATGTGGTTAACGAACGTTTACTCTGATCGAGACATGAGTTGGGAGTATCTGTCTAAGACGCATCGTAAAACCATCCCTGGTGGCTCGACACCCGCTTCCATGCGGGTGACACTCTTAGACAGATACTCCCAACTCATGCCTCTAGTGGTTAACAGGACAGCAGTGACATCTGCACTAATCAGCTGCCCTGGTCGTTTCTTCCAGACATAATAAGCTGAGGTACTGAGCTGCATAACCCGGCATAAAATAGCCACCGGGTAATGCACTGATTCGTCTTTAATGAAATTAAATTAAATTAAATTTTACTTCATTTCTTTCGCGAAGAAGGCTTTTTTAAAATCTCTTTCTCCCTGCGCAAGTTCTTAGTTTCATTACGCAGTCGCTTTAGTTCTTCACGCGCATCAACAGACAATGATTTACCTTCCAGCGATACAGCATATTACTGACTATACCCAGTGATTTTTCAGCTTCTGGCACTGAATAACCCTGTTCTCGAACCAGGGCTACCGCTTCTTCTTTATATTCTTTAGAATAGTATTTATATGTTTGTTTCTGTCCCATTCTGACACCTTTATAATTGATCGTTATTATTTCTTATTAAAGTGTCCGGTACTATTAGACCACTACAGTTTTTACTAGCGACTTATAAAATAAAAAGTATTATTATGTAGTGCGCCGCAAGCGCACAAATAAATTATTTGCACATATTTGCGTTTTTTTTAATGCTTTTAACTTTAATTTTTTCATACAAACAAAAAAGGCTAACAGTTTAAACTGTTAGCCTTTTCTTTTTACTTAACTTCACATAGTAAAGTGATTAATGCTTACTCAGCTAATGGTAAACCACTTGGCAAAGAAGTGGGTACATCACCACGTAAGTCAATGCTTCCAGGATCGGTTAAAGCTTCAAGGAACGCAATAAGATTTTTAACATCTTTATCTTTCAACTTAACAGGCATCAGCTCATTTGCAGCTGCAATATCAGCAACACGGGAAGCATCATTCATAACGATACAATCAATCGCATCCAGGTCTGAACGTGAAGGCAAAACAGGCTGGGTTTCACAGTCATAACTGTTTAATGATGCAACAGGATTGAGGTGATGGCGTACAATGCCTTCCAATGTATTATAAGCACCACCATGACCATAAGGTGCAGTTAAAGCAACATTACGCAGGTTTGGTGTACGGAATTTCATATGATCCGCCGGATCACCTGTTACATTCTCGCGCCCATAATCACCGCGACCATCAGCATCATTGCCTTTACCATTACCAATCTGTGGCATAGCGATTGCGTGGAAATCCTGATCTGACATGAAAGTACCGCTGTGACATGTACTACAACCCGCATCATTATAGAAAAGCTCCATGCCTTCTATAGCTGCCTCACTCAAAGCGCTTTCATCACCCTTCAGGTATCGATCAAAAGGACTATTTGTCGCACGCCAGTTGTTTGCTTCAAATGCAGCAATAGCATTTGCCGCATGTGCATAGGTAATATCACTTGCACTGCTAATATCATCAAATACATTTACAAACATATCAACATAGGCGACGTTAGCCTGCAGCCTATCTGCCAGCTGCTCCCAGACACCGCCTGGTCCTGCCAGGTTACCAATAGCAGCCGCATCAGCAATGGAGTTTTCACCCACCTGCCCCGCCATTTCTGTAGGTGATGTTACAGGAAACATTGCCTGAGCTGCGAGTACATTATCAAGAATATCAACAGGAAGATTTGCACCCGCCGGGCTTAACAACTCACCGTTTGGCCCTACCTGTACACGACCATCATGGAATAACCTCTTAAACTCTTTTGCACCCAGATTAAAAACAGGGGTCGCATTACGAGGAACTCGTTCATGGATTGCATCTGCACCGTCACCCGTTCCACGAGTAACACCTAAACCACGACCGCCTTCACCCACAGGCAGGCTAAGGCCATCACCTGTATCCGTTAATGAATGATGACAGGTTGCACAGGAAACATTCATATTTCCACCCAGAATTTTATCAAAGAACAGGTTTTTACCTAGCTCTACTTTAGCTGCTGAAGGACTTCCATTATCATAAAAATCTCTGTCTTTCGCAGCTGCTGGTAAATCATCATCGTTCATACTCGCAAATGCTACATTTGTAGAAAACACAAGCAAAGTCGTCGATAACATACCTGGAATTACTTTATATTTTTTTTGTTTCATTTTTGTAAACTCCTATTTATTTAGATATTACCTGTACTGCCCGGATGAATATCATAAGTATATTTATTAACTTTTGATGTGATACAAAACACATACACCAATATTGGTTATTTAAAAAACACACATAATTAAACACTAATAAACACTAATATTTTAAAGAACGTAGAAGCACCTTATAGATAACATGTAATAAACACTATCAATCTGTGTTACAGAAATTTTACGACAATGCCCCACAGCAATTTTGTCATCCTGAACAATGTTTCTATTTATAGATCATCAATCAGTTGAATTTATTCATCATTTTTAATTGAATTATTCAATCAAAAATTAATCATCTGCTTCGAGATTATAACTTTAACGAACTAGCCACATCATTGGCCCATTTGAAAGCTTGCATATTTGCTTTTATCAATTCACTTTTTTTAAGTCTTTGAAAATTCACATTATCCCAATCTGAAACCTCAAACGCGAGGGCACTATTTAACGCCTCACCCATTATTCCCTCATGCTCCAGTAAAGCTGTTTTAATATCATCTGCCAGGGGAAGCTGTTTAAGAATAGCCAGTAATTTTCGCTCCATCAGAATATCCAGTGCGGATAGCAGTCCTACAGTAAAAAAACGATTACAATCTTTTATACCTGAGGCCTGCGCCAGAAGTTCACAGGTTTTTGCTCGAATCATACACAGGTGTATCATTTCCGGAGGCCGGTCATTTAAACTGCCCAATGCGAGCATTGATGCCCAACTAGTTAACTGATTTTTACCAAGCATTACAATCGCATGGTGCATTGAATCAACCTGATGCCTTAGACCAAAACCTGCCGAGTTTATCAGTTTAAGAATTTTGTAACTTAAACTTGCATCTCTATCAATAACCGATTCAACATCAGAAACATCCGCTTTTACATCATTTATCGCCGCAATTAAATTCATAATAGATAAACGATTATTTGGCATGCCTGTGGCCACTACAATTTTAGGATGACTTAAAAAATATCCCTGAAAATAATCGAAACCCATTGCATTAAGTGCATCGAAATCATCAAGATTTTCTACTTTATCGGCTAATAAAGTTGCGGAGTAACGCCTAAAATATTTAACTCTTTTTTTAACTACATCCAGTTTCACTTTACGAACATCAATACGAATTATGCTAATAAACTCCATTATCATATCCATACTGGGGTTATCAGTAAAATCATCCAGCGCCAGGGTATAACCTGCCTGCTTAAGACATTTTACCGCCTTAATACTTTCATCATTTATCTCTATAGATTTTGGAATATCCAGAATAATTTTTTCTGGCTTAATAACCGGTATGTTTTTCCATAATGAATAATTTTCACCCAAATTAATACAGGCAAGTTGATTCCCTACTACATTTGTTAATCCCATCTCAAAAAATGTATTTATGAAAACCTGTGAAGTGGCCTCATCACCCGATTCTGGAAACTGACTGAGATTTTCAGTTTTACTTGAACGAAACAGCAGTTCATAGGCAAACACACCTAAATTATGATTATAAATTGGTTGTCGGCCAACAAAAATATTATTTTTATCCATTCGAAATATCGTTTTTCTTTTGATACAGAAAGTTTAGTCTAAAAATAGCAATCATCTACTTTAATTCCACAATTACTGCCTATAAACTGTCATTAATCGAACACAAAAAAAACAATACCTGATAGTAGATCCTTTATCAGTGAACACATCAAAAAATATAAATCTACCGTTGCCTACATTTCTTTTAAATTTAATAAAATTAAAATGATACTGTCACATAAGCTTTACAAATACGCTGCATCATCAATAGTAAAATAATTTTGTAATTAAAATATCGACGAGAATACTATGTTTAAAATAAATATTGAGTCCGAATACAATACAGACAAGAAGCTCATTCAATTGATTAATGACGTTCTTAAAGAAATTAACAGCCATAACTCGAACATAAAACTTCCTAAAAGCCTGCAAAGCGCGTTAACAAACTCTAATATTTATATAGAAGAATATACAAATAATATAGATGTTAGTTTTAATCCAATAGATGAATTTACTGCATTAACAACCTTTTCCATCGACAAACAATCTTACAATATTTCATCAAGCACAATACATTCTATCAATTATGGCAGTGATGCTGACTATTTAAATTATTATGATGAAGATAATATATAGTCCATCATTTATTGCTGGACTCCAGATAATACTAAAATAACTGAGTGATACATTAAAGCCAATCAGAAGTCATAATCGCGATCTAAAACTGCGCACCTACAACAGGCATCTACATAAATTGTTAAAATACTATTTATACACGTAACTTAAATGAAATTAATTAAGTAGTATTTATGCAGAACATTTATGGCCGTGCATGTACTTTTAGTTTGTTAATCAGCTCGAACAAAAATTTAATATCAAGCGGTTTTTCCAGGTAAGCCATAACACCGATAATCTCAGCATCAGTTTTATCAAAATTTTCACTATAACCGCTACATAATATAATAAGTATGTTTTCCTGTATTTGTATCATGGCTTTTGCCATTTCAGCACCCGTAAGTTTTGGCATGGTTTGATCGGTAATCACCAGATCGTACTGATTCGGTTGTTCTTTGAAATTTAATAACGCCATTTCACTGTCTGTAAATGCAGTGACGTGATGCCCCTGATCTTCAAGTATTTCTTTCATTAACGTTACCAGAGACTGTTCATCATCTACACAAAGAATATTATAACCAGTAGCTCTGTCTATGGATTTAATTGTATTTACCTGATTATCTTCAGAACTGTTTATGATTTCTGATTCGGTGATATCCTTTCCTCGGTATAGATGAAATAGCAAACTAAACTTACTACCTTTTCCTACCGTAGAATCTACAATTATATGGCCGTCATGTTCATGTATAATTCCATGCACCATTGCCAAACCCATGCCCGTCCCTTTTTCACTGCCAATTTCTTTAGTTGTAAAGAAAGGGTCAAACAAATGTACGAAATTTTTAGCATCGATACCTGTGCCTGTATCAGTGATTGAAACTTCAATGAAATCACCGCTTATCGGTTTATGGCAGGAACTACAAATTTCATCCTCTACAAGGATTTTATTTATTTCAAATTCAATACGCCCATATTCAATAATTGAATCTCGAGCATTTATACACAAATTCATTAGAACTTGATGAATCATTACAGGGTTCGCCATAAGTTTCGTTTCATCAGATGATATCTGACTGAATAATTCAATGGTGCTCGGCAATAAAGGGCGAATCATTTCTATTGATTCATTTAATAAATCAGCTACGTCCAGTACCTGTAACTCAGACCCCACACCACTGCGACTAAAAGCTAACAACTGCGTTACCACTTGTTTGGCTCGATTGCCGGCCAGGGTAATTTCATTTAAATAATCCTGTAGCTTTTCGTCCTTATTTTTTTCTTTGATATATTCTACAGCCAGAGAGGTATAACCTAAAATTGCCGCCAACATATTATTAAAATCATGTGCGATTCCGCCAGTTAGTTGCCCCAGAGATTCCATTTTTTGAGCCTGTAATAATTGTCTTTGAAGAAGATCCTGTTTTTCTTCTGCCTGCTTGTGCTTGGTTATATCGAGAAACATACCGATATACATGATGATTTTTCCCTGATCATCTTTTATAACACTGATATTCAGCATTTCAGGATATATTTCACCATTTTTACGGCGGTTCTGTATCTCCCCTATCCAGTGCCCTTCTTGAAAAAGCGTCGCCCACATTTTTTTATAAAAAATTTTATCATGTTTACCTGATTTTAATATTGATGGATTTTTACCAAGCACTTCCTTCTGGGTGTAACCAGTAATTGTCGTAAAGGCCGGGTTAACCATCGTAATACGCTGCATAGCATCAGTAACTGTAATCGCTTCATTGGTGCCCTTGAAAACACTTGCCGCAAGTTTGAGTTTTTCCTCTGATTTCCTGCCCTCTTCAATAAGCTTATTAAAAGCTCTGGCAACATCACTTATTTCATCATTCCCACCTACTTCAATTGTTCTCCCAAAATCTTTCTGCTTTTGCATACTCGTCATATTTTCAGCAATATAAATAACACCACCCACAAGACGCTGTATAAGCAAATAGCCCAGTACACTTGTTAGTGAAAGACTGACGATAGTTAATAATAAATAAATATTAAGCGATATTTTTGTAGCGAGCCTTATTCTATTAGCATTATTTAGCATATCTGCTCTGATAAAATCACTTACTTCTTTAATCAATTGTATCCGGGTTGTGGCTTTACTCCACCATTCCCCTGTATCTAAACCCGTTACACTTTTATGCAAATACTGAATTGCATCAAGAGATAGTTTATCGTCTACCTTCACAAAAGAATCAATTTCAGATATATTTTTCCCCTCCCGCCTTAGACGTTTTGTGATTTTTAAAAGCTTCTTGTATTCTAAAAAAGTTGCTTCAATAGTATTTAGTGAATCTATTTCTTTCAAACTCATACCAGGCAATTTACGATAGCGATTAATAATAATAATGGCCCTAACATACAAATTATCGAATTTATCTATGGACAGTTGTTGTCCACGAATTACATAATTTTTGAAATTGTGAATTAACCCTCCATAACCAATAAGAATCTGTAGTCCATTGAGTAAATCATTTTTTATCGCTTTATTAATAGCCGCAGTCTGTAATGCTTTAACATCAGCCATTACCGGATGCTTCATTCTGTTCTGTAGCTGTTCACGTTGTTGCAGGGGTGCAACCGTAAAAAAACGATTAATCAGTGTTTTCTGTTCAGTGCTATAAGCGCTTAATTCCTTAAATTGTGTGGCACTCAACCTACCAGCAGAAAAAACACCATTTAATAACCCTCGCTCCTGACCTGATCGCTCCTGCAACCAGAGCAAAGTATTATACGCATCACTATACCTCGACAGTTCACTATTTTTTATGAGTGTTTGCAAGTGCATAATTAAGTTTAATATCATCGCATTAATTTCTGAATAGTCATCAAAAAAATAACCTTTATTTAAGCTATCAATATCAATACGCATTGTTTTAATTTTTTCTAATTTAGGTTGTATACGGCTAAATAACTCAGTTGAATTTAATACTGTCTGTCTTAAATTTTTTCTATTCAATTTCTGAATGAGTCGATAAATATTTTCATCTGTCTTTTTACGCTGTTTTAATAAAACCTCTCTGTAAAGAGTGCCTCTACTACCCACAAAACCCGCACTCAGACCACGCTCTTTTTGCAACTCATATAACAAATCTGAAAAAATAAGTGAAAGTGATATAAAACTTAGAGACCATTCGGTATGATTTTTTTCCTGGTATTTTAAATTAATACCGGAGATTGAAAAGTAAAGCAAAGTCAGTATTGGAATTATCAAAAATAAAACCAGTTTAAAGCGTATTTTCAGATTATTTAGACGAATGGGTTGCATGGGTATTATTTCCAGTCTCTATACTTAAATATAGTCACTTCCTGGACATTTCACAATAAAAACACCTGAAATTAAGCAGCAAATAGACTAAGAGATTAAACGGACACCTGGGTTAAAAATTTACTATTCCTGAACCTTTATTAGTTACGACACGACTTAACGTAAGTATAGTAAACACTTGAATTATAAAGACTTTCATTTATAACTAGTCATATCAGCTAATAAACTCCCGTTAAACAACTAAAAACTAATCTTAATTTTACTGTTTTTTATTATCTTCTAGTCTATATATATAAATGTTAGTCGAAAAACATTAACGCTAACCTGTCCTGGTTAATGCACACGCCTTTCCTGCCACTAAGCATTAAAGTCCCGCGTCGTTTTACCTAAAATGTCAGTATTCTCTGGAGGCTTTCGTAATGAAAAAACTGAAGATATTATTTGAGAATGATTTTTTTTTATTGTTAATAAGTGCTGTTATTTTAGATACAATTTTTATAGGGCTTGTTCTTACGGTTTATCAAGGCGCACCTGAAGTCCTGATTGATAGTGGACTGGTTGAAATTATCGAAATTTTTGAAGGCTAATTCAACTTGTTGTTATTAATTTCATAGTTAAATATTTACTTTACATAATTCTATTTTCTCAACAAATCTTTAATATTTATTAACAGCTGTTTTGTCGTGAAAGGTTTTGTGAGTAATTTTTCAGAAAGTATTTTATTAGTAAAGCTTTTTTCCTTGCTGTGTTCGAAACCACTACACAACTGAATTTTTACATCAGGGTGTGTATAGTGAATTATATGTGCCAGTTCGAAACCATCCATATCTGACATAATCACATCACTCAATACCAGGTCAATAGATCCATCTTCCAGTATAGCTAATGCCTCTTTTGCACTCGATGCACTAAACACCGTATAACCATACGAGGATAGAATATTTTCAGCAAAATCACTGAATGCACGCTCATCATCTACTACCAGAATACGTGCTGAACCTTTTAGGTCTCCAACATTATCTTCGTCTGAATTATCAGTCTCGTTGTTAGATAATTGTCGCAGAACCCTTGGTAAATAGATAGCAAAACAGGTGCCATATCCAGTTTCAGAATAGACCCGAATAGTACCTTTTGATTCTGTTACAAAATTATAAACCTGACTCAAACCCAGGCCTGTACCTTTCTCTCCTTTTGTTGAAAAAAACGGTTCAAAAATATGCGCCACAATATCATCGCTCATGCCAGTACCCGTATCTCTTATCGATAATTTGACATAATCACCAGGAGGAATACTAAGTACCTGTGCATCCAGGGAGCCTACCTGAATATTTGATGTGACAATATACAGTTCACCACCTTCCGGCATCACGTGCATAGCATTAATACTTAAATTAAGTATGGCGTCTTCCAGACAACCTTTGTCAATGAAGGTGTCCCAGAGACCATCCGCCTGTTTAATAGATAATTTAATTTTTGGTGTGAGTGTTTTAGCTAATAATTGCTGATCATTTTTAAGTAAGTCGTTAATATTGATAATTTTAGCGGATTCAGCTCGTTTACGGGTAATCGATAATAACTTCTGCGTCAGACTCGTAGCACCTTCAGTAGCATGCATAATTTCCTTGATATATCTGAGAATTTTAGGGTGATTTTTGGCCTGTTCAAATAATAGTTCAGAGTAACCCAGAATAATACCAAGCTTGTTATTATAATCATGCGCTATACCACTGGTAAGCTTACCAATTGCCTCCATTTTTAAACTTCGTCTCAGCTGTTCTTCCTGTTGTTTTTGCATGGTGATATCCCTACATGAACCGATAAACCATCTATCACCTTCGATTTTTGAAGGGTATTCAATAACCGATAAATGCATAGGAAAAGTTTCACCATTTTTTTTCAATGCCGTAACATCACGACCTATGCCAATAATATGTTCCTCACCAGTTGTTTTGTATTTATCTAGATAGGAATTGTGGGCGCTTTGTTCTGGTTCAGGCATTAGTATACTGACATTTTTGCCAACCGTCTCTTCACTTTTATATCCGAAGATAGTCTCAGCAGTTTTATTGAAACTGAGAATAATACCCTCCTGGTTAATGGTGATTACCCCATCCACCAAACCGTTCAGTATATCTTTAAAATCTTTCTCATCGAGTGTAAGCATGTGGGTATATAAAACTCTTGGTTTAAAATAATTGAATGCATATTAATAAACCATTTCAGCTCTACAACTAGATATCAGAAAAGGTTAAATGCTATAAAATTAAGCACCGAACATAGGCGTGGGCAGGGCCAAAATTAAGATTAGTGATATCAGATTTTTCAGCTTTGCGGGGGAAAGGCAAATAAAGCTAGCTCATATTTAATGTTAGGTCAGGATTTAAGAATAAGCAAGGAGTTACCTATAAGCGGTTATAAAAATAACCTATGTCAATAAAGTTTGTTTATATCACTAAGATAAATTAATGGCCTAACCAGGTATTAAATTAGAATCATTCAAACAATCATTAAGCAGAGTGCTGATTTGCGCATCTTTAACTTACCATTCAAGTCAGGAGCTGATCTTAGCCACTAAAGTTCCCCCCGTCATGCATATTATAATGAGACGCCTTGAACCTAGAAAAATCAGTTGACTGTACATTTATAGCGCAACCTCTTGGCGCACTTCAACTGGTCTTACTAGGTTAAACCCAACCCTGTTAAGCTTTAACAATTCAGGGAAATAACACTGGTGGTTTACGATGTTGTGTAAATTGTTCATAGGCATAAGCGTATTGAAATAATTTAGCGTCATCAAATGGCCGAGCAAGAAACTGTAAGCCTGCGGGTAAGCTATTGCGAGTAAAGCCCATTGGAACAGTAATAGATGGCTGGCCTGTGTGGGGCGCAATAATAGAACTATTATTACCATGGGCACTTTCATCGTCTTCAATTATTCTTGGAGGATAACTCCACGTGGGATAAATAACGACATCGATATGTTGTCTATCCATTGCATTGACTACAGCAGTTAAAAAGCTTCTACGTCTGGGGTCGCCCTGCACATCTATACAGGGAGGGTTTTGAAGCTGCGGGTTCACGTTAACTGAAGCAGCCCACTTCATTGCCTGTTCACTTCGCTTAGCAAACAATTTTTTATCCAGAATGGTCTGTAATTTTTTAACTGGCGGATTTTCACCCAGGCTTGATAAATAATGATTCAGGTCATAGCGAAAGCGGCTACAAAAACCTGTTGCCATACGAAGACTTTCAAAATTTTTAATTTCAAATGGATCAACAATAATAGCTCCCGCAGACTTTAGGTCATTGATGGCCTGATCCATTAAATCTAGCACCTCAAAATCTGCAGTGATAACATCCGTATCAAATAGTTGACGAAACACTGCAATACGCACCCCCTTAAGTCCTGATTTTTTTAAATACTGTGTATAGTCTATATTTATTTTACTCTGCTTATTATGCGTAACCGGATCTGCTAAATCATAACCGGCAATAATATTAAATGTTTTTGCAGCATCTTCTACGGTGCGTGTAAGTGGTCCAGCAATATCTCGATTACGTATCAGCGGGATTAAGCCATCACGACTGGTGAGACCAATTGTTGAACGCATGCCGACTAATGCCAGATGGGATGCTGGACCACGAATAGAGTTCCCCGTATCAGTTCCCATACCTATAATTCCAAAACTGGCCGCAATGGCTGAAGCCGTGCCGCCACTTGAGCCCGCTGGCACTCTTTTAATATCATATGCGTTTCGGGTTTCCCCATGGGTAGAACTAATCGTGTGATGCTGACTAAATGCCCATTCAGCCATATTAGATTTTGCGAGAATAATCGCACCGGCAGCACGTAGTTTTTTCACCATAAAAGCATCATCAGGCGGTATCGAACCTTTTAATGCAATAGCACCTGCTTCTGTAGGCATATCGGCCGTATCAAAATTATCTTTTAGAATAACGGGCACGCAATGTAGATAACGTAGCTTTTGAGTTTTTAAGAACTCATCATCCAACGCTTGCGCCTTAAGTAAGGCAGCTGGATTTACTAAAATAATTGCATTGAGATTTTTACTTTGGTCATATTTTTTGATGCGCTTTAAAAAAATTTTGGTGATAGATACGCAATTACCGGTTTTATTTTTAAGTACCTGGTGCAGTGTCGAAATAGTGCTTTCTACTGCAATAAATTTATTTACTTTATTTTCTGTTTTATATTCACTACAACTTTGCTGTAACAACACAATAATTGTGAATACTAAATAACCAAATAATTTAAAATCCAGGCATCTCATTGAGCTTTGGGTGCAGCCTCTTTAAGTTTATTTAAAAACTCAAAATAATCCGCTTTGTTCCAGGGTCTCCCACCTAAAGCTAAATATCGTAGTCTTCCCTGTGGATCAACAAAGTAGGTAGCGGGTAAGCCCCTTGGTTGCCAACGTTCAGTTACCAATCCCTCATTATCCATTAATGGCGATATATCCGGTGCCAGTAAACCGAGAAAATTAAAAACCGTGTCTTCTGACTCTGAAGTATTAATAATAGCAATATCAAGATTAGTACCTTTAAATTTAGTAATTACATCTTGAATAGTTGGAATTTCTTTTCTACAGGGTCCACACCAGGTTGCCCAGAAATGCACAAACACCCACTTCCCTCTGGATGATTTAATGTCATAGGTTTTACCATCGATATCTTTTAATTTTAACGCGGGTGCATCACGTGCCTCCAGTTCAATAATACCGTAGGGTAAATCTTTTGTTGCTAGAGCCGGGTTAACTGATATTAACAGACTTAAACATAGTATGGTGAGCTGTTTCATTTTTTATACCTGAATTACTAATCTGAGTTAATCGCTTTATTTCAAATCATTTTGTTTACAGTTTAAATTTTCAATTTTTACTGACTTCATTTTACCCTGTTTATTTTTTCCGGTAGGAAAATTCAAGGTCAGTGAAAAGGGAGCTGATTGCATAGGAATTGGAATTCGTCCACCTACGCCCTCTTGCGGATATAAGTTACGTACTGCAGGCATCAATGTCCAGTTAAACGTTGAACGATGTGCCTTCTTTAGCTTGATATCATCCCACTGCTTTTCCCAGAAAGCCCGAGTGTGGCGATTAAATTTTTTCCCATTATGACTAAATTCCCATTGATCAAGGTCTAACCACAAAATATCGCTGGTTTTATTTTTTAAAATTAGGGTTACATAACAGGACTTAACCAGTTTTTCTACTGCCGTTTTACTAAATTCACGGCCCTCATAAAATGCACTGATTTGTTGAGGTGTAAATTGAACAAAACGCATACGCACATCCTGATCTTCATAAATCAAAGGTGTATCCTCAGCTGCAACCCCGTTGAAACTAAAAAGTATCAGTGTTACAGAGCTAAATACAGCTGATAAAGAACGTCTTTTCATATATAACCTCGATTGACATTATTATAGGGAGCTTACTCATGGGTATTACTCATGAGTGTCCCGATTATAATATCCCGATTATAATAAACAACAAAGACTTCGTCATTCCCGAATGCTTGTATCGGGAATCCAGTGACTTTTAATAGGTTGTTCATAATGCATTGCATAACGCCGCTGCATAACGCGACACCCATGCATAACGCGACACCCATAATAGGTGTATGGGTGCCTCAGTTAAAATGGGCTTTTAACATGGGTGTCCCGATTAAAAAATACTAAAACACTCCAACATCAATATAAGAACGGGCGATTTTACTAATGGCAGCAACATAACAAGCCGTGCGTAAGTCATACACATGTTCCTCATTTTCCAGTGTGCTGCGTATTTGCTGATAAGACTGGCGCATGGTATCATCTAGCCCTGAACGAACCAGGTCAAGCTCATCAGCACCTTTGGTTACAGAACTGCGCATAGCGTCGGAAACTTTAGAGCCGGTGACCTCTTCCAACATAGCGGCCATCTGATGGCCACGTAATTCATCATTACGTTTTTGCATACGACCAAATCGAATGTGTGAAATATTACGAATCCATTCAAAGTAGGAAACGGTTACACCACCAGCGTTAGCATAAGCATCGGGTATAATGTAGACCCCTTTCTTATTAAGTATTTCATCAGCACCGTAAGTAATTGGACCATTCGCTGCTTCTACAATTAATTTGGCATTTATTCGATCTGCATTTTCTAAGGTTATCTGGCTTTCAAGTGCGGCTGGAATCAAAATATCACAAGCTTTTTCCAATACAGCCATACCATTTTCTTCAAAATTAGCCGATGGAAAATTTTTAATGGTGGCATGTTCAGTTATATGCTGAAAAAGATCCTCAATATTTATGCCCTCATCACAAACTAAAGCACCATCACGTTCAATCACGGCGGTTATTTTCACACCGTCTTCTTCAGATAAAAATTTGGCGGCATGATACCCCACATTGCCCAGCCCCTGAATTACACAGGTCTTTCCATCAAGGGTACCTTGCATATTGGCATTTATTACATCTTCACGGTGACGGAAGAATTCACGTATCGCATATTGAACTCCACGACCCGTTGCCTCTACGCGCCCCTGTATGCCACCATGATGCACAGGTTTACCGGTAACACAGGCAATGTAATTAACATCTTCTGGGTGTAAATGTTTATAGGTATCGGCTATCCATGACATTTCACGTTGGCCCGTACCCACATCGGGGGCTGGTACATTGGTTGCAGGACTAAGAAAACCTTTACGTACCAGTTCCAGAGTAAATCGTCGGGTAATCATTTCCAGCTCATCTCGATCATACTGACTCGGGTCTATCACTAAAGCGCCTTTAGACCCACCAAAGGGCACATCAACAATGGCGCATTTATAGGTCATTAGTGCGGCCAGTGCTTCTACCTCATCCTGATTTGCATAAGAGGCATAACGGATACCGCCTTTTGACGGCAATCTATGCGTGCTATGAGTGGCTCGCCAACCAGTGAATACTTCTATTTTCCCCCTGATTTTTACCGGAAACTGAACCTGCAATACCGCATTACAGGCTTTTATTGCCTGTGCCGTTCCGGTTTCAAGTTTCATTGCACTCATTGCTTTATCAACCATCAGGTCAACACTTTCACGAAAGCTGGGTTCATTGATTTTTAATGTCATATTTGTTTCCAGAGGTTATTTTTCTTATTGTATAAATTTACTTATAGCGTAAAAGACGATGAAAAGTGTAAATTAACTCTGACTATTTATCACTGCCCTGTTAAAACCAATTTAAGCTGGACACACATCCAACGTTTTTGAGCAACCCTAAAGTAAAAAATGCCTAGTCAATTGAAACAACATCTCAATTGCTATAATTACGTTTAAAGGATACTGCACTTACTAGTACCATCGGCCTATGAATAAAAATTTGACCACTTACCCGTTTCGCGGCAAAAGCACCCTGAACACATCATTACTATATTGCACGATGAGTTTGAACAAATCACTGGTTTTGCCCATGGCAAGAAAAAACACTGTCGAATTTTAAAAATCATCCTCTTTGGCAGCCACGCCACTGGCAAGTGGGTTAACGACCCCGCCCACGGTTATGTGAGTAATTACGACATACTGGTGATACTCAACAATGATGATTTAGTCGAAGAACACAAAATCTGGTATCTCGCCGAACAGAGAATAGCCCTAACGAACGTTTTACTCTGATCGAGACATGAGTTGGGGGTGTCTGTCTACGACGCACCGTAAAACCATCCCTGGTGGCTCGACACCCGCTTCCATGCGGGTGACGGTCTTGGACAGACACCCCAAACTCATGCCTCTAGTGGTTAACGGGACCGCAGTGCCCCTGGAAGAACTAAACTGGTTAGCTGAGCGTGTGGAGTTTTTGCAGCAACTAACAGAGAAATTGTGTAAAGAAAAAATAGAGAATTTTGGATAATATGGGCTATTTGTTATCTACCTCTGAATGATTTCCTTGTAAATCTAAATTCAAGCATACTCATCCCAATATTCACATAACTCAAACTGTGTAGTGAGCTGATTTCATACAAAACTTACCAAAGCGTTTCAGGCCCAACAGGTACAAGACCTTGAGGGTTTAATGCTTCTATAGAATAGTAACCTTGTTTTATGTGCTCAAAATTAACGGTTTTATCTATATCCGGAAGTTGATAAATACGTTGCATATATGGACCGATGTTGGAGTAATCGCTTAAGTGCTTTAAGTTGGTTTTAAACAATCCATAGTAAGCAAGTTCGAATCTAATTAAAGTAACAAAAGTACGAATATCAGACTCTGTTAATTTTTCACCCAGTAAATATTTTCTTCCTTCGAGTTTCTGGTTTATAAATTCCAAACTATCAAACACTTCACTAACTGCTTTTTCATACGCTAATTGGGTAGTGGCAAAACCGGCTCGGTAAACTCCATTATTAAAATTGTGATATAAACGTGCATTAATTATCTCAATTTCAGTTTTCAATTGTTCAGGATAAAGATCAACTGAATTACTGGCTAACTCACCAAAACCATCATTAAACATACGAATTATTTCTGAAGATTCATTATTCACTATGGTATGTGTTTTCTTATCCCACAATACCGGTACAGTGACCTGGCCTGTGTAATTTGGATTTTCACGCAAGTACAGTTGGTAAATAAATTCGTAATTGTATAGAGGATCGGCCTGTGTGCCGGGCAGTGAATTATCACCACCAAAACGCCAAACCTTAGATGTTAGTCGAGGCTCAACTACCGTTACTGAAATCACTTTTTGCAAACCTTTAAGTATGCGCGCCATTAGTGTACGCGATGCCCATGGGCAAATAAGGGCAACATATAAATGATAGCGATCTGTTTCGGCTTTAAAGCCAGCTTTACCCGATGGGCCGGCACTACCATCAGGGGTTATCCAGTTACGAAAGCCCGCGTCTTCGCGAACAAATCCACCTTCTTCATCTGTGTCTTGCACTGGGTGAAATTTTTTTGACCATTGACCATTGATAAGCATGTTAATATCTCCAAAAATTTTCTTGTTAAATGACTCCTCCTTTACGGAGCCGAAATCATCTAATGTATTTTTCTATAAACCCTCACAGAGTGATAACCTACTCGCTGAGAAAATATTCATAATTTTTAACACTACTTAATAGTAACTAGTAACATCAACGCTCAGCAGTAACCAGCTGATAGCAGCTATGACACTCGTTATACTTAAAATTAGTGCATAGCGGATAGTAGTAATAAGGTTAGCTAGTGGTGCAAGTGATAGTAGAATAAAAGTCGCTAAAGGGATCTCTACAAAAATTCTAGCAATTACCAGTATAACCAGATAGAGCTGCACAACAGGCACGAGCTTTAACGCATTAATCAAGGGCTGTTGCTTACTTATCATCTCCCAACAGGCAAACACGGCGAGTACACTTGCCATTGCACCTGCAAGTTGACCGATTAGTAAACTTCCCCCCAGTACAATAACTAAACCCATGCCAGCAAAGCATATTGCTAGCAATAGCGCTGGTGTTGACACATTATTTTTGACGGTACCGTTAAAAATAATATAAGCAACGACAATAATCACTAGCATTTCGATAATTAACTTTAAATCAATTTGATACTGAAATACTGGCCAGGATACCCCTATTAAAATAAAACTTAACAATGTTGTTTGTAACACGGTTATCAATAATAAACGTGATTCAAAAATTAAATTGATAATCATTGAGGCAATGAGCAACAGCCATAGCCAGTGACTCGCTTCAGCAGGTACTAATGATGGCCAACCAATTAACCAGAAATAGGAAGGCAACCATATTAGTGGCAAACTCCATAATAAAAAGGAATTTTTCAGGCTAAACCGCCAAAGTAAAAATGATACAAGTAACGGCAAGATAGCACTGGGCAATATAATTTGCATTAGTGTTTCCATGCTCAACCTCTCAACAGTAAAATGAAAGGCATATCCAGCAGCTGGATATGCCTGGCTTTGTTATTGTTTAATTGCTTCAATATTTAATGTGATGCTAATGTCATCTCCAACCCCACCCTGCATAAAGTTCATGGCAAATGAAGAGCGCTTAATAGTTGTTGTTGCATCATAACCTGCGCGATAACCACCCCATGGATCTTTGCCAGCACCAACCGGTTTTACTGATAAAGTGACGTTTTTTGTTTTGCCATGGAGTGTTAATTTTCCATCTATGCTTACCAGCTCATCATTCTGGTTATACTTCACATTGCTCGAGACAAATTTCATAAGCGGAAATTGCTTTACATTAAGAAAATCTGGGCTGCGTAAATGAATATCACGCTTTTTGTGGTTAGTATCTACGCTATTGGTTTCAATCCTGACTTCAAGTTGTGATTTTCCATCTGGATTAAGAAGCATTTCACCTGCTACTGTGTTGAACCGGCCAGCCAGTTTACTTATGCCGAGATGGCTTACGGAAAATTGCACGTTAGTATGGTCAGAATCGATTGTATAAGAGCCAGCAACCGCCACAGCTGCAGAAACAGGGCTTGTACTGATCGCGAGAACTAAAGCAGCAGTGCTAAAAAAAGTATGAGTAATTTTATTATTCATGAGATTATCCTCATTAGGTTAGTTGTTTTCATTCGTATGCAAATGGTGCATGGGTAAAGAATGCACTGTTTTTATTAATTTGATAATACCTCAAAATTAAAATACACTGTTCGATATACGGAACAATAAACTTAACCCGGAAAAATCAGTCGTGGACTTAAATCAATTGATGGTGTTTGCAAAAGTCGCAGAAAAACAGAGCTTTACAAAAGCGGCCCTGGAACTGGGAATGGAAAAATCAACAGTCAGCAGTAAGATTTCACAACTGGAAAAACGCCTGGGTATACGCTTATTAAATCGTACCACTCGCCTGGTAACGCTCACGGAGGCTGGAGAAGGTTATTTTCAACATTGTCGGCGAATTGTAGAAAGCGCCAGAGAAGCAGACCTCTTTGCAGAGACTTTAATAGGTGAACCGCAGGGTGTGCTACGCATCAGTGTGCCAATGGATTTTGGCCAGCTGCTGGTGAAAAAATTCATAAAACCTTTTTTGCAGGCCTATCCGAAAATTAAAATTGATTTATCAGTGGTTGATCGTGAAGTGGATCTTATCGCTGAGTGTGTTGATCTCGCCTTGCGAATCGGTCCAGGCAGTTTAAAAGACTCAAATCTTGTCGGGAAGAAACTGTTTGATATTCCGATGGGCTTATTTGCAACACCAGCGTTACTCGAGCTGTACGACGAGCCGAATACACTTAGTGATATAAAAGATATTCCTTTTATCTTTTTTTCAAAAGACCAGAATTCAGTCTTTAAATTTGGTTCGTTGCTGATTTCAGAAAAGTTTGATGAAGTGAAAGGAAACCTCAAAATTAACGACATCCTCACTTGTAAACAAGCGGCACTATCGGGTTTAGGTATCAGCATTTTGCCTGTCGATATTGTGCAGGAAGAAGTAAGTTTAAATAAACTCAAACGCATAATACCAGATTGCAAATTACCCCTATTGACTTTATTTGCGGTGTATCCAAGCCGTCACTGGATACCCTCTAAACTAAAAGTCTTTCTTGAATTAATCGAAAAGTGGAAAAAATAGAGAAATAATATAAATCAAAGGTGGATCAAAGGTAGCGGATCGAGCATTATCATGGAGCCTGACTAAAGCGTTCCCTGCTCATCTAACGTACAACGAACTGCCACTGCAAGCTCATCCAGATTGTAAGGCTTACCCAATAATTTTTCAGCCAGTTTGAGGTAGATTTCCTGCTTACCATTAGCATACTCCATATGTTTAGAACTAAAGCCAGAGGTTAGAAGTATTTTAATTGAGGGTTGTTGTTTAACCGCTGCAAACGAGAGTTCAAAACCATCGATACCAGGCATAACAACATCGCTAAAGATGAGATCAACTCCATCATTTGTTGAAAGAAGATTAAGCGCTTCTTTAGCACTGTTTGCCACCAGTGTATTGTAACCAAGCATTTGTAGATACTCCTTTGCAGCCTCAGACAGTGCCACTTCATCATCTACTATTAAAATAGTCTCATTTCCGCGTAATTGTTCAACTTGACCATGCTCCTCGTTAATCTGTTCATCTTCTTCAATGGCACGAGGAAGGTAAATACGAAATGAGCTTCCATTTCCCTTCTCTGAATAGAGCTGAATATGACCGTTAGAGCGTTGCACAAATCCATAAACCATACTAAGCCCCAGGCCTGTGCCTTTACCAAACTCCTTAGTCGTGTAGAAAGGATCAAATATTTTCTTACGGGTTTCTTCACTAATTCCTGTACCCGTATCACTAATCGAAATCATTACATAATCTCCCTCGCTCATATTAGGATGCTGACTAGCATATTTGGCATCAAGGCATTTATTTGCCGTTTCGATAACCAGCACGCCTCCCTTAGGCATTGCATCACGAGCATTGAGAGAAAGATTAAGAATTGCACCTTCAAGATCACCAGGTTCGATCATTACCGGCCAGAGATTTTCTGCCAGGTGAGTCTCCACCTGAATTATTGCAGTAACAGACCTGGCAATCAGCTCATACAAATTTTCAATAAACGAATTTATATGCGTAACCTCCTGCCTCCTGTGGCTCTGACGTGAAAAGTCGAGTAATTTACGCGTTAGCTGAGCACCTCGAACGGTGCCAGCCAGGGCACTATCAACTCTCTTCAGCTCTTTTGGTTTATCACTAAGCGCCAACTTGAGTAATTCAAGATTACCCATAATGACCCCTAAAAGATTATTAAAGTCGTGTGCAATACCACCGGTTAATTGCCCCACCGCATCCATTTTCTGACTATGGCGCAATATCTCCTCATTTTTCTTTTGATCAGTAATATCTTCAGCAACATAAATGTTGTGAGAAACAGAACCACCTTCAAGTAAGATAGGTGATGAGGACATACGAATAGAACGATACTCGCCCCCTTTTGTCTTTGGGGTTAATTCCCCAATCCATTTTTTACCCGACATAAGTGCGTCTTTAAGCTCAACTACCTGAATTTTATCCCTTTCATTACCTAGCAGCAGAGGCTCTATAGAACTACCCACAATCTCATTTAAATCGAAACCACTGGTTTTCTCAAACTGCGGGTTTGCATACTCAATTAAATTAGCTGGATCACAGATAAGAATAGAAACCGGACTTTGTTCCGTTGCCATTGAAAGCGTTCGCAACTGGTCTTCACGAGCTTTAAGCTCATTATGTTGTTCAGTCAGGGTAACTCTTGAATCTCTTATTGTTTGAAGCATGCTATTAATAGTATTTGAAAGTGTCGAAATTTCTGCAGAAGCATGACCTTTGATTGACTCATAAGGAATGCCGTCATCATCACAATTACTGATCACTTCAATAATATTTGAGACCGGCTTTAAGACGAATAAACGTATTGTTGTAAAAAGTGATAATGCCAGTAACAGGGAAATCACAACGGTGTCAATCAAAGTTTCTATGATGATTTGATTTAACTCTTTCAACATATAATGGCTAGAAATATAGATTTTAATAAAGCCGAGGATTTCACCTGATGAACTAGTGATATCATATTTTTCAGAGTAATAGGACGTTTCTAACTGTTTCGTTTGTTCATTGTTTTCAGAATCATAATCAACAACATTCCAGTTAACGTCGCGAATACTTCCACTAACAAAAGATTTTTTATTTAAGATTTTACCCATATTGTAATCTTCAACAATAATAGCAAAAGTATCTCGATGATTAACCATATTAAATACAAGCTTACCGTACTCATTAACAGAGTAGGAAGAAATCAAATCAACTATGTTTTTCTGCAAAAAAGAGCCAGTGAAATTTGAATCATATTTCATCTCTTCTATAATCTTATTTTTAGTCGATATATAACTATAAGTAGAATGAATAGACTGAATTATGGTAACCATTGAGATAATAATTATCCCAAGGGTTAAATACAAGGATTGATGATAAAAACTTTTTTTCAAGATTCAATCCAACCTAGGTATCTCTATACCTAGAACATTTCTTTTAATTATCGGTAGTTTTTTAACTATATTTTCGGTAGAAATTGCAAGTATCGGGAGCTTTAGATCCTTTTCAACCTTGTGACCATTCAGATGCCTGTCCATTGCCAGAACTGCCTCTTCACCCATTAAGTAAGGCTGTTGCATTGCCGCACCCACGAGAGTACCCTGGGGAATCAGATCCAGAAATACAGGTTCCGCATCAAACGAGACCAACAAAATTTCACCTTTTTTTCCCGCTTCTGCAATGGCATCTAAAACGCCTTTATATCTATCTGAACCCTGTATAAATATGGCTCGAAGATCCGGGTGATTTTTAATCATCTCTCTGGAGAAATCATATGTTTCAACATACGAGAATGTGGATTGTTGTTTTATAGTTGCACCCTTAATACCCGCCTCATCCATCGCCTGCATAAATCCTGCGGTTCGTAACTGTCCATTTAACCTTTTTTGAGGGATAGCTATAATACCGACCTTACCATCAGCCCAATTATGCTTAAGCATCTTTTTAGCCAACACTTTTCCAATCATATATGCGCCTTCTTTATTATTTGAAGATACATATGAAATATACTCACCACCATCTGTTCCAATATCGGATATTACAACAGGAACACCTGCTTTTTTTGCTAGCTTGAGGATCGTAACGCAGGCTGATGAGGTGGTAGGAGACACAATAATTCCCGATACTTTGTCGTTCAACGCCTTTGCAGTAAATTCTAATTCACGTTTCGAACTGTTCTCGGCACTATAAATATCAAGCTCATAACCGATTGAGTCAGCCCTGTTTTTAATGCCACGTGCCATAATTTCCCAGAATGGAATCCTTGTATCTGAGACAATATAGACTAACTTTTTATTATTTTTCTTACCCGATTTATCGAGTAAAGCCTCTTTTTCTGCTACTTTTGTACTGGCAACGGCTGTACTTGTAGTAGACCTGTTTTCTGAATAGGAAAAAGACATTGTGAGTAGTGTTATCGTAATAATGAGAAATAAGACATGAAACATACTGACTCTTTTTTTATTCATCCTAAGCGCCTAAGTTATTTATATAGTCATATTTATCTGCTAATTATAGACAAAGAAAAAACTAAATCCTTGAAATATTAAAAGTTTCTCATAATATTGTCGCTAAACACGCGTAAACTCTGTATAAAAATAAAAGTATTAGAGATTTCTAATTTATTATTAATAAACCCCATATTACGGTCACCTTGTCAGCCACTTCGCATAATAAATCCTGTGAAAAGAAAAAACCAAGTTCTAATTAATTGAAGATGAGCTTAGCAATAACTTCTCTAGCTCCTTAAGTTTAGATAACCATCTATCCCAGAAAGGCTTTTCTAAATACTTATAGCCAATTCGATCAACATTATTAGCATGGATTGCCATTACCCAGATGACTGAAAGCAGTTCGTAATATGGAATCGCCAGATACTCTTCATGTGTTAACACACGCACTTGCTGGTAGCCATCTATAAATGCTTTAGCGATGTCATTCTTTGAAGCATTAAGCCTTGTATTGCCGTTTTTATTCATACGTAAAAGCGCATTATGATTCCTTTTTTCCATAAACATAATACATAGTCATATCATGCCAAACACCTTCATCTGTCATATGTTTTTTTACATCTGCTTCAAAATCAAGTTGCGCCTTTTGTAAAATTTCCTTAGATACACCCGTTAATGGATGCGGGTATTGCCCTGGCGAATAGTCCTCTTCCGTTAATAAGGTCGGCCTTTCATTCTCCAGTTTAATATATCTTCCGTATTTTTCTTCATGAATTTGAATATTTTCATAACCTGCCAGGAACAATAACTGTCTACACTTTTCAACCGAGCCGGATGCCACATTGCAATTAAAGTCTATGCCATAATTACCAAGCGCCTTGCGCGCTCCTCCCCCCCAAATAAAAGAGTCCTCAGTAAAAGCATTTAAACCCAATATTCCATCAGGTTTTAATAACTCTATCCAATGTCTTAAAGTGGCTTGCGGGTTACTCATCCAGAAAAAGGCGGAGCTGCAATAAATTCGGTCAAAGGTATCGGGCTTATATTTAAGATTTTCTGCATCAGCATACTTGAACTTCAGATTATGGACATTGGTGTTCGAGAGTTTTTCATTACACTTTGCAAGCATGCCTCTTGATATATCAATGCCAGTAACTGAGCCACCTGGGCCGACAATATCTGCTGTATGAAATGCGATTGTGCCGGTTCCCGTTGCAATATCAAGAACCTCATGGCCAACTTTTGGGGGAACATAGTCCACAGTTTGCAGTGCTAATCCTCTGTGCCATTCGCTATTGTCATAGTCCTTGCTACGCTCGTCATAGGAATCGGTAATAACTTTATGATAAGATTTTTTGTCATTCACACTATTATATAACTTCGAGCCTAAAGATTGTATGAACTGCTTAAGTGTTGCCCAGCTTGAATATCCATATTCGCGCGCAATAATACGTTGCGCATCATTTATCGAAAAATATTGATCCATAATTTCAGAATCAGATTTCTTGCTAAGTGATGTATCAAGCTGTCGAATTAAACTACAACACGAGGGATCTCGTTGGCGATGCAGAGTACGTAACTCTTTCGCCTGCTTTTTTAAAAACTCAAGATTAGGTTTTTTGGGTAGGGATTTCATAGAAATCCTCCTTTCATTAAGCCCTGTTGTTCGCAATACAGGTAGAAAGAAGGATAAAAATTTATATTTAATTGTAGGTGGGGGTATCCCCCTTTCCGCGAACCAGCTGCACCCTACATGTACTGAAAAAGAGCATAACATACATTAATTGCAAAGAAAACACTTCAATTTATAGTTATAATTGCAAGCAAAAAAGCATCACTGTACCTTCACATCAATGACACATTACCGTCATATCTCATCTATATCTTTCGACTTATATTAAAAACAGTTTGAGAAAAATTGATGATTAATGCTGATAAAATTCTAAATAATTACATTCAAAATCAGAACGCAAAAAATAAAACTGTTGTAAAAGCAGCCTCTACCATTTTGAAAAAGCTTCTTCATCAAGATGAAATTAATCAATTTATTCAGAAAAACAGACATCTTGAAGGATTTGAATTTAATGATGCGGTACTTGAGCATTTTAATTTTCAGTTTCGCGTATCAAACAAAGATCGTTACTATATTCCCGATCAGGGTCGTGTGATTTTAGTTGCAAACCATCCACTAGGATCCCTAGATGGCCTTGCTTTACTAAAACTAGTTTCAGAAATAAGAACAGATGTAAAAATAATAGCAACAACACCATTAGACCAAATTGAACCACTTAAGTGTTTAATGCATTCAGTAGACAATTTATCCAGTAAATCTAATCACCGTAAGAGCTTGCATTCAATAATAGATGCACTTGAATCAGAACAGGCTGTGATTATGTTTCCAACGGGGGAAGTATCGCGCATCAGGCCAAATGGGATACGTGATGGTAAATGGAAAACAGGCTTTGTTCACCTGGCTAAAAAAACGAAATCGCCTATAGTACCCGTACATATTGATGGTAAAAACTCATCTCTGTTTTATGGTTTATCCAGTGTTTACAAGCCACTTGGAACAATGATGTTAGTAAATGAAATGTTTAACAAACATGATGGTGAAATTTCAATTCGAATAGGTAAACCAATTCCGTGGAATTCTATTTCAAGCCTTGATTTAGCTAAAAAATCTATTGCAAAGCGCATGAGAAAACAGGTTTACCTGTTAAGCAAAAAGGGTAAAAAAGAGCTGTTCACACCTGTTGAAAACATTATACATCCTTCAAAAACTAAATTAATTCGAAGTGAACTAAAAGGTTCTGAGTTGATAGGAAAAACGCAGGATGGAAAGCATATATATCTTTTTGACTATAAATCAAACTCCAGCGTTATACGCGAGCTAGGGCGATTGCGTGAACTATCATTTCGTCAAGTTCATGAAGGTACGGGCAATCCACTGGATATTGATAATTATGACAGATATTATCGTCATCTTATCTTATGGGATGAGGATGAACTTGAAATAATCGGCGCATACCGAATAGGTGAAGCAAAAAACATTTTGCGTGAAATGGGTGAACAGGGTCTTTACACAAACACACTTTTTAATTTTAACGAAAAATTAATACCCTGCCTTGAAAACTCAATTGAACTTGGTCGTAGTTTTATTCAACCTAGATACCAGGGAAAACGTAGCCTCGATTACCTCTGGTATGGAATTGGCGCATACCTTAAACAGAACCCTGAAATTAAATATATGTTTGGTCCTGTTTCACTCAGTAATTCCTACCCTGATGAGGCAAAAAAAATTATTGCTAGCTTTTATACCCAGCTCTTTGGTAACTATAAGTCATTAGCAGAAGCTAAGACCCCTTTTCATTTTTCATATATTGAAGATTTTTCAGACTTTGAAGATATACATGAAGAGACGCAATACAAGGCTGCATTTAGAGCTCTTAAAGATAAGCTATCGAGCTTCGGTGTCAGGGTACCACCACTTTACAAACAATACGTTGAACTATGTATACCCGGGGGATGTGAATTTCTTGAATTCAATATAGACCCAGATTTTTCAAATTGTGTAGATGCAATGATTCTTGTTGATCTAGGCAGTATCAAGGAGAAAAAACGTTTACGTTATATTGAAAGTCACTCAATTAAGCCTGACATTGTTGAGGCAGCGTAAGCCACTCATCAGCAGACTAAGGCTCTCTAGACCTGAGAAATGATAGCCTTAGCCAAAACACTGCTATAATTATAAACTACAGCTTTTAACCGTCTTAGCAAAATTTAGCAATGTAAGCTATTGATTATTAATACAAACTCATAATTTCTTTGGCTTTTTAATATTCTTTTAAACCTTCAGCCTATTAAATTCAACGCAAAAAGTAATGACAAGGCAGGCACTTGTTAGTTGAACTCAGGAGTTGATAAAATTTAATCATGGCTTATCTGCTCCCTGCGAATATTTGATGTCATTTATTTTAGTGAAGTCAGTTTAACCCATTTTTAAAAAATATTTAGTCGTTTTTTCTGCGAAAGACCCGAACTTGAAAAACTCAAAAAATAAGCTATCGATTTCATAACTTAGCCAACCAATGATAAACCGCTTCAAATAGCTCACTATTTTTATTGTTAAAAAAATGATTAGCATCTTTAATTACAATTTGTGAATATTCTTTATTATGTGAAGATGAGTCGCTTCGCGATTTAGATGAATTAAGAACACTCTTCAAATCATTACTGCCATATAAATCAAGTGTAGGTATATTAATTTGTTTTAATAAAAGAATATTATTCATTCTTTTGTCTTTGCTTTCACCAGGCATGCCAATAGCGACAAACCCCTTAACAGGATGATTTTTATTTGATGCAAGGTAATATGCAGTCATAGTAGTACCTAGACTATGAGCAATAATGAAAATATTTTTAGCCCCCTTTGATTTTAGATTTTTGATTGCGGCATTGATACGCGGTGTAACTTCATCAAACAACGGAGCATATTCAGTATATTCTGCATCATTAGATAAAATTGGCATTTGTATGGATAATGTACTCCAGCCTGACTCAGGTAACTCGGTGCGTAAAGGTTGAATTATGTCACTCCAGTTAGGGTGCGCGCCCGATCCATGAATAATTATTACACTACCTTTCGTGGCAGGGGTAGTGGCTTCTGTGTAGATAGCTAATATTTTATGCTGATCGACATTTAACCACTCTGCTTCACCGTCAATCAGGTAATCAACGATTTGCTCTGACCAACGTTTCTCTTTAGCAAAATCAGATGCTACAACAGAGCCACTTATTAATAACAATAATATGCAATGCATAATAGGCTGAATTTTTGACATGTTACTACCCCCAGAGTTATATTAGGAACATCGATTAACACAATCATTTTATAAGCTTTTTCTCTATAAATGTCACATTTAACATACGGTATTATGATAAATGACAATCTATACTTAATGAACGTTGAACTAATTTAGCATAAGTCTAAGGAATTTAAAAAATGCGCATGCTCGACATTCCAGCCATTCAATCAATGATTCATAGTATTGGACTCGCTTCATTTTATCAACGCTTAATTACACAACTGGAAGAGGACTTCAAAAACTGGAATAATTTCTACAAATCACCCAGACATGCAATTCACTATAAGCACGGTGTTATAGAATTAATGCCCTGTTCTAATGATGAGCTGTATAGCTTTAAATATGTCAACGGCCACCCTTGCAATACCAAAAAAAATAAATTAAGCGTGGTAGCAATGGGACTATTAGCTTCCGTTGATACAGGCTACCCACTAATGATAACTGAGATGACGCTTCTAACGGCTATTCGCACTGCTGCGGTTGCAGCACTAGGCGCAAAATATCTGGCTAAAAAAAACGCCAACAGCTTAGCCATTATTGGTTGTGGTGCGCAATCTGAATTTCAGGCTAAAGCCATGCAAGCCGTATATTCAATTTCTCACGTTAATATTTATGATATAGATGCAAGTGCTATGAGAAAATTTAGTAACAACCTTTCTGCTGACTTCAGCAAAATAAAATGCTGCAATTCTGCGACACAAGCCATATCAGATGCGGAAATTATTATTACCGCAACAGCTGATAATAAAAATGCCACCCTGTTTACTGAAAGCAAGGTTCCAAGTGGCACTCATATTCATGCCATGGGTGGTGATGGGCCAGGTAAAACCGAACTGGGCATTTCACTCCTTAAACAAAGTAAACTAATTGTAGAGTTTAGCCCACAAAGTTTAGTTGAAGGCGAAGTACAACAATTAGATGCTAGCCATATTCATGCTGAACTTTGGCAAGTTATCAAAGGAGAAAAACCTTCACGCGAAAATGATGAAGAAATAACTATTTTTGATTCAGTAGGATTTGCGATTGAGGACTATTCAATATTAAAACTGGTTTATGAAATTTCTGAAGAATTGAAATTAGGAACTGAAGTAAATTTAATTCCAGATATAGATAACCCTAAGAACCTGTATGGTTTATTACGTATTTAACTGCATATATGTCCCGTTAACAGAAATGATTTTATGTTTAATGCGTATTGTGGCTAGATTAACTTTCATTTTATCCTGTTCGAGACATAAATGGGGGCACCTGCCGCCATATAATCACAGGGCACACCGTAAAACCCTCCCTGGTGGCTCGACACCCGCGTCCATGCGGGTGACGGTCTTAGGCAGGTGCCCAAAAATTCATGTCTCTAGCTGTTAACGAGACAGCAATGATTTAACTGTTTAAAAAACCGCAAATTAACGCAAATGCACGCAAATAAAAAACTTGCCGTGACATAGTGCACCGCAGGCGCACAAGCCAAATATTTGTGTTTATTCGCGTTCATTTTCGTTAGTCTTTTGATTTTTATTTATATATGGAATTTATTATCTGATAAACCAGCTTTTCAGTTTTTTGTTGCCTGTCTTGTTGCGGATCAAATTCTGCAATCTCCAGGCCTATAAAATTTTCACCAAAATCTATTTGATTAAATACTGCCAATAAATTTTCAGCACTTAAACCTTTTTCTGTTCTAGTCTCTACTCCCGGCGCATCTTCAGGATCAATCGCATCCAGGTCAAGGCTAATGGCAAAGTAATCATAGCAACGTGAAATAGTTTGAATAATCTGCTTTAGCACTTTTTGTGTGCCACCACCCTTTTCTATTCTTGTTGTATCAAAGACATTTACCTTTTTTTTACTTAACAAAAACAGCTCTTCAGCTTCATAACTTCTTACCCCAAATAAATAAATATCCCTACCATCTAAATACCTTTCTGTTGGAAAGCACGCTTGTAATTCATGCCCCGCCTCACCCAACAAAACTGAAACAGGCATGCCGTGAATGTTACCTGAGGGAGAACTTTCAAAAGTATGGGCATCCATATGTGCATCTATCCAGACTAATGCAAAACTTGAACTCGCCGGCATCTGGTTCATTATGCCCGCCCAGGTGCCGACTGCAATTGAATGGTCACCACCCAGGATTAAAAATGATTTATTGTCGTCAAATTGCTGTTGTGAAAACTGACTGATTACACGGCTTTGTTTGTGTAGCATATCCAATGAATTTTTATTTTTGCTACACACCTCTAACAATGGTTGCCATTCAAGCTCGACGCTTAAAAGAGAAGAAAACGCTGAAGACTGTAATACGGCAGGTGCTCGCGCACAGCTATCAGAGGGCCCACCTATACTGGAGGCAACACCTAAAGTCGGAATATTTTTTTTATTCATAATCACTGCTGTCCCATTAACCACTAGAGGCATGAGTTGGGGGTGTCTCGATCAGAGTGAAACGTTCGTTAATCACATAACAATGCGCTTTAAACATAAACTAATTTCTTTTAACGGGACAGCAGTGATTCATAATAAAACAATGATCTATTATGTTAATTTATTCTGTGAACGCAAATAGTCCAACTTTTCTTTTATTTTAATTTCTAAACCACGATCTACCGGGTGATAAAATTCCTGTTCACCTAACTCATCTGGGAAATAGGTCTCGCCTGCCGCAAAGCCCCCATTTTCATTATGTGCATATCGATAATCTTTACCGTAACCCATATCTTTCATTAAACTCGTTGGGGCATTTCGAATATGCATAGGCACATCCATTGAGCCACTTTCTTTTGCCAGTTGCATTGCCGATTTATAAGCCATATAAACCGCATTAGATTTTGGCGCACAGGCCAGATAACTAACCGCCTGGGCAAGGGCAAGCTCACCTTCCGGGCTGCCTAAACGCTCATACGTATGCCAGGCGTTTAATGATATTTCCAGGCCCCGCGGGTCTGCATTACCAATATCTTCTGATGCCATACGTACGACACGGCGGGCAAGGTATATAGGATCACACCCTCCGTCCAGCATTCTGCACATCCAGTAAAGGGCGGCATCTGGATTACTCCCCCGCACTGATTTATGCAGTGCTGAAATTTGCTCATAAAATAGATCACCTCCCTTATCAAAACGGCGCAGGGTTTGTGAAGTGACTTCATGAATAATATCTTCATTTACCGTTAACTGACCATTTACTTCAGTCGCCAGGTCCACAGCTATTTCCAGAAAATTTAGTGCTCGCCGCGCATCGCCATCTGCCTGACTGGCAATGAGCTGTAACATGTCTTCCTTAATACTAATTTCTCGATCACCTAAACCCAACGTTTTATCATTGAGTGCCCGTTTTAATAAACGTATCATCTCATCGGGTTGTATTGATTTTAAAACATAGGTTTTACAGCGGGACAATAATGCATTATTTAATTCAAATGATGGATTTTCAGTTGTCGCACCGATAAAGCTAACCGTTCCATCCTCTACAAAAGGTAAAAAGGCATCCTGTTGTGACTTGTTAAACCGGTGCACTTCATCAACAAATAATATGCTGGTTTTTTGATAAACATCGTAAAACTGATGGGCTTTATCTATTGCTGCGCGTATATCTTTAACACCCGATAAAACCGCAGATACTGATAAAAACTGTGCCTGTGAGTAGTTTGATATTAACCGGGCAAGTGTGGTTTTTCCTGTGCCGGGTGGCCCCCAGAAAATCATTGAATGTAACTTAGCCGTTTCGATGGCTACCCGCAGTGGTTTATCTTTACCAAGTATATGACTTTGACCCAGGTAATCATCTAGCTTATCTGGGCGTATTCTATCAGCTAAAGGTCGAAAGTCATTCTCTGTCATGTTATTTAAAAATCACCAACAACATCGGTTCCTGCGGGTGCTGTAAATTCAAAATAATTATTTTCAAATTCTGGATTAACAAGCAACTGTTCAAATTCAATTTGCGTTTGTTGCTCAAAGTTATCTATAAATCGCATGGTTTTAATATTTCCATTTAGTAAGCCAATGTGCATTTCCTTGAAATCACTGTCCGTATTTTTTGGTATCAGTTTTACCCAGTTTTCTCCTTGTTCCGGCATCGCCTGTACAACAAATTCAATATCTAGCTTTTGATTTTTATCCAGCAGGTTAACGGGTGATGAGGCCAGCACCTGATTGTATGGTCTTACATTTGCCTGTTCTAATTCAGAATCATACATCCAGATTTTTTTACCATTAGAAATTATATTTTGTGGATAAGGCAGAATATAATCCCAACGAAACTTACCCGGACGCTGCATACTTAGTAAACCAGCAGACTGTTGTAATAAATAACCATGTTTATCAACTAACTTTTGTTGAAAACGTGCAGATAAACTTGCGGTAGTATCCAGAAATTTTTCCAGATTTATCTGCGCGGGTATTTCTTCAGCACTTAAATTAAAGCTACTAAGCAATAAACATATTAAAAATAAGTTTTTTAACATTATTAATTAAACCTGTGATTTTTCATGTGGAGTGGACCCGCTTCGCTTGCCCCCCTACCAACTCATTTCGTGTTTGTGTTTAAAGTTCCGGTGGCGGTGGCGCTAAAACCTGTCGCTGACCATTTGATTGCATTGAACTCACCACACCTGACACTTCCATTTGCTCTACCATACGAGCAGCCCGATTATAGCCAATTTTTAATCGACGCTGTACATATGAAATTGATGCCTTACCCGACTCCGTAACTATTTGAACAGCTTCATCATAAAGCACATCACTTTCTGCATCCGCTTCAGCCTGAGACGGGCCTTCACCTGGTAACTTAATTACATCGCTATTATCATCTATCAGATTAGGTATGTATTTAGGTTTAGCCTGCTTTCTAATGTGTTCACACACAGCATGAACTTCGTGATCGTCAACAAATGCACCATGAACACGATTAGGTATACTACTTCCCGCGTTCATGAATAACATATCACCATGACCAAGTAATTGTTCTGCACCCATTTGATCGAGAATGGTTCTTGAATCAACTTTAGAGGAAACCTGAAAGGCAATTCGGCTAGGAATATTTGATTTAATTAACCCCGTAATCACATCAACCGATGGTCGCTGAGTTGCAAGAATTAAGTGTATGCCAGAGGCGCGGGCTTTTTGTGCCAAACGGGCAATTAACTCTTCTATTTTTTTACCAACAACCATAATAAGATCGGCAAATTCATCGACCACGACAACAATAAACGGCAAGGCCTTTAAATCCTGCGCTTCTTCATCACCACCCAGTAATTCATCTTTTACAAACAATGGGTCTTTTATCGACTCCCCCGCCTCTATTGCCTCGGTTACTTTTCGATTGTATCCGGCAATATTTCTAACCCCCAGGGCCGCCATTAATTTATAACGATTTTCCATTTCACCCACCGCCCAGCGTAATGCATTAGCGGCTTCACTCATGTCGGTAACAACCGGAGTTAATAGATGCGGAATATCATCATAAACATTCAGCTCTAACATTTTAGGATCAATTAAAATCAGCCGCACCTCTTCCGGTGTGCTTTTAAACAGCAGGCTAATTAGCATCGTGTTAATACCCACAGATTTACCCGAACCGGTGGTACCCGCAACCAGCAAATGGGGCATTTTACCCAGATCTGCCACCATGGGCTGGCCTGAAATATCTTTACCTAATGCCACCGTTAAAGGCGAGTGAGATTTATCGTAGGCTTTAGACATTAAGATTTCACTCAATGAAACGATTTCCTTATGCTCATTTGGAATTTCTAAACCAACATAGGTTTTACCCGGAATAACTTCCACAACTCGAACCGACTGTACCGATAATGAACGTGCCAGATCTTTTGAAAGCGCGGTAATTTTACTGGCTTTTACACCGGGTGCAGGCTGCATTTCAAACCGAGTAATAACCGGGCCGGGATGAACCGCAACTACTTCCACTTCGATATTAAAATCTTTCAGTTTAATTTCAACCAGCCTGGATAAAGCCTCCAATGCATCCGTTGATAAGCCCTTACCTGAACGTACAGCCTCATCCAGTAAACGTAAGGGGGGTAACTCCGTATCCCCGGCAGCCCCATCATCAAACAAGGAAATCTGGCTTTCCCTGGAATGCCGTTCACTCACTTCAACCTTGTTTATAACCGGCTCTATGCGCACCGGCTGCTTGCGTGCTTCTTTCTTTTTAGTTTCTTCTTTAATCGCTTTTACCCGAGTTTCACGGGCCATTTCACCTTCTTTTCTCTCTTCGCGAATTTCTTTATATGCAAGTACTTTTGACTGAATCCATTCAAAACTTTGTAACAGACCTTCACCTAAAAAGTCCATCAGGCTAATCCATGACAAGCCCGTAAAAACTGTAATACCCGCTAAAAAAACAGCCAGCAATATAAGTGTAGAACCTAGCACCCCCAGACCAGAGGCCATGCTATCGCCCAGGAAGCGACCAAGAATACCGCCACCATCTAAAGGCAGGGTGTGCATTGGAATCACAAAGTGCAGGCTGGATAATGCACAGCCCGTAGCCAGGGTCATAAAAAACCCTAACCAACGAATACCTATCACATGAAAATCAATTTCACCATCATCAGTGCGCTCTCTCAACACCAACCAGCCACTATAGGCAATCATCACCGGAAACAGAAAACTCAGGTAACCAAATAAAAAATACAGCACATCTGAAAACCAGGCCCCCACCGCACCCGCCATATTATTAATGCCACTAGATGGGCCAGTATACGACCAGCCAGGGTCCTGAATATTATGGGTAACTAAGGCGGTTAATAAAAATAACGCAATTGCCAATAGAATAAACAGGGCCGCTTCACGTAATCCACGGTGAATATGGATAGTGAGACCCGATTGCTGACTGTCCTCTTTTTTACGCCGTGCCTGTGGCAATGCTTTAGCCCTTTTTTATAATGTAATTACTTGATTAAATAAGGTATTTTTAATCGCCCGATTATACCAGCTTAATGCAAAACCCTGTATAGCAGATCCCCTGAGCTTGAAACAACAAACCCTATTGTTTAAATGCCTGCTCGATTAGAGGGTTATCAACTTCACCCTCCCGCACATTAATACCATTTTGCAGATTTTTATGCTGCTGCCAGTTATCTTCACATAGACACTGTACATAAGGCAAAATAATTGCCGAAAGAGCCTGGGAAGCCGTTCTGGGCACGGCACCGGGCATATTCGTTACCCCAAAGTGCAATACATCATGCTTAAAATAGGTGGGGCTACTATAGTTTGTCGGTCTGATTGTTTCAATACAGCCACCCTGGTCAACCGAAATATCAATAATGACACTACCCGGCTGCATGCATTTTACCTGTGACTCAGACACCAGCCGGGGCGCATGCAAGCCAGGCAACAATACTGCGCCAATGAGTAAATCAGCTTCATTTACAGCCTGGGCAACGCTAATTTCTGAGGAGAGCACGCCGCTTACGTTTGCATAGGAGCGGGATAATAATTTAAACCGTGATTCATCACGATCAATCAGGGTAACCCGCGCGCCCATAGCCGCTGCTAGACCTGCAGCAGCACTTCCCGCAACACCTGCACCTAAGACGACTACATGCCCTGACTCAGTAGTGGATAAGCCCCCCAGCATTAATCCCTTACCACCCTGTGGTTGATGCAATAAATGAGTACCAATTTGAACAGCCAATGTACCGGCAATTTCACTCATGGGCTTGAGTAGTGGCAAACGACCCGCTTCATCGGTTACGGTTTCAAAAGCAATGGCGGTCAGGCCTATATCACAGAGCCGCTGGGTCAAAGCCAGATTTGCCGCCAAATGCAGGTAGCAAAATAAAATATGCTCTTTTTGTAGATATTGCAGATCTTCCTCAATCGGCTCTTTAACTTTAACGATTAAGCGGGTGGAGGCATATAATTCAGCAGCACTCTGCACAATAACCACACCATGTGCACTGTATTGTTGATCTTTATACCCACTAAGCTCACCTGCACCAGACTCAATAAACACCTGGTTACCCTGTCGAATTAATGCGGCACAGGCCTCCGGGGTTAAAGCCACACGGCCTTCAAGAACTTTTGTTTCTTTTGGGATTCCTATTCTCATATATTAAGTATACTCGTTTGCCACGGGTCATTGGCTATTCGTTAAAAGATTAAATGCATAAGATTTTAAAGTACAAAGATTCCTTAAGAAAGATTTGTTAGAATATCGCCCAATTGAAACTAACCCGTTATTTATTACCTGGACAAATGAAAAGAACGCTCTTTTCAGCCACCCCGTTAGTATCTGCGCTATCTTATCTGGAGAAAATTAATGAGCGACAACAAGCACTGCAAACTACTTATTCTAGGCTCTGGCCCTGCGGGCTATTCAGCAGCCGTCTATGCCGCGCGTGCAAACCTCAACCCGGTTATTGTTACCGGCATGGAAATGGGTGGCCAGCTGACAACAACAACTGAAGTTGATAACTGGCCTGGTGACAATGAAGGTGTGCAGGGTCCGGAGCTGATGGAGCGTATGAAAGCACATGCAGAACGTTTTGGCACAGAAATTATTTTTGATCATATTCATACTACTGATCTGAGTGAACGCCCCTTTAAATTATCGGGGGACTCATTTGAGTACACCTGTGATGCATTAGTAATAGCGACCGGTGCCAGTGCCATGTATTTAGGTATGGATTCAGAGGAAGCATTCAAAGGCAAAGGCGTTTCCGCCTGTGCCACCTGTGATGGTTTTTTCTACCGCGGCAAAAACGTTGCGGTTATTGGTGGTGGTAATACCGCAGTCGAAGAAGCTTTATACCTGGCCAACATTGCTGATCATGTAACCATTGTTCATCGACGTGATCAATTTCGCTCTGAAAAAATTCTCGCCGATCGCTTAAAAGATCGTGCAGAAAATGGCAATGTTACCATCGAGTGGGACAACACACTGGATGAAGTGCTGGGTGATGACACCGGGGTTACTGGCATTCGAATTAAAAGCACTAAAGATGGCAGCACTAAAGACATAGACTTAGCAGGTGTATTTATTGCCATTGGGCATAAGCCAAACACCAGCATTTTTGATGGCCAACTGGAAATGAGTAACGGTTACCTAACGGTACAGGCTGGTACGCAAGGTAATGCCACCGCCACGTCTGTTCCCGGCATCTTTGCCGCAGGTGATGTTGCCGACCAGATTTATAAGCAGGCGGTCACTTCCGCGGGTGCAGGTTGTATGGCAGCCCTGGATGCAGAAAAATTTCTTGATGAACAGGAAGCTTAATCAATCGCCAGCTAAAGTTGATGCCTACAATAATACACCCTGTAGGAACCAGCTTTAGCTCGCGTTAGACCCCCCATGCAACTCAGCATATGCGAATCACTTGAAAAAATACCGGCTAATCAATGGAATGAGCTAGCGGGCAATTCCAATCCATTCTTACAGCATGAGTTTCTGCTCGCCTTTGAAACAGGTCAATGCCTGGAAAAATTCGGCTGGTTTCCAAAATACTTTTTAATTCACTCGGCAGACAACGAATTAATTGGCGCCATGCCCGCGTATGAAAAACACAATTCATACGGCGAATTTGTTTTCGACTGGGCATGGGCCGATGCCTATCAACGATCAGGTCTTGAATATTACCCAAAGCTGGTTATCTCAATACCCTATTCTCCCTGCCAGGGCCCAAGACTGTTAACCAAAAATAACGATCCTGAAATCAAAAGTACCTTAGTTAAATTTGCTTTAGATTTTTCTACAAAAAACAATTTCTCGGGCACCCACTGGTTATTTAATCAAAAAGAAGATTTCGAAATTCTCCAACAACACACCGTGTTACACAGATTTGACTACCAGTTTCACTGGAAGAACAATAATTATCAAAACTTTGAAGAATTCCTGAGCTTATTAAAACCCAAAAAGCGCAAAAACATAAAACAGGAGAGACGTAAAGTCACCGATCAGGGCATAGATATTAAAACTTTTAATGGTTCAGAACTTGATGATTTACAATGGGATAAAATTTATTATTTTTACCAAATTACTTTTATGAAAAAATCTGGCTCAGCAACGCTTAGTCTTGAATTTTTTAAATCTATCGCTAACAAGCTATTAATCATTTTTGCTTACCACAACGAGAAAATTGTCGCTGGTGCCATCTGTATTTTGGGGAAAGACACGTTATATGGCAGGCATTGGGGGTGTTACGATGAGTATGACAGCCTGCATTTTGAAGTCTGTTACTATACTGGCATTGAGTATTGCATTAAACACGGCTTAAAAACATTTGAACCCGGCGCCCAGGGTGAGCACAAAATATCACGGGGTTTTTTACCGGTTAAAACCTGGTCCGCACACCAGGTGGTGCACCCGGAGTTTTCAAAAATGCTGGTACACCATCTACACAGAGAAGCACAGGCAATGCAAAGTTATGGTGAGGAACTCATTGCAGCCTCTCCTTTTAAAATCGCTTAAAAAAATCCTATTCTTTTTTGGCAAATAATTTTTTATCTTCGGGTAGAAAATTATCCGCCAGTGTGGTGTATATTGGTGTTTTACAAATAGATTTTGAAATACCCGTAGCAATGAAGGCGGTGACCATTAATGGCAAAATTAATTCATGCTGGTCGGTCATTTCCATAACAATAACAAATGCGGTAATCGGTGCCTGCACGACACCGGCAAAGTAACCCACCATGGCAAATAAAATAATAGCACCGTAGGGGTAATTAACTAACCACTCGGTAATATGCACACCTATACCTGCACCCGTTGCTAAAGAAGGTGCAAATATACCGCCGGGAATACCACTTAAATATGAAACTACCGTGGCTAATAACTTGAGGTAACCATACTCAGCACCAATTTCACCGGTGTTATTCATAATGGCTTTAGCCTCTTCATAACCACTACCATAAGTTAAATGCCCGGAGTAATACCCAATAATCGCTATGCCAAAGCCACACAATCCCGCAACAACATAAGGGTTTTGATTCCTGAAAGGTGAGACCCAACGGCTTCCGTGAATCAGCATCAGGCTAAATACACCACCCAGTAAGCCACAGATAATTCCACATACCAGAACGGGAATAACCGCATTTTCTAATTCAATTGTTGCACTGGTGCTGCCAAAATAAGTGTAATTACCCAGAATCGCAATAGCAACAATAGCCGCCACCACCACACCCGCTAACATTAAACCACGGGTACGCACTTCAAATGACCGGCTTAATTCTTCAATAGCAAACACAATACCGGCAAGAGGGGTATTAAACGCTGCCGCAACACCGGCAGCCCCACCGGCAATTATTAATACCCGCTCCATGTCGTAAAGTCGAAAACGGACAAAGCGACGTAATGAGAACATAATGGCCGCACCCACATGAACAGTTGGCCCTTCACGACCGATTGATGCACCACTTAACAAACCAATAATGCATAACATCACTTTTCCAAAAGCAATACGCAAAGTAAGCAAAACACTGCGCTCTTTTTCATGACCCAGTTCAAGCGTTGCTACAACCTGTGGAATACCACTGCCTTCTGCACCGGGGAAAAATTTTCGCGTGAGATAAACAATGAGTATTAACCCCAGCGGTGAAACAATAAAGGAGATATAGTTATTTTCTTCAACTAGCTGGAAGAATGTATGATTCGCCCAATCACTTGATATAGCCATAAACACCGCTACCATACCAACTGCGGCACCACCTAGCATAAAAATTAAATTAGCTTTCCAGTCTTTATGAGAAATTAGCCAACGGCCAGAGTGTTTAATATGTTTACGCATGAATTAATTCAGGTTGATTGAGCCAGTATGGGCTGGCAGGCACGCGAATTGTACCGAAAAAGCAGATTATAACCATAAAGTGCCATCACTGTTCTGGTAAATTAGGAATAGTTCGACACCGCATTATGTGATCTACCCCTGTGTTACTCAAGGGCGCTGTTGACACACCGGCCTGTCGTCCTTTAGAGTAGCTGTGCATTATTGGCAAAAAATTATATTGCCTACTCATAACACTAGGCCAGATGGTACACAAGGAACAAAGCATAAAATATGGATATTATACTGAAGAACAAACAGGGCCAATTATTCAGCTTCTCTAAAATTGCAAATTCACCTGATGCCTATAAAACCACAGATGCACTTGCCTTTTTAAAATCCCTCCAGGTCCAAGCGCCCTATAAATGGAGTGATGTATGGAAAGAAGTAAACGCCTCAGCCAACTTTACTGTCTTATCTGAAAAACAAATCCCCATAAAACTTGTTGAATTACTCGACGATAAGAAACTATTTATAGTCTCCCAGAAAAATAATGCCCCTAACAATGGACATAAAGGCTCTACCAGCGCAGATAGTTCGACTAACCTTGGGGCGGCAAACACAGATAAATCGACAGCGAATACTTCTCCTTCTGCGCCTAAAAGTTCACCCAGCGATAAAAATGCTGTAGAACAAACTTCACCCGCTAAGGTTTCAGATGAGTCAGTAGGTGCTACCTCTAATGATGAATGCAAAACTCGAGGCTGCCCCATCAGTATGATTTCAGGCGAGGAAGTCCTGCCCCTGGAAGATTACACCCTGCCCGGCCCTATGCCCTTTATATGGAAACGTTTTTACCGAACGGGCCATAGTAATGACAACGGCCTCGGCCATGGCTGGACCCATACCGCAAGCGAAAAGCTGTATTTAGATAAACGCGAAGTTATATTATCGGATGATGAAGGCCGACAACTTAACTTTGCGCGACCTAACTTATACCAGCGCAGCAAACTGATTAATGAAGGTCTTAATTTAGATTTTATAGGAAAAGACTGTTTTATTCTTAAGCAAGATGGCCACGGAGATAAAGTGTTCACCCGCCTGGGAGATGGCAGCCATTTTCGCCTTAGCAAAATTTGCCACATTGCATATCAGGATCCACAACGGGACCTCTACGGTAATCAAACCCAGGAAAAAGGCTTTTGCATTGATCTACACTACGATGAACATAACCAGCTAACCCGACTACAAGGTAACTGGGGTAAGGGCCTGAAGCTCAACCGTAATGCACAGGGGCGTATTGAAAACCTTCAACTGTTTAATGAGCAGCAAACTTTAAAAAAAATTATCGCCGAGTATGACTACGATACTCACGGTGATTTAATAGCCCACCGTAACGCCGCTGGTGAAGGTGAAACCTACCAGTATAACAAGCACATTATTAGCCAGCGTACGCTCATTGGTGGCTTTAGTTATTATTACGAATGGGACCGCCAGGACAATCAGGCACGTTGCCTGCATAACTGGGGTGATGATGATATTTATAACTACTACTTTAAGTGGGACCCTGAGAATAACACCAGCTATGCCACCGATAGTCGTGGGTTTATCACCTGTTTTGTTTACAATGAATTTGGCCAGATTATTAAGGAAACCGACCCTGAAGGCGGCGTTCATCTTTATACCTATGATCGCGGACGCAAAGTTAGCCACACAGACCCTGAAGGCCATACCACCCAGTATAGTTTTAATAAAGAAAACCAGCCCTCGGGTAACCAGAACGCCCTGGGCCAACACAACACGATCAGTTACTTCAAGGGCAAACCGACCGAGTTTAAAGACAAAGAAGGGACTATCTGGAAACGGGAATACAATCACCAGGGCTTGCTAAAAACCATGGTAGATCCCTATGGTCGTGAAACCCGGTATAGCTATCATGACAGCGGCCTGCTTAGCCAGAGTACAGACCCGGAAGGTCGCAGCACAAAATACACCTGGAGCAGCCAGGGTGAGTTAATCCAGGTCATCGATTTTGATGGTAACCAGCAACAGTTAAAACATGATGCACTGGGTCTGGTACGTGAGCGTCATGTTCTAATAAAAGGCCAGGTCGACCCGAGCATCACCCAATACAGCTATACCCTCACCGGACAGCTGGCAAAAGTTATTGCACCCAATGGTGATACCACCAGCTACAAATACAATAAAAATGATCAGTTGATTCAACACAGCGACCCACAGGGGCGTATTACTCAATTTGAATATGATGGTTTATCACAGGTGGTAAAGCGTACTGATGCCAATGGCTACACTCTGCATTATCAATATGATAAAGAACGTAACCTCTCTGCTTTAATAAATGAAAATGGTGAAAGCTATCGTTTTGAATACGATGGCTGTGAGCGTTTAATCAAAGAAACCGGTTTCGACGGGCGTGTTCAACACTATAAATACAATAAAGCCGGTCACCTGATTAAACACCTTGATTCCGGTACCGTAAGCAGCGAATACGAGCGTGATGCCCTCGGCCAGATGCTCACTAAAACCAGCAAGCACATTAGCAAAGACTTGCCTCAGGAGCGTAGCCGTTACCGCTATGACGATGCGGGGAGATTAATTGAAACCTATAACCAGCATCAATACATTACCTTTGATTATGATCGTCTAGGTAATTTAGAAAAAGAACACCACAGTGATATCAATGACAAACAACAACGGGTCAGTGCCAGTAAAGTAGATATCCAATATGGCAACCTTCAGAACGGTATTAGAAATCATATCACCCTGCCCGATGGCCAGCGTATTGATTATTTATACGGTAAAGACAAAAAACAACAACTGGAAGAAATTCAGTTTAATAAGCAGACCATAACCCAGATTCAACGGGATGCCATTGGCAGAGAAATTGGGCGAAACCAGGGAACAGTCACTACCCTAACTGATTACGACCCAATGGGTCGTTTACAAAAACAACAGGCGGTTAACCAGGGCAATAAACAGGACATTATTCAGCGCGAATATGACTACGATAACTTTGGCAATCTAAGCCTGTTTAAAGACGGACAGCAAGAAACCCACTATGTTTATGACCTGTTGAATCGAATTGAAAAAACCGAAGGCGAGTTCGAAGAAAACTTTAGCTTTGACCCGGCAGGCAATATTCTGGGTATTAACGAACCCCCCAAAAGAAATGCACAGAGTAATAATGTTGCAGGTAACCGACTGCAAATGCAGGGTGATCGTAAATTTAGCTACGATGAGCGCGGCAATCTCAGCAAAGAAATGCGCGGTAAAGGCGGCAAGCTCAGCACCCTCTTTGAGTACAACCTGCAGAACCAGTTGGTTAAGGTCATCAAGGATGGACAGACTATTAACTACAAATACGACCCGCTTGGTAGACGATTTGAAAAGCAGGATGCTTTTGGTACAACAAAATACCTCTGGGCCGATGACCAGCTTGCACAGGAAACACGTAATAACATTAAAAAAACTTATGTCTATGAACCACAAAGCTTTAAACCGGTAGCACTAATACAGGATGGTGAGGTTTATCACTACCATTTAGATCATTTAGGCACACCTCGTGAGCTGACCAACCAACAAGGCGAAATCGTCTGGAAGGTGCGTTATAAAACCTATGGTAATGTGGCGGTTAAAGAGTTTGAAGAAATTGAGAACAACTTAAGATACCAGGGTCAGTATTTTGATGAAGAAACTTGTTTACACTATAACCGGCATCGTTACTACAACCCGAATACCGGGCAGTTTATTAGTCAGGACCCGATTGGTTTGCTGGGTGGGGTTAATAATTATCGGTATGCGCCGAATCCGACCGGGTGGGTTGATCCATTTGGGTTAGAATGTAAAGAAATTATACCTAAAAACTATGACCCAGCCACAGATAGATTTGAAAAAGCGCTACTGAACCTGCAACCGGATGATGCAACTATATCAAGTGGGGTTGCTGCATTAGCTACGGCTCATAACCTTCCTGTGATTGACAATAACAATGTTGCAGCTCTGGCAAATGCGAAAACATTGATTGTTTGTGGACATGGAAATGGAGAAAATATTGCAGGTTATACAGGTGAAGAATTAGGCAATACACTTATAAATAGTGGATACCAACCCGATCAAGTAGTCGTCCTGGCATGTAACCGTGGGCAAGGCAATGCGAGGCAAGATTTAGCAAACACTATGGGAACACCTGTTACAGTCACTAAAGGCAGAATGATGGTTTTTGACGATGGAAAAGTTCTTATAACCAATGAGGCTGAAACCAACAAAAGAGGTAATCCAAAGGATCCTAGAGATCGCGCCTATTACCCTCAGGGACAAGGCTATGAAGTACTACAACCCAAGATTAAGGCATAGGTTTTTACAATGTCCGCTTTAAATAATATTAGTCTAAAAGTGATTGGTTACTGGCCCGATATTTTTGAGGAACGAGGCATACCTGATTACCTTATAAAAAAATATGACAAGGACATAAAAGGAAAAATAGTCAACTATCTTAATAGCGGCGTGTTGCTTTTCTCGGAATTTGGACATTCTTTCTGCCGAATTAATTGTGGTATACCTGATAATTTAATGGGATCAGGTGATCTAACCGATGGAGTTTGGAGCTGGCCTGAAGGTTTAGCGCATTATGTTGAGGCCCACGACATTTTGCTACCTGATGATTTTTTAGATTCCATCAAAAGCAAAAACTATGCGTTCACAGCAACTGAAGATACAATGGGTAGAATTAACCTAATTAAGCAAAATCTAAAAGCATTTCTGTATGATAATGACAAAAAAGACAATATGGATATGACCTACTGGAATAATTGGCTAAATCAGAAAGAATCAAATTTCCTGGCAAACAACAACAAAATTCATTACATAAAAATGACTAATTCAAATAATAAAATTAACACAAAAGCTCCCCTAAATATTCCAGGTATCAAGAAATAGTTTAGTAGCTGGACATGCTATCACTATCAAAGACGTCGGTGCAGAGCACATGCAGGGGGTCAAGTCTTTCATACCACATCATTAAATGCATGCATTGCCTAAAACCATCCCCCACGAAAATCAAAAAATTATATTTTTTAATATAACTAAAAACCTGCTCTTATAATCTGGTATTTATTTCTGCTTTATTAATGGCACAAATTTCTACTAGCACTGATAAATTATGCTGCTACAATTTGAGCTATGACGGCCCATGACACCCAATCTTTTTTCACCCCTGATGAATTTTTTTGCCTAAAAACTCGGTTATTATCGCAGACATATAATTTAGCTCATGTTCTGCTTAATCGAAGCCAGTCTAGTCATTTGTTTATACCTATTCGTTCTATGCAATATCTTGCGGTTATTGAAAAGAGCACTTTCTGGTTTGTTGACAGTTTAGCCTATACGGTTCGTGGTGATGAAGGTGGACGATTGATCAGAGTTTCCTGGCATCCATTGATGACTGCTAATCAACGAGACAGCTTAACTCAGCATATGGATTGCCGTGTCATTTTTTATGGTGGAGATATGTCGGAAACTCAAACTCGACTGAATAGTGAATTTTATCAGGCAATGTTACAAATAGACCAACGTCATCGAGAATCACTGGTTACTGACTGTAGTGTCAGCATTCTTCCACTGAAAACGACACCTGGAAATAAGTAAAAAACACAGTTTTTTAAATAATTAGTCGTGATATCAGCCTCGACTACTTAGGCATTTTCCCGATAGTCAATACTGATAACATCGCTTACATTTGGATTAAACTGTTTCTTTAAAAAGTGATCAAAAGCCTGATACTCGTGAAAATTTTCAAGCACTGCTTTATGCGTGAACCGTACTGACCAGCAGAAACGATATTTACTATTTTCTTTTATTGCTTCACCCATAAACACTTCACGTACACCGGGAATCTGCGACAGTATCTGCTTACCTTCAGACATCAACTTATTGGGTGATTGAACATGCTGAAAATTCACATTATGAATAATCAGGTGTTCAACAGAGCGCCATGATTCACACTGTTCAAGTACTTCAGCTGCGCGTCCTGCACTCCCCCATTGACGAAGACAACGCTGAACTTCTGCCCCAATAGCCTCTTTCACATCTTTTTTAAGGTCTGTAAAACTACCATCCGGGTTATCTTTGCTGCGTTTACGCATCGCCGTTACAGCAATATCTGACAACGCCGTATAGTAATCGATTTTTGCGACACCATTCGAAGTCAATTTATGAAACTGATCTTCATTAAGACCACTTCCACCATGAATGACGAGTGGGATATTAACCGCCTGATTGAGTTGTTTAAGACGCATATAATCAAGTTTCGCACGCCCATTCATTCGACCCTGCACTGTACCAATAGACACCGCCAGAAAATCTACACCGGTTTTTTCTACGTAGGCTTTTGCTTCAGAGGGAATAGTGAAAGCCGTTTCACCTGGGTGCAACTCAGCCCCCTCACCTTCTTTGCCTGCAACATAGCCGAGTTCACCTACAACGGAAACACCACAACGATGCGCCATCTCCGCAACGGCTCGGGTTTGTTCAATATTGTCGTAAAAGTCCTGCCCCGATGCATCAAGCATCACCCCGTTACAGCCAAGGTTTATTGCTTTTACAGCAGATTCCAGACTACTGCCGTGATCAAGTTGAATGGCCACAGGAACAGATGCACGTTTTGCAGCAGCCTCTATTGCAGGTAGCAAAAGTTCGAAATCATAGTGTACGAAATGAGGCTCAGCAATACTCAGGATCACCGCAGAACGACAACTCTCTGCAGCGCCAATAACAGCTTCCAGGAAATCCAGGCTAACTAAATCAAATGCGCCTACCGCATAATTATTTTCATAAGCGTGATATAGCATATCGCGCATACTAACTAATGCCATAAGCTATTCCTGTTAATCTATTCACTATGCAGTCAAACTCGCAAACAAGGTTGGCAACTGTTCTGGCAGTTTATCTACGTGATCAATAATCGTATAGTTATTTGCCCCAAAAATTCTTTTTACATAATCATCCGCATGGGGATCAAGGGTCAAACAGTAGGTAAGTACACCTGTACTATAAAGTTCTTCAACCGCTTTTTTAGTATCGTGACGCAAATGCTGGGGATCACGTTCATCAATATCCGCCGGCTCACCATCCGTTACTAGAAGCACCAGCTTACGTTTTTCCTGTTGTTTTAACAGGTGTTGACCCGCGTGACGTAAGGCTGCTCCCATTCGGGTTGATAAACCACCTTTCATACCTGCCAGTCTTGATTTTGTTTCATCATCAAAATGCTGGTTAAAATCTTTAAACCGGTAATATTGCACATCGTGACGACCATCAGAGGCGAAACCATGTATCGCAAAAGGGTCGCCAATGCCTTCAATTGCGGTAGAAACCAGGGTGGCGGCTTCACGGGTAAGTTGTAATACCGTTTTTTCTGAACCGTTCATAGGCTCATTAGTTGATTCGGACAAATCCAGCAATAACACAACGGACAAGTCTCGATTTTTTAAAACATTACGCATGGTGATACGCGTATTTGGCTGCTCACCCATGCGAATCGCAATCATCGCATCAATAGCCGCATTAATATCAACTTCATCTCCATCTTCCATATTGCGTACACGTTGTACACCTTCCGGCGTTAACAGGTCGATAATTTGTTTTATGCGATGTGCGACGGGTTTGTATTCATCAATAATGGCCTGAATGTCTTCAACATGCCCTTGAGGCTGACGACGTTCATATACGGTCGCCCAATCAGGTCGATGTAACTGAATCTGGTAGTCCCACTCCTGATAATGGTAGGGATCGGAAACCGGCTCTTTGCCCCACATATCATTGAAGCTTACCTGTTCATCCGTTAAGTCATCTTCATAGGGACGCATATTAGTAGAACAGGTCCAGATTTCCTGAGCATCATCACCAGCCAATTCGCAATCCACTTCATTGGCCATTTCAATGACGCTGACCTGTTTGCGCACCTGGCGCTGGCTGGCAGGTACATATTCGAACTCGGCATTCATGTCGAATTCTTCAAATTCCCAAACGTAACGATTATCATCGCGATAAGGAATATCGATGCGCTCTAAAATGCGTAAACTGGGCACTTCTTTGCGTGATGAAAATAAATTAAAGACATCAAGTCCAAGATGCCAGCAGAAATTATTGTTGTCCTGATTTTCTTCTATACCCGCGTGGAATTTTTTCGCCAGCTCATTCAGCTCGTTATCATCAGACGAAATTTTTTCGTCCAGCAACATCACTGCAAAGCGTTCCAAAATAGGCATGGTTAGATGCTCTATTTTTGCATCCTCATCATGGGGAACATCCATTAATGAATGCCAGAGCTTCCTTAAGCCTGGAAACTCTTTTACCGCTTTATATTCAACACGTGCATCTTCAACTAAGCCGATAAAAAACATTTGCGCAGGGCTTAAACCTTCTGCAGATATTGGCGCCGAGGAATACGCCATGTGTGCGGCCATGTGTGCCGCCGTAGCACGGTAAACTTCTAAACCGGCAATATCACCATAATCATCCAGAGCATCTGGCAAATGTAGAATACGGTGTTCTATGAATGGACGAAAATCTGCAAAGTCCGCACCAGTTGGGCGCAAGAAAAAGTCACGCCCCCATAATGCACGTAAATAAAAATTTAGTTTTCGCTGGGTTTTTATAAAAAGTATGCCGCGTCTTTCTTTTTGTAAAACCGCGCGACTATCTGCAGACTCCAGATTAAAATAAGCCGTTAAATTATTATAATCACGACGATAAGCCTGCGCACCAAACTGAGCCCAGCGACGCAAACCACTGAGGGTTAATTTGGATAATAACTCATCGATATGATTAAGCAGTGGACGCACACCACGAGACGCGGTTGAAGCCAGTTGATGTATCAGCGTCAGGTAACCACGAAACAGTTCGGCATCACCCAGATTACGCGCAGCCGTTGGCATACTTGCAAATAAAAGTGCAACCACTTCACCAGAAGTCATGGAAGACAGTTTCATGGCGGCGGTCAGACAATCACCAATAACATCTTCACCACATTCTTTGGCAACTAGCGGCATTTCCTGAAGATAGGATGTAACAACACCTGAACCACGGCCCAGGTTAGATAAACTTTTGGCACCGTCCATGTACTCTTGCAGCCCTGTAGGCGACATGACTCGTGATGCTTCCTGAAATGTGGCTTCCATTACGTTACGAATTTCAGGTGCTACGTCTTCGAGAGTTTCTTGGTAGTCTTCTAGCTTCATCGACATAATAAGTTTCTATGTATAGTGTAATTGCTCAGATTGCTGCCGAGTAAAGTGAGTGCAAAGCGAAAGCGCGGAACATACACGTGTATTTGAGCACTTTCAACGCAGCAATCGCTTTACCAGTCGGGTGAACTGTGTCATTACAGGTTTTAGCCAAAAAATGTTTCTACTGCAGCGTTCAATGTGTCTCGCATATCAGGATCATCAGTCAAAGGTGTTACCATGGTCATGCTGCACGCATCTATCGGTGCAACACCTTTTGCAATCAACTGTCCTGAGTAAACCAGTAAACGAGTAGAAATACCTTCATCCAAACCGTGACCTTTGAGGTTACGAGCACGTTGGGCAATATGTACCAGTTTTTCGGCAACATCTCTGTCAACACCCGACTCTTTTGAAACAATCTCGATTTCTGTTGCTTCAATCGGGTAATCAAAATCCATCGCACCAAAACGCTGCTTAGTCGATTGTTTTAAATCTTTCATTAAGCTCTGGTAGCCCGGGTTATAAGAGATAACTAACTGGAAATCAGGATGCGCCTGAATAAGCTCACCTTTCTTATCTAAAGGCAGGCTGCGACGGTGATCCGTTAGTGGGTGAATAACAACCGTGGTGTCCTGACGCGCCTCAACGATTTCATCCAGGTAACAAATTGCGCCCATGCGAGCGGCAGTTGTTAAAGGACCGTCCTGCCATTTAGTGCCGTCTTTATCAAGTAGAAAACGGCCCACCAGATCAGAGGCTGTCATGTCTTCATTACAGGCAACAGTGATTAATGGTTTACCCAGTTTCCATGCCATGTGTTCTACAAAACGTGATTTACCACAACCGGTCGGGCCCTTTATCATCATCGGCATACGCACATCATAAGCTGATTCGTATAATGCTAACTCTGAACCAACAGGCTCATAATAGGGTTCATCTTTGATTAAATACTGCTCGGCATCTACAACGTTTTCAGTAACGGACATGACCTACTCTCTCTGCTTCGATTAACTCGATTTAATAATATGTGTGTTTGTACTTGAAGTACCGCTCAAAAAACGTCAAATTAGATTTTTTGGGCCATACTACTTTTCATCTTCGGTTTCTGCTTCACCACACCATCCTGCGGCACGGGCATCTTCGATTGCCTGACCATGAATTCTCTGGTGCTTCTCAAACAGTTCTGGCGGCAAACTACTCACCAGACAACCATATTTATCCCATTCTTCGTTGACCTTATCCAGTAAGGCATCAATTCCGGCAAAGTTCCAGCCTTCACAGGTTTCTGATTCGTCAATTAAACCAAATACCCTGGCATCACGAATGATTTTACCAATCGTGGTCATACCACCATTTACTTCGTTGTTAAGACCAACATACTTATCGGGACGTGCCATATAAAACTCTTTTTGTAGTGAATATTGCGTGAATTATAGGCAAAAAAGCCTCTGACAAAAACTAGTTCCGACAGAGGCCCTTAGTCTTACTCTATGATACTACCTTACCGCTCTTAAACAGAAACGCCGCGGTAGATGACCATTGCTGTACCAGCAGACTGTGCAAAGTTGTCAAAGCCCAGCAGACGAACGTGGTTGTCTGGGTGTGCTTTGTGGCAAGCTTCAACTTCAGCCAGGATAGCGTCAACATCAGTCTCACCGAACATAGGCAGTTTCCACATGTACCAGTAGTTGCTGATCGCATTTTCTGGCTCTGTGTGCTCGATACCTGGATTCCAGCCTTTATCAACGATGTATTGAATCTGAGCGCGAGTAGACTCTTTGCTCAAAGTTGGCAGGTATGAAAAGGTTTCATATTTACGGCTTTGAGCAGCATCGCTCAAGCTTGAATTGTAATCTTGTACATCACTCATGTGATTTACTCCAAATTAAATAGCGTTAATCCAATGGCAAACAGCAATTAAGCCGCCTGCCATTGTGTATCAATCGTTTCAGTCTTACTTATGGGCAACGTCAATCTTGTCAACCGTATCAAATTCGAATTTGATCTCTTTCCAAGTTTCCATTGCAATCTTAAGCTCTGGGCTATGAGCAGCCGCTTTAGTAAGGATGTCCTTACCTTCTTTCTCAAGCTCAACACCCTGGTTACGTGCTTCAACACAAGCTTCAACCGCAACACGGTTAGCAGCAGCGCCAGCAGCATTACCCCAAGGGTGACCTAATGTACCACCACCAAACTGTAAGCAAGAGTCATCACCGAAGATGCTAACTAATGCAGGCATGTGCCATACGTGGATACCACCAGATGCTACTGGGATAACGCCTGGCATTGAACCCCAGTCCTGGTCGAAGAAGATACCGCGTGAACGATCTTCTTTGATGAATGAGTCACGCATGGTGTCAATCCAGCCCAAAGTTGCATCACGGTCGCCTTCCAGCTTACCAACAACCGTACCTGAGTGCAGGTGATCACCACCAGACAGACGTAATACTTTAGTTAATACACGGAAGTGGATACCGTGGTGCGGGTTACGATCAAGTACAGCATGCATTGCACGGTGAATATGTAACAGCATACCGTTATCCTGACACCATTGAGCCAGCTGAGTATTAGCTGACAGACCACCCGTTAAGTAGTCATGCATGATGATAGGTGCGCCGATTTCTTTAGCGTATTCAGCACGCTTCATCATTTCGTCAGAAGTAGGCGCTGTAACGTTTAAGTAGTGACCTTTACGCTCACCTGTTTCAGCTTCTGCTTTATGGATAGCTTCCATTACGAAATCAAAACGATGTCTCCAGCGCATGAATGGCTGTGAGTTAACGTTCTCATCATCTTTTGTGAAGTCAAGACCGCCACGAAGACCTTCGTAACATGCACGACCGTAGTTCTTAGCAGACAGACCCAACTTAGGCTTGATAGTACAACCTAGAAGAGGACGACCGTATTTGTTTAAGATGTCACGCTCTACCTGGATACCTTGTGGTGGCCCATTACAGGTCATAACATAAGCAACTGGGAAACGGATATCTTCTAAACGAAGTGCACGCAGTGCTTTAAATCCGAATACGTTACCTACTAAAGAAGTCAGTACGTTTACAACTGAACCTTCTTCGAAAAGATCGATTGGGTAAGCAACAAATGCGTAGAAGCAAGTATCATCACCAGGTACGTCTTCAATCGCGTATGCACGACCTTTGTAGTAATCAAGATCAGTTAACAGGTCAGTCCAAACTGTAGTCCAGGTACCTGTTGAAGATTCAGCAGCAACCGCAGCTGCTACTTCTTCGCGAGGAACACCTTCTTGTGGAGTGATTTTGAAGCATGCAAGAATATCAGTCTCTTTTGGAGTGTATTCAGGCATCCAATACGTTTCGCGGTATTCTTTAACACCAGCGCTGTAAGTCTTAGCCATGTTGTTTTCCTCAGCAGTTACTTATCGGTAATTTTGAAAAGCAGCTCTTTAACTGCATTTCAAAAATTGAATATTTATACCTAGATCACTCCTCAATAGAAGGGAGTTAGATAGGATGAAAAGGACTATAAACCCAATTAACCATTTAAAAAAATTAGTTTTTGTTATAAATTACATTTACTTTTATTTATGGTTATATGCATGCACCTCACATTACAGCAATTAAAACTCTTTGAAGCCGTTTCGCGCCTGGGTAGTTACACACGTGCTGCTGAGGAACTATTTCTCACGCAACCTGCTGTTTCTATTCAGATTAAGCGTCTGGAAACCCAGACGGGATTACCCCTGTTTGAGAAGGTTGGAAAAAAAGTCTTCCCAACAGCCGCAGGAAAAGCAATGTATGCAGCCAGTCTAGATATTTTGGAAAGAGTGGAAGACTTAAAAGATTCAATTGAGGAGCTAAAGGGTACAGTAAAAGGCCCCCTCCAATTATCCGTGGTCACCACCGCTAAGTATTTTTTACCTAATTTATTGGGTGCATTTTTACAACAATACCCTGATGTAGAACCCAAATTAAAGTTCACCAATCGTGCGCGTGTAATTGAACGTTTGCTGAATAACGACGATGACTTTGTCGTCATGGGACAGGTGGCGAAGGATGATAATCTGGAGACCCATCCATTTCTGACTAATATTCTGGGCATTGTGGCCCCTGCTGACCACCCACTGACAAATAAAAAAAATATCACTATAAAAGAATTAGCTAAGCAACGATTTCTAATTCGTGAAATTGGTTCCGGCACACGATATGTATTTGATAAATTAATGAAAGAGCACGGGGTTCAAATTGAACCTTATATGGAACTGGGTAGTAGTGAAGCACTTAAACAGGCTGTGATGGCAGGGCTTGGAATAGCGGTTCTGTCATTACACAGTGTGCAGCTGGAGCGCGATGTAAACAAATTGACTGTACTCGATGTGGAAGGTTTTCCTTTGAAACGTCGATGGTATGCCGTACATTTAAAAGGCCGAAAACTCTCTCTAGTTGCTCGAACATTTATGGACTTTATCCTTGAAGAAAGCCATCGCGTGCTGGGAGTAGAATACGATTTATAAAAAATTAAGTTTGATCACTGGCTAATTTCTATACGAAAAAAACAATTAGAAAATAAAGCGAGGAAGACTAATGACAAACGAGACTCTAAACATCAGTCAACATAGTCTGAATCATCGCCTTCACCGTACCACTCTCAAATGGTTTATCACAAATCCCTGAAACCCCTGCCTGCTCTACCGCAGCTAAGTTACCCATATTATCTTCGGAGGTCACCATTAAAACAGGTATTGACTGTTGATTACTGTTGCTTCTTATATGCTCTATTAATGCTTTGCCATCCATCTTTGGCATATTGTAATCAGTCACAACAAAATCAAAAAAATGCTCGTCAAGCAGAGGCACTGCACTAGCACCATCGTCCGCTTCGATTATATTATCAATGCCTAAGCCTTTAAGTACACGTTTAATATGATTTCTGGCCATGGCACTGTCATCAACAATTAAAACTTTTAAATCCTCAGCATTAAAATCTCCTAGCTTAAGCGTATCGGGATTGAGTATATCAAGTGTATTATATAAACCCCGTTTTAATTGATCTGACTTAAATGGTTTGGGTAATATACCCGTGACCCCGGCCTGTTTGATGGGATCAATATAATCAAAGCCGGTTTCACTGGAAATTAGCATAAAAGCCACATCCATGAGACTGTTATCTTCACGAATTTGATTCACTAAATCAGTTGCTGTCATATCAGGTAAATACATGGCACTGATCACCAGGTCAGGTTTAAACTGTGACATGGCATTCAGTGCAGATTGACCATCGATTGCAATATCAAAATGGGTAATACCCGCTTCTTTTAATTCACGGTGTATATATTTTGCCTGTGATTTAGAAGGCTCCACCATAAGTACATAAAGCTCAGCCAGGGATTTTTCTTGCATTTAAATTGACCTGAATTAATCATTGTTATTGTTTGAGTGTAGCAGTTCTCTTACACTTCGCTAATGATTTCATTACAATGGTTAGAGGCAGAATCATCTACAGGCTTTCCCGCAATAGACACAGCACTGAATGAACCAGATGGTTTATTAGCTGCGGGAGGAGACCTTTCAACACAGCGACTGATACGCGCCTATAAAGAAGGCATATTTCCCTGGTATAGCACAGGCGAACCCATTTTATGGTGGTCACCTGACCCACGGTTTGTGTTATGTCCTGAGCAGATAAAAATTTCCCGTAGCCTGGGCAAAAATATTAGAAACAGTTCTTTTGAAATTCGAATGGATACGGCGTTTGAACAGGTTATGTCTACATGTGCCAGCCAGCCCCGAAAAGATCAACCCGGTACCTGGATTACAGATGAAATGCGCCAGGCTTATTTCAATATGCACCGTGCGGGTCATGCCCACTGTGTTGAATGCTGGAACGGAGATGAGCTGGTGGGTGGTTTATATGGCATCCACACGGGACAGGTGTTTTGCGGTGAGTCGATGTTTAGCCGGCAAAGCAATGCCTCAAAAATTGCCCTGGTTCATCTGTGTCAGTTTCTACAGCATCATGGATTTAAACTAATTGACTCACAGGTGTATACGGAACATATGGAACGCCTGGGTGCGAAGATGATTCCACGTAGTGAGTATATTGATATATTGCAGCAACCGAATGAGGTTAGTATGCCAGGTAACTGGAGTGAGTTGTTTGAGGTGTTTATAAAAGAAAAAGAAAACGCAAATGTACGCAAATAACCGCTAAAGAACGCAAACTTTATTGGTTCGTGCGCCTGTGGTGCACTATACCAATTAAGTCTTTTGCTTTCATTGCGTCCCTTAGCGGCTATTTGCGTTTTTAGCGTTTTCTTTTTCTTTAGATCTTTTACCCCAGATGCTCCAGACGTATCTTAACCACATCACCCTCAATAGAGTCTAACGCTTCAATTTTCGCCAATGCCTGTAACATATTTTTCTCTACGATTAAGGAGGTCATCATAATTAAACAGACGCGGGTCTGACCTTCAGCTGGTTCTTTCTGAATAACCGCTTCAATTGAAATATCATTATCCGCAAAAATACGCGTAACATCCGCAAGCACACCGGGGCGATCATCTGCTAACATGCGTACATAGTATGCCGTTTCAAATTCATCCGCTGTTACTACCGCTGTATCCTGTAAAGATACGGGCTGGAAGCCCAGCATAGCGACTCGATCTTTAACATCAGTATCCATTGCACGAGCCACATCCACCAAATCTGCAACAACCGCTGAAGCAGTGGGTTCTGCACCGGCACCCGCACCATAGTAAAGAGTAGGCCCTACCGCATCGGCCTTAACCAGTACCGCATTCATTACTCCGTCAACATTCGCAATTAAACGTTTTTCTGGAATCAGTGTTGGATGCACACGCATCTCAATGCCCTTATCTGTTTTACGCGCAATACCTAAATGTTTAATTCGGTAACCCAGTTCTTCAGCAAAATTCACATCTTCCCGGGTGACCTTACTAATACCCTCGGTGAAAGTTTTATCAAATTGCAACGGTATGCCAAATGAAAGTGATGCCAGTATGGTCAACTTATGAGCCGCATCAATACCTTCCACGTCAAAGGTTGGGTCGGCTTCTGCATAGCCTAATGCCTGTGCTTCTTTTAACACATCATCAAAGTCGCGACCCTTATCACGCATTTCTGTCAGAATAAAATTACCCGTACCATTAATAATACCCGCTACCCACTCGATCTGGTTAGCAGACAAACCTTCACGGATTGCCTTGATAATGGGAATTCCACCGGCAACCGCTGCTTCATAAGCAACAATGACACCTTTCGCTTCAGCTGCCTTAAAAATTTCAGCACCGTGCATTGCAATTAGAGCCTTATTCGCCGTAACCACATGCTTACCATTTTCAATTGCCTGAAGCACCAGTTCTTTAGCCGGTGAGTAACCTCCAATTAGCTCCACTACAATATCTACATTAGGGTCGTTTACCACACTACTTGCATCATCTGACAGCTTCACTTTAGAGCCATCTAAAATAGTCTGATCTGCAATATCCCGTGCGGCTGCATGCACAACTTCCAGCTTTCGCCCGACTCGACGCGCAATCTCTTCGCAATTTCGTAATAAAACCGTAGCGGTACCTCCACCTACAGTTCCCAGGCCCATTAAACCAATTTTGACGGCTTGCATGTATTTTTTCTCCGCTGCCAGAATGTGCTGACGTATTATTTTTAACTGCGTGGATAATATAGGGAAATGCTTTTAGATTCCACAACCGGTGATATATAAGTTGGATTAACACAAGAGCATTCCTGATTCCCAGTGGGCACATTCCTCACATTTTCGATGATATAATCGTTTAACCTGGAAAAATCACAAATTAAGAGTAGAAGCCAATAATGAAATTCAGCGAAGATTATGCGATTGGAACCAATGTTATCCGCTCATTTACCGATTCGACAATCGAAGTAAATAACAGAGCTTATTCTAATAGCCTGGTTGTTAGCAATAATCTGCTTATCGATGACTGGGGCATAAATTGCATTGAGGAGATGACCCTCAAAAACTGGCAGGGGCTGCTTCAGCATAAACCCGAAGTCATTTTAATTGGTACCGGCAAGTCACTGGTATTTCCACACCCATCTAGCTATGCCCCAGCAATTGAACAGGGTGTCGGGGTTGAGTTTATGGATTCGAGCGCAGCCTGTAGAACTTATAATGTGCTGGTATCTGAAGACCGGTTTGTGATTGCCGGGATAATTTTATAATTTCAATTTAATAATGAGAAAGCAAAAGCTGTTTTCCGCTAATAAACGCGAATGTTTTTGATTTGTGCGTCTGCGGCGCATTACATCATATTAATGTTTTTGCGTCTATTTGCGTTTATTATGCGGAAAAACAGCTTTTAACTTTTATTAATCACAACAAAAAAGGGAGGCTAATGCCTCCCTAATGGTCTAACGGTTATAGTTATTAGTTATTCGATAATGTTAATCGTTAAGTAATAAATCTTCTGAGAAACCATGACTTTCCAGAATTTTACGTAAATGGCGCAGAGCATCCATTTGAATTTGACGCACACGCTCACGTGTTACCCCTAATTCACGACCCACTTCTTCAAGGGTCGTACGCTCATAACCATGTAAACCGAATCGACGAACCACAACTTGACGTTGTTTTTCATCTAACTGGTTTAACCATATTTCAAGATTAGCCATGACATCTTCATTTTGTAAAATTGAAGATGGCTCCGGATTTGCCTGATCAGGAATAATTTCCAGAAGTGGACGGTCATTCTCTTTACCCACAGGAACATCAACAGATGAAACGCGGTCTCGCAGACCCAGCATCTTTTCAACATTCGCAACAGGGCGGTCAACCAGTTTAGCTATTTCATCAGCTGTGGGCTCATGCTCAATTGTTTGCTCAAGCTTGCGAGAGGCACGTAGGTAAACATTAAGCTCTTTAATAACATGTATGGGGAGGCGTATTGTGCGAGTTTGGTTCATTAATGCGCGTTCGATGGTTTGACGAATCCACCAGGTGGCATAGGTTGAAAAACGAAAGCCTTTTTCTGGATCGAATTTTTCAACTGCTCTGATTAATCCCAGGTTACCCTCTTCAATCAGATCAAGTAACGCTAAGCCTCGATTCATATATCGACGTGCAATTTTTACCACCAGTCGTAAGTTACATTCAATCATCTTCTTACGTGCCGAACCAACACCCTTACGAGACAGACGTGAATAGTAAACTTCTTCTTTTGCGGTGAGTAATGGTGAGAATTCAATCTCTCTTAGATACAAACGGGTTGCATCCATTTCTTTTCTATTAACAGCGCCAGCTGTGTATTTCTTTTTGGCAGTAGTTGCTTTGCCTTTATTTGTTACTTCTGCTTCAATGCAAGTGTCCAGTTCCAGCTCGTCATCTTTTACGACATCGTCCAGAAACATTTCCGTACTATCATCTTCAACCTTCAGTTCTGCTTGATTCAAATCTTCTGGTAGTTTTTTTTCACAAAGTGCAGTCATATTTAGCCCTCCCCACGTGAGCCAGGTTATAATAATTGGGTCTAGATGGTACTAATTAAGTTCCTCGTTATATTAGAAAAGAATGATAAATCCGTGTTAAACAGTGACATTAGGTATTCTTTTTAGACCAATCTAAAAAAGAAAACAAGAAAAAAATGTGTTTTTTTGTATCTTTCGTCATATTTCATCGATTTTAATTTGACAAATAACCCATTTGAATGATTTTTTACTAGGATTTAGGCAGATAATGCAGGGGGTTAACTGGCTTCCCATTTCGTCGAATTTCAAAGTGAAGTTGCGGCCTGGAGTTTATCTGTCCCATTTTTGCAATAGATTGACCGCGCTTTACAGAGTCACCCTCTTTGACTAATAGCGACTGGTTATAAGCATAAGCACTTAAGAAAGAATGGCTGTGTTTTATAATAACCAGGTTACCGTAATTAATAAGTCCATTACCACTGTATACCACCGTGCCTCCGGCGGCCGCCTTTACCGACTGACCTGACTTGCCGGAAATACCTATGCCTTTTCTTGAAGGTTCATTAGCTTTGTAAGTTTTAACAATTTTCCCTGTAACCGGCCAATGCCAACGACCAACTTTTACGGGTAAAGATTTTTTGCTTACTGGGGACACTAATGGTTTAGACTTTATAGGATTGTTGATGAGGGGCCTGGTTACTGGTTTAACAGATGCAATAGTTACCGGCTGTGTTGAAGCTTGCTTTAATGATGCCTCCCCTAAGGAACGGGTTGTTGGACTTAAACGTAATTTCTGTCCCGGTTTCAGCACATAGGGTGATCTTAAATGATTCCATCGGGCTAATTGATGATGAGTATATCCTTCACGTTTGGCAATCGCATACAGGGTATCGTTTTTTAACACCGTAGTATGGGAGGCTTTTTTTGTAGCATCACTGGTACTGACTATAATGGCAGGCACAACAGCTGAAGTTTGAACAGGTTCTTCAATAACGATTGCTTGCCCCGTATCAGGTTCAGTCAATATCTGGGGCCTGATTTCATCGGTTGTGGTGCCATTTTTATCCGCTGCCTGCATGTGTAAGCGTTGACCTGGAAATATTGCATAGGGAGGCTGAATATTGTTGAACTGAGCCACCTGACGATAATCTTTTTCATATCGCCAGGCTATGGAATAAAGTGTATCGCCCTTCTTCACTGTATAACTCAAAGGGTCCCAACCCTTAGGCACAACACCACAGGCTGATAACAGGCTAGTCAGTATAATTAAATAATAAAGTCTGGTTTTAAGAATCTTGTATCTCAAAAGATTTACAGGTATTTGTGTATTAAAAAACCAATAAGCGCCAGGACAACAACAAGCCATCCCAACCATTCGATGTATTTACGCACTACGGGTTCCATTTTAGGCCCTGCCCAGGCCATTAATAGCGCAATCATATAAAAATGCGCGGCCCTCCCGATCAGTGAAACCAGCAGGAAAGGTATAAATGACATGGAAAGCACACCAGCCGTAATAGTAAATATTTTAAACGGCGCTGGAGTAAATGCACCTATACCCACCGCCAGCACACCATATTTAGCAAACTCAAGTCGGGCTAGATCAAGTTGATCTAACCAGCCCATTTTTGCAATCCAGGGCTCAATCATACTCATGGCTCCCCAACCTAACAAATAACCTATCACCGCACCAAAAACCGACATGACCGTGGTAATAGTGGCTAAGCGGATAGCTTTATCGGGTGTGGCGATTACCATGGGAATCATTAATAATGCGGTGGGTAATGGAAAAATAAATGATTCAAATATACTGACACCCACTAAGTAGCGTTCTCGGTGTGGATGCTCAGCCCAGCTCATTGCCCGTTTATAAAGCCCTGCAAAAATCAAAGAACAGCTCCATTTAATAAAGGTACAAATTTCACCGCATCCAGCTCTTCTTCTACAAACTGGTCTGCTTCACGGGTTATAAGTAAGAGCTTTTGTACACTTTGCTGCCCCCCCACAGGAATAACCATTATCCCCCCAATATCCAGTTGCTCAAGTAATCCCTGGGGCACCTCTTCCGGTGCAGCGGTCACAATTATCGCCTTATAGGGTGTATGTTGAGGCCAGCCCCAGGAACCATCAGAATGCTTTAGTGAAATATTGTGAATACCTAACATATGATAGCGTTCACGAGCCTGGCTCTGTAATGCCACAATGCGTTCAACGGAGTAAACCTTCGGCACCAGCTGTGACAAAATAGCGGCCTGATAACCTGAACCCGTGCCAACTTCCAGGACCGTATCCGGTATTCCACGACTCAACAACACCTCAGTCATTCGTGCGACAATAAATGGCTGGGAAATCGTCTGGCCATGGCCAATGGGTAATGAAGAGTCTTCATATGAACGTGAGCTCATCGCCTCATCTACAAATAAATGCCGGGGCATAGAACGCATAACTTCCAGCACCTTTTCATTCTGAATACCCTTACTGCGTAATCGTTCAATCAGTCGGTCGCGGGTCCGCTGGGATGTCATGCCTATACCCTGCATGCGGGGATCAGATAAATTCACTCAAAAAACCTGCTTATAATTTTGTCTCATTGATAATCACGAGCTAATAAATATTAATGAACCCTAAACCAGAAAGATTCAATAAAGGATTATAATTCCGTGAGCCACTGGTTTAGATTTTGCAGGCTATCATACCGTGTTAAATCAATCTGCAAAGGGGTAACTGAAATAAATCCCTGTTTTACTGCATAAAAATCAGTTCCCTCACCCGCATCCTGCTCTTCACCCGGTGGCCCAACCCAATATACCGACTCACCCCGTGGGTTAATTTGCTCAATGACGCCAGAAGATTTATGGCGATTACCAAGGCGTGTGCTTTGAAACCCTTTAACCTGTTCTACTGGCAGATCGGGTACATTCACATTGAGTATGGTGTCATTGGTAAGTGGTTGTTGCTGTAATTTAGCAATTAACCTTTCTATCGCCCAGCATGCGGTCTCGAAATGCTGGGGGTCAAAACTGGCCATGGAAATCGCAATTGCCGGGAATCCAAGAAAGCGGCCTTCAGTCGCCGCCGCTACCGTGCCAGAGTACAGTACATCATCTCCCATATTTGGGCCATCATTGGGGCCGGAAACAACTATATCCGGTTCAGAGTGCAATATTCCGGTTATTGCTAGATGTACACAATCGGTCGGTGTACCGTCCACCTTATAGAAACCATTATCTGCTTTCTGAACATTCAATGGTCTAGACAAGGTAAGCGAATTACTGGCCGCACTACGATTTCGATCCGGGGCGACAACGACTAGCTGACCCAGCTTTGACAAACACCCAGACATTACTTCAAGGCCCGGTGCCAGATAACCATCATCATTACTTAATAATATTTGCACAGAAATTCACTCAATGGGTAACAGGCTAATTATATAGAATTTACCTGGAATAGTATTTTAATTTGTTTGACGATATCGCCAGATGATTTGATACACTAGAGTAGTTTATATATAGAGTAACAGAATGAACAAAGATGATGAAAATCTATTTAGCCAGGCCATGCAGGGGGTTACTACCCTTTCATCGGATAAGGTTAATCTTAAAAAAAAACCTGACAACATAAAAAAACGACCGGCTGTAGCTAAAAAAAACATTGCCGATACCTTAAGTGATGAATTTATACCCGAGTGTGAAGACTTTCTGGAATTTATGCGCCCTGGAATACAGAAATCATATCTCAAACAAATTCGCAATGGCAAAATTGCGGTAGAAGACCAACTGGATTTACATGGCTATAGCCGTGATGATGCCCGTACAATTCTGTTAGATTTTCTGGATCACGCACAACAATCATCATATAAACTGGTGCGCATTGTCCATGGTAAAGGCTATCACTCCGATGACAGTCAACCCGTATTAAAGGCCATGGTAAATAAATGGTTGCAAAGCATCCCTGAAGTTTTAGCCTTTGTTAGTACAATGCCCAGGGATGGTGGGACGGGTGCCGTTTATGTTTTATTAAAAAAGCTGTCAAAATCTTAAATAAAAAAACACGCATATAAATTCTTGTAATTTTGTTCAATTTTTATTGCCATCTTTTGCGAATAATTATGTAAAATAAATTTCTGTATTGAGCAACACTAGTGATTGAACATATAAAATTCATCGGCCTGTTTCCATTTTTGAAAACCACACCTTAATAATATCTTCTGCTGTTTCAAATCCACTTTAATAACCACTCATCAACTTGTCTTTATTACAACTAAAACGTCCCATCGTAACACTACTGGGTGGACAGACTTGCTGAATTGCAATACCATCCGGTGGGTTTTGCATAAGTTCTACTGTACTTTTATGAATATTTACTCTCACTGCTGTCCCGTTAATCACATAACAATGCGCTTTAAACAGAAACTAATTTCTTTTAACGGGACAGCCGTGATTTACTCTATTACACATCCTCGACACCAACTCAGGATATTGTTTCATTTTCCAACGTATAATCCGATGAGCAAGTGAATCTTTTTTACTATAATGACTGAGCCTTGCCCTAATCACCATAATTTGACTCGCGCCCATCCGTCATAGGTTGATCATTAATACATGGAAAGTTCCGATACAAAAGCGGCAGTGCTGAAGAAGTTTTAATAACGATTTAAAATTTTGTGGATTTATTTTTATGTAAACGGGTTCCCCAGTGTTAACACTTGTAAGACAAACATAGAAACACCTCGTATAGTTATACACTGAATCAATATCTATAAGCAATTCAGAAAAAGAAATTTCCTCTAGCCAGTCCAGATCAAGTAAATTCCCACCAAGTAAAAATCGTGACTAGTTTATAAACTTTTTGTTGAGAGCAAAGTTCTGGAAAGTAAACAGGCTTTTTTCTGTCTGAAAGATAGATACGCAGCAAAATTTATGGCGTAACAAAATTCCCTGGATGACCCTGTATTTTACAATTTCTGTCTGGGTTAGCATTTACTTAATCCACGTGCCCCATTATAAAATTTACAACAATTAAAGAATGGACAGCCTTTAAACAGACTGCCCGATAAATAAAAAATTTAATAAGACGATTAAGCCTGTTCGATATAAACTGTTTTATTATACCAGTCACTCATATCATCATACAGCTCACCCTTGATTATATAAAAAGGGGCTTTATGGTAAATTTTAATATCGTGAAAAGGGTCAGTAAGTATTTTACTAAACCAGACCAGACCTGACTGTACACCCATGATAAAGAAAAGATAGACTGTTCGAAAAACCAGAGCCCCGGCACCGATTATCAACCAGAGAATTGCTATGTTATTAACAAAACTAAAAAAATCTTGGTAAGCTTCAAACATGCCAAATAAAGTTGGATAAAAATACAGTGCAATGGGTGCGCTAACCCAGGTTGATAAGAGTATAACCTTACGTTGTAAATTATAACCGACTTTGACGCTTTCCTTGTAATCATGAGTTGCTTCATTTACCTGGTCGTAAGTTTTTGGCTCGAATATAAAATGACCAATCTGACGTAACACCATGGCCAATAACCAGCCTGCCATGATAGCAGCAACCGGATTGATAAAAATCAAAACATAACTGGCTAAAAAACAGCATGCACTCAATAAATGAAGGAACTGGTTAATACGATTATGGTGGTAATACCGGTGATCGTCCCAGCGTTGTTGATGTAGTTCTTCGAAAAAATTCATAATTAACTCCTTAGTAAACTATTTAGACGCAAATTTTTATATCGTTTTATAAATAACGGCATCATGGTTTATGGTTAAGTGGATTCTCTACCAATAAAGCTTGCCCCATATTAACGCGAACACCAGTACTAATACCTTCAAACAAAGTAAAGTTGGCTGTAGCAAAGAGAATAATGGTTGAACCATGTTGAAAATACCCCATCTCATCACCTTTTTTATACTCGGCATTACAGTTAATCTGGTTTGGCCCCCTATACTTTAAATCCAGATTTTTCTGTAGACAGTTGAACTTCATACTGGCAACAAGAATGGCGGCAACAGGCACCAGAGTGATGCTCTTTTCTTGTGAATCTGTAATTAACTCAACAACTGCACGTTCATTTTTGCAATAAAGCTTTTCTACGCGCTTAAGCGCAACTGGGTTAACATTCCAGGTATCACCTGAAATATATGTAATCTTTTTCACACCACAATTAACAGGCGCATGAAAGCGATGATACATACTCGATTTAAGTCGCAGCGTTACAAAAAATCCATTGCGATATTTTTCCTGTAATTTTATATCTGGTATAAGATCACTTAGCTCATACGGGAAACCTTTTGCCTGAAAAACTGTGGTGTTCTGAATTTTTCCACAGGCACCAACAATAGCATCACAGGGACTAATCACAACATCACTTCTAAAATCAATTTCACGTGAACCCTCTTTCAATTCACGGATAAAGCAATCACGCAAACTATTGTAGTTATCAACCTTAGATTCTCGAAGATCAAGATCATTAGCAAAAATCTTCCAGACAAACAGTGATATTCTTGTTAAAAAAACACTTTCAATATTGCTATACCATCCCATCAACCTGGTCAAAAATCTACGTGGAATACGATTTGTAAGTAAAAAATTAAGTTGTTCCTGCTGCGTAAGCGAACGTATTAATTTAGTCATAATTATGCAACTGATCTTTGTTCTAGATTAATTTCAGGAAAACTAAGACCAAGGTCTTTTATAAATTTATTCATGATGGATTCCGCCTGATATTCATCCGCCCTGCGTAGCGCATTTTGTTTCATTAATGCACGTTTTGATTCGATTAAAAAATAATTAACAATTTTCTGACTCATCTGATCAATACTTTCAACCAGGTACCCATTGATATCATGTTCAATTATATCTTTGGGGCCCTTATGGTTATAGGCAACTACTGGCATTCCATAAACAAATGACTCGAGTATGACATTTCCGAATGTATCAAAACGAGAGGGAAACACAAACAGGTCAAGGCTCATGTAGAATTGTGCAATTCGTTTTTTATCTACCCACCCCAGGAACAAAGCCTCAGGCATCTGTTTTTTCAACTCATTTTCAGCAGGGCCGGATCCAGCAATTACGATTTTTAAATCAGGTATTGATTTTTTAGCCTGATTGAGAATTTCAGGTAAATCAAAAATACCCTTTTCCTTACTTAAGCGACAGGCTATAAACAATACTGGCGTATCTTTATTTGCATCCGCAAAAAGATCTGCTTTATTGATGGGTTTAACAGACGTATCACGTGCCTGGGTATGATGTGCTGTCAATAAAACTTTATCTTTATCTAATTTCATTTCATGACCTGTTAGCCAGTTACGATGATCACTATTAAGTACAAACAAGCCATTATATTGTTTATAAAAAACACGTAATGCTCGTCTAACCCTGTCCCTTTCATGCTTAGTCAAATCTGTTGTATGTTTAATAAAATCCAGCCAGTCGGTATGCATAAAAAAGTAGCAGGGAACATTAAACATGTGCTTAATAAATAATGAGACAAAGGCCATTGGCCCTTCAGTTGAGCAAACAATACGATCATAACCGCCTTCATAGAAAACCCTCGTAATCTCCATCAGGTCGGGAATTCTAAATTCCTGCTCTCCAAATTCAACAACAGTAAAACTGGTCAACGGTCTGACAACGTGTAAATGTGGTTCGGGTTCAGCATCTGGGTGACAGATTAAAAAATCAATTGCATGACCGACACGTTGTATTTCGGTAAGTTTCCCTGACAATGAATTTGAAACTCCATTTTTGTCTCTAAGTGTATCGGTCAAATATAACGCCCGTTTATGATGATGATTTTTTCCAATGAGACTGGAAAAATCATTTAAAAACCGCCTGTTTTGATACAAAAGCCGTGTACTTGCTAAGGTTGCCCCTGCAAGAATGATGTTAATCAAAACAGGGAATGACAAATGCCCAAGTAACTGATTAAAATTAAAACCACTCATATCTGAATTATTATTGTTATCACCAAAGAACAGAGCGGTTATCTGACTGGGTATTTCAAATTTTCGTGTAATTTCTTCTGTTGAAAATGTTTTTAACCTACGTTTATCTGAAACAACTGAGGTCTCTTTCAATCGTCTTATCATTAACAAAGTCAATTGATTGAACATCTCTGCGATAGAACGATTTACAGTTTCAATAAATAATTCGGGTGACTCATGTTTACTGTTAGCTATTTTTTCTAGATATTGAATACAAAATTTATAATCTTTAGATATTTTCCATTTCACAAGTTTGTTTGGTTTTTTACCCTTAAGAGCATCATGAATAAAATTAAAGAATTTTTTTGTGTTTTTATGCTTTTTCATTTCCAGAAGTAAATTACTTATTACAAAACAGGATACCTTATCTACAACTTCACCTCGATGAAATAGAATACGTAATAGTCCAGGATCTTCAATTTTCGTTGCAATTTGTGAAAAATAATCTAGCAGTGCAATATTAAGTTTTTGATTCTCAGCGACATGACCAAAAGGTGCAACACGTCCTTCACGTAATGCTTCTAGAGCTAGCTCCGAAGGTTTTGCAGTTTTCAGCCTTTCTTTAAGATTCGGTATGCATAAATACGTACCACATTCGCCTGCAAATATACCCATATGATCATCTGAACCACCTGTCAAAATTTTTGGCCTGTCAGGATCAACGCCAAACTCAGCTGGATTAAGATCATGTTTTAATGCATAACTTAAAATTTTTTTAGATGTAAGCCCTCTCGCCCAGTTCAATGTAAGTACACTTTGCCATAGATCCCTTTGTCCATTCATCACCTCAAATCGCTGAAACATGACTGCCAGTTTTTCGAAAAGTGTTAAATCAATTTTTTCATTCCGAGTATAAAAGTATAGTGGATGCGGAAGAACAACAGGAATATCATGTTTAGTTGTATAATGCAGAAATTCATATATATTGCTGCGTTTTTTATTTAATACTTTTTCCTGCTCCTGCGTAAAACCATAGGCTAGAACATGTACAAACAATTCATATTCAGGGAAATAACAGGTGAATTCAGCAGCAACGAGAACATCATGCCCCGCATCCAGTAAAGACCAGCAGGAACGCGCATTATTATGATTAGTAATAGTAACAACATCACAAGCATTTTTCTTCAGCAGCTTAACCAGCTTTTTAGTTTTGAGCCAGGTTTCTGGTAGCCCTAGAATACGACCCCAGAGTTCATCAGGGACATCACTGTTAAGATCATGACAATGCAGGTCAATCTTCAAGCAGTCTTCAGAGGAATATTTTTTTTCTTCATTATCAAGATATTGATTGAACTCTAAATTAAGTGATTTACGAAATTCACTAACAGCAGGATTATTTGATAAAAGCACCATGATTAGTACACTCCCTTTATTGTCTCATTGGTACAGCCAGGTATTTTCTTTTGTATAATTTTCCCAATAAATGGAAATCGAGCGAGTATCATTTCATTAAACATCTGGCGTTTAATTGCTTTATTACTAAGATGAGGATCCTGCCACCACCAGCAATCATTTTTCATTTTCTTTGCTGCCCGTACAAAACATTCAATCACTTCACTAAAATCATCATCTGAAAAATTAAAACTCATGATCATGCGTCCACTACCAATCCAGCTTAAATCAAGCCCTTCAGCATGCAGATAAAACTGTAACATCCAGTTATAACGACTTGGAACAGAATAAAGTACTGTAAGCACTGAGTGCATATTGGCGACATGAACCGGCAGATTTTCTTCAATCAGACGTTGATTCAATTTTTCGACACGCTTATTCCACAGCTCATCAGCCTGTTGGTACATTAACTGATATTCAGGCGCTTCAATTCTATTAAGAAACTCATTCATAGACCCCATAACGTAGGGGTGTGAATTAAAAGTACCGCGTGCAAATGAAATATTTGCGGGAGAATCATCTCTAAAACGTTTCATCAACTTGTGTTGTCCACATACCACACCGATAGGTAAACCTCCACCAAGTGTTTTTCCATATGTCACCATATCTGCCTGTACACCAAAATATTCCTGTGCTCCACGATAGCCAAGACGAAAACCACTAAAGACCTCATCAAAAATAAGCACAATCTTTTTACGTGTGCATACTTCCCTAAGCTTTTCCAACCAGTGAGTATGAAGGCCACGATCGTAGTTAGTCGAACGATCACTGCTGATTAATGTTGTATCACTGGGCGCATCAAAATTTGGATGAAATGCCTGTATTGGATTAATCAGTACACAGGCAATATCATTGCGTGTACTAAGTACTTTAAGTGTGATATCACTGCGATCTCTTAAGGTATAAACATCATTAGTTTTTCTCTGATTTCCAATACCCGGTTGCACGCCATCCCACCAACCATGATATGCACCACAAAATCGCACTAGATGTGTTTTTCCTGTATGGTAACGCGCCAATCTAACTGCTTGCATTACAGCCTCAGTACCAGACATATGAAATGAAACTTCATCTAAACCTGAGACCAATTTTAATTTTTCAACATTCTCACGAATTATCGGGTGATATGCCCCTAAAACCGGACCCAACTGTTTAACTTTTTCAAAACCTTTTTCCATACAGTCTCTGTAAAAATCATAACCAAAAACATTTACACCATACGAACCAGAAAGGTCAAAACGCCAGTTATTATCAATATCTTTAATCTTTACCCCTTTTGTTTTATCGACTATTCGTCCTGTTTTTAATTCTTTATTCAAAAATTTTCGATAAGGGAAAGGTACTCGATAAGCACTTGTGAAATCGACATCAGAGACACTTTCTTCAAGTGAGGTACTGAAGGCATTTGAGCCTGAATTAAATTTCCTGCTTAGGTCAACCAATAATTCAAGACCTTTTTGTCGTTTATGGGCAATCGATTCAGGAGCACCATCACTGCAATAAAAATCATTTTCATCGTATTCAAAATAAGGAACCAATCTTGCAATGCGACGGGATAACTTTGAGTGACCTCTCAATGAAGGGTGTTTGGCACGAGAAAGTTGAAGTCGAAAAAATACCTTTTTAAGTATGTAAAATATAAATACTGAAGATATCAAATAAATTAAAAATATTTCTATCATATGATGCACGTGAGACTATTTTTATAATAAGTTTGCCAATTAGAGGATAATCTCATTACGATTTATTGATAATATTATGACAATACAATTACAATTCTATAAATTCAATTTATGATAATGGAAAGGATATTGTTATACAGAGATCTTAATGTTTTGTTAAAACATTAAGATTATTAAAATGCACCTATCTATCAAGATTTACTAGACATTTAATTGTGGAAAATTACTAGTGAATACCTACACCAATACCAACATGTACTGGTTCACCTTTAATATCAGGTATGTTGCCATAGGTATTACCAACATCAATATAACCAGGATAACGTAGAGTTGGAAGTGGAGTCGATGGTGACATATAAACAACATTGTATTCCCCTGGTAGCTATCCTTATTATAACCTCGTAAATCATTGCGAAAATCCAGCCTAAACACCTTGTCACTCAAAATATCACTTGTTGAATGACCCAATTGAACCTGTATATTAAAAAAACAGCATATATCAGGATCAACCGTTCAATATTCGAAACATCCAACCAACAAGCAATCGGTATAAGTAAAAAAGCAAGAACCACATCCTGCCTAAAATATAATTCATTAAAAAAACTATGACTCAAGCCTTTATAAGAATAGATTTCAACATAAAATATTATTTTTAACCCAGTGTGTTATTATATAACCAAGACAACTCCTTAATAGCAACAGTTTATAGCACATCGCATAACCAGCTCACCATGCAATACACTATTACTTATAAAAAACGTACTCTAAAAAATACTATACAACCATTATTTATGAGTTCTTAATAAAAACTTGTTGTGATTTTTTTACCATATTAAATGTACGACAAACTGCAAATACATCTTTATTTTTATCATAAGATTTTGTAGATATGTCCATTAAACCAAGTACAGAATGCACAAAATTATCCTGGGAATATTTTTTGCTACTGTTTTTTATAAGACATTCAGAATCGATATATTTTTGCTGCTTCATATTTTCTGAAAGCCATACTATAAATGGCACATGAGTTTGATCCTCAGGTGCCATAAAATATGGCAGACCATGCAAATACACGCCATTCTCACCTAATGACTCCCCATGATCTGACATATAAACCACTGCAGTATTATATTTATCAGACCGTACCTTTAAAAAATCTATAACTTTAGATAAAAAATAATCGCTATATAGAATGGTATTATCATAGGCGTTAACAATTTCATTGTGATTGCAATTATGTACTGATAAAAGATTACATTCAGGTTTGAATTTCGCGAACTCTTTCGGGTATCGCTTATAATAGGCAGGCCCATGACTGCCTTTCTGGTGTAATATAATAACTGCATCATGAGTAATTGTATTCATATAATCATCTAATTTATGCAGTAATATTTCATCATAACACTCTTCATCATTACATAAATCTTTTACCTGTAACTCTCTTAAGTCTTCAGTTTCTACTCTTGCGCATACCCCTTTACAGCTTGAATTATTATCTCTCCACAACACATCAAGACCTGCATTAGATAATCCATCAAGTAAATTTTCACGTGATTTAGCTTTTGAAACACTAAAATTATCATGAGTCAAATCTGAAAACATACATGGGACTGATTGGGCTGTTGCTGTTCCACACGAAGTGGTATCATTATAATTAATTATATTTTCTTGTTTCAGATTTGGATTGGTTTCCCTCGCGTACCCATTAAGGCTAAAGTTAGCTGCACGTGCCGTTTCGCCTACAACAATAATAAGAATATCTTTCTTTGTTTCAGAACCAGTATTAACAATTTTTTCTGCATCACTAAAAACAGGGACTAAAGCTCTATTCTTATTTCCTGAACCAGTTTGTATTTTTAAATACTTCACTAATGAAGTAAGAGGAAAAACAGGATTAACTAAATATCGTAATGATCGATTTTCCCTCAATACAAAGGCATAATCCTTAGAAGACCACAACATGGATAATGCGGTAATAAACAGTAAAACAGACAGTAATTTAACCCTGGACACAATCTCTGACTTTACTGAAGCGGCTTCTATTTTAATAAACCATATAAATATTGATGGCAACACACCAAACATAAAAAAATGTATTAAAATACTTGCATTTATAAGCTCTGTCGCCTCATTAACATCAGTTTCAAATAAATTTTGAATCATTGAAACACTAAAAATAACATGCAAATTATCAATAAAATATGATATTAATGATGAGGATAATAATACAATTATTGCTGCTATTTTTATCACCCTGACAAAGCTAAACAATGATAACAACAATAACGTAAGAACAACCAGAAAGGCAAAAAATGAAATCATGAATACGATATGACTGACTGGATTCTCACCTAAAGCTACCCATAACCCCGACCATAATGAGCTATTATCTAAAACCACTATAAACAATGCTACTAATAGCATCACCTTGTTTACACTCATAACTCTGTATTTATCAATATCTGCTAGAACCAACATTTGAAACCTCAAATTCATCACTTAAACAATGAGGTCATATTACAAAAGCATGTGTCAAAAAAAGGTAAAATTAAAGGTATAATGTAGTTAAAGTATAATTTTAATCACTGCTGTCCCGTTAACCACTAGAGACATGAATCGGGGGGGCCTGCCTAAGACCGTCACCCGCATGAAAGTGGGTGTCGAGCCACCAGGGAGGGTTTTACGGTGTGTCTTAGGTAGGTGCCCCCAATTCATGTCTCGAACAGGATAAAATGAAAGTTAATCTAGCCACAATATCCATTAAACATAAAATGATTTCTGTTAACGGAACAGCAGTGTTATTTTATATAATAAGTGAGACATATTTTTAGAAATTAACCATAAAGCACGCACCCCCATTATCTCCATCATAAGCAATTATATTCCACTTTTCCCTTTCACATACACGTTTTACGATAGACAAACCTAAACCCTGGTTATGACGACTGCCAGGTGCAATAACAATTTCACTACCATTAATAAACTGCTTTATTACATCGGCCAAACCTTTACCGGAGTCACATACAATAAAACCATCATTTTGCAGGGTAATTGAAATTTCACCTCTATCAGTACTAAGAATTGAATTTTTAACTAGATTCGTTAAAACGATAGAAAATAAGGCTGAGTTAACAGGTAGTTTTTCTGTGCTTTGCGTAATTACTTTAAAGTGTATGTTTTTATCATCACTATATGATTCAAGATTCTCTATAACATTCTGTGCTAACAAAGTTAAATCATACTTATCTGGTTCATTTATATTTTCTGCCTTACCTCTGGCAAGCAGTAAAAACGTATTAATTAGCTCATTAACATTTTCTACGGCATCATCGATGCGCTGATATATTTGCACTTGTTGCTCATGTGTCGTTGACTCAAGTTTTAACAAATCCATACTACTGGAAATAATCATCATAGGTGTTCTCAATTCATGACTTATATCACCTGTAAACCATTTTTCACGTTGTAAATAATGATTCAATGTAAATATATGTTCATATATTACTTTCACTAACAAACCTATCTCATCATTAGGGTAATCCAGTTTTATGTTATTAAAATTATCAACATTTAATATCGATACTTTTTCAGACAAATCAACAACAGGCTGAATAACTTTATCGGCAAGGGACCTGGAAAATAAAAATGAAACTATTGAAAATAACAATAAAACAAACAACGTTAATATATTTATATTAGCTTCATTCTGTTCAAAGACGGTTTGATCTTTTATCAGGGTAAACTTCCGGGTATCTATCTTTTTATTCAAAACATGATAAGCTGATCCCGTTTTCAACACTACTTCGTGACCACCTAGACCAAGATTTTTTGCGAATTCTGGCAAACTCTGGTGATCACTGTTAAATATTTTTATATCTGCAGAGACTAGAGGCTCTTTATTTTTGTCAACACCATCAATATATGCATCCAGATAATTAGACAAATGATCATACAGTAAGGACTCTTCAATATAATCCACATAAAGATTCAGTGTAGTATAAGCAATTATTGCGATGAGTAATGTTTGAATAGTAAATGCAATAACAATTCTATTCTTTAAAGAAAAATTAGCTTTCATGATACTTGGATTCTATTTTATAGAATATCCAATACCCCGCATTGTATATATTAGTGATTTATCAAATGGAATATCAACTTTTTTACGTAGCATATGAATTGTCGTTTTCAGGACATTACTTTCGGGAATATCCTCACCCCAAATGTAATTTTCTAAACTTTCTTTTTTAACAACATTAGGTGAATTTCTCATGAGTATTTCTAAAAGTTTATATAGAGTAGGATTTAACTCTACTTCATCACCCTGCCTGATCACTGAATAGGTTTCAGTATTAAAACTTAAATCCCCAACAGTGAGTATACTTTTCGCTATACCTGCTGTACGTTTATAAATAGCTTTTATTCTGGCTTCCAGTTCATCGAGCGAGAATGGTTTAATTAAATAGTCATCTGCTCCTGAATCAAACCCTTCCAGCCTGTCTTCGACATTATCTTTCGCGGTTAGCATAATAACCGGAGTGTTATTATTGCACTGGCGCATAGTTTTACAGATATCATAACCATTGGCTTCACCTGGCAACATAATATCCAGCACCACAACATCATATTGATTATTACCAACTAGATATATAGCTGTCATGCCATTATCAGCACAGTCAACAGTATAATTTCTACTTTCAAGAAACAAAGTTACATTAGCTAAAATTTCTTTATTATCTTCAACAACAAGTATCTTTGGCATTTATTTTCCTAAATTTTATTAATTTTTGTTCTATATAAGCGCTTTTGATACGCCATTGTTGGCCATATAGAGTGCGCAAGTGCTTTCTTTTCAAGTGCCTTATTTTCAGTGTTAACTGGCAATAATTCCTTGTTTATATATTTAAAATTTCCTGGCTTTTTACCCGGACTTAAAATGACAACCTTTTCCTCTTCCATGTAAGCCTGATTTCCCGAGTATTGCATAATAGCCCGACCAGGAATAGATTCAATATCTTTACGTGTCATGTCTATTCCAATTGCATGCGTCTTAGACACGCCTTAGACAGACACCCCCAACTCATGCCTCGATCAGAGTGAAACGTTCGTTAATCACATAGCAATGCACTTTAAACATAAACTAATTTATTTTAACGGGACAGCAGTGATACATACCATTTAATTGTATGTGTCTCAATAAGAGATTTTTTCAGCTGACGATATAATAAAAAACTAGCCGTTAAAGTTAATACTGGACCTGTTACTAACTGTAATTTGTATACTTTATACAGGGTTGAAAATACTTCATCTGAGTATTTCAGGTATTCAATAAACCAGATATTGGGCTGCACATCATACTGATTAGTAAATGATGGTGTTGATGCTTCAATAAATACGAACAGTGCAAAACAAAGTAACAGATAAAACACCAGCCACGGTTTCCACACCCTGCTCAGATATGTATTAATGTGCATTAAGGGAGCTAAAACCATGGGCAATACCAGAATAAGCCCCAGAATCACCAGGTCAAATCTAAGTCCCTGAATAAAGATATAAAATAAACCATCCGTTGCCATAACCCTTGGAAATTGCCACGCCACAAGCACTAGCCTGCTAAAACTGAAGACAAATAGTGAGAAAAAGATAAGGTTCGAGCGCTTTTAAAAGTGGCTTAATAGGCTCGCTAACTGTCTGTGCTGCCATAAATACCCTGTAACCTGATTTTGAATTTATACAAAAATAACACTATCAAGGTTAAATACAGGTCAAATTCACGTAACGATTAGGTTTTTATCAGCAAAATCAAGCACTTTTCCCTACTCTTTATCCTGCTGCTCTCATAAATTCCGCATAAATATTCAACAAATTACACTGAAACAAATTACGCTGAATTTAAAGCCATTGTGGTAGGAAATAATTTAGAAAACATTGACTATAATTGTTAAGAATAAATCTTAATACAGCCGAACCACTCATTAAGGTGAGATTAAAATGGTGTCTAAACATAAACTCTACCTGACAATTACTATTATCGCTTTACTAATGGGACAGATATTTCATGCTCTAGCATCAAATGATACGCCCCAGCCTTTTGTGGTTAGTGGTGTAATTATAAACAGCGGTAGTGCTGATTTAATTAAACGATTTTCTAATTACCTGTCAGCACGGGCTGGATACCCATTACGTGTGGTCTATGTTAATAAATATTCTGAATTATCACGAACCTTACGAGACAATCCCCATGCGATCGGCTGGACCTGTGGAGCCCCCTATGTACAGGATAGCGAATCATCCGGTCAGCAACTTGTTTCCGTACCATTATTTAATAACAAACCGACATACCACAGCCTTATCCTGAGCCGTAAAAATCGTACCGAAAAAACACTGGCCGATTTTAAGGGGGGCGTGTTGGCCTACTCTGACCCCAGGTCAAACTCAGGTTTTCTATCACCTAAATATGCCTTACATAAACAGGGCATTGATATGGGAAAACATTTTCGTTTATTAATTAATGCAGGTAACCATGAAGGCAGCATAGAAGCGCTTATAAATGGTCTTGCTGATGTTGCGGCTATTGATGAATATGTTTGGGTAGCTTATTTGAAGCATCATCCAGAGGCTGACAAAGTCTTACACGAACTTGAGCGAATGGGACCATTCCCATTTACGCCAATTGTCACTGGCAACAAGGTTAGCACGAGTAACATTAAAAAATTATCATCAGCACTATTAAATATGGGTAATGACACAGAAGGAATAAAACTTTTGTCTGAATTTAATTTCGATGGTTTTGTAAATAAAAAACCTGACTTTTTTAAGCCTATAAAAAACATGCTTGATGTAGTCGATATCGATTCAGGTAGTTAATTAATGTTGAGTTCAAGCTGGTTTTCAAAGTCTTTAGCACGTCAAGTTGGCGCACTACTGGTTTTAATAGTTTTTATTTCATTATTAGCTTTTGCACTTTATTTTTACAATATTCAGTCAAATGCTCTTCATAAATCGACAAAACAAATGGCGAGGCAGTTAATTAGTTCTATAAATGCCACTAATGCTAAACATCTTCATTTTAATGATAATTATGCTGCCTGGTTAGACATTAAAAATCAGATAAAAAACAATCAACAACAAATTGACAATGAGGGCCTGTTTAAAATTGAAGAAATTGCACTGCTCGATATAAATGGTAATACGTTTGCACACAACTCCCCCATAGACAACCCACTTCAAAAAAAATATGCCGGCAAACTTCCAGATAGTAATGACTTTTCATCGGACTCAGATAAAATATTCTTTAACTGGTTTAATGAAGATCATGCAACTGCCGTCAGAATATATTCCAATATAACATTTCAGGGACGTTCGGTTGGAATAGTCATTCTACAACTTGATGTATCTCTTTTATTAGAACAGCAATATAAATTAATTACTAATTTTACTGTATACCTTATAATTGTTTTAGTTTTAGCTATTGCCATTGGCATGGCTTTTGGTCGTTGGGTTAGTTATCCAGCATCTATTATAGAAACATCATTAGATAAAATGGGCTCTGGAAAACTAAACATACCCGAATTACATAAACGCAATGATGAATACAATAAACTAGCCTTAGCAATAGAACAGGCCGATAAAAATTTACACAATAGTAAAGCGCAGGTTCACCTGTTACTTGACTCAACAGCAGAAGCAATTTATGGCATCGACACTGCTGGAATATGCACTTTTGTAAATAAAGCCTGTATTGAAATGCTGGGATATAAAGATGATTCAGAATTACTTGGTAAAAATATACATCAGCTAATCCACTACAACTACCCTGATGGCTCACCCTACCCGATAGAGGACTGCCATATTCTTCAAGCTTTTAAAAATAAAATTGGTACACATATAGATTCTGAAGAGTTCTGGTGTAAAGACGGTAGCAGCTTTTCAGTCGAGTATTGGTCGCATCCCATATTTCAGAATGATATATGTGTAGGGGCTGTTGTTACCTTCCTGGATATTACAGAACGTCTCGAAGCACAAAAATCTTTACAGGAGCGCGAACAAAACCTGGCTATCACTCTAAACAGTATCGGAGATGCGGTAATCACCACCGATGCAGAAGGTAACATCGTTAGAATGAATCCTACAGCAGAGAGCCTGACTGGCTGGTTATCAGATGAAGCACACGGTCAACCAATAAAAAATATCTTTACTATTGTTAATGCTTCTACCCGCATGACCATATCTAACCCAATTGAAAAAGTTCTGTCTACAGGTGAGACCGTTTTTCTCAGTAACCACACTACCCTGATTTCTAAAACCGGTAAGGAATATCATATTGCAGATTCTGCCGCACCGATTCGTGGTGCTGATAACAAAATTCAGGGCATGGTACTGGTATTTAATGATGTCACCGAGCAATACTTATTAAGAGAAAAAGTTAAAGCTAATCAACGTTTAATGCAAGGATTAATGGACGACCTTAAATCAATGGTTGGCATTATGAAAACGGATGGACATATTGATTTTATAAATAACATGCCATTTGAACTAACCGGAATAAAACGAGAAGATGTTATCGGAAAAGCTTTATGGGAGTGTCCATGGTTTAATTCAAACAATGCAACCGTAGAACAACTAAAAGACATCTGTAAACAGGTTACTGCAGGTAAATCAGTCACTGAAGATATTCTTTTTAGGTCTAATCAACATATTATCTGGATGGAGCTTGGCATTTATCCTGAGTTTAATAAAGATGGTAAAGTCACTCAAATAATTTTTGAAGGCGTCGATATTTCCCAACGCAAAGAGACTGAAGAATTACAGAATAATTATAAACTCAAACTTGAACGTGAAGTTTCAGAACGAACCTCAGAGTTAAATGAAAAAGCACATGAGCTTGAGCGGGCAACACAACTAAAGTCAGAATTCCTGGCCAATATGTCGCACGAACTACGCACCCCTATGAACTCCATTATCGGCTTTACAAACAGGGTGATAAAAAAAGCTGGGGATAAGCTTGAAGATCGTCAACTCAATAATCTGCGCACGGTTGAACGCAATGCCCATCATCTATTAGGCCTGATTAATGGTTTACTGGATCTATCTAAAATAGAAGCTGGAAAAATGGAAGCTTATGCAGAAGCATTTGATTTATCTGCATTAGTGAAAGAGGTTTTTACGCTCACCCACCCTATGTTGGAAAACAAACCTATAGAGCTAATAGCCGATTTACCTGATGATAAAATTACGCTTAACACTGACAGTACTAAACTAAAACAGGTACTAATCAACCTGGTAAGCAATTCCATCAAGTTTACTCAAAGTGGTAGCATCACTATTAATGCAAAATTAAAAACTAACACAACTGAACCTCAGGTAATTATACGTATCATTGATACCGGTGTGGGTATGAGTGAAGATGCACTCAAATATATCTTTGATGCTTTTCGTCAGATTGATGGAACCCTCACACGCAAGACAGGAGGCACAGGCTTAGGCCTGACGATAGCCAGCAATTTTACTGAATTATTACGCGGCACAATAAACGTTGAAAGCAAAGAAGGTGTGGGTACAAGCTTTGAAATTAAACTCCCTGTTAATCTTAATACCGACACACCTCCCCTAGAAACAACCAGAGTCACAACAACTAAAGCACAAAATCACAGTAATAATCAGCAAACCATACTCTGCATTGATGATAACGCAGATGTGCTGGATTTGATAAGCGGCTATCTCATTGATGAAGGATACCAGACAATAACTGCAAATAATGCTGAACAAGGTCTGGCGTTAGCAAAAGAAGTAGTACCTTTTGCTATAACACTAGATATTCTCATGCCGCATAAAGATGGCTGGAGCGTATTAAGTGAACTTAAAGAGCAGGATAAAACACGTGATATTCCAGTATTTATCATCTCATTTCTTGAAAATAAAGCCCTGGGTTACCAGTTAGGTGCCTTCGATTACCTGCAAAAACCAGTCGAAGCTGATCAACTAATTAAAGGTATCGCTCGAATTAAAAATAACCAAATAACTAGTGCACTAGTGGTGGATGACGATATTGAAGCAAGGGACTTATTAGGACAAATTCTCGATGAGACTAATATCACCTGTAAGTTTGCAGTTGATGGAAACGATGCCCTACGCACACTGCAAAACTGCACACAGACAAAGCAACCACCAGAATTAATCTTGCTAGATTTAATGATGCCTGGTATGGATGGCTTTGAACTATTAACAGAAATAAAGCAAAATCCTAACTGGGCAAGTATACCCATTATCGTTATAACTGCAAAAACATTAGAAGAGCATGAACATAATTTTTTACGCCCAAGAGTAGCGAGCATTTTAGCTAAAGAAGGTCTGACCTCTAAGCTGGTATTAAAACAGTTAAGTACAGCAATGAAACACTTATAACAAAAAATATAAATCATGAACTGGACAAATAAATTATCGTTTCGATGGATTATTATTTTGATGCCTGTTATCGGCTTTATTTTAGTAGTGTTATCTTTTTCTGTGTTGAGTTACCTGGGAAACAAATCTCTATCCCTACTTGAACAATTACAAAAAACTGAACTTTTAAAATTACAGTCTTTAAATGACATCAATAATGATTTATCAAAAATTCATATGGCAATATACGACCATATACATACTTCTAATAACATTGCAAACAATGGCGACTATTATAATATAGAAAAATATTTATCGTTAGAAATAATAAGCATTGAAGATCGTTTAAAAAAACACTCAGACCAGTACCTTTCCGATTCGGAAATGACTAAAAAACTAAAAACACTTCTTAAAACATTAGATACTTATAGAAATAAAACAACGGACTCCATGAAAATGGCGACTGTAGATTTAATAAAATCACAAGAGTTATTTCTGGATTCCAGCAAACATTATATTGAGATAAAAAATAAGTTTATAAATAACAACCAGTATATCCACTCAAGATTAAATCATCAGTCAATGCTAAATCATCAGAATACAAAAAAACAATTTACTTACGTTTTAATATTATCATTACTTCTAACTGGTTTCCTGATTATTATCAGCAGCATCATATCAAAATCATACGCTGTTAATTTTCATAAAAAAATAGATGTACTAAAGTCACTTTTTACTCATAACGCACAAAATACAGTTAAATACAACAGTAGTAACGAACTGGAAATCATGTCGTCTGTAATCGAGAATGTTAAATTTAATTTTGATACTCTTGAAAATACAAGTCAGACACTCGGCAAACAAGAGGCCCGGTTACGAACTACACTTAACAGCATAATGGATGGAGCCATCACCATTAATGAAACGGGCAAGATACTCACTTTTAACCGAGCCGCTGAAACGTTATTCGGTTATACAAAAGATGAAATAATTGGGACAAATATAAATCAATTAATGCCCGAGCCTTTTGCAAGTGAACATAGTAACTACCTGAAACGTTATCTTGAAACAGGTAAAGCCAAAGTCATTGGTAAAAATATAGAAGTAACAGGACTAAGAAAAAATAAAGACTGCTTTCCAATGCATTTGTTAATCAATGAATTACCACCACAGGAAGATGGCAATCGATGCTTTATTGGTTCTCTGCGGGATATTACACAAAGTAAGGAGGCTGAAGAAATACAACAAAATTACCTGGTTAAATTAGAGCAAGGGATTAAAGAACGCACCTCTGAACTTGAGAAAAAGGCGACTGATCTGGAACGTGCTACCCGGTTAAAATCTGAGTTTCTAGCTAATATGTCCCACGACCTTCGAACCCCCATGAACTCTATTATCGGTTTCACTAACCGTTTAATTAAAAAGGCCGCTGATAAACTAGAAGAGAAACAACTCAATAACCTGCGTACTGTTGAACGAAATGCACGTCATCTATTAGACATGATTAACGGTTTGCTAGACCTTTCTAAAATCGAAGCCGGAAAGATGGAGTCACACGCTGAAGAATTTGACTTCAAAAAACTGGTTAACGAATTATCCACGCTTTCTCAAACTATGCTAGAAGGAAAGTCTATAGAGTTAGTAGTTGATTTACCTGTAGAAGAAGTCTTGCTTAACACCGATATAGTCAAACTAAAACAGATATTAATAAACCTGCTAAGTAATGCTATAAAATTTACAAGTGATGGAAAAATCACCCTTTCTGCTAATTTATTAAATAATAAAAATGAGCCTGAAATAGTTATTCAGATCATAGATACGGGAATAGGTATTAGTAAAAATGACCTGGCCTATATTTTTGATACTTTTCGTCAAGTAGATGGGGCGACGTCACGTAAGGTTAGTGGCACAGGCTTGGGACTAGCCATTGTCAGCCGATTTGTTAAATTATTGCGTGGTACAATCAGCGTAGACAGTGAAGAAGACGTGGGAACACGCTTTGAAATTCTTATTCCCGTTAATCTAAACGGAACTAAAATTGCAACACAAATACCTCGAATACCACAGATTGAAGCAATTCAATATAGCAGTGAAAAACAAACTATACTCTGCATAGATGATGATAAAGATGTACTGGACCTGATTAGCGGTTATCTTATTGATGAAGGCTTTCAGGTTGTTACCACAACTGATTCAGAAGAGGCTTTAAGCCAGGCAAAATTAATTCAGCCACTTGCAATTACCCTGGACATTATGATGCCTAAAAAAGATGGCTGGAGTGTATTAAGTGAGCTTAAATCATGCGAACAAACCCATGATATTCCGGTATTTATTATCTCATTTCTCAATAATAAAGCATTAGGCTATCAACTAGGCGCTTTCGATGTTATGCAAAAACCAGTTGACCCTGAAATTTTGATAGACAGTTTAAATCACCTGTCACATGGGCGCATAAAAACTGCATTGATAATAGATGATGACCATGAAATACGTGACCTAATGCACCAGGTACTTGATGACGCAAATATAACCAGCAAGCATGCTGCTCATGGAGAAGAAGCCCTTGCTATTTTGCAACAATCTAAACAACACCTTCCAGAACTCATTCTTCTAGATTTAATGATGCCAGGTATTAATGGTTTTAAATTATTAGAAAAAATACAACAAAATTCTGAATGGGCAACAATACCCGTCATTGTTATTAGCGCAAAAAATCTCGAAAAAGATGAGATGGAATTTTTACAACCCCGAGTTGCTGGCATTCTAGATAAACATGGTCTGAGCTCAGTTCAGGTACTTAAACAACTGGAAGTTGCCGTTGAACAATTTAAAGAAAAAAGTGTATCCGGGAAAACATTGTGACTAAAACCATACTTGTTATAGAAGATAATCCAGACAATATGGCCCTTGCTGAAGAAATACTTGAGGATGCGGGTTTTATTACCGTGCAGGAAATACGCGCTGAAGATGGCATTGCGCGATTACAACAGGGGGGAATTGATCTGGTATTAATGGATGTATCGCTGCCTGAAATGGATGGCCTTGAAGCAACGCGAATTATTAAGACGTTTGAGGCGCTTAAGAAAATTCCGATAGTTGGACTCAGCGCACATGCAATGACAAAGGACAGAGAAGCGGCATTACAAGCTGGCTGTGATGATTATCAAACAAAACCTGTTGATGAAGATGCCCTATTAGAGGCAATTAACCGGCTATTAACACCATAAACAGTATTTCTAAAATCAGAATGAAATTCATATATGAACCCTGAGATAACAGAAAGTACCCCCTTGAAAGTTCTAATCGTCGATGATAATAAAGATAATATCGATCTAATTTATCAAATCCTGGAGAATGAGTGTACCATTGAAACGGCAAACAGCGGTAAAGAGTGCATAGATAAAGCACTAGCTAATCAACCAGATTTAATTCTTCTCGATGTTAATATGCCAGAAATGGATGGTTATGAAACCATACAAATTTTAAAGCAGGAAGAAGCGGTTAAAAATATTCCTGTTATTTTTGTTTCAGCTTATTACACTCAATCTTCAATGATTGCCAAAGGTCTTGAACAAGGTGCATTTGATTACTTAGCCAAACCTGTCGACGAAGACATTTTACTGGCCAAAGTACATGTAGTTAAAAGAATAAAAATAGCAGAAGACATAGTTCTACAACAGAAAAATGAACTGCTTAGAATAAATGAAAAACTTGAAAAATCTGATAAGTTAAAATAATTTTTTTTTGGAGGAATGAGTCATGAGTTGGGTACACCATTAAATTCTATTATTGGATTTACAGGCTTAATGCTAATGGAAGTTGCGGAAAAATTAATGATGCTCAGAAAAACTAGCTTAATCGGGTTAAACGGAGTGCTAATCATCTACTTGAACTAATTAATGACGTGCTTGATATATCAAAAATTGAAGCCAAAAAAATAACAATTTATATTGAAGATACAGGCAATGGAATTAGCGCTGATGATATGATATGTGCCGCTTATTCTAACCTTTCCAGAAAATCAATATGGATTACACGAGTAATTATAAGGGCACAGGATTAGGTCTTTATTTATGTAAAAAAAATTATAATATAATTAATGGAAATATAGAAGCAAAAAGACAATTAGGAAAAGGCTGTAAGTTCTCAGTTTCACTTCCCACTGTCCTAAGCCAGGACAACATCAAACAATGAAAAAAATATTACTTATTGAGAACAATAGGGACAACACTTTTTTATTTTGTTCTTTACTGTCTTTATTAGAACATGAATTAATAGAATCCACTACAGGTTTAGCTGACATTAAAATTTACTATAAAAGAATCGCCGGATTTTATTTTTAGTGAATTCAAAAAATGTGCAGTCACCTTATTTGTAATAAGCAATTTTTTGAATTTTCCAGGCACGTCAAGCGGTTGCGCTATAAATGATAAGGGTGGATCCGCTTCGCTTAATCCACCCTACAATTATCATACTCATCCTGGGCACAGAGTTAGAAACTCTTTGCTACATCCTGTAAAAACTTTAATAAACTACAGACACACTATTTTCTCCCGCCAGTTTATCTAAGCGGTTAATCAATTCATCACTGGGTTGAACACGCCAGTCATCACTGAGAGATAATTTTGCTTTTACATCATTGCGAGTATAGTTAATCCAGACCGGGCAGCCCCCTTCACGGAAAGGATTTAGTACATGATTAAGTTGTTGCACAATACTATGATCACCGTTATTTTCTTTTAAGTTAATTTCCAGGCGTTGTGCAAATTTTTGTCTGGCTTCGGTGATATCATAAATGGTGTCCGCGGTAATTCGATAACCACCAAAATAATCATCATAAATGACCTTGCCCTCTACAATAATTAATTTATCTTTATTTAACAGGTAATTATATTGTTCAAATTTTTCTTCAAAAATACGCACTTCAACCCGTGCGGTACGATCATCAAGCACTGCTGACACAATCTTTCCCCCGGTCTTAGTTTTACGCACACGCATACCAATCATCAAGCCCGCCAGCTTATAACTTTTTGCATTACGTTGAGACATGTAACCGCCACCTGCACCCGAGGCCAGGTCACTTTGATCCGCTAACGCCCCCAGAGAACAATCAGTAAATTTTCTTAACTCATTTTCATATCGCTCAATAGGATGACCAGTAAGATACAACCCCAGTGTTTCTTTTTCCAGGGTCAGGCGTTTTTCTTCTTCCCATTCTGCAACGGTTACTTCATTGATGGGGGCAATCGTATCTTCTTCTGCTGCACTACCAAATAAATCATCCTGGCCGACACTGGCATTTTTCTGGTATTGCTCGGCACCTTGCATAGCATCTCGTAAACGTGCTATTAAACTTGCACGATTAGGACCTAACTCTTCGAGTGCACCCGCTTTGATTAAGGCCTCAAGTACACGCTTATTTACTTTACGCCCATCTACTCGACGACACAGATCAAATAGGTCTTTATAGATACCGTTGTTATTACGTTCTTCTATTATGCCTTCAAGGGCCGCTTCACCCACCCCCTTAATTGCACCCAGGCCATATAAAACCTGTTTTTCGTCGGGCACAGAAAACTTAATGATAGAACGATTTATATTTGGCGTTAAAACATCTAGCTCCATACGATGGCAATCTTCAATTAAAATAACCACCTTATCCGTATTATCCATATCTGCAGATAATACCGCTGCCATAAACTCTGCCGGGTAATGGGCTTTTAACCAGGCGGTTTGATAAGACAATAATGCATAAGCCGCTGAGTGGGATTTATTAAAACCATAACCGGCAAATTTTTCTACCAGGTCAAAGATTTTCATTGCCAGCTCACCGTCAATGCTATTTTCTTTGGCGCCTTCTTCAAAAATAGCTCGCTGTTGTGCCATAACCTCCGGTTTCTTTTTACCCATGGCACGACGTAACATATCCGCACCACCAAGTGTGTAACCAGAAAGCACCTGGGCAATTTGCATTACCTGTTCCTGATACAAAATTATGCCATAGGTAGGTTCAAGTATGGGCTTTAATGATTCATGCTGGTATTGCGCGTCCGGGTAAGAAACCTCTTCCCTGCCGTGTTTACGGTTGATGAAGTTATCGACCATGCCCGACTGTAAAGGACCAGGACGGAACAGGGCCACCAGTGCAACAATATCTTCAAAATTATCCGGCAGCAGGCGCTTAATAAGGTCTTTCATGCCACTGGATTCAAGCTGAAAAACCGCAGTGGTTTCTGCAGCCCTTAACAGATTAAAGGCCACCTCATCATCTAAAGGTACTCGATTGATATCCAGGTTCTGTTGATCTTCATGACGCGCTTTAATATTTCTGACTGCCCAGTCAATAATGGTCAGTGTGCGCAGACCTAAGAAGTCAAACTTTACCAGGCCAATTGCTTCAACATCATCTTTATCAAACTGGGTGACAATACTGTGCCCACCCTGCTCGCAGTAAAGCGGGGTAAAGTCAGTGAGCACAGAAGGCGAAATAACCACCCCTCCCGCATGCTTACCCGCATTTCGTGCACAACCTTCAAGGGACAGGGCCATATTAATTAAATCAGTTACATCCTCTTCTGATTTGTAGGCATTGACCAGGTCTTCTGACTCTTCAAGCGCCTTCGTCAGGGTCATGCCAATTTCAAATGGAATCATCTTGGCAATTCGATCAACAAATCCATAGCCCAAACCCGATACGCGTCCCACATCACGAATAACCGCTTTAGCGGCCATCGAACCGTAGGTGATAATCTGCGATACCGCATCACGACCGTAGGTTTCCGCAACATAACCAATCACCCGATCACGCCCTTCCATGCAAAAGTCCACGTCAAAATCCGGTAGCGATACCCGTTCCGGGTTAAGAAATCGCTCAAACAGTAAATCATATTCTAATGGATCAAGGTCAGTAATCAGCAGCGCGTATGCCACTAGTGAACCGGCACCTGAACCACGACCTGGGCCAACGGGTATTTCATTATCCTTAGACCACTGGATAAAGTCGGCTACGATTAAAAAGTAACCGGGAAACCCCATGGTGTTAATAACTTCAAGCTCAACATCCAGCCGCTCATGGTAAGGTTGCCGACGTTCAGTTGCATTTTCAGAATCTGCAGGAATCAGTATTTCAAGCCGCTTTTCCAGCCCCTCTTTCGATACCCTGATGAAATACGACTCTATAGTATCGCCTTGCGGAATGGGAAAATTAGGTAAGAAGCTTTCACCCAGTCGCACATCTAAACTACAACGCTGGGCAATCTCCACTGAATTTTGCAGGGCCTCGGGAATGTCAGCAAACAACTCACACATTTCTTCTTCTGTGCGAAGATATTGTTGATCACTATATAATTTATGTCGACGCGGATCATCCAGGGTTCGACCATCATGAATACATACCCGCACTTCGTGACTATCAAATTCATCCTGCTTTAAAAACCGCACATCATTGGTAGCTACAACCGGGGTATTGGTTGCCAGGGCCAGGCTCACTGCTGCATGTAAATATTCTTCCTCACCTTCGCGACCCGTGCGTTGTAATTCAAGATAAAATCGATCGGGAAAAATATGCTGCCAGGCTTTAAGCAGCTCTTCCGCCAACATCTGATTGCCAGATAAAAGTGCTCGCCCAACATCCCCTTCTCGACCGCCAGAGAGAGCAATGATTCCTGCATTTAATTCTCGCAACCAGTCCACTTCAATCATCGGGATTCCACCATGCTGACCGTCGAGATAAGCACGTGAAATAAGCTGGGTCACATTCAGGTAACCCTCATTATTCTGGCATAACAAAACCATACGTGAAGGCATGTCAGTTTCAACCGCCGGGCGAACCCAGATGTCGACACCAATGATGGGTTTGATGCCCGCCGACATTGCCGCACGGTAAAACTTCACCATCGCAAAAAGATTAGATTGGTCGGTTAATGCGATAGCGGGTGTATTTCGGTCAGTAAGGGTTTTCATCAAAGATTTGATGCGAACCACTCCATCGACCAGTGAATATTCTGTGTGCAGGCGTAAATGTATAAAGCGAGGGTTCATTTAATATACGGTCTACTTAAATATATAATGTAACTTATTGTTTTATAAGGGTTAAGAGATATTGTTTTATATGTGAGTTTAGAAAAAGCATTATGAAACAGAACGCCATGACTAACAATCACTAATCGTCATTTACCCCTGTTAATTGTTTTTAGCCGTTAAAAATCGAGGGGATTCCCCACTATAGATACTTAAAGCTATAAAAGTGAGCATTATTTTACTACTTTACTAAATGTTGGGCTGAGAGGTAAATCTAGTGTTTATTCACATAGTACCTATGTCGAATTATTAGACTAAACAAGCTCTGCAACCCATTGAAATAGAGTAAAAAATCAATCGAACAGCTGATTTATTCAAACTAAAATACACAGTTATGGTACATCTCCATCGGGGATAGACGTGCTTTTTACGCCTGTCCCCTGTGGTAATTTCGGTCAGATGGGCAGTGCGATTAACGACTCCGTACAACTCTTGGTGGTCTCAATAAGGGGGCAGAGCGCCAAAAAGCGGCGGTCTGTCCCCGATGGAAATGTACCTAAACAGTGCTATCCTTCCCCAAATCCTGACAACTCAAGCCTCCAGCAATCGCCTCACCGGGCCAAATGTTTTACGATGCTCAGGGCAAGGCCCATGCTCTTCAAGCAATGCCATATGCACTTTTGTTGGGTAACCTTTATGCCGAGCAAAGTCATATTGAGGGTATTTTTTATGCAGCTCCTGCATCTGCTGGTCACGCTCAACTTTAGCTAATATAGAGGCTGCGGCAATGGCTGCAACCCGTGCATCCCCCTTCACAATTGCCTCAGCATCGCAGGCTAAATCGGGTAATTTGTTACCATCAATCAGAGCAAAATCGACCTCAATGGGGAGACCCTCAACTGCCTGTTTCATCGCCAGCAAACTTGCCTGTAATATATTAATTTCATCAATAATTTGCGGTTCAACTGAAGACACAGACCATGCTTTAGCATGCTGTTTAATCTCCAGCGCCAACTGTTCCCTCTTTTTCGCACTGAGCTTTTTCGAATCATCTAAACCCGCTATTGGGTGTGCCTTATCTAAAATAACCGCCGCTGCCACCACTGAACCCACTAAAGGCCCCCTGCCCGCTTCATCTACACCCGCGATGGCACTATAATTTTTTAGGTCAATATCAATGTCGTCAATCATCTTTTCCGGTACAATCCTCTTTCAATTTAAAGATGAATAATACAGAGTTTCAGCGCCTAACAATATATTTAAAGTGCCGATTAATGATATTTGCCACAGGGGCAAATTATCGACTCAAACCCTATAAATACACCGTCGAATTCATAAAAATAGCACCCTAATCATGAAACGAATAATGATAAGCGCCGGAGAAGCATCCGGTGATATGCACGCTGCCAAAATTATTAAGGCAATACAATCGCAAAATAAAGACATTTATTTCTATGGCATGGGTAGCAAACAATTACGTGATGCGGGCGCTGAACTTCTCATTGATTGCTCAGATATTGCCGTGGTTGGCATAGTAGAAGTTCTCTATCACTATCGCAAAATCATCAAAGCCCTCAACACATTACGAGAATCACTTCGCAATAACCCGCCCGACCTTCTTGTACTTGTGGATTATCAGGAATTTAATTTTAAGTTAGCTGAAACCGCAAAATCACTGGGCATTAAAGTACTATTTTATATCAGTCCGCAGGTCTGGGCATGGCGCCAGCATCGAGTACATAAAATTGGTCAGGTAATCGATATGATGGCGGTAATATTGCCATTTGAAGAGAAATTCTATACAGATGCAAACGTACCCGTGCGCTTTGTTGGCAACCCATTAATTAATAAAACACACCCGGACAAAGAAAAACAGGTTTGCCTTACTGAATACGGGTTAAGCCAGGAGCAACACATTGTAGGTTTATTTCCAGGTAGTCGACGCAGTGAAATAAAACGCGTACTCCCCATACTACTTTCAGCAGCTGAATTACTTCTTAAAGATAAACCCAAGCTGCAATTTGTTTTACCTGTCGCCAGCACATTAAAAACAGATCTGTTCACGACTTATCTTGAAGATTACAGCCACCTTAATATTAAGCTGGTAGAAGACCTGCCCTACAATGTCATGCAATGCTGTGATGCCATCATCACTGCCTCGGGCACTGCCACATTAGAAATTGCCCTGATGGGTATACCAAATTGCATAGTGTATAAAATTGCCACCCTTTCATACCTGATACTTCGTCAGCTTGTTAAAATAGAACACATCGGACTGGTGAATATAGTTGCTGAGAAATATATTATTAAAGAATTTTTGCAGTTTGATGCCAGGCCACGGGCCATTGCCAATGAGATTAATCTGATTCTTGATAATAAAGATTACAGGGAAAATATGATTACAGAATTAAATAGCGTACGCGATAAACTCGGTAAAAGCGGCGGAATTAATAATATGGCTGAGTTGATACTGGAGATGCTGGATTAAATTGCTCTATGATTTCTGAATGACGGGTATTACCCTAAAGCGAGCTTTCCCATATGTCATTTTTTCAATAACTGCGCCCTGCTATGGTACGTCTCCATCAGGGACAGTCCGCTGCTTTTTAGCGATCTTTCCCCGAGGGATATGTGCCATAACAGTGCACATTTTCACCAGTAAATTAAACTGTTAAAGACAGCTTATGGCTAAATTAAGACCTTAAACGTTAACGAATAACTCCACGCTCAGACTGGGAAATAAAATCTGCCATAAGTTTAACCTCGGGGTATTGATTAATTAAATCTGCCGCCTCACTCATCGCCTGTTCTCGCGGTTTTTTAGATCGAATCATTAATTTATAGGCATTCACAATAGCACGGATTACTTCATCACTGTAACCACTGCGTTTCAAACCGACTTTATTAATTCCGCTGGCTTTACCATAACTGCTTGCCACAATAACATAAGGAGGAACATCCTGATTAATAATTGAGCCCATGCTGGTAAATGACTGCTTACCAATTTTAGTAAATTGATGAACCAGGGTGAAGCCTCCTAAAATGGCATTATCATCTACTTCAACATGCCCTGCACAGGAAGCCGAATTGGCGAAGATAATATGATTACCAATTTGACAGTCGTGGGCTATGTGCACATAGGCCATCAATAAATTATTATTACCTATCCGTGTAATGGCACCACCATCTTCTGTGCCACGTGAAATAGTTACATTTTCACGAATGGTATTTTCATCGCCAATTTCCAGATATGTAGTTTCACCAGAAAATTTTAAATCCTGTGGCTCCTCTCCAATAGAAGCAAACTGAAAAATTTTATTCTTCTTACCTATTTTAGTTGGCCCATTAATAACCACATGTGGCCCAATCCAGGTTCCAGAGCTTATTTCAACATCAGCACCTATAATCGTATAGGGCCCGATACTTACATCATCGGCGATGCTGGCTTTATCATCTATGATGGCTGTCTGGTGAATCATCTATTTACCCATTTTCTTTTTTATCAGCTTATCAAATTACACAGGTTAATTTTGTCAGATTTATTTTATATTATCAGGCAGGTTTCTCTGTTGCAGCACACATAATGGTGGCACTGGCCGCTAACTCACCATCTACTAAAGCCTTACAGTCAAACTTCCAGATTGAACGCATTTTTTTAACTAGCTCTACTTCTAATGTCAATACATCACCCGGTACAACCTGGCGCTTAAACCGAGCGCCATCGATGCCCACAAATAAATACAAAGTATCTTCTGCCGGATTTTCATCCATGGTTTTAAACCCTAGCAAACCTGTAGCCTGGGCAAGTGCTTCCATAATTAACACGCCGGGCATAACAGGATATTCAGGAAAATGCCCCTGAAAGAAAGGTTCATTAATAGTCACGTTTTTTACCGCTGTTAACGTTTTACCAACTTCATAATCCAGGACTTTATCAACCAGCAAAAAAGGATAGCGATGTGCTAAAAGATTTTTAATTTCACCAATATTCATTGTGTTCAAAATAGCACCTTAACCTTTGTTTTCTATTTGTTTTTCTAATTGTCGAATTCGTTTAGCCATATCATCCAGCTGTCTGAAACGTACACTGTTTTTACGCCATGATTTAGTGTCATCAATGGGAGTGGTCGATGAATATGAGCCAGGCTGTTTGAGTGACTTTGAGACAATCGTCATTGCAGTAATCATGACGTTATCCGTTATCTCGATATTATCACGTATTCCCGCCATACCACCAATTATGCAGTTTTTTCCAATTCTGGTACTGCCGGCGACACCAACCCCTCGGGACATAACAGTATGCGCCCCAACATGAACGTTATGGGCTATTTGCACATGATTATCCAGTTTTACACCATCTTCAATAACCGTGTCATTTAATGCCCCCCTGTCTACGACAGAACAGGCCCCTATCTCAACGTTATTGGCAATTCTAACACCACCCACCTGAGATATTTTTAACCATTCGGCTTTATCATATTCAAAACCAAAACCATCGGAACCCACTACAGAAGAGGAATGAAGTATACACCGCTCACCGATGCTACAGTCATAATACACACTAACGTTAGGATATAAATGGGTAGATTTACCTATCTGACTGTTTCTACCAATGACACAACCGGCTTCTATTATTACATCATCAGCAATTTTTACATTTGCTTCAATTACAACATTCGCACCAATAAAAGCCGTAGCAGCCACTTTTGCACTTGAATCTATGCATGCGCTTGGATGTATACCCGCTTCGGGTCGTTGCTGGGGATACAACAAACTAACAATTCTTGCGTAAGCCGCTCTTGGGTTTTCAACTACAAGTGCAGCGACATTTGTATCTTCAAGCATTTCCTGCTTAATAATTACAGCACTTGCGGATGTCTTTCGTAAACTCTGAAGATATTTAGCATTAGAAACAAAACTGATATCACCTGCAGCCGCTTTATCAACGGGTGCGACTGCGTCGATAACAACATTTTCATCACCATGGACTTTAACACCCAGCTGCTCGGCAAGTTGTTTCAGTTTATAGCCCATGAATAATCCGTTGTGTTACTTCGCTGCCTTATTAACACGAGATGAAATATCATCCGTTAAATTTACATTGTCAGCGGCAAACATAACGCCTTCATTTAGAATAAGATCATATTTTTTTTCATCAGCATATTTTTTCGTTACTTCAAATACGATCTTTCTAAATTCTGCCATTTCTTTATTGCGCACTACTTTTAATTCCTGCTCTAAAGCAGCACCTTTTTCACGGTATTCCTGAATCATCTTATTTAATTTTTCTTTTGAAGATTTTAATTTACTTTCGGTCATTAAAAGCTCATTTGTTTTAATTTCTTTTTCTAAAGATTTTATCTCAACCACTCGTTTTTCCAGATCTTTTTTAGGACCATCAAATTGTGCTTCAAGCATTTTATCAATGCCTTTTACTTTTGCGTATTCGTTAAACAGAATATTCACGTTTACAAAGCCAATTTTTTGCGCAAAACTTGCAACGGGTGAAATTAACATACCCGATAAAAACAATATCGATACTAATTTTTTCATCTATAAATCTCCTAAAAGAATGAACCTACACTAAATTGAAATGCCTGCTTCCTGTCACCCGGCTGATCATCAATCGTTTCAGCATAACTGAATCTTAATGGACCTATTGGTGCCAGCCAGACAAATGAAACACCGTATGAGCTTCGCAGCTCTTCTGAACGAAAACCTCCCTCGATTATTTTATCACCTTGAGGATAGTCATTTTGCAAAAACACATTACCAATATCGTAGAATGCGCTAAATCGCACTGAACTGGGTGGCTTTTCAACAAATGGTACAGGAAATATTAATTCGACACTAGCAACGGTTCTAATGTCACCGCCTATTGGATCATTTATTGCGGACTCTGTTATTTCACCGGTATCAGGGTCTAAAACTGCATCTTTTATAAATCTGGGTCCCAGAGAATTAGAATCATAACCACGAACCGTTCTTAAACCACCGGCAAAGAAACGCTCATAAAATGGATATGTTTTCGTGTCACGATATCCGCTACCGTAGGCTAAGTCTGTCCGGAGCAGGGTTGTTACATCATCCGTAATCGGAAAATAAAACTTATTTCGATAAGTCACCTTATAATATTCTATATCACTTTTCGGTGTTGTTATGTCAAGTAGTATTGACTGACTATTGCCTCGCGTAGCAAATACGGTTCTATTACGCGTATCATGCGTGTAACTGGCTAATAGCGTGAAGGCATCAACCCCCGCTTCCAGGTTATCACCATTTACATTCACATCTCCATTTTCGTTTAAGAAGTCCTGTACATCATCAGTGACTGTATTTGAACCCCGTATAATATCTGTACGCTCATAACCCACACCAAAACGGACTCGATCATATTCTGACAGAGGTATTCCATAAGCTAAATTGACGCCGTAATTGTTTTCCAGATAATTAATAATATCCTGTTCGGCGGTATCTCTCTCGCGGTATGAAACAGACAGGGTACGACTAATACCATCTATGGTGTGATATGGGTCAGTAAAAGAGAGACTATATTGCTGGCCCGCATTTTCACGATTAAGATTCAGCGCAAATTTTTCACCACTGCCATTTAAGTTATCCAGCGAAACCCCCAGATTAAATACAGCTCCCTGACTTTGAGAGTATCCTGCACCCACATTGAAACTACCGGATAAACGTTCGGTTATATCGATGTTAATATCTACCAGGTCTTCAGTGCCAGGAACCGGGTCTTTATTAACCGTTACCTGTTCAACATAGGGCAATCGTTGTAAACGTATTTTTGACCGATCAAGCTTACTGTTAGACAGCTCGCCCCCTTCCATTAAACGAATTTCTCGACGTAATACTTCATCATTGGTTTTATAGTTACCCGAAAAGTTAATTCGTCGTACATAAACTTTCTTGCCTGGTTTTATAAAATAACTTATTTCTACCTCCCTTGTTTCATCGATAATATTGGGAATAACCCTTACATTGGCAAATGAATAACCTTCATTACCCAATCTACGTTTAACCAGATCTTTTCCCTGAACCATTTTATTTCGTGAAAACACATCGCCCTTATCCATCAAAATAAGTTTTCTTAATTCTTTTTCTTCCAGTTTAAGGTCACCTGCGAGAATGACATCTTTAACTTTATATTTTTCACCTTCTGAAACATTCATGGTGACATAAATATCTTTCTTATCCGGTGTGATGCTTACCTGTGTAGAATCAACCGTAAACCTTACATAACCCCTGTCCTGGTAGTAAGATTTCAGCGTTTCCTCATCAGCGGCAAGTTTAGGTTTAGCATATTCATCCATACTGGAGAACCAGCTCCAGGCTCCAGGCACTCCAAGCTGCAATTCGGGTAGTAGCGTATCATCATCAAACACGCTATTACCGACGATATTAACTTGCTTAATTTTTGCAATAACGCCTTCAGATATTTCTATATTAATATCAACGCGATTTCGCTCCAGTTCGGTTACAGCTGTTTTTATACGTACCGCATATTTACCGCGACTATAGTATGCCTGTTGCTTCAGACCCTGCTCAATTTTATCGAGGGCAGACGGATTAAAAACCCGGCCTTTAACAATACCAATATCTGTCAAAATTTCTTCAAGCTGCTCATCTTCAATATCGCTATTACCTGTCCAGGTAATGGTTGAGATAGCAGGTCTTTCCAACACCTTAACAACCAGTGTATTGCCATCCCTTAAAAGCTTTATATCTTTAAAGAAGCCAGTTTTATAAAGCTCCTGGATAACATAAGTCGATTGCGAGATATCGAATGGGTCACCTACTTTTGCCGGCAGGTAATTCAACAGGGTACCATCAGGTATACGCTCTAAACCTTCCAGGCGTATATCATCTACCACAAAGCTATTGCTTGCATAAAGATTGTGTTGAAAAACTGAAATAAAAAATAAAAATAATAATCTGAGCACAATTTCGCCAAATAAATAAGTATTAAAGATACAACCAGGAAAAACCTAATTAATTAATCGCTGAATGTCGTTAAAAATAGCCAGACTCATTAATATAAATAATAAAGTCAAACCAAGCCTCTGCCCCATTTCTTCAAATTTTTGTGAAACAGGTGAGCCTTTAATTATCTCAATTAGATAATACATTAAATGTCCGCCATCCAGCATTGGCACGGGTAGTAAGTTTAAAACCCCCAGGCTAACTGAAATCATTGCCAGAAATTTTATATACGTCAGTATACCTATGCTGGCAGTAACACCGGCATACTGTGCAATTGTGATTGGGCCTGATATGTTTTCTAAAGCCGCTTCACCAATTAACATCTTACCGAGCACTTTCAGTGTTAATGTAGAAAAAACCCAGGTTTCATCTATTGCACGAACCAATGCACCTAATGCACTATATTCAACTCTTGTTCTGGTTTTGTTGATTAACTCTTCGGACTGGTCAGCATATGCCCCCATAATACCGATAATTTTATCTCCGCGTTTTTTCTCTTCTGGAACAAGAGCAATAGCATGTTGCACACCTGCCCTGTCAATAACAAACGCCAGTGACTTACCTGCACTTGCCTGTACAATTTTAACCAGCTCACCCCAGTTAAATACAGGTTGTTTATCAATTGAAACAATCAGATCTTTAGCCTGCAAGCCAGCAGACTTAGCTGGACTATTTTCTGCCACTCTACCAATTCTGGCGGGTATCACTGGCTTCCAGAGATTTAAACCCAGTAATTTTGTAACATCAGATTTTTCTTTTAATATATGTAAATCACCAATCTGAATTTGGCGCTCGGTAATATAATTGTCTGCTGTTTTAACTTTTACAGGCAAGATGCCACCATCAATACCCTGATCGATAAGTGCAATTCTAAATGACTGCCAGGTTTTAACTTGCGTATTGCCAACAGCAAGAATTTCATCTTCGTCTTCAAACCCGGCCTGTGCAGCAGGTGACTGTATTGTCGGCACATCAATTATCGGGCGTATGCCATCTTCACCGTTTATAAAAAAGATAAAATAAAAGAAGGCGGCAAGAATAAAATTAAAAACAGGACCAGCTGCAACGATTGCAAAACGGGTTGTCACAGGTTGTGTATTAAATGCACGATGTTTCAGCTTCGCATCTACTTCGGCTTCCCTTTCATCGAGCATTTTAACGTAACCGCCCAATGGAATAGCCGCAATCACAAACTCAATCAGGTCTTCTCCTTTTTGCTTTTTCCAGATAAATAACGGTTTTCCAAAACCAATTGAGAAACGTAACACTTTTACTTTAAGGAGTCGGGCAACCCAGTAATGACCAAACTCATGAAATGCAACCAGAATACCAATTGCAATTATGAAGAAGAATATATTGTTTAAAAAACCACCTGAACTCATCAATTAAACCCCAGCTGTTTAACCCAGTCAGCAGATAGCTGACGTGCATCTGAATCTGCCTGTAGTATTATCTGCAAATTACCGGCTTCAACTTTAGTTGTATTTTCCAATGTTTTTTCAATGACCTTTGATATATTCGTAAAACTCAGTTGCTTATTTAAGAAAGCATTAACTGCTATTTCATTTGCTGCATTTAATATAGTGGTCGCTGTACCGCCCTCATTAAGCGCTTCATAAGCCATCGCTAAACAGGGAAAGCGATTAAAATCAGGTTTTTCAAACACCAGTTCTGCGACCTCAAAAATATCTAATGGTTCCACACCGGAAGGCATTCTTTCTGGCCATGCCATGGCATGGGCGATAGGGGTTCGCATATCCGGGTTACCCATTTGTGCAAGTACTGAACCATCTGTATAACTCACCATAGAGTGAATAATGCTTTGCGGATGTAAGACAACCTGTATCATCGAAGGCTGGGTGTTAAATAACCAACAGGCTTCAATGACTTCCAGCCCTTTGTTCATCATAGTAGCAGAATCAACCGATATTTTTTGCCCCATAACCCAGTTAGGGTGAGCAACAGCTTCTTCTGGTGTGACATCCTGCAGCGTATCAATACTGCGAGTTCTAAATGGGCCACCACTGGCGGTTAATAAAATCTTATTAACACCCGCCTTTTCCAGACCCGCTTCATAGTGCGTTGGCATACATTGGAAAATTGCATTGTGTTCGGAGTCTATAGGCAGTAACTCTGCATTATTCTCTACTACTTCTTTTATAAAAAGATCACCCGACATAACCAGCGCTTCTTTATTTGCCAGTAATATACGTTTACCGGCCCGCGCTGCAGCAAGTGTAGGTAATAACCCAGCAGCACCCACAATGGCGGCCATTACCTGATCAACATTATCAAGGCCCACCACCTTCTCAAGGGAGTCCACACCGCATAATACCTCGGTATTTACAGCTGCAGTCTCAAGCCTGGATTTTAATCTAAGTGCTGCGTCTTCATTAATTAAAACCGCATATTGTGGATTAAATTCGACACATTGTTGAAACAGTTTTTCATCTGATTGATTCGCGGTTAGGGCAACCACATTATATTTTTCCGCATGGCGATTAATGACATCCAGTGTATTCACGCCAATAGTACCGGTAGAACCTAATATACAAATACCCTGCCTGGTCATTTAAAAATTACCAGGTTAAGCAGTAAGGCAAGAAAAGGTGCTGAAGATAAAACACTATCAATTCGATCGAGGATTCCCCCGTGACCGGGCAAAATATGTCCCGTATCCTTTAAACTCTGCTCACGTTTAAGCAGGCTAACAGACAAATCACCTGCAACTGAAATAAATGTAGTTAGTGAAGCAATTATTAATAACATTAACAGTTCTATTGCTTGTAACTCAAAAAACAAACCCGCTAAAAAACTATAAACCGAAGTTGCAAAAACCGCACCGTACATACCCTCTTTGGTTTTTCCCGGACTTAATTTTGGCGCTAATTTATTTTTACCGAAACGTTTACCTGAAAAATAGGCTCCAATATCAGCCACCCAGATAATACTTAAACAATAAAATAGCCACCATGCGCCTTCAGCACGCACCAGCATGAGAGCCAGTACGGGCGGTATTAAAGCAATGAGACCCAGAAATAGTTTTGCCACAGATACTGACTGATTCGCAGACTGTGGACCTTTTGAAAACATGTGATAAATAGCTACAAACCAGGCGAGAACTGTTATAGATAAGACCGTGGTCAGCCACTGCGGATAGATATTAATTAATTGTTGCGAGAAATAAGCACCCATAGCAATTATCACGGCATAAATAGCGCGTGTGACAATATTTTGAATCCCGCTTAATCTGGCCCACTCCCACCCGGAGATTAGAATAGCCACTAGTAAAGAATAAAATATAATTTTTTCAGGCTGGGTTATCACTCCCCAGATCACCAGGGTCGCTAATGGGATTGCAGTTAATACTCTTTGTTTAAGCATTACAAGTTAAACCTGTTGACTCTGTGTAGAATCAACCTGCTCACCAGTTTTACCAAATCGCCTTTGACGACCCGCATACCAGTTAAGCGCAATTGAAAATTCTTCAGATTTAAAATCGGGCCACAGAACATCAGTAAAATATAATTCCGTGTAGGCTAATTGCCAGATTAAAAAATTACTGATACGCATTTCACCACCGGTGCGTATAAACAAATCAGGCTCAGGCAGCTGTTTTAAGCAAACAAACTCATCTATCAATTCAGCATTAATATCATCAGCCTGTAGCTCACCCAACTGAATTTTGCTTACAATAGATTTACAGGCTTCGGCAATATCCCAGCGACCACCATAGTTAACCGCGATATTAAGTTGTAAGCCCGTATTGTTGATTGTCAGCTCTGTAGCTTGTTTAATTTTTTTCTGTAATTTTTCAGCAAAAGCACCACATTCACCAATAAATCGAACACGCACATTTTGTTCATGTAATGACTTAACTTCTGACTGGAGTGTAGAAACAAATAACGCCATTAAGCTACTCACTTCCTGCTCAGGACGTTTCCAGTTTTCACTACTAAATGCAAATAAAGTTAACGCCTGAATTTTTTCTTTAATACAGTTTTCAACAATTTCACGGGTCGATTTAACCCCCGCACTATGACCTGCGGTTCTCGGCATCAGGCGTTTTTTTGCCCAGCGACCATTTCCATCCATAACGACTACAATATGCTTTGGACACTCGTCGTCTACCCGGTCAGTTTTATTAATTGGTGTAACATTCATTGCTTTTATATTTAGCCTTGGTTTTTGGGAAACCTCTGATCAGGTCACGATTGTTTTACACTTGTAAAAAACTCAAATAGACTTAATCGCAGTATCCTTAGCTCTAATATAGAGCTTGAAAAGCACTAAATTTCCATCATTTCCTTTTCTTTTGCTTCCAGTAGTTTATCTATTTCAGCCACATATTTATCTGTTAGCTTTTGAATTTTATCTTCAGCACCACGTTCTTCATCTTCTGAAATTTCTTTTTCTTTGAGCAAGTCTTTAAAATCACCATTCGCATCACGGCGTATATTTCTAACCGCAACCTTACCAGCTTCGCCTTCTGATTTAACCACTTTCACTAAATCACGACGACGCTCTTCAGTTAACATAGGCATAGGCACACGAATAACTGTTCCTTGTGAGGCCGGGTTTAAGCCTAAATTAGCTGTCATAATCGCTTTTTCAATAGCACCCACCATTGGCTTTTCCCATGGGGTCACCGCCAGGGTTCTTGAGTCTTCAGCAACTACATTTGCCACCTGTTTAATAGGCGTCATACTGCCATAATAATCAACCATTACCTGGTCTAATAAACTGGGGTGCGCGCGACCAGTTCTAATTTTAGTCAGTTCAGTTCTCAGGGATTCCACGCTTTTTTTCATACGTGATTCCGCATCCTGGATTATTTCATCAATCATTTTATCTCTCCGACACTATTGATTGCTATTCTGAAGGTACAACGGTTGTACCTATCGACATATCCGACACAGTACGTACCAGATCACCGGCTTCATTCAAATTAAAAATGCGTAGTGGCATATTTTGTTCTTTACATAAAACAATTGCAGTGGCATCCATTACCGCCAGTTTTTTAACCAGCACTTCATCATAAGTTAATGTTTCAAATCG